>Ga0208514_100226_pt1 | contig 39893 bp, 49 predicted proteins | sample LakWasMet70_HOW9_2_FD_183900 | JGI IMG/M metagenome (GOLD analysis project Ga0208514, IMG submission 183900) | Freshwater sediment methanotrophic microbial communities from Lake Washington under simulated oxygen tension - Sediment Metagenome... | ecosystem: Environmental > Aquatic > Freshwater >...
CCCTGCTCGATCGGCTCCGCAGCGCCGCAGGCGATTAAATATCCTCGGATATTCAAGGGCTTGGCCGTCGCGGAGCTCCGTAGCGCCGGAACGGTCGGAAATGGGGTGTTGGGTGTGAGTGCGTCGGCCTCGCTGCGGGCGCGCGAGGTGCTCGACCAGGGGCAGGCGAGGGCGCTCGACCAGGGCGAAACGGGCCGCTTTCGGCCCTTGTCGCCAGCAAATCGGCCGCCAGTCGCCAGTCATGCTGTGCGATATCAACGGCTTAGCGCGCGATCCATCGTAAATGCCTCGTCAGCATGGGGGGTGGCGTCGCCACAAAAGGCACCCCCCCACCCCCTGCCGGGGGGCGTACCCCCGGCCGCGACCCGCCCCCTCTTCGCCGCCCGCTTTGGCGCGCCTGTGCCGGGCCTCCCGGCCTTCCCTGATGGAAGGGGCGAAAACGCGGATCGGTGGGGCGGTGGGGCCAGGGGCTCCGGGGCTCCGGGAACAGGGCCGGCGAAGACAGACGTCCTGGAAACCATGGGTTCCGGGGAGGTTCGGGATGGCTGACCAGCACGGAACTGCCGGCGCGGTCGCAGGCCTGCTGGCTCAGGCGCAGGGCGCGCTGCCGGCCGAGGGTGAGCAGCTCGACATGTTGGCGATGTCGCAGCGCCCTTCGGCCGAGCGACTGAGCTGGAATGACGGGAAGCTTGCCGCCGAGGTCGAGCGGACCGGCAAGGCTGGCCGTCCGAAGGGAGCGCAGAACCTCGCGACCCGCGAGCTCAAGCAATGGATCGTCCATCTCCTCGGCGGTACGCCGCAGGAGGCCATGGCGCGCTGGGCGATGCTCGAACCGGAAGAGCTCGCCAAGCGCCTGGGCTGCACGGTGGCCGAGGCCTTCGATCGCCAGCAGAAAATCCGCATGGAGCTTGCGCCCTACTTCATGGCCCGCATGCAGCCCGTGGACGATCAGGGTCGTCCGGTGCCCTTCGTCGCATTGGCGATCGGCGGCCAGGTCGGCAACGCGAACGGCGGCGCGCCTTGGGCGACCTGGTTCAACGGTCAGACCCCGGAGACGATCGAAGCCACGGCGGAGGAGGGCGAATGAGCCTCGCGCTTCGCTATGGCACACTCGACGAAGCCCTGCGCAGCTACGGCGCGGGCGCGTCGCTCTTGGAGAGCGCCGGTGGCGTTTCCGATGCTTTCATCATGTCGCGCGGCACGCGGGATCTGCTCTCCGGCCCGGTCGGCTCCGGCAAGACGACGGCCTGCGTCAAGCGCGCGCTGCGGGCGGCGATGCAGCAGCCACCGATGCTGCACAACGGCAAGCGCCTGAAGGGCGCGCCGCGCCACTACCGGCTGAATGTCTATCGCTCGACCTACAAGGACATCTGGCAAACCACGGTCCCCAGCTGGTGCAAGATCCTCGATCCCGATCGCCTGGGCGCGAAGATGACCGGCTCGTCGCCGAGGCCGGGCAAGTTCGAGCTCTCCTTCGACGATGGCTGGGGGCCGATCTTCATGGAGGTCAACTTCCTCGCCTGGGGCGACGATGCGGATCCGGATAGCCTCGGCGGCACGGAGGCGACGGACGCCTACCTGAACGAGATGCCGACGCTGCGCGAGGACCTCTTCGTCAATCTCGGCCGCACCGTGGGCCGCTTCCCGAACCGGGGCGAGATCGGCCTCCCCGATGACGAGGCGATCCCCTATGGCGCGATCTTCGGCGATGCCAACGCCCCCGCGCCGGACAGTTGGGTCTATCGCGATTTCTGGGGGCCGCAGAAGCCGGAAGGCTATCTGCACTTCAAGCAACCGGGCGGGCTGGAGCCGGACGCGGAGAACCTGAAGGCGGTCGGCCGCGCCTATTACCACGCGATGGTGGAGGCCAACCGGCACCGCCCCTGGTGGATCAAGATCAAGGTCCACCACAAGCCCGGATACAACCGCGAAACGGACGTGATCTACGCCGATTTCGACGATGACGTGCACGTCTCGCACGAGCCGCTGAAGGCCTATCCGATCCTGCCCGTCCTAGTCGGCATCGATGGCGGCCTGACCCCGGCCGCAGCCTTCGAGCAGGAGCTCGGCGACAGCCACCTGAATATCCTGGCGGAAGCAGTCGTCGATCGCGGCGATGAGTTCGACCTGGCCGAGAAGATGAAGGTGGTTATGGCCCAGCCGCGCTTCGCCGGCTGCGAGTTCCATTTCATGTGCGACCCGGCGATGGATGCCGGTGCTGATACGAAGCTCGGCTCGATGCGCTCGCGCCTGGCGGCAGAGCTCGGCGTCAAGGTGACGGATATCAAGCTAGCGCCGACCAACGATCCCGAAAGCCGGCACGCGCCGATCCGCTCGAAGATCAAGGATGGCCGGCGCAAGCTCACGGTCGACGCCACCCATTGCCCGACGATCCGCCGCGCCATGGCCGGCACCTACCAGTATCGCACGACGCACGGCACGAACGATCGCGGCGGCGCGGTCAAGAACCCGGACAGCCATATCATGGAGGCGGCGGAATACGCCGCGATGATGACGGGCACGGAACTGGCCCGCGTCCGCAAGTCCGAGCGCATTCGCGAGCGCGAGGAGCGCCGCACCGGCAAGGGCGGCAAGCCGAAGCCCGCGCCCCGGTTCAACCCGATCACGCGGAGCTACACATGATCGTGCTGCCCGCCAGCGAAGCCGATGTGCATTTCGTCGTCACCTTCATGCGCGAGGCCGATCGGCGCGAGGTCTATGCCGGCCGCTGGACCGATGAGCCGGCGGACCTGGTCGCCGATATCGAGCTTTCGCGGCCGATGATGATCCGTCTCGAAGCGCTCTGCACCGCTGATGGCGAGCCGGTCGCACTGCTCGGCGTCTGGCTGAAGTCGCCCGGCGTCGGCACCGGGCTGATGATCGCGACCGATCGCTGGGGCGAGATCGCGCCGGCCGCCCATCGCTATGTGCTGCGCCGCTTCCTGCCGCTCGTCTGCGCGCCGAACCTGCGCCGGCTCGAATGCCAGGCCCATGTCGAGCATGCCGTTTCCCGTCGTTGGCTCGCGCGTCTCGGCTTCGTCGAGGAGGGCGTAGCGCGCGCCCTCGGCAAGAACGGCGAGGATTTCGTCCATTGCGCCTGGTTCCCGCGAAAGGAGGCCTGACGATGTGCTTCAAGGCTATCAGCAAGATGTTATCTGGGCGCACCGAGCGCGTAGCCCAGATCGCCGCCGCCGAGCGCCAGACCAAGGCGGACGAAGCCATCCGCGAGGCGATGCGTCCGGCGCAGGACAGCGAGCCCGCCCGCCAGTCCTCGGACAATGCGCTGAAGCGTCTGCTTGGCCGGCGCGGAGCGGCTTCCACCATCGCTTTCGGCGGGCGCGGTGACATGTCCGCGCCGCAGCTCGGCTTCAAGAAGCTGATGGGGGCCTGAGATGCTCGACCGCGACAGCGTCATCCGCCGCCATGAGGACATGCGGACGGTGCGCCAGCTGGAGGAGGGCGACTGGGACGACAACGCCCGCCTCATGGCCCCGGACCAGTCGATCCGCAACGGCGAGACAAGGCGGACGCGCTATGACGAGCTGTTCGACAGCACGCAGCTCTACGCGGTCGACAATTTCCAGGCGGGCATCTTCGGGCAGCTCACCAATCCGGCAAACCGCTGGATCGAGCTCGGCACGGAAGATCCCGATTTCAATGCCTGGCAACCGATGAAGGCCTGGCTCTACTCGACCACGTCGCTGGGGCTGTCCTCGCTCGGCCCGGCGGTGTCGTCGTTCTATGAGGAGATCGCGCCCGTCTATGCCGATACCGGCGTGTTCGGCCAGGGCACGCTGATGCAGGAGGAGGAGCTCGGCAAGGGCCGCATCGTCGACCGTGCCTTGCCGCTCGGCCAGTGCTTCTGGGATGTCGACGCTCATGGCGAGATCGACCGCTTCCACCGCGAATTCGAGCTCAAGGGCCGGCAGATCAAGGGCTGGTGGGGCAATGTCGCGGATGTGATGGACGATCGCACCTACAAGATCGTCCAGGGCGTCTGGCAGAACCCCAACCATGTCCAGGGCCGGATCGGGCCGGAGTTCGGCCGTTTCTGTTCGGTCTATTGCTCGCCGGACCTGAAGAGCCTGGAGCGGCTTGGCGGCTATTACGAGCTGCCCTTCCACACCATCCGCTGGAAGAAGCGCAGCACGTCGCCCTATGCGATCGGTCCCGGCCATATCGCCCGAGCCGATGTCAACATGCTGCAGGAGATGGAGCGGTCGCATCTGGTGGCGGCGCAGAAAGCGGCCGAGCCGACGCTGCTGGCGCATGACGACAGTGTCGTGAACGTCTCGGACGTGGTGCCGAACGCCGTTCTGAGCGGCACGCTCACCGAGCAGGGCAAGCAATTGCTCGTGCCGCTCAACACGGCCGGCAATCTCCAGCTCTCGCTGGACCAGTCGAAGCAGCGGCGCGAGGCCATTCGCGAGGCATTCTACTTCTCGCAGATGCTGATGATGCAGCGCCCGCAGATGACCGCGACCGAATATATGGGCTACGAGCAGGAGCGTCTGCGCCAGATGGGGCCGGGCTTGATGCGCGTCATGCGGATGCTGTCCGGCTTCATCGCCCGCCGCCTCGGCATCCTCGGTCGCGCCGGCCAGCTCCCGCCGCCGCCGCCCGAGTTCGTGCAGCGCCAGGCGAAGCTCCAGGTCATCTACCAGTCGCCGCTGGCCAAGCTCCAGCAGGTTTCGACCGCCCGCGCCACGCTCCAGTTCGCCAATGTCGCGATGCAGCTCGGCCAGGTCGACCCCGAGGCGCTGGATGTGCTCGATATCGACGGCACGCTTGGCATCGTCCATGACGGCTTCGGCGCGGCTCCCGGCGCGATGCGCTCGCCGGAGGATATCCAGAAGCGCCGCGCCGCCCGTGCCCAGGCGCAGGAACAGGCCGTCGCCCTGGAGCAGACCGGCCAGGCCGTGTCGATCGCGGCCGAGGCGGCTCATGCCCAGCAGGCCGGCTCCCTGGCGAAGGAACGGCAGCTATGAGCGGTATGAGGGATGCTTTCCGGCGGTGGTTCGCGACCTATTGGCCGAGCACCGGCAACGCGCAGCGCGTCATCGACGGCTATCAGGCCATGGGCCAGAACCGCGAGCTCATGGCCGATATCGCCCTGCGCGGCAACCTGTTCACCGTCGATTACAACCAGGCCCTGACATCGCGCGATGACGCGATCGCCGAGGGCCGCCGCCAGTTCGCGCTTGAGGTTTTCAAGCTCGCGAAGATGGATCCGGCCGACGCCTACGGCCTGATCGAGAGACCCCACGATCGGAGGAGCTGAGATGAGTGAGCAGGGACAGGCTGGCGCCGGCGGCGGCCAGCAGGGTGGCGATGCGGCCGCAGCTGCCGCAGCCGCGGCCGCCGGCGGCCAGGGCGGCGGTCAGCAGGGAAGCGGTCAGCAAGGCGGTGGCCAGCAGCAGGGCGGCGGCGATCCCTGGTGGGCCAAGGCGGATCTCGGCCTGGACCAGGACACGGCGAATTTCTACGCCTCGCGCAATGCGCCGTCGCTGGCCGAAGCGCTGAAATCCGGGATGCACGCGCACAAGGCGGTGACGGATCGCAATGTCCTGCAGAAGCCGGACCCGGCCAATCTCGCCGCCTGGGACGGCTGGAAGGAGATCGGCTGGACAGAGAACCGGGCGGACTACAAGCTCGAAACCCCGAAAGCCAAGGCCCCGCAGGGCTACCCCTACAATGAAGGTCTGGAGACGGCGTTTGTCGACGCTGCCCATGAACTCAGGGTTCCGCCGGCGTTGGCTGGGCCGCTGCTAGAACGCACCATGGCGAAATCCTTCGCGGAGTTCGAAGCGCTCACCAGCGCTTATGCCGAGGATGATCGGAAAACGGAAGCCACGCTCCGCACCGAATGGGGCAGCGCTTATGACGCCAACAAGGCGCTCGGCGAGCGAGCCTTCCGCCATTTCGCGCCGGAGGGCATGGACATGGCCATGCTGTCGGAGGTCATGGGCTCGCCTGGCGTCGTCAAGATGTTCGCAGAGATCGGCAAGGCGTTCGGCGAGGAGCGGCTCGTCCTGCCCGGCGGAGGCGGCCAGCTCGGCGGCAAATCGGAGACGACGCTGCGGGCCGAGCTCAACCAGCTTCAGAACGATCCAGGCTTCATGAAGGCCCTGATGGACCCGCGCGATGCCCGCCATACCGAGTTCAACGACAAGCGCAATCGCCTCCTCGAGGAGATCGCGAAGGTCGCCAAGCCGCGTTGATCCACCGCCCCAGCAGAGGAGGGCATGACATGTCGAAGCAGAAGCCGGCCGTGAAGGCCGAGACCCCGGCCGATGCGCCGTCGGCCACGCCCGATCCGGTCGTGGTCGCGGCCGGCGGCGAGAATGCCCCGCCGGCCCCCGACGCGCCCGGCGATCCGGCCTTGCAGCCGGGCGAGATCGGCGAACAGTCGGCGCAGGCGAACGATGCCCCGGCGCAGAGCGCGGCGGCTGGCGATCCGCCGGCCAATGATCCCGCCCCGCGTCGCGCCCGCGCTGTCATGCCGGATGCCGATGCGGCGGCTGCGATCAGCGGCTTCCTGGCGGACTGGCGCGAGGATACGCCGGCCGAGGCCGCCGGCGGCAGCTACAGCCCGCACGGTCGCGACCGCTTCGCCGAGCAGGATCATTCCGCCATCCCGGACGGGCTGGTGTTCTCGCGCGGCTGGGCCTTCATGTTCGAAGATGGCCGCTTCATCGGAGCCGGCGATATCTCCTCGGCGAGCCCGGACGTGTTCGTGCCGAAGGGCCAGTTTATCCAGTTGAGCCCGGCCTGACGCGGGACTCTTGACAAAATCCCCGACGCAAGATCAGCGTCGGGGAGATCGGACGGGTGATTTGCCTCACCCTTGACTGGCCGCACCTTCGCTGTCCGAGCGTTGCCCGCCTGCTAGCCTGAAAGCCAGGCCGTCGAACGCGGACGTTAAATCGATAGGCCTTGCCCGCCGGGGACCGCCCCGGCCGCCACCCTGGCCGAAACCTGAACCCAATCCGTTCATCGTTTCGCCCAGGAGCTCTCCATGGCATTGGAGCAGATCACCGAGGCCCATCGCCTCACCTATCAGGAAAACGTCCAGCTCGCGGTCCAGCAGAAGGTCGCCAAGTTCCCGGATCGCTTCACCTACCAGTCCGGCATGTCCGGTCGCCAGGCCAAGGTCATCGACCTGTTTGGCGCTGACGAGCCGATCATCAACGGCGCGCGCGGCGGCGACACCCCTCACATCGAGCCGAAGAGCGAACAGGTCTGGATGGCTCCGACGCAGGTCGAGTGGGGCCGCCTCATCGAGAAGGAAGATGGGATCAAGACGCATATCGCGTTGCAGTCCCCCTACGTACAGACCGGCGCGGCCACCATGGCGCGCGGCAAGGACATGATCTGCGGCGATGCCTTCTTCGCTCCGCGCATCGTCGGCAAGGACGGCACCCAGACGGAAGCCTATGCCGCCGACGCCAATATCAACCTGGTGCCGGTCAACTTCGTCCCGATGGGCGTCGCCGCCAATAGCGGCCTGACCTTCGCCAAGGTCGCCCGCGGCCGCACGCTCTTCGTCAAGAACGAAGTCGATATCGAGAGCGAGCAGATCTTCTGCGCGATCGCCTCCGACGAGGAGGAGAATTTCTACAATCAGGCCATGCTGCTGTCGAAGGACTATCGCGAGAAGACGATCGTCGACGACAGCAGCAAAAAGGTCATCTCCTTCTTCGGCGTGGAGTTCGTCCGCTACCAGCGCCCGAAATTCGTCGATGGCTCGACTACGATCCACCGCATTCCGATGTGGTGCAAATCGGGCATGCACTATGGCGAGTTCGATCCGCTGACAACGCAGATCGAGCGCAACGTCCAGAAGAAGTACCGGCTGCATCCGTACATGGAGCTCTGGGCCGGCGCGACCCGCTCCGAGGACGTCAAGGTCATCGACATCCGCTGCGACATCACCGCCGGCGTCCCGCGCGAGTAATCCCGGCCGGCGCAGCGTTCGCGCGCGCCGCCCTCTCCCCGGAAACCTGAACCATGGAGGGCCGCAATGGCCGTCGTCACCAAATACGGTCAGGGCTACCAGGCTCCTGACAGCCGCCTCCTGCCGGAGGCGATCTTCCTCGGCAATCCCGTTCGCGCGCTGCTCGCCTCCTTCGCCATCGCGAACGGCGACAGCGCCACCTCCCAGCTGCTCATCGGCAAGATCCCGTCGCACGCGATCCTGCTGCCGAACGGGCTCGTCACCCATACCGCGATCACCGGCCTGACCGATTTCGACATCGGCATCCTGGAGGATCCCGACATGCTGGCGGACGGGCTCAATCTGAGCTCCGCCGGCACCAAGAGCCCGGTTGCTGTCGTCACCACGCCGAACCTGATTAAGCCGCTCTGGCAGTTGCTCGGGCTGGCGCGAGATCCGGCGCGGCAGTTCACCGTGGTCGCGACGCTGAAGGTGGATGCCGGCGCTGCCGGCACGGTCCACATCTATCAGCCCTGGGTCGGCAAGCTCTGATGGCTGCGAGCGAGACGGAGGTCGCCAATCTGGCGCTGGTTTCCCTGCTCGGGGAACCGCCGATCGTCTCGCTCGACGACGAAACCCATCGCGCGCGGTCGGCGAAGGCCATCTTCGCCACCACGCGCGATGATCTGCTCTGCGATCACACTTGGAATTTCGCTGAGGTCGAATTCACCCCGGCGGCCGAAAGCCTCGGGGCTGATGCGGATGGCTGGTATCGCCACGGCCTCGATGCCGACTGTCTCCAGATCACGGCCGTAGAAGGCTGCGGCCCGAACGACTGGAAGGTGGTCGCGCCGGCGAACCCGTCTGACCCGACTTCGCCGCAGCAGCGCGTGCTCCTCGCCCGCCGGCGCGCCCCGAAGGTCACCGCCACCTGGCGCATCGTGAATGTCGGCGTCTGGTCGCCGAAATTCGTCTCCACCTTCGCGGCCCGTCTGGCCGAGGGCCTGGCGGCTGTCGTATCGCGCGACAAGTCCGACCAGGACCGCATGGAAGACAAGGCCAAGGCCCGCCTGACCACGGCGAAGCGTCGCGATGGCCAGGAGGGCGCGCGCCAGGAGCTGCCGCGCGATACGAGCTGGATCGCGGCCCGCCGCCGGGGTGCGCGCTGATGGGCTCCGTCCTCAACAGCCAGCTCTCCTTTGCCGCCGGCGAGGTCTCGAAGGAGCTCTGGGCCAGGCGGGATCTCGCCAAGCGCCAGATCGCGGTGAGGCGTGGCGAGAACGTGGTCGTCATGGTCGAGGGCGGTCTCAAGCGCCGCTCCGGCACGCGCTTCGTCGCCGAGCTGCGCAATGAAGGGCGTGTGGCCGGGCTGTTACCGTTCCGCTTCTCCAAAGCGGATGCCTACATGCTCGTGCTCAACGCGGGCTTCATCCGCTTCTATCGCAATGGCGGCATCGTCGAGAGCGCGCCGGGCGTGCCCTATGAGCTCCCGCATCCCTGGTCTGACGGGAACCTGCCAGATCTGCGCTGGCAGTCGGTCACCGATACGATCTTCGTCACCGCGCCCGGCCACCGCACGCGGCGCATCAAGCGCCTCGGTCATGCCAACTGGACCTTGGACAATTACGAGCCGGAGAAGCCGCCGCTCGAACCCATGAATGTCTCGGAGGTCACGCTCCAGGCGAATGCTGCGACGGGTGCCGGCACGCTCACCGCTTCGGCTCCGATCTTCCAAGCCGGGCATTTCGATACGATCTGGCGTCTGGACGAAAGCTCGCTCGACAGCATCCCCTTGTGGAAGGCGAACGAGACCGTCACCGCCGGCGAGCAGAGGCGTTGGCAAGGTCGGGTCTATCGCGCCGGCGGAGGTGACAGCGGCCCCAACCCGCCGATCCATCTGGAAGGCGTCCAGGTTGCCGGCTCTGGCAACACCGCCTGGACCTTTGTTCATCCGGGCTACGGCTATGTGAAGCTCAACGGCACGATCACCAGCACGACGGCGGGCTATGTCGTCGTCAGTGGCGAACTGCCGTCATCGGTCGTCTCCGCGCCGACGAAGCGTTGGTACGAGGGCTCCTGGTCGCTCGTCCCGACGCGCGGCTTTCCCACCCGCATCACCTATCTCGACCAGCGGCTCTGCTTCGCCCGCGGTGATCTGTTCTGGGCGACACGGCCCGGCGATTTCTACGATTTCGAGATCGATACCACCGAGAACAGCGCCCTGACCGTGCGCCTGTCGCCCCCGGATGGCGAGCTGCCCAACATCGAATGGATGCAGGCGAGCGGCATCATCGTGGTCGGCTGCTCGGGTTCGGAATGGATCATTCGCGGTCCCAATATCTTCGATGCGCTGACGATCGCCAACATGCGGCCGATCATCAACAAGAAGGAGAGTTCGGCTCCGCACCGCCCTGTGATGGTCGATGGCGGCGTGATCTGGATCACCAACAGCCGCCGCGACATCGTCTTCGGCGAGTTCGATCCTCTGGCCGAAGGGCTGACGATCAAGCAGCCGAGCGAGTTCTCGCGCCGGATCCTGCGCGGGAAGGCGCGCGATCTCGCCTATCAGCGCGCGCCGCACCGCCTGGTCTGGATCGCCTGCCAGGACGGTTCGCTGTTGTCCCTGACGTTCCGGCCCGACCAGGAAGTCGTCGGCTGGAGCCGCCAGCCGATGCCTGGTGCCTTCGTCGAGAACATCGCGGTCATTCCCGGCCAGGAGGCGGTGGATGATGAGCTCTGGCTCGTCACCCGGCGGACGATCAACGGGGTGACCCGGCGCTATATCGAGCAGCTCAAGCCCTTCTTCGAAGCGATCGATGAGGATGCGCCGACCGCCGAGGGCGCCTGGTTCGTCGATTGTGGCCTGCCCTTCGATTTCCCGTCGCCCGTCTCCGAGATTACCGGCCTCGGCCATCTCGAAGGCAAGACGGTCTCCGTCTTCGCCGACGGCGCGGCGCAGCCGAACACGGTTGTGACCGGCGGCAAGATCACGCTGTCGACGCCAGCGAAGGCAGGCTGCGTCGGCCTGCCGATCGAGTGGCGTATCCGCCTCCTGCCGCCCGAGATCGATACACCTTCGGGCTCCAGCAAGATCGACGGCAAGCGCGCCAACAAGGTGTTGCTGGAGACCGTCGAGAGTGCCGGCGGCTTCGTGCGCGTCAATGGCGAACAGCCCGAACGCATCTTCCCGACCGGCGGCACAGGCCCGTCCAATCAGCCGCTTCGGCTGAATGACGGGCCTGTCCGGCTTTCCCCGGCCTCCGCGACCGCAGACGAGCTCGATATCGAGATCTACGGCTCCGCGCCGCTGCCCTTCACCCTCTCCGGGGTCTCTCCCGACATCGATGTGAGGAGGGGCTGATGTGCGTCGATCCGATGACGGCTTTGGCGGCTGTGACGTCGATCGGCGGCGGCGCTCTTTCGGCCGGCGGTCAGCTCATGGCCGGTCGCGGCTCGGCCAGGGCCGCCCGCATGCAGGCCTGGATGGCGCAGCGCAATGCGGACATGGAGCTCCAGCGCGGCGCATTCGAGGAAAGCCGCGTGCGGGAGCGCACGGACCAGGTCCTGAATAACCAGGTGGCGAGCGTGACGGCGCGCGATATCGATCCGGCCTATGGCTCGCCGCTGGTCGTGCAGGGCCTTTCGGCCGCGCAGGGCGAGACGGATGCGCTGCTGACCCGCGCCAGCGGGCTCCAGTCCAGCGCGCAGCAGCTCTGGTCCGCCGCAGGCTCCCTCGGCAAGGCGGCAGACGCCAAGCGTGGGGCCTTCCTCGGCGCGGCTTCCTCCATGCTCTCGTCCATATCGCCCTTCGCCATGAAGGCCATGCCGTCCGGCGGCAGTGCGGGAGGCAGCGCCACGGGCGCGGTCGTCGGCGGCACCTCCAGCGATTGGTGGAGGTTCTGATGGCCGGGTTCGAGACCATCACCTCCCGCGCCCCGACGCCCGGCCCGCAGGCTCTGCCGCAGCTCGACGACGGCAGCGCGACGGCGGCCGGCGCGGTGCGAGTCGGCCAGGCGGTCGCCGGCATTGGCAACGCTCTCCAGGAGGCGCAGGGCGCGGCCGCGAAGGCTCGCGCCACAACGGGCTACCTGACCGAGACCGCCGAGCTCGACAAGCGCTACGAGAACGACCAGGACCCGGCGACGGCGGCCCAGCGCTACGCGGATGAAGAACTGAAGATCCGCCAGAAGGCGCTCGGCAACGTCTCGGATCCGACGCAGCGCGCCCAGCTGGAAACCCAGCTCACCCGCTATGGCACATCCTCGCAATCGCAGTATCGCGGCCAGGCCCTGCGCAAGCAGAGCGACGCGGTCAATGCCGATCTCGACGCTCAGCAGCCGATCGCGCTGACGAAGGTCTCGCGGGCCGGCTCGTCGACAGAGCGCGCGGCCATCACCACCAGCTATAACGACCAGGTCGACGATGCCGCGAACAAGGGTTGGATCACGCGCCAGGCCGCGCAGACACGCAAATCCGCCTTCTCGCGCACGGTGGACGATACTGATGCCGTCAAGGCGATTGCGGAGAACCCGCAGGCGGCCGCGATCGCGCTGGAGGATCCGCAACGCTTCACCTCGCTCACGCCGCAGGAGCGGCAAGCGCGGCTCCAGCAGGCGCAGGCCGCCGCGTCGACGCTGTTCACGGAGGAGGCGAAGAACGCCGCCCGTTTCGACCCGGCGCGCGGCATGGCCATGGTCGGCCGCGTTACCGATCTCCGCCACATGCCGGCCGTCATCGACAAGGCGCTGATCCCGCAGGAGAGCTCGGGCAACCCCGATGCCGTTAGCCCCAAGGGCGCTGCCGGCCTGACCCAGATCATGCCGGATACCGCCCGCATGATCGGCAAGCAGATGGGCATCGCCATCTTCGACGGCCAGGATGACGCGAGCGTCCGCGCCACGCTCAAGTCGCGGCCTCTGCTCGCGCGCCAGATGGCCGTGAAGCATATGGGCGATCTCGCGACCCGCTATGAGGGCCGCCTCGGCCCAGCCTTCGCCGCCTACCATGCCGGCTCCGGCAATGCCGACAAATGGCACAACTCCGCCCTGGAGAAGTTCGGGCCGGGCTACTCGGTCTCGGATTTCATCAGCGTCATCCCTGATAGCGTCCAGGACGGAACGAGGGACAATCCGGGCAAGAAGACGAAGGATTACGTCGCGGACATGTTCAGGCGCCTCGGCGCTGATCCGGCTCGCACCCCGCGCCTCGGCCAGTCCGCCGTATTCCAGGCCGCGACGGCGGTTGGGACCGAGCTCGATAGCGATCTTGCGGCCCAGAAGCGCGTTCGCGATGCACTGGCCAGCGTGGCTCGTGACGATGCCGGCTCGATCACGGCTGCGTTCAAGCAGGGCTTCGCCCAGGATCCGCAGCTGGTCGCGCAGACCCGTGCCACCTTGACCCAGGCCGCCGCCGGCGGCGACGCGGCCAGCGCGAAGTCTCTCCGCGAGCTCGACTATGTCGAGCGCATCGCTCCTGCGATCAAGGAAGCCTACAATGCCTCGCCGGCACGCTTGGAGGCGGCGCTCGCCTCGGAGCGCGCCCGCATGGCCGCCGCGCCGCATGTGACGCAGGAGGAGCGCGAGCGCTTCGACGCCATGCAGACCGTGGCGGAGACGGTCGCCCGCGAGCGCAACACCAATCCTGTCGGCCTCCTCGAACGCTCGGGCGCGCCGGTCATCGCCATGCCGGCGCAGCTCGCCGCGCCCAATATGGGCGAGGCGCTGAACCAGCGTGGCCAGCAGGCCGAGATCGCGGCCGGGCGCTATGGCGCGGATATCAAGCCGTTCAAGCCGCAAGAGGTCGCGGCCTACAAGAACGGCTTCGACCACGCCAATCCCGATGAGCGCTTCCGCTTCGCCGAGACGGCGGCGCGCTCGATGTCCGATGCGGCTTATGAGGCCGCGATGACGCAGCTGGGGGCCGACAAGCTGACGATCATCGCCGGCCGGCTGGCCGCGCGCGACCCTGCGCTGGGGCAGAAGGTCGCGCGCGGCGCGGCGCTGATGAAACAGGCCGGCGTCGATGACGGCAAGGCGGCGGACCTGAAGACGGCGCTGGGCCGGACACTCGGCGGCTCGGTCTTTCCGCCCGCTGTCCAGGCCGAGATGATCGACGCATCGCTGGCCGTCTATGTCGCCGATCGCGACGGCAAGGGTGCCCTGTTCGATGCCTCCGACCCGAAGGCGATGGAACAGGCGATCGAGAGCGTCACCGGCAAGCTCGCCAAGATCAACGGCGTCAAGGTGCCATTGCCGCAGGGTGTGCCGGCGGCGCGTTTCGAGCAGGCCATTGGGTCGCTCTCGATCGATGATATCGGCGGCCAGCCGACCGGCCGCGATGGCAAGCCGGTCGATATCGAGTTCCTGCGCGCGCAGGGGCGTCTCCGCCCGGATGGCTATGGCGATGGCCGTTACCGCGTCACCCTGCCAGGCCCGAACGGGCAGGATGCCGCCGTGCTCGATGCCAAGGGCAAGCCGCTCGTCATCGACCTGACGCCTGCGATCAAGCGGGCCGATGCCGGCTGGGGCGCGAGCGATCGCGACCAGGCCGTGGCTTCCGGCCTGATCCGGGGCGGGCTCAAGCGCCCGGATCGGCCTGACTGGCAGGATCGCGCCTTCCCGCAGCCGGCCGAGCGCGGCCCCTATGGCAGCGCCGCCGGCGAGACGGCCCGTTCGATCGAGATCGCCGAGCAGCGCCTCGCCGACCTGCTGGATGAACAGGACAGCTACGCCAAGGCCCGCGCGCCGTCGCCCGAGAGCATCCTTGGCGGCCAGATCCGCTCGCGCATCGAGCGCGACCTGGTTGCGACCCGTGCCGAGCTCGAACGTCTGCGGAAGGCGAAGCCATGAGCTGGGATAACGCCTTCGCTGCCGAACGCGATGCCGCCGCGCGCGGGCCGCTTGCCGCCAATCCCGCCACCTTCGGCGAGATCTGGAAAGCGAGCTGGGACGCGGCCGGGCTCGATACCGCCTTCGGTGTCGGCGCGCCCTGGGCCGATGCCCATCGCGAATTGCGCGACCAGGTCGAAACCGTCTCCGGCCAATCCCTGTCCGCGCTCGCCGAAAGCCAGGGCAAGCGCCTGCGAGCCGATGGCTATGCCGGTGCGACCTTGCAGGATCAGGCCCGCGAGCTCGCCGACCTGACGACCGGCCTGACGCCGGAGCAGCAGGAGAAGATCAAGCCCTATCTCGATATTCCGGCCCGCGCCCGCGCCAAGGCGGCGGAGACGGAGCGGCAGGCCGCCGACATCGCCGATCGCACCTATGGCCTGTCCGGCCATGCTGTCGGCTTCCTGGCCGGCGCGACCCGGCAGGGGCTCGACCCGGTCAATCTCGGCACCATGTTCGTCGGGGGCCCGGCGCGCGGCCCCGTGCTGAACATGCTCGCTCGCGAGTTCGGCCTCGGCGTCTCCGTCCAGGCGCTTCAGGAACCGATGATCGAAGCCGGCCGCGCCGAGCTTGGCCTTGAGGCAGGCTTCGGCCGGGCGCTCGGCAACGTGCTGGAAGCCGGCATCGGCAATGCCGGACTGGCTGGCCTGTTCCGGGCCGGTGGCTGGCTCATGCGCCGCGCCGCCGCGCCGAGCGACGGTGTTGCAGCCCGGCCGGGCGTGGAGTCTCCTTCGGCCTCTGCGAGCCCGCGTCTAGACGCACCATCACTGGAGCCCGTCGCAGCGCGCGCCGCCGACGTGCCGGCCATGGCAGAGGCTGCGCCGGCGCGTGTCGAGCCCGGCGCGATGCCGGCCGCCCTGCGCGAGGTTGCTCCCGAGGATCTCGATGCTGCTGCGCGCATCGTCGAGCGCGACCAGCTGGTGGATGGCCTCTCGCCCGATCCGAGCTCGGCCGGCAAGGCGGTCCATGCCGAGGCGCTCGACGAGATGCAGACGCGGATGGAGGCGAGCACACGCGAGATCCTCTCCGGCTTCGACCGGAAGCTTGAAGACCTTGAGACACGCCTGCGCGGTGCCTCCGACGCGCAGCGTGAGACGGCGGGCGAGGCCGGGGAAGTCACTCCGCCCCCAGCGCCCGCCCGCCGTCGATCCGATCGCCCGCTGCGCCCGGTCTCGCTGGCGCGCTTCATCGCCATGAATGGCGGGATCCGCCTCGATGCCGATGCGCGCTCCGCCGGCTTCGACAAGGCCTTCGTGCCGGGCGTCGGCCCCGTGGCGCGCCGCAATGGCCATGCCATCGACCGGCTGGAGCCTATGCTGATCGAGGAGGGCTATCTGCCGCCGCAGCCGGCGGACGCGCCCTCGCGCGACATCACGGCCGAGCTCTACGAGGCGCTCGACGCCGAGTTCCGGCACAAGCGGCCGACCTATCGGCAGCGTGACCAGGTCGCGGCCGGCGAGCGCAACGCGTCGGCCGACGCTGATACCGACCAGCGCTGGCGTGACGAGATCGCGGCCGAGGCAGAGAACATTCGCGCCCGCGCGGCCGAGGAGGGGCATGACCTCTCAGTCCATGCCGATGATGTCGACGCGGCGGCCGAGCTGATCGTGCGCGGCGTCGAGAGCGACTGGGGCGACGCGCTGGAGCGCGTTGCGATCATGCGTGAATTGGGAGATGATGCGCCTGTCCCGGCAGTGCGCGATATCCTCGACGACATTCCGGGGTGGGACATTGACGATGCGGTTTCCGCCCGAGAGACATCTTCAGATCGCGGCGCAGCTCGAAGCGGCGGCGAAGACGCAGCCCGACCGGCTGATCGCCGAGGACCTGCGCGCGCGGGCGACGAAATTCCGCAGCTTGGCGAAGATGGCGCAGGCCAGGGCGGACGCGAAGGCGACGCGCCACTAGCGGCCCTCGGCCGGCTGGCGGCAGCCACCGAAGATCCCGCTGCCTTCCGCGCGCGCCTCGCCGATCTCGACCGCGCGATGGCGGCCGCCGGCGGCGATATCACCGTGCACCTGGACGGCGGCGATGTCTCGTTGCGCGCCGAGCTCGACGCCATCCGCGCCGATGCCGAGGCCGCCGACGCACTGAAGGCCTGCCTGGGGCAAGGCGGCGGGGAGGGCGCACGATGAGCGTGCTCTCCTGCCTGTTCGGCAAGGCCGAGGCCGGGCTCGTCTCACGCGAGGCGGCCGACCGGCTGGCCTATTGGATCGAGGAGCGCCAGGCGGCTCTGGAAGGCGCGCGCGGCGCAGCCGAGACGCCGCTCACCTATATCGCGCTGAACATCGCCGATGATGCGACGCGGGCCGCCGCGCGCCGCGCCGATCTTGCCATCCGTTCGGTTGAGGCCCAGCTCGGCACGCTGAACGCGGTCAAGGATTATGGCGCGGCCGTGAAGGCGCTGCGGGCCACACCGGGCGATTTCGGCTTCGGCTCGAAGGCCCCGGCGCTGCTCGCCGACGAACGCAAGTCGACGCTCTGGCCGGCGGTGCGCTCCCTGTTCTGGCGCGATCCGCATGAGGTCGCGACCTGGGGGAACGTCCACTACCTAGCCCGCACCATCAAGGGCGAGGCCCATGCCGCCTTCGCCGCCGGCATCGAGGCGCTGCGGCCCAAGATGCTCGGCCTGAAGCGCGAGACGGCGCGCGAGCTCGACATACTCGGCGCGCTCTACAACGACGCGGCCGCGACCCCGGAAGGCCGCCTCCTGGCCAAGGCCTGGACCGATGTCGCCGAGGACCTGCGCGGCCAATTCAACAAGGCCGGCGGCGCAGTGCCGGAGCGCAAGAATTGGAGGATGCCGAACCCGACGCTGGATCGTGGCAAGGTCGCGGCCGTCAGCAAGGCGGATTTCATCGCCCGCATGCGCGAGCTCAATGCGCGCGGCGAGGTGCTCGACTTCGCCACGGGCCGGCCGCTCGACGATGCCGGCTTCGACAAGGTGATGGGTGGCATCCATGACAGCGCCGTCGCCGGCTGGGTCGAAGGTCCGCCGAGCTCGGCCTTCACCGGCGGCGAGATGCTGGCCAACACCCGGCGCGATGCCCGTGTGCTGGTGCTGAAGGATGCCGAGAGCTGGCTCGCGGCGGCGCGTGAGTTCGGCACGCATGATGGCGTCTTCGACACGCTGATGAGCCACATCGCCAGCATGAGCGAGGACATCGCCATGTTGCGCACCCTCGGCCCGAACCCGGAAGGGCTGAAGCGCTACATCCTCTCCCTGTTTGACCTGGAGCTGAAGAACGGCACCGTCACGGCCGGCGAGGGCGCGGATGCGGCGGCCGAGAGGGCCGCGCTGAAGCAGAACCGGGCGCATGAAAACCGGCTGAACCGCCAGCGCAAGGCCTTCGAGACGACCTGGGCGCATGTCACCGGCAGGGCGGACGTGCCGGTGGATACCAATCTCGCGCATCTCTCCGGCGACATGCGCTCCTGGCTGGTCGCCTCGCAGATGGGGTCGGCGATCATCTCCTCGATCTCCGACCAGGCGACGCTTGCTATGGCGGCACGCTTCAACGGCATGCCGGTGATGGGATTGATCGGCCGCGCCATCCGCGACCTCGGCGAGGCCGGCTCCGAGATCCGCGCCGCCCAGCACGGGCTGATCGCCGACAGCATCGCCGCCGGCGTGCATGGCGTCGATCGCTTCGCCGGCGAGACGATCCGCGCCGGCAAGGCCGGGCAGCTCGCGGGCGCGACCGTGCGCGCCTCCGGCCTGCGCCGCTGGTCGGCGGCGCTGCGCAACGCCTTCGGCCTGGAGACCATGGCCCTGCATGCGCGCGAGGCCAGCAAGAGCTTTGCCGAGCTCGATCCCAAGCTGCGCGAGAGCCTCGGCCGCTACGGCATCCAGGCCAGCGACTGGGACGTGATCCGCCAGACGCCGCTGCATGAGGACCGGCCGAACGCCTTTCTCCTGCGGCCGATGGATGTCCGTGCCCAGGGTGGCGAGACGGCCGGCCGGGCGGCCGACAAGCTCAAGCGCCTGATCGACACGGAAATGGATTATGCCGTGATAGAGACGGACCCGATGACGCGGGCGCTGCTCTATGGCGAGAGCCGGCCGGGCTCGGTCGAAGGCGAGGTGCGCCGCGCCTTCGGGCTCTACAAGGCCTTTCCGATCACCTTCGTGACCATGCATTTCGCCCGCGCCATGGCGCGCGGCTGGGACGGCTCGCGCCTCGGCCACGCCGCGATCAGCTTCAGCGCCATGTGGGCGCTCGGCCTGGTCGCGATGCAGGCCAAGCAGGTCGCCAACGGCAAGGACCCTTACAGCCTGGATCCGACGACGGCGAAGGGCCAGCGCGCCTATGCCTCGGCCCTGCTTCAGGGCGGGGGCTTAGGCATCTTCGGGGACTTCCTCGGCCAGGACATGAGCCGCAACGGCACGAGCCTGGCCGCGACCTTTGCCGGCGCGCAGTTCGGCGCGGCCGAGAAGGTGGCCAAGTTCGTCCTCGGCAACCTCCAGCGCGCCGGCAAGGGCGAGGAGACGCATTTCGCCGGCGACGCCCTCTACTTGGGTGCCGGACTGCTGCCGGGCTCCTCGCTCTGGTACGGCCGGCTCGCCTTCCAGCGCGCCGTCGTCGACCAGATGGCGCTGATGATCGACCCCCGCGCGCCCGATCGCTTCCGGCGCATGGAAGACCTCGCCCAGCGTGATTGGGGCCAGCGCTTCTGGCTGCGTCCCGGCTCCACCACTCCCGACCGCATGCCTGATTTCGGAGGCCAACCGTGACCGTCTCCACCGAAGCCTGTTACGCCGAGCGCGCCTGGACGGGGGTTGAAACCTCCTTCGCGCCGGGCTTTCCGGCCGCGAGCCGCAACCATATCCGCGTGGCTCACCGCGATGCCTCCGGCAATCGGCTCGTTCTCAGCCTCGGCGTGCATTTCGACGTTGCGCTGGCGGCGGACACGCGTATCGCCACGGTGCTGCCGCTGGCGCTTCCCGACGTGCCCGGCATGTTGGAGATCGAACGCAAGACCCCGGCGACGCAGCAACAGCAGTTCCGCGACGACAGCCGCTATAGCGAGCGGTTGCACGAGGACCAGGCCGATTTCGAAGCCATGCGCTCCGCCGAGATGCGGCGCAGGGCGGAGCTCAATCTCGGGCTGATCGAGGGTCTGCGCGGGGATACCAACGCGAACCGCTCGGATATCGAGACAAACAGCGCGCGGATAGATGGCCTGATCCAGCAACTTCCGAATGGCGGCATCATGAATTGGACGGCCTCGCCGCCCGGCTCGACTCCGCGCACGGTCGGGCAGAAGATCGGCGAGACCTATGACATGTTCGATGCGGGTGGTGTTCGCGACAACCCACTTGTCGACAATACCGAGGCGATCAATCGCTTTTTTCGCGAAGCGGCCATCGAGGGGCGCGGGCTCATCCCGCGCGGTCGGTTTTACTTCAGTCAGCCCCTGGACCCTGTCGTCGCGAATGACTTCGTCATCGACGGTCGCGGCCCGCGATCGCGCCTGATCTATAACGGCCCCGACACGGCGACCGATCTTCTCCCCATCGGCGACGCCGGCACGCCGACAAGCAATATCGGGCTGCGCCGCTTCACCTTGACCAGCGCTACGGCGCTGACAGCCGGCAATGCGCTGCGCATGACGCGCGTGGCTGAAGTCGATTTCGATCTCCGCATTGGTGACGGAAACTTCAGGTTGGCGAATGGCGCGGTCTTCGATCGCTGCTCCTATCTCGACCTGCATAAGTCGGTCTTCGCGACCAGGGCGACAAATCTCGCCATGCTGCAGGTGATCGAGGGCCACTGCGGCAATTCCCGTATCGCCGGCCAGCTCGTTGGCGGACATGGCTCGGGCGTCGGCCTCCTGATCTCCGACTGCTCCGGCATCTATGGCGAGGGCCTGCGCCAGCTCTACAATGAGTTCGGTTGCATCATCGACACATCCGCGTCGGGGGTCGGCAACCAGCAGGTCTTCCTCCGCACCGCGATTTTCGACAGCAACAAGACAGCCGCCGTCTGGGTGGATGACAGCGTGTCGAACCCGGTCGGCAAGGTGCTTGAGGTGCCGTGGTGTGCATCGACGACCGTCGGCTCGGGCCTCGTCATCCTCAATTGGCGGAACGGCGATGTGGTCGCGACCATTGCCCAGCTTCGCAACAATGCCGGGCATGGCGCGAATATCCTCGACACCACCATCAACTGGTACGACAGCGAGGCGACGGTCATCGCCGACAATCTGCTGTACGGGATCGATGCAAGCGCGCCGCTGGCAATCCGCTCCTCGGCCTGGTCGCGCGACAATGCGCTCGGCCTCTATGGCCCAAACGTCAAAATCGTCCATGACGTGCGTGGAATGGCGGTGGCGCTTCTGCGTGCCGACGAGTGGCTGACAGACGTCTCCAACCTCTCCTTCTCGCTGGCGAACGGCGCCAACCGGTTGCTGCCGGTCGGATCGGGTGAATACCTGATCGCGCTGCAGGAAACCGGCGATGTGATGAAGGTGCTTGTTGGTGGCGCCGGCATTCAGGCCTGCACGGCGACAGGGACCTCGACCAGCGGAAACTACATCAACGGCACGGTCGCGCCGGGCGCCGGCAAGTGGTCCGTCGGCTGGGATGGCACAGCCTACCGAATTTACAACAACACCGGCGCGACCGTGACCGTGATCGTCGCCCCGCAATTCCGCATTCGTGATGTCGCCTGAGGCGGAAAGGGAAGCCATGACGATCAACCGCACGACGTTTTTCGCTTATGCCCGCCGCGCGCCCTTCGGCGGCAGGCTCTCCACCGCCCAGGTCGAAGGGATGGAAACCATCCTCGACGCCTGGGACCGGCTGCGGCTGATCGATCTACGCTGGTTGGCCTATGCGCTGGCGACGGCCTTTCATGAGGTCGGAGGCACCATGCAGCCGATCCGCGAGGCCCACGGCAAGAGCGACGCGCAGACGATCGCGCGGCTCGATGCCGAATGGGCGAAGCCAAACCATGGCGCGCTGCGCCTGGTCCGCGAGCCGTATTGGCGTGACGGCTATTTCGCGCGCGGCCTCTCCGGCCTGACGCATGAGGCGAACTATCGCAAGGCCGGCGACATGATTGGCGTCGACCTGGTCAACAATCCCGGCCGGGCGATGGAGCCGAAGATCTCGGCCGAGATCCTGCTGCGCGGCATGGCGCGAGGCCTGTTCCGGCGTGGAAAGGATGGCCGGCCGGAAACCTTCGAGCGCTACTTCCCGATGAACGGCGTGGCGGATCCGGTGGGCGCGCGGGCGATCATCAATGGCGGCGGCGACAAGGCCAAGCTGATCGCGACCCATTACAAGGCCTTCCATGACGCGCTGACAGCCGCCAACGAGATGGTAGCGCAGCCGGCCGACGTGCGGCCGGAGGCGGCCAAGCCCGACGACGTGCCCGCGAGCGGCGGCAACCTCACGGCCGCCGGCGGTGTCGGCCTGGGCGTCACGCTGCTGGGCGCGATCAGTAATCCCTGGGCCCTCGCCGCCTTCGCGCTCGTCCTTGTCGCCGGCGTCCTCTGGGCCTGGAAGAACGGCTACCTGACAGTGAACCGGAAAGCGGCGGCATGAGCGCGAACATCCGCCTCGTCCTGGTCCTGGCCGGTCTCGCTGGCCTGGTCGGCTTCATCTGGAAGGTGTCCGACCTGGTCGCCTCCTCGCGCGTCACCAAGGCCACTGAAACCGTCAACCAGGAGAACCGCGATGCGGCGGACAAGGGTGCTGAAGCTCGCGCTGGCGTGCGGGCTTGCCGCGAGCGCGGCGGGATGTCTTGGGACCGTGCGACCGGCCAATGTGTCCGGGCAGTGCCGGGCGCTGGGCAATGAACTGGCGCTCGCGGCCGACGACTGGCAGGTCGATGAAGTCTTCGAGGCGGGCGTTGCAATCGGATGCTGGACACGACCGAAGGGACGATGACGTGGCGCAGCCGCAGATCACGCTTGGCAACAAGCTCTCCATGGCGACGCAGGGCTTCAGCCTTCTAGCCATCCTGGCCGCAATCATCCTGGCCTGGGGGAAGATGGACACCCGCATGACCGTGGCCGAAGGCAAGATCGAGCGGCACGAGAACCAGCTTGCGCAGCTCACTGCGCAACGCGGGCTGGATGCGGCCGCGCTCGCGACGCTCGCCGGCAAGATCGAGGTTCAGAACGTCACGCTCGGCGGCCTGACGGCAGCAGTCAACAAGCTCGACGACAGGTTCGAGCGCCAGCGCTCAAGCAACAACCCCTGACCCAGGAGAAAGCCATGACAGCCAAATACACGACGCCGGTCCAGATCGTGCCAGATGCTGCCGATATCGCCAGGGCCGGCCAAAGCGGCGTCTTCATCTCCTGCACGGTTGAGGGAAACGTCATGCTGAAGATGCCGGGCGGAAACCTGTCGGTCCCCGTCGTGGTCGGCGCGAACGTGCTCCATGGCTTTGAGATCGTCGGCGTCCTCTCGGCCGGCACGACCGCAACCGCCGTTGTCTCGGCCATGCGATGAGACTGCGTCAGTCCATCGGCCTTGGATTGGGCCTCGGCCTTGGCACGGGTGGTGGGGCCGGCCCTGCGGCGCCTGGCTCGTCGGCAACCGTCTTCGGCGTCGCTCCGACGATCCACTATCACCCGAACAGCCAGAGTGCGACGCTCTCCGGCGGCAGGGTTACGGCCTGCCCTGATATCCGGGGGCTGGCCGCGCTGACCGAAGGGGCTGCCGGCGCCGGCCCATTCCAGTATGCGGACACGCCCGGCCGCAAGTTCTGGCGCTTCAACGGCGCGGAGTATCTGAACGGCGCGACCGCCTTCGCGGCGGACCAGCGGGGGATCACTGTCCTGGCGGTCGTGCGCCAACACCGCGCCATGACAGGGAATTTCTTCGGCCTCGGCAACGCTGCGGCCGGGACCGCGGTCAACACGCAGGGGACGGTGATCAACACCTCGATCTCGTCCAGCGTTCCGCCGTACCTCCGTGGCACGACGACGTCCGCCGCTACGGATGCGACCAACAAGGCAAAGCTGATTGTCGGCTCACAGCTTCAGGTTATCGCAGTGGCCTCCAGACCGACCGCGAGCGGCGGCCAAAGGCTCTACATCAATAATGACGCCGGCAACGTGGTGCAATCTGCGGGCTCTCTCACCGGCATCACCGGCTTCGAAATCGGCCGAAACCCCTTCTCGCCTGGCGCCTCGGGCACATGGCTTCTCGCGGACATCTACGAGATGGCCGTCTTCGTCGGCGTCCTGACGAATGCTGAGGTTGACGCCCGCGTGGCCGAGATGGTGGCCAACTGGAATATTCCGCAGATCACCAATCAGCTCGTGCTCGAAGGCGACAGCATCACACAGGGTACCGTTGCGGTCACGATCGGCAACCAGATGAGCATGAGGCTGACCGAGCCGGGGGCCTCCTACGCCCTGCCACCGTCCTGGCGGGTCATCAACATGGGTACGTCAGGTGCGACGATCTCCGCGCTGATCACGCGACGGGACGCCGCCAACACCATGTTCGACAACCTGCTCGCCGGCCGGAACGTGGTCGCCCCGCAGATCGGTCGGAACGATGCGTCGACGCGAACCGGCGCTCAGATGTATGCGGACATCGTGCCGGTCCTGAACACGGCCTCGACCGGCTATCTTCAGCGCGGTTGGGAGGTCCGGCAGGCCATCAACATCGCTTCTTCGCCCTCACTGATGACGGCCATCTCCGATCTTCGGACCCTGTTGCGCAGCGCGACATTCCTCACGGACACGCTCGCCGGCACCGGCCAGACCTATGATGGCAAGCTGAAGCTGGTCGAGCTGCCGCTGATCACAAGCGGCGCCAGCGGGACGCTGTTCGATACGTCTACGGATGCGGCCGATACCAACTGGTATCAGGGCGACAGCACACATCCGAATGAGGCGGGCGCCTTGGCCATGGTCAGCGGAGCCGACACGCCCGCCAATGGTTACGCGGCCTCAATTCTAGCCGCCTGAACCCATCACCCGTTACAGGGCAGGTCGGTGCCGGAGCGTCTGCCGAAAAGCGGCATTCAATCCGCAGTCACCTGCGCGTAAGCGACTGATATTCAAGCGTTTTGATGAGACGGCCGGTTTACGTTACCGAAATTTTCACTGCCGCGTCAAAATCGCGGCGGCGTCGGGCTTATCGGCTGGGACATCAGGAGAACACTGGCGGCTGAAAATGCACTGGCGACAGCACTGGCGACAGCCGCCAGTTTGTTCATGTTCCGGTCTTGTTCGGACGTGCGTGCGCGGGGTAGATCCGCGCGCCGGCAAGCGTGTCCTCGCCCTGGCGTCGATGGTCGATGCGGACGCCTTCAAGGGCGCTGGAGATGAAGCGCAAGCGCATATGATCGTCTGCGCCTGTCAATTGGAGATCGATCTTCTGAAGACCGGCTAGTGCTGCTGCCTCTTGAAGTCTCCCCACCGCGACGCTGAGATTACGGATCGCGGCGGCTTCGGCGTCTCGGTTCCAATCGACCATCACAGCTCTCCCGTCATCATCATCGCGACCGCGTCGGCCTCGTCGGCCGTCTTCGGCAGGTAGTGCTCCAGGATCGCGTAGCCGGCCTCCAGCGTATGGCCGGAGAGGTTCACGATCTGCTCGACGGTGAGGCCGAGCTTGCGCAGGTGGATGAAGCCGGAGCGGCGGCAGTCGCGCATCTGCATGCCGGCAAGATGACCCCAGCGCTGCGGATCGCAGGCGATCGCCCGCTGGCGCACGGCGGCGAAGCGTATCGAGGCGACCAAGTCCGAATAGGTCGCGAGGCTGGTTTCGCTGACGACGAGCGGTTGCCAGTTCATCCGCTTGGGCGCGAGCGGCGGCGCGGCCTTGAGCCGATCGGCGGCGAGGGGCGGCAAGCGGGCATCGATCCTGACGCCGCCCTCCAGCTCGAAATCCTGCCCCTTCCGCTGGCCTTTCGACTGGGTGAAGACGAGCCGCTGCACGCCCCGGCGCGTGACCAGGTCGCGCGTGCCGAGCTGGAGAACGTCGGTGATGCGCTGAACGCAGGAGAATGCCAGGACCAGGGCCGTGCCGATCGAAGGGCAGGGCCGCCAGTTCTCCTGGTCCTTGGTGCCCGCCGGCGGCGCGACCCTGCCATCCGCTACCGCGACCAGGTGCTTGATGTCCTCGAAGCTGAAGAAGCGCGGGCGCTTCTTGACCGAGGGCAAGCGCTGCTTGCCGAACGGGTTGTCGCCACGCGGCAAGTGCCCGTTATCCATCGCCCAGGCGAACAGTGCGCGGGCCACGACGCAATAGCTGCGTGCCCCTGACGGTGTGCGACGCTTCAGCGGATCCAGCCAGCGCTTGACGCGGACGCGGTCGATGAGACACGCGACCTCATCCCCGAACTCGGCCTCCAGGACCTTCAAGACATAGCGGAACTGGCGGTGCGTGCGCTCGCGCAAGCCCTGCCAATGGTCCGAGCCCTTGCCGTCGTCGCCCAGCCGCCAGAGGTTGGCGAGCTGGCTGAAGGTGAGCTCGGCCTTGCGCCTGATCGGCCGAGGCGGCTTCTCGACCGAGGCGGGTGCGAGCTTGGCCAGGTGGATCTCGACATCGCGGTTGAACTTGACGGCCTGACTGATCGCCTCGCGCTCGTCGCGGCCGAGGCTCTTGCCGCCGAAAGCGGGGCGCAGGCGCTTCTCAGGCTTCCAGTGCCACACGCCCCATTCGTTGCGATGCAGGCGCGGAACATCGGCGGCCGCCTTAGCGACCTTCTTCTTGCCAGCCATGTCGGGTTCCTCCGGGGCCGCCGGCCACGCTAAGCGCGTGGCCGGGGCATCACAAGTCAGCGGCGTCCGCCCTCGATCACCGCGAGCTGGACGGCCCGCGCATGATGGGCGGTCTCGAAGCGTTCGAGCCAGGCCAGCGCGGCCGGGGTATGCCAGCGCTTCTCGCGCTTGCTGTAGGGCAGGGGCGCGGGAAAGCCGCATCGCTCCCATTCGGGCATGCGCTCCTGGAGCGTACGGACGCCGAGGCCGACACGGGCGGCGATATCAGCATAGGTCCACCACGGCGCGGACGGATCGCCAATTTGTCGGGGTGCGGCCGCGCTCATGGCAGTACCTGCATCAGGGCGGCGACGGCGAGCGCCGCCATCAGGATCGTGTAGGAGCCGCTGACGACGACCTGGCCGCTCTCGCCCTCCTCATGGTGCGCGAGCGTGGCGACCAGGCAGAAGCCGGCCAGCAGCAGGAAGACGAGCGTCATGCCGACGTGAAACCAGATGCTCATGACCGGCCCTCCGGCACCTGGCCGCCGAGCCTGTCGGCGACGTAGCGGCGGAAGTCCTCCTCCTCCAGCCAGAGCAGGATGACGTTGGCCGGGACGAAGCGCGCCTCGATCAGCTGCCAGCGTTCCTCGATCGAGAAGCCGATGTTCATGACCGCGCCTCCCGCCGGGGGGTAGCTGCCTCGCGCTCCTTCAGGACCACGGCGAAGGGGCGCGGATCCTGTGCCTCGGCCGGCGTCGCCGCGCCGTAGCGGCTGCGCCAGAAGGCGCGCATCACGGGGGCCTCATCGTCGACCATGCGGGAGACGATCTTGCGGAAATGCGGCCCGCTCATCGCAGCGCCTCGCGCTGGCCGGAGGGAAAGGCGTTCGGGATGACCCGGCGCATCTTCCTGGCCAGCGCGGCGTCGCCGGCGAGCGTCGTCATGATGCGGGTGCTGCCGTCGCCCTGGTCCATCTCCTGAACCCAGCCGAGCTTGAGGCAGGCCTTGACGATCGCCGGGCCGAACGTCCGCACCGGCAACGTCCGGTGGCTGGCCTCGCGGAAGCGCAGGCCGTCGCGCGTCTGGAAGAGCTTGCCGCTCTTGGCCGCGACCAGCGCATAACGCTGCTTGATCGACGGGCCGTCGCCCTGGGGGTGACGCGCCCTCATCGGCCGTCTCCCGCGCTGCCATAGGCCATGGGGATGTCGGCGATGGCATTGCGCAGCCTGCGCCAGCTGCGGCGGCCGTCCCGCTTGGCCTTGTCGGCATCCCGATAGGCCGAAGCTACCGCGCAGAGCAGCGTCCAGACCTGCGCCAGCTTGGCCGGGCCACGCTCGAAGCGCAGCGCCATGAACAGGTCGTAGATCTCGGCCCCGCGCGCTGCCCTCCGGTTGTTCCAGTCCTTGCGGCATTTGGTGCAGCAGAACTCGGCATGCCGCTCGACGCTCTGAAACGCGCCATCGCATTCCAGGCAGCGATAGTCGTGCCGGGGCCGGGCGGCCACTGCCAGGCGCGCGGCGAGCGCGCGTCTAGACGCAGGCTCAGGGAAGGCCACCGGGACGGGCTTAACCGGGAACTCGATACGAGCTTGGTGCATCAACACGCTCCCTCTCCACGCCGCTGCAAATCAGCGGCTGCGGATGGGGTAACATGTGCATGTGAAAATTCAAACCGAAATATGAATTTTCATGTGATGATCCGCATTAAGGCGGCTGTAAACTTTTCGCGACCGCAGCGAGGCCGGTGGATAATTCACACGCGCTGGCGGCGCGGCCTCCTGATCGCAACCTCGACAACGCCCTTGATGCCGACCGTGTTGTCGATGAGCTTCGGCACGCGCCCGTCGTCGTCCTTGCTGGCCCCGACCAGGAAGGGCGGATGGTAGAGGCGGAACACGGTCTTGGTGCGCCCCGGCCGCTCGAAATCGTAGAGCTGGGCGACGACGATATCGCCGGCCTCGGGCTGGGCGTTGAGGTCCACGATCAGGATATCGCCGGGCATGTAGCCCTCGTCCTCCAGGGCGCGCACCTTCAAGGTCCAGGGCGCGACATGGATACGGCCGGCGACGGCGGCGGTGACGAGATTGGCCATCGGATCGCCCAATGGGGCGGTGTAGGGCTCGCCTTCATGCTCGGAAAAGCCTTGCGGCGGCGCGCTCGGCACCTCCTGGATGTGCGCGCTCCGGGCGCGCTTGCCGTGGGCCTCGGCCGGGGCCGGGATGCCCGAGGCCTGCTCGATCATCTCGATGATGACGGGCGATAGCGTGCCGTTATAGCCGGCCTTGTTCTTGAACCTGGTCAAGGTGGATGGATCTCGCTCGATAAGCCGGGCGATCTCCGTTGGCGTGAGCTCGCGCTCGCGCTCGACAAAATCCAGATAGGCCAGCTGCGCGGCCCGCAGTTTCTCCTTGCGGGCCTTCTTCACCTGCTCGGCATGCGTCTGCATAGGCTTCCGCTCCGTGTGAAACACGGGCGGACGCTGCGGTGCAGCAGGGCTGTGAGCAATTTGAAACATCACACTTGACGCAACCGGGCAAATCAGATCGACGTGTGAAAGTTCACATGGAGATCGTAAATCACATGCCGGAGCAGGAAGCGCAAGAGCTGGGCGAACGGTTATCCCGGCTGCGTCTGCCGGTGAAGACGCTGGCGGAGCGCGCCGGCTGCGACCAGGCGACCATCGGCAACCATGTACGCGGCACCCGCCAGATGTCCGAGCGCGTCGAGCGCGACGTGATGGGCGAGCTCGTAGCGGAAGAACTCTCCGTCCTCACCCATCTCGCGCGGCTGCACCCCACGGCCGCGATCGAGAGCGCGAAGGCCGCCGCCAACGCCCCCAGCCAGGCGGCCTGAGCCTCCCCGTTTCGTTGCTTTCCGTTGCGTCGCGTCTCCCGCCCGGCAGGTTTTCGCCATTTTCCAGCCGGGCGGGCTCCCCTTTCTTTGTCCGAGGTTCGCCATGCGACATGAAGTGCGCCTCTCCTATCCCGGTGGAACGACGGTGGTGCAGCTGACCCGGTTCCGGCCGGGCGCTGTGCCCAACGCGTTCATCACGCAAGAGCCGGTGGATTTCAGTCCAGGTCGGACGCTGGTGCGCGACCAGGTCCAGCTGTTGAACGCCCTCCGCGACATGCAGAACCCGATCCTGGTCAAGATGGTGATCGACGGGGACACGCGCTGCCGCGACCTGTTCTGCGCGGCGCTCGCCTTGATGGACGCGCCCGACCCGGCCGCGCCGAAGGAGGGGGCGGCGTAATGGCCAGCAACCAGAATTTCGGCCGCTACTACGAGACGGACGGCGCGGGCGGCTGGCGGGATTTCGACCGCCTGCCGCGCGATATCCGCGAGATCATCGACATCGCCCCCTACAAGCTCTGCGTCGGCGAGCGCCGCCGTCGCCTCCTGAAGGAACTTTGCGATGGCGGGAGCGTCGCCAGCTACCGGCGCGCCCTGGTCGAGGAGTGCTGCGAACTCATCATGGAGGGCGCGCTGCGCACCTATGGGCCGGAGCATCCCGACGCTCGGCGCTCGCGCCTGCGCCGCCGGCGGGAGCCGCGCGCATGAGGAACGCGTCCTTCGGGGTCTATGAAGACCCGGTGCTGATGTTCCGCCGCTTCGACGCGATGCCGAAGGAGCTGCGCCGCGTCCATATGCGCGCGCCGTTCGACATGCATATGGGCAAGACGGCGAAGCGCCTCGATGTCTACCGTCGGGCTGGCGCGGACGTGGCGAAGATGCGCGCCGCCGAGATCTTCTTCCTGTGCAAGCTGACGCAGGAGGAGGCGGAAAGGAGCTACGGCTCTGACCATCCCGACGCCATGCGCTCTCGGCTTGAGGGCCGTGCACGGCGCGTCTTGCGCGGCGCAACAGGCGGCGCGGGGCGGGCATGAGCCACGCCGTCTCCATCGACCTGATTAAGGCCAAGCTGATCGAGCGCATCGATACGCTGGTGCCGCAGCTTTTTCCCAATGCCCGTATCAAGGGGCGGGAATGGGTGATGGGGGACATCCATGGCTCGCCGGGCGAAAGCCTGTCGATCCGCCGTGAAGGCGACAAGGCCGGGTGGTGGAAGGATTTCGCAGGCAACGCAAAAGGCGACATCATCACCCTGATCGCGGCCGGGCGCTGCGACGGCGATGTGCGCGCCGCCATACCCGAGGCGTTGAAATGGCTCGGCCTAGGCTCGCTGACGGCCGAGGAGCTGCGCCGCCAGGAATGGAAGGCGAAGAAGGCGCGCGAGGAGGCCGAGGCGCGCTGGCTCTCCGATGCCGAGAAGACGCGGAAGAAGGCCAAGGGGCTCTATCTCGCCGGCGATCTCTGGCCCGGCTCGATGGTGGAGCGCTACCTGCTCGGCCGCGCGATCGACCTGTCACAGCTGCCGCAGCCGCCGCGCGCGCCGCGCTTCCATGCCCATGTCTGGAACCGCGAGGCCGGCGGCGTGGAGCTGCCGGCGATGCTGCTGCCGATCAACCATGCCGAGAATGGCCAGCAGCTCGCGGTTCACCGAACCTGGTTGCAGGGTCACCCTGACGGGCGCGTGACCAAGGCCGCGCTCGTCGATGCGAAGATGAGCTGGGGCGAGTTCCGGGGCGGACATATCCCGCTCAACCGCGGAGCCTCCGGCAAGCCGCTGAAGAACGCGCCCGAGGGCGAGTGGATCGGCGTCTCGGAAGGCTGCGAGAACGGCTGGTCGGCCGCGCTGATCAAGCCGGCCCTGCGCGTGCTCGCCGCCGTCTCCGTCGACAACCTCGGCCATATCGTCCTGCCGCCCCAGATCGGAGGCCTGTTCTTGATCGCCGACAACGACACGAAGCCGGACGCGATCCGCGCCTTCGCGCGCGCCTGCGCGCGTCTCGAGGAGCGCGGCATCCCCTTCCAGATCATCCGCCCGCCCGAGGGCATCAAGGATTTCAACGACTGGCTGGTCGCGCTCAAGCGCCAGGCCGAGCAGAGGGGCGTCGCCTGATGGGCGCAGATACGAAGATCGAGTGGGCGCACCACACCTATAACCCCTGGATCGGCTGCACGCGGATCTCGCCGGCCTGCGACCATTGCTATGCCGCCGATTGGGCCAAGCGCTACGGGCAGGAACATCTCTGGCAGGGCCAACGCCGGCAGACGGCGGCGCAGACCCGTAACCAGCCGGCGAAATGGAACCGCGAGGCGGAGGCCGCTAGCCAGCGCCGGCGCGTGTTCTGCTCCTCCCTCGCCGATATCTGGGACAACCAGGTGCCGGCAGTATGGCGCGCCGAAACCTTCGATAAGATCCGCTCGACGCCCTGGCTCGATTGGATGCTGCTGACGAAGCGCCCGCAGAACATCGGGAAGATGCTCTATCCGGCGGTCGGTTACGATGTCGATATGGCCGGTTGGCCCTGGCCGAACGTCTGGCTGGGCACGACGATCGAGGATCGCGAGCGTCTTGCCAACCTAGAGCATCTTCGCCGCGTCCCGGCCGTGGTGCGGTTCCTCTCGATCGAGCCTCTGCTTGAGGAGCTCGGCGAGCTCGACCTGACTGGCATTCACCTGGTCATCGTCGGCGGCGAGAGCGGGCAGGACGCCCGGCCAATGCATCCGGCCTGGGTGCGCTCGATCCGCGACCAGTGCGCCGCCCAGGGCGTGGCCTTCTTCTTCAAGCAGTGGGGCGAGTGGCTCCCGTGCGATCGCGATAGTGGTGATCGCATCATCGACGGCCAGCCCGTTCGCAGAATCGGCAAGAAAGCCGCCGGCCGGCTCCTTGATGGCGTCGCGCATGACGCCATGCCGAGGCCTGCCGCATGACAGGCCTGCCCAAGCCCGCGCTGTCGATGATGCCGCCCGCCATGCGGGCGAAGCACCGCGCGCGGGCGCAACATGATATCGCCCGCTACCTCTGCGGCATGAAATGGACGGACGGCTTTTGCGAGGCCTCGCTTGCGCCGGACTGCCGCTGCCAGAAGGCCGCCCATGCCATCCTGGCCGCGATCGAAATCTCGGGCGTCATCCCTGTCTGGGAGTATGACGCGGAGCTGCGCCGCCTGCTGGCCACCTGTCAACCCACCCTCGAACCGGCCGAGGGCCTGGGCCTATGAGCGAGCCGACCCCCATGCAGCCCCTCGCGCCCTTCCTCGCGCCGATGGCCGATGCCTTCGACCAGGCCGAGCAGGCGGTGAAGCAGCGCGAGGCCAACGGGAAGGCGCAGGCCGAACGGGAGAAAGACGCCGAAGCGATCCGCAGCGCCTTCGCGCGCGGCAAGATGAAGCTGGCGCTCGCAGTCGGCCGCGCCTGCACGCCGCGCTGGACCCTGGAGGAGGTCGAAGACCTGATCTACGGACCGCCCGAGCCTGAGCCCGCACCGGCCGGCGGGGGCGGTGATGACGGTGGCGCGCCGCCCTTCGTGCCGCCCGCCGGCGACGAAGACGAACCGGCCAAATACAAGCTCAAGAAAAACCCGATCAAGCCGCTGCCGAAGGACTGCCCGGTCACGCCGCTCGGCGAGAATGACGGCTTGCATTTCTATCTCTCGGTCAATCGCCAGTTCCGCGTGATGGACAGCCACTCGGCCGAGGCGCTGCGCGGGCTCTTTGCCGGCCGGATCGATTGGCTGTGGGGCTTCGTGCCCAAGTTCAAGGAACAGACCCACGAACAGACGAACTGGGACGCGGCGCGCACGGCCGACAGCCTGATTGACGCTTGCGGGAAGCGCGGCCCGTTCGACCCCGCCTCACGCCTGCGCGGCGTCGGCGCCTGGCGCGGGACCAAGGGCGAGCTGATCCTCCACGGCGGCGACCAGGTCTTTGACGGGGCACGCTGGCAAAAGCCCGGCTTCATCGGCGAGCACGTCTATCCCGGCGACGCGCCGCTGCCGAAGCCCTTCGAAATCTCGGAGGACGATGAGGAGGCGCGCCGGCAGAAGCGCCACTTCCTCCAGGAACTCGACGCCTTCCTGGACCTGCTCGACAGCTGGAATTGGGCTGGTGAATTCGAGTTCAACCCCGAGGCGGGCAGCTATGTCCCGTTCAACGGCACGAAGCACCGCATCTCGTCCATCCTCCTGCTCGGCTGGATCTGCTCCGCCCTGGTCGGCGGCGCGCTCGACTGGCGGCCGATGATCTGGCTCACCGGAGAGGCCGCGACCGGCAAGTCCACCCTGCAGAAGCTCATCGCGGCCGTGATGGGCGCGCTCCTGGTGACATCGTCCGACGCCACGGCGGCCGGCATCTACCAGAGCGTGGGCTACTCGTCGAAGGCCGCCGGCATCGACGAAGCCGAGGCCGATCCGAACAGCCAGAAGATGAAAGGCATGGTGGAGCTCGTCCGCCAGTCGAGCTCCGGCGGCAACATCCTGCGCGGATCGAACGACCCGAAGAAATGGCGCGGCTTCACGGCCAGGTCCTCGTTCCTGCTCTCCTCGATCGTTATCCCGCCGCTGTTCGGCCAGGACCTGACGCGCATCACCATCCTGCCGCTCGCGCCGCTGCCCAAGGGATCGAAGAAGCCGAAGATCGAGGCGGCGCGCTGGGCCGCGTTCGGCACGATGCTGCAACGGCGCATCCTGGACAATTGGGAGCGCTGGGACGCGACGCTGGAAAGCTACGCGATCGCGCTCGCCGAGCTCGGCCATGACGGGCGCGGCGGCGAGCAGCTCGGCGGCCTGCTGGCCATGGCCGACATGGTTCGACATGACGAGATCCAGGGCGACGACATCGGCCTGAACTGCGCGCCCTTCGACAAGAGCCACCAGCCGAAGGACGAAACCACCTCGCAGCAGTTCCTAAACTGGCTGATCACGAAGACGGTCGTGGCCTTCCGGGGTGGCAACCAGATGACGATCGGCGCGCTTGTCGCCGGCGCGGCCGGGATGGTGGAGCTCAGCGCAGAGGGCGCGACGCCGCACAGCTACGCCGCCGCGCTCCATGCCCATGGTGTCTTCGTCGAGGGCCTCAAGGATGATGCCTGGGTGACGCTGCCCAATCAATCAGCCGGCATCGCCCATCTGCTCGACGGCTCGCCCTGGGGCACGAAGCCCGGCGCGGCGCTCTCCGGCTGGCAGCAGGCCATGCAGCGCCTGTGCACGGCGCGCGGCCCGGACGGCCACCAGCTCGGCCGCAAGATCAACACCAGGAAGCTCGGGATCGGACGGGGATGGTCCCTGCCGGCGAAAATCTTCCTGCGGATGGAGGAGGAGTGAGATGGGAACCTATATCGGGACGAAGCTGGTGAAGCTGCGGCCGATGAGCCGGCAGGAATATAACGACTATCGGGGCTGGACGCTGCCGGCCAACGAAGACGGCGCGGATCTCGGCTACCTGGTCGAGTATACGGACGGCGGGAAGCCGAACGATCCGCGCCACCAGGGTTACATCTCCTGGTCTCCCAAGGCCCAGGCGGACGCCGCTTACCGTCCGGCGGATGGCCTGAGCTTCGGGCTCGCCATCGAGGCCCTCAAGATGGGCCATCGCGTTTCTCGCAGGGGCTGGAACGGGAAGGGCATGTTCCTGTTCCTGGTCCCCGGTTCCCGCTTCACGGTGAACCACGCGCCGCTCCTCGGCATCTATCCCGAGGGAACGCCGATCGATTACCACGCCCATATCGACATGAAGACGGCGCAAGGCGAGGTCGTGCCCTGGGCGGCCTCGCAAACCGACATGCTCGCCGATGACTGGGTCGTCGGCCTCGCTCCGGCGGGGTGCTGAGGTCATGGGGATCGCCCAGGAGGAAACCGGCAAGTTCGAGACCACGACCTTGCTCGACCAGATCTCGCGCGATCGCGAGTTCGGCGGCGTGATCACCGCCAGCTCGGTCCAGATGACGGTGTGCGGCTGCTGCGGCCAGCCGCGCATGCTTTTCATGGACCGCGCCGGCCGCGTCTTCGCCACGGCGCGGCTCTCGACGGAGCACCTGACGAACCTCGCGGCCGATTTCATCTCGGCCGGGCTCCAGAGCGAAGGCCTGACCGGGGCCTGGCCTCGGAAGAAGCATTAGGGGGCGATTATGTGGCCTTTCGGCTTGGTGAGACGGGCGCGCGAGCGCCGCGAGGAATTTGAACGGACGCGGCGGCGAGAGGAAGAGGCGACGCGCGAGCGGTGGCGGCAGGAGAGCATGCTGCGCAATCGACCCGTCGCAAGCCCTTCGCCCCTGATCGACGACTTTTCCAGCGTTGCGCATCCGCTCCACCCGCTGAACCCGATCAGCCCGTTCTCGCCCTTCCAGACGGGAGCCTATGACAGCCCGCGCTCTTGTGGCGGCGCGAGCTCGTCCGACAGCCGCTCCAGTTCCTATGACAGCAGCTCGTCGAGCAGCAGCGACAGCGGCGGCTCCTCGGGCGGCAGTTGCGATTGAGGGGGCGACCATGAAGCAGAAGACCCTATTCGTGGCCGCTACAGCGGCCGAGGCGAAGGCGGCGGCGGGAGAGCCGTGCGACCTTTCCGAGCTCCGCGCCTGGCTCGCCGGCCAGGCGCTGGCCGGGATCGGCACATGGCTCCCTTATCCACGCGATGCCGTCTTGGATGATCCACGTTGCGATCTCACCAAGCCGGAAGCCCAGGCCGTGCGCGCACGTTGGGCCGTGGGCCAGGCAGACGCGATGCTGGTTGCGCTCGGCCTGCGCCCGGAGCCACAGCCATGAGCCGCTGGCCGGATCGCGACGCGGAGGAGGGGAAGCGCAGCGTCGCGCTTTCCCTCAGCAATGCAGTGTTCTCGAAGCTGATCAAAATGGGCCGCCAATCCGGCCAGACGCCGCAGCGCGTGGCCCAAGGCCTGTTCGAGGACGCCTATATCGCCAAGTGCACAGGAAAAACGGCCGCCGCGCAGGTCGCGGCCGCCGGCGACATGGCCGATGCCATCGAGGACGATCTTGCCCAGCAGCTGGCGGAGGCGAGGGCGCAGCTGGCCAAGGCCGAGGATGCGCGTGCCGATCTCTGGCGCAGGTGCCGCGAGCTCGAAGGCGATCGCGACGTGGCGAAGGCGGCGGCGGCCGAGGCGATGGACCAGGTCGAGCACATGGTCAGCGTTGTCGCCGGCAAAGATCGCATGCTGCTCGACCAGGCCGACACGATCCGGCAGGGGAAAGTGGACCAGGCGGAGCTCTCGCGGAAATGCTGGAACGCCGAAGCCGAGCGCGACAAGCTCCGCGCCGAGGTGGCCGAGCTGCGCGAGACGGCGAAGGGGCAGCTCGTCATCGTCAACCAGGCGAGCGCGATCCTGAAGCGCGAGGATGAGAAGCCGCTGCCAAGCGAACCGGCCTGGGCCGCGCCGTCGCCGGCGGCGCAGCTGCGCGCCATCAAAGCGATGCGAGCTGCCAACAACAGCCCGGCCGCGATCGCCCGCCAGCTCGGCGTCTCGATCGAGACTGTCAGGGCCGCTTTGGCCTAGCGGTCGGAGGTTTCGCGGATCGCGCCTTGGCTGCGGCCGGCGACGCAGGCCGCGCAGCCGCATTCCTCTGGCTTTTCCAGCCAGTACTCGCATTGCCAGCCCATGCGCTTGTCCATGATCTGCGCGCCATGGACAAAGCGCACGATGCGGCCGGGCCTGTGCTTCATCGCCTCGGCATAGGCGGCCTTCGCCACATAGACATTGCCGGACGAGGCCATGAGCTCGATTGCGCCTTCCGGCGAAACGCTCTCCACAGTCCATTCGCGGCCGATCTTGTTGCCCATGTCCCGCCCTCGCTTGATAGGAACGAAGGCAGAACATAGGAACAGAATCACGGGTGCGGTCAAGCCCGCGTCTAGACGCGGCCAACAGCCCGCGACATGATCCGCGCCGCTGGCGGGAGGCGACGGATGCGCAGGGCGATCTTGGCGGGGCTGCTGGTGATGGCCGGGCCGGCTTGGGGGCAAGCCATGATCCAGCCCGCGCCCGACAACCTGGTCTGCCAGCAGGAATGGCGGCGCTTCCATTCCGAGCTCGGCCGCTTCGTCATCCGCCTGCGCTGCAATGACGGGAAGTTCTCGGCGGCAGTCGCCGAGCCGCGCTATCAGAACGGCCTCTGGAGCGGGGTGTTGACCTGCGCGCAAGGGGCCTGCGGCGAAGACAGTATCACGCTCCAGTTGAACGGGGATATCCCGGACGGGACATCGATCGGCTGTCAGGAAGCCGGCCGCGCGATCCCCCGCGAATGGTTCTGCAAGGCGGCGCGCTGACGCCTTAGAAATCCAGGCCCTGCACCCGACGCAGGGCACGCGCGATCACGCTCGCGTCGCTCTCGCCCTCCAGGCGGATCGCCTCCAAGTCCTGCACGGCCTCACGCTCAAGCTGGATCGAGAGCAGGCGGCCGCCGCGCGCCTTCAGCTGCTCGCGCGCCTGGCGGGCCATGGTCGCGCGATCGCGCGGCATGGCGGCATCGTATTTCTGCGGGCGGGCCATCAGTGGGCTTCCTCTGCGTCTCTCGTTTGCAGCCAGGTCATGGCGTCGCGCTGGCGGGGGAAGCCTTTGCGCTCGCCCTGGTGCGGATCGGCCGCGCCAGGCTGCGGATGGATCGAATAGGCAACCCAGCGCTCGGCCGGCTTGTTACCGATGAACTTGGCCACGGTCCCTATGCGGCGGTCCCCTATGAAAACCCCATGCATCTGTTACACCCTCCTCGATGTCGTCGGCGTCAGCCTCTCCGGGTGCGCCGGCGGTGTCATGCCCGGCCGCCTGCCAGCGGCCGGGCGCTTCGTTTCAGAACAGTTCCAGCTGGTGGCGCTGGTCGCCGAACAGGGGCAGCGCCGAGGTATCGAAGGACTGTGCGGGCCGGCGACGGAAGCGGCGCTCCTGCACCTCCTGAATGGCTGCGTCTAGACGCGGGGACACTTCGACCAGGGCGATTGGCTGCTCGACCAGGGCGATCTCGCGGAGATAGGCAACCGCCTTGCTGGCGTCGCTGGCGGCGGCCATGAACGCCGTCTCATGGTCCGTCAGGAACTTGATCCAGCCATCGAGGTAGGACGCCGCGTCGTCGTCGTTGTCATAGCCGAACTCGGCCGAGAGGAAGGCGGCGGCGAGCTCGGCGACGAGCTCCTCGTAGGTGTATTCCTGATCGCCGAAGCGCTTGCCCTTGGTGCGGTTCAGGCGGTGTTCCGCGCCCGTCCAGTGCGCGAGCTCATGGAAGGCGGTGCCGTAATAGGCATCGGCCGAGACGAAGCTGGCGAAGATGGGCAGGTTGATGATGTCCTGGACCCGATGCCAGTAGGCGCGGCCTTCGCCGTGGCGGATCCGCGCGCCAGTCGCGGCCAGGAACTCCTCGGCGAGCTCGTCACGGCGATGCGGGTTGATCGGCTCGGCCGCCGGCGACATCGAGGCCGGCAGGCCGTCGCACTGCTCGACGTTGAACACGGTGTAGGCCTTGAGGAAGGGGATGCGGCGCAGCTTGCCGGTTTCCTCGTCCTCGCGCTCGATCGTGCTGACGAAGATGACCTGGCTGCCCTTCTCGCCCTTGCGGACTGAGCCGCCGGCTTCCAGGGCCTGCTTGAACGTCAGCCAGCCGGCCGAGGCGAAGCCGCGATCCTGCTGCTCGCACCACAGCAGCGGCACGTTGATCCCGGAATAGGCGCGGCCCGTCGCGGCGTTGCGGGGCATGGCCCCGGTCCCTTTGCTGCTCCAGGACTGACGCCACGGCGCGACGCCAGCTTTCAGCTTGGCGAGGATGCGGGCGGTGCATTCGGCGTGAAGATTGCGGGCCATGGTGATCTCTCCGGGTGCGTGGGGCGGCGTCTGCCAACGCCGTGAGGAGAGTTATTGCACATGCGCCAAAACAAATGCAAGTGAATTATCACATGATATTCACATATTTCATAAGCACCTGATAATGCTCACCTAAGTGGCGTTTCGCAGTGGATAGGCTGTGGACAAGGCGCGCTCCAGGCTCGCGCGCACATATTGACAGGCGGGCGCAAATCAGATGCGCGTGTGAAAGTTCACACTTCCTATGGATCGCGCTGCATGCCGCTTCGGCCCTGCCTCCCTGCAACCCTGTTTGGCCACGCGATTGGATCGCGCGCGCTTACTGGGTTCGGGCCATCAGGTGTTGCAGGGGTGTTGCGCAGTGTGTTGCAGCGTAAGGCGTTGCAATCGCTCGATTATTCGGCGCTGCAACGGTTGCAACACCTGCAACGCCGCCTTGCCTCGCGTAGGCACATGCGAAGGCGGGAGCGGGCGAGAGCGGGCGCATCTACGCGCGGGCTCGGGCCTGTTGCAAGTGTTGCAAGTGTTGCAGATGATAAATCTATATATATTTCAATGATTTACCTGCAACGCCCATTGCAACGCCGCGCGACGGCGGCAAGCGGGCCTGTTGCGGATCATCCCTGCTCGATCGGCTCCGCAGCGCCGCAGGCGATTAAATATCCTCGGATATTCAAGGGCTTGGCCGTCGCGGAGCTCCGTAGCGCCGGAACGGTCGGAAATGGGGTGTTGGGTGTGAGTGCGTCGG
>Ga0208514_100231_pt1 | contig 38989 bp, 34 predicted proteins | sample LakWasMet70_HOW9_2_FD_183900 | JGI IMG/M metagenome (GOLD analysis project Ga0208514, IMG submission 183900) | Freshwater sediment methanotrophic microbial communities from Lake Washington under simulated oxygen tension - Sediment Metagenome... | ecosystem: Environmental > Aquatic > Freshwater >...
CCTTTTTTTATGGCTAAAAATAAAAGTAAAAAGCCGACCAGCATCATAAATGCCTGGCCGCTGCTAAAGTTATACAAGCCGGTGCTATGCCACAGTGAGATCAGATTTTCCATGCAGGGGTTTCAGTTGTTATTCAGGTAAAGGGTTTTTATACCATGAACTGTTATGGGTACGAAGCTTAATGTGCTAAAAATCTGCAAATGCTAATCTTGATTGCGAATTCTTGGTTTTTTAACTCATCCAGTATGAGATTATTTTTTCAAGGTATCATAGCTAAAACTCTGATATCGGATAAACCTAATTATTAACCTGGCCAATTTATGTGGCACCAATAACTTACTGGTAAAAAACTGACCATGACTGATCAACCTATTCAACATTTACTTGATTTTATCGATGCAAGTCCCAGCCCTTGGCATGCGGTTGCCAGTGTTGAGCAGCAATTATTGGCATTTCAGTTTACCAGGCTGCTGGAAACCGAAAAGTGGCAGTTAAAACCAGGTGGTCGATATTATGTGATCCGTGATGATTCCTCGATCGTCATTTTTGTGCTTGGCCAAAAACCGTTGCTGGAAACCGGTTTCAAGATTATCGGAGCACATACCGATTCGCCCGGATTGCGTTTAAAACCCAATACCGCCACTGCAACCGATGGCTTTCTGCGGTTAGGTGTAGAAGTTTATGGCGGCCCTATTTTGGCCACTTTTGCGGATAGGGATTTAAGTTTGGCTGGACGCATCAGCTATAAAAACGCTCATGGTTCGCTGGAAACCAAGCTGGTCCATTTTGAGCGACCCTTATTAAGATTGCCCAATCTGGCGATTCATATGAATCGCGGCGTAAATGACGATGGCCTAAAATTACAAAAACAAACCGAATTGCCATTAATTTTAAGCACAATAACTGCAGAACAGTTGCCAAAGCCCTATTTTTCCGAGTTATTGGAACAGAAATCCGCTATTAGCGCAGATCAAATTCTGGCTTGGGATTTGGCTGTTTATGACACCCAAAAAGGCACCGTTTGGGGAAAAAATAACGAATTCTATGCAGATAGTCAGCTGGATAACCTGGCTTCCTGTCATGCGGCCTTGCAAGCCTTGTTAAGTCCATCGACACTGGCTGCCGATGGCACCGCGGTATGTGCATTTTTTGATCATGAAGAAATTGGCAGTGGCAGTAATAAAGGTGCTGATGGCAGTTTTTTACCTGACATTCTGCAACGCATTGCTTTTTCTGCGGACACTAATCAGGAAGATTATCGACGTGCGCTAGCTAAAAGCTTTTTGATTAGCGCCGATATGGCGCATGCCTATCAACCTAACTTTCCAAATGCCTACGAACCTGATCACAAGGTGCTAGTTAACCAAGGCCCGGTGATCAAAGTTAACGCCAATCATCGTTATAGTTCCGAAAGTGTTTCAGAAGCCCAGTTTGCCAATTGGTGTGAACTGGCTAACGTGCCTTATCAAAAATATTCCCATCGCTGCGATTTGCCTTGCGGCAGTACCATCGGTCCAATTACCTCGGCGCAATTGGGAATACGCTCTGTTGACGTTGGCAATCCCATGTGGGCAATGCACAGTATTCGTGAAAGTGCCGGCGTTTTTGATCATCAATATTTAATCAATGTATTTAAAATTTGCTTTAGTCATTGGTAAAATATAAATAGTTAACTAATCTTGAATGGAGGAAAACCCTCTTCACGTCAATCTCATTTGGTGCCTAATCGTTGGGAGCCAAGAATTGACTCCAAGCCCATGTTAACAAATGAAATCTTTTGCAGGTAAGTACGGTTGGCTAAGCTTTATGTTGTTTTTAAGTTATTGGCATCCAGTTTCTGCTAAAAACGTTAATGTTGGTCAAAAAATAAATACTGGCTATTTATACAGTCTGACTGACCTTGTGGCCTGTCCAGAACACATTCAGACCACTTTTAACGTTAGTGATTTGGAAAACAATCCCTTAGGTAAACTAATAGATTGCATCGAAAGCAAAACCGCGTTTGGACGGCCTGCCAAGCTGTCAACATTAAAAAAACTCAGTACCGATTCAACTTGCCATCTTTTGTGCGTAACCACTTTTGTTGCTGCAAATAGCATCCCATCCAATGCATTAGTGGTCGGTGATTATGGTCATCTTTTAACTTCAGAAAAACGTGATGGCTATACAAACCAAGATGACATAATTAGTTTTATCAATAGTGGTAGCAAAACAAAACTTAAGTTCAACAGGATTAAAGTTAAGCAGTGTGGCTTTAAAATGAGTTCTAAGTTGCTTGAGGTTGCTGAGCTAATCGGAGTAAGGTATGAATAAGTTTATTCGCAGTCTGCCAATTACCCGAAAACTCTTACTGATGTTATTGTTTTCAGGCTTTACGTCAGTCATGTTTGCCGGTCTATTTTTAATCATGTTGGAGATTTCCGAATTTCAGAATAACACCCAGGAAGATTTGACCGCATTAGCTGCATTGGTTGGAAACCGAAGTACCGCTGCTGTATTGTTTGACGACCAAAAAGTGGCAAATGAAAATTTGGCGGTATTTAATAACGTATCCACAGTGCAAACAGCCTGCTTTTATAATGCTCAAGGTGCTATTTTTGCCAAGTTAACTAAAAAGAACAGCTCTAAAAGCGACTGCCCGGATGTTATCGAAAATGAAAAAACGTATTTTAAAGATGAACATCTCTATATTGTTCATCCAGTTGAATTAGAATCCGAAATAGTAGGCACAATTTATATCCATGCCGATTTAACCCAGATTTATTGGCGCAAGCTTCAGTTTATCGGCTTATTGTTTGTGGTATTGATTTGCACATCGGTACTTACATTTGTCCTGTCAACTCCCCTGCTAAAAATTATCTCAGATCCCATCCTGGGGCTACTGAAATCAGTTGAAGAAATCAGCAAAACCAAAAATTATACGTTGCGCGCAACCGTGGTCAACAATGACGAAGTTGGGGTTTTAGCCGAAGCCATTAACGAACTCATCAGTAAAGTAGATGTGCAAAACCAAGCCTTAATCCAGGCAAAAAACCGTTATTTAGCGCTTTACGATGACAACCCTACTATGGTCTTCCATTTAAAAGAGAATGGTCGAATTCTGTCCGTCAATAAAACCGGCGCAAAATATATCGGGTTAACGGTAGAAGAACTGCAAGACAGATTTATATTCGACTTTATTCATCCTGACGACATGTCACAACTTAAAAGGCTGTTTGACCGATGCCGTCTTAACCCCTCTGTGGCCCAAAAACAAGAATTAAGAATTATTTGCCAGGACGACCGGGTAATTTGGGTAAGGGAAACTGCAAAATGGATAGAAAACGAAAATCAACAAAGCAGTCTGTTACTGGTTGGGGAAGACATAACCGAGGCACATTGGTTAAATGAACAACTGCTGCATCAAGCTACGCATGATTCATTAACCAATCTGCCCAATAGGGTCGAGTTCCATAAACGCATAGAACACGCGGTCACTGCCGCACAACTGATCGGCTCCGAGCATGCTGTTTGCTATTTGGATTTGGATCAATTTAAGATTATCAATGATACCTGCGGACATTATGCAGGCGACGATGTTTTAAGACAGCTGGGTGAGTTGCTCAGAAAAAAAATCCGCCGTTATGATTTTGTGGCCCGCTTAGGCGGGGATGAATTTGGCATCTTAATGAATGACTGTAATATGGCTGAAGCCATTGCCGCCTGCGAAAACCTGCGCGATGCTGTGCGAGATTTCCGCTTTGCCAGCCATAACAGAAGTTTTTCAATTAGCGTCAGCATTGGCTTATCGATTATTAATTCAAGTAGTCCCAATGCAATAACCTTACTTAAAGAAGCCGACGCCGCCTGCTATGCCTCAAAAGACAGGGGCCGAAATCGTGTGCATGTATTTCGTGCAGATGACGAGGAATTAGCCTTACGCAGTGGTGAAATGCAATGGGTGGAAAAAATCCAATCAGGCTTGGCCCAAAACAAATTTTGTTTATTCGGCCAACCCATTCTGGCGCTAAACAGCCAAGAAACCGGCTTGCACTTTGAAACTTTGGTTCGATATAAAGATGAGGATGGCCACATCTTACCGCCCGGCGCTTTTTTACCTGCGGCGGAACGATACAATCTTGCCCCTGCCCTTGATCGCTGGGTTATCAGCACGCTTTTTGCCTGGATGTCGCCACAAGCCAGTTTTTTGGACAACTTGAATATATGCTCAATCAATCTATCAGGCCTGACCTTGTCCGATGAATCCATGCTGGGGTTTATTAAAGCCGAACTCGATAAATGGCAAATACCTTCCCATAAAATTTGTTTTGAAATCACCGAAACAGCCGCCATTGCTAACCTTACCCTCGCTGATAAATTGATAACCGGCCTAAGAGAGCAAGGCTGTTTATTTTCTTTAGATGATTTTGGTAGTGGTTTATCGTCCTTCGCTTACTTACGAAATTTGCCAGTTGATTTTTTAAAGATTGATGGCTTATTTGTAAAAGACATCCTCGACGATAAAGTCGATCTCGCAATGGTTAAATCCATTAATGAAGTGGGTCATATTCTTGAGAAAAAAACGATTGCTGAATTTGTAGAAAACGATCAGATTTTAAATCTGCTTGAGCAATTAGGCGTGGATTTTGCCCAAGGCTATGGCATTGGCAAGCCAGTGCCTTTAGATGAATTAAGCTTGTTCAACCAAAAAGCTATCCTCAATTTAATACCCTAGCGACAAATCGATTTTGACATTTATTTTAGGTTTGGTATAGCACTGTTCCGCTTTTAAACGCCTCCTGTGAATCTATCTTTCATCATCAGATGGACTGATTAAATTAGTTGTTAAATTGACGTTTAATCAGAAATAACTTAACAACCTATCAATAGCCCATCAACATTGAATGTGCCTTCATTGAGTGTTACCATTTGCCGCGAATTTATAATGCGCATTCAGCATTCTACCTGCCAATTTAACCTCACTTTCAGTTCAAACTTATGACTGCATCATCGACAACAGCGGAACTTGGCGGTAAAGCCTGGTTAGACACTAACAATAACGGAATCCAAGATGCAGGTGAATTGGGGTTAGCGGGGGTTAAATTCACATTAAACGACCTCTATTCCGGTGCCAAATTCCAAACAGTTACAGATGCTGCTGGTAATTATGTATTTAGTGACTTGGTTCCGTCCTATTATTACGCGGTACTTGATAAAACTACCTTGCCCGCTGGCTACAACATCACTCTCCCATATCAAACAAGCGATATAACACTGGATTCAGATTTTGCAACCTGGAATGGTAGTGCCTACTTCGATTTAATTGCTGGCCAATCGTTGCTCACTGCTGATGCTGGCGTTTCAGACAAAAAAGGCAGTATCGGAGATAAAGTCTGGTTGGATACGTCACCGGCTCACTCAGGCAATGTTGGCTTAACTGCTCCCGGGATTCCCGGGGTAACAGTAACGCTGTATCAAGCAGGTGACGATACTCAATTTGGTACCGCTGACGATGTCGTTGTTGCTACCCAAATCACTGATGCCAACGGTAATTACAAATTTGAGAATTTATTAGACGGCGCGTATCAAGTTGGCTTTAGTAATATCGGCGCTAACAATAGTTTTACCAAATCTTACGCATCCACAGTCGGCTATTCTTCGGTTGATCTGTCAACTGGTCGTACCTATGAAATTGATTTGAATGGTGCCCAGAACATTGATTACGCCGATGCCGGAATACGCAATAACCTAGGCAGCATCAGTGGTTTGGCATGGGATGACATCAATGGTGATGGTTGGCAAGTTGAAAATGTCGGCACAAACCTGCCTCTGCCTATAATTGCTAATCTAACTGTCAAACTTTATCAAGCAGGCGCTGATAACGTGTTTGGTAATGCTGATGATGTCTTGGTAGCTACTCAAATCACGGATGCCAATGGTCAATATGCATTCGGTAACTTGGCTGCAGGCCAGTATCAAGTTGAATTCAGTCTGCCGAATGCAAATTCTGTGCTTACATCATCGGATGGCACTGGCGATTTCGTTGGATTCGTAGGAGGCAATGCCGTCTACTTTGCCCCAAGTTATTACGTTAACTCCGATATAGTCGGCAATAGCCATAGAACTGCCACTATCGACATTGCGCCGCTTCAAGATGTTAGCAGCATTGATGTCGGAGTTACCAGCAATCAAACGGCCATAGGTGACCGCGTTTGGGAAGACACCAACTTTGATGGCATTCAGGATGCTGGTGAAAACGGGATTGCTGGCGTAACTGTGCAATTATTGGATACCAACGGAAGTGTATTGAATAGTGCTGTAACCGATCAAAATGGACTTTATCTTTTTCAGGGTTTAACTGCTGGCAATTATGCCATCCATGTCATTGCTCCAACTGGATATGGCTACAGTCCGCAAAACATCTTTACTTATCTAGGTAACTCAAGTGTCAATTTGCAAGGCAGCACGCCTGTTTTTGCCTTAAACACCTATGAAAAAACCATGGAAAAAGACGCTGGACTGGTCAAGTCAGCGACTATCGGCGATACCGTTTGGAATGATGAAAATCATAACGGTATCCAAGATTCTGGTGAAAAAGGCATGGAAGGTATTATTGTCAATATCTACTCAACAACCAACTCAAACGCTCAATCGACTGTCACTGACGTTAATGGGCACTATTCGTTTAATGTAATTCCCGGACAATATTACTTGGACGTTAGCTTACCTAGCAATTATGCCTTCTCTCCTTATCAACAAGGCTCAAATCCGCAACTGGACTCAAACTTACTGTCATATGGTTTTCATGAGTTTTTTAACGTAGCTGCTGGCGTCAATAACCCAGACGTAGATGCGGGCATCTTTGCAGTTTCTACCATCGGAGGTAAAGCTTGGATGGACACTAACGGTGACGGATTGCAAAATCCCGAAGAAGTTATCGGTGCATACGGCGCTTCAGTTGAATTACTGGATGAATCCGGCCAAGTGATAAGCACTACCAGCACTATTGAAGACGGCAGCTATGTTTTCTATAACTTTAACTATAACGACGCCGCCGGAAATTACCACAACGAATCGATCACTGCGGGTAATTATAAAATCCATATAGTTCCTCTAAATTCTTTATTTACACCGACCCAGCAAGGTGTCAGCAGTGCCAACCAGCTTGGAAACTCCGTAGTTGATGCCCAAGGTTATTCCGGCCTGTTTAGCGTAGCCAACGGTGAGCATAAACAAACCCTGGATGCAGGCATACTCTCCAACTTCAGTGTGGGCGACAAAGTTTGGCAAGACACAAACAAAAATGGTATCCAGGATGCGGGCGAGCCTGGCATAGCTGGAGTTGATGTAATTCTTGGCAGCTATACCGGCACCCAGTACATACAACAACAAGCCACCAAAACCGATGCCAATGGCCATTATCAATTTGACCATGTCGCTTCTAACTTTTTCGAAATTGATACCGTTGCTCCAGCAGGATACTTGTACTCCCCATCCTGGCAAGGTTTGGATTCTGCAGTGGATTCAAATTCCGATGCTGGTATTTTGTATGCAGCTCCTTATTCAACCATGGGGCCAATGTCTTACGATATAGGCATGTACAAAAATACTGACATCAGCATTGGTGATCGGGTTTGGGAAGACGAAAACTGCAACGGCGTCCAGGATGGCGGCGAATGGAACAAAGGCATTGCTGGCGCAACTGTCACGTTGCTTAATGCCCAGGGTGCAGTGGTCGCAACTCAAATAACCGATGCTAACGGAAACTATTTGTTTGGTATTACCTCGCCTGGCGACTACAAAATACATATCGATACACCAACTGGTTATGTGTTCACCGCCCAAGACCAACCGCCCATGTACGGTTACAGTGCCAATTCCTCAGTTGATAACCACGGCGACACCACTCTATTCACCGTGGTCGCTGGCGACAATCTGTCAAACAAAGATGCCGGTGTTTACAAAAAAGCCAGCATTGGTGATTTTGTCTGGAATGATGCAAATGTAAATGGCATACAGGATGCCAATGAAAACGGCATGGCGGGAGTAACAGTCAATCTATTGAACGCCTCTGATGCCAATAAATTCATTACTTCCGTTATTACTGACGCCACTGGCCATTATTTATTTGATAACATTAATTTGGGCAACTATACCTTTCAAATCGTTGCACCAGCCAGTTACGACTTTACTTATCCACAAGTTGGTGCTGACCAAAGCCTTAACTCCAACGTCAATATTGCTGGCTATTCCGACCCGATCAACGTATGGATATCTGGCGTGCAAACGCATAATGTGGATGCTGGTTTGTTCAACAACGGCGGCAAAGGCTCCATCGGCGACCGGGTTTGGGAAGATGCCAACTGCAATGGTTTGCAAGATGAGGGCGAGTGGAACAAAGGTATCGCCAATGTAAGCGTTGAGCTGTTAAACAACACTGGCGCGGTCGTCGGTACCACCCATACAGATAGTGCAGGCCAGTATCTGTTTAAAAACCTGGATGCTGGTGATTACAAAGTTCATGTTATCGCCCCGGAAGGTTATTTCAGCACCACGGCCAACCGTCCTCACAGCATATTGGGCAACTCTGTTATTGATGCCACCGGTGTGTCGCCAACTATTACACTAGCCGCAAGTGAAAACAATAAATCTGTAGATGCAGGTCTGTATCAAAAATCCAGTTTTGGCGATTATGTCTGGGTTGATGTTAATCAAAACGGCCTGCAAGATGCTGACGAACCAGGCTTGGGCAGTGTACCTGTGCAATTATTTGGCTGGATTAACAACCAGGCATTTTCCCAATGGGCCGTGACCGATTCCAGTGGGCATTACCAATTTAGTAATATTGACTTGGGTAACTACACCATTCAAGTGGAAGCCCCAACTGGCTATACCTTTACCCAACCGTTTGCTGGCATCGACCCAAGCATCGATTCCAATATAGGGCAGAATGGCTTAAGCCAGGATATTCATGTATGGATCTCCGGTATCAACGATGTAAATATAGATGCTGGGCTAATTCCGGTTGCTCCAGTGGTAGCAGCAAGCGCCTCATTGCCAAGTTTTTCCAGTTTGCTAAGTTCTGACACTCAAGTGGATACCTTGTTAGCGAATGCGTCTGCAGCCCAGCCTCAACCGGTTGCCTCAACTGTCGACACACCTGTTACAGACATTTATAGCCTGTCAGATACGGGCACCATTAACATTATCGGCCAACTGGATAATTACGCTAACCAAGTTTCCGGGTTGGTATGATGAAAGATTTGGTTTAGTTTGCCGCTTTTGCAACGAGCAAAAAACATTCAGACTATCACAGTCCTCGGATGCTCGGGCAGAGCTGTCGACATCCCGTTAGTTTAATGGCGGCTTCGGAAAACATTGCGTAATGTGTACGCAATCAATCACATCCCAGCAATTCATGCTGGGATGTGGAAGCTTTTGACGTATTCTTTGCTACATTGATGATTACTGCACCACTAAAGAAGCCTCGATTGCTCTGGATACATAATCCTGCCCTGAAAATGCGCCGAATTCGCTACGGGCATTTATCTTAAAAATCTTTGGCGTGCCAGTGCCTTCCTGGTAATTTAGCATGCTGCATGTAAAGCTGACGGTAAAACCTGGAATGCCGGGCAAGCTTAAGCTTTGTGACGTCAGCGAAGCACAATTGCCACCCGATTTGATGGTTTTAACCGCCCAACCCATGCCCGCTTTAGCGGCTTGATACGCCTTGGCGCTCTGCCAGGTTAAGGTGGAAGTGCCATGTTGCGCACCCGCCAAACGCACCATGTAGCTACCCAACAGGGCCAATATAACCAAGATGAACATGGCTAGCACGATGGTAAATCCTTTTTGGCTCTTCATGGCGCATTGTCCACATGTGCTTGCATCATTAATCTGGCGGATTCGCCACCGGAATCCGTTATGGTAATGGATACCGTCACCATGCCGTTACGATTGGCGGCATTAGTTGCATAATCAAACCGGCAACTGGCCACTTGATCAACTTGCAGCACACCGGTTACGGCTGGTGGATTGGGTTGCGTTGTGGCTGGCGCATAGCCTGAATATTTTAATAACTGGCCTGTGCTGGTATCGCAGCGATAGGTTATCGGCGTGTCGACAATGTAAAAAATCTGTTGCGGCGAAGTTTGTGGAAATTTAAAGGCGCTAAAGTTCACAAGACTTGTGTCTGTAGAATTGACCAGGGTTGCCCGATTAGTGCCTGTGTACGCTGCACCCAAGTTATAAACCACAAGATACATGCCCGCTACGGCATTTGTGCTGACGTTGCTGAGCGTTCCCATCATCTCAAAGCAAGAGTCTGTGCTGTTAAAACTTAAAACATCTATCGATGGATTGGAGTCCGGAGAGCATAAACTGGCTGTGGCGGCTTTAGTAGGGTCTTTCTTTGCACGATAGCGTCCTGCATCAACAACATGCAGCAGTTCAATAACCTGGTTGCTGCCAGTTATTCGAATGCTATTGGGCAAGGCTTGTTTAAAATCGCGTTGCATTCGTCTTAATGCGGTTTCTGCGCTATCGACTAAACGAGTGCGGCTGGCTTGATCCAAATAACTTTGAATGGGCATGGTTATCATGCTAGTAGTCATCGATGCTAAAATACCGGCAATCACAATCACCATGATCAGTTCGATTAAGGTAAATCCTTGCGACTTATAACTGATCATATCTAGGGACTAAACTTATAACCAACCAACGACATCGCGGTCATCGCCGGCACGGAAACGGTTACTGTCACTTGTAAGGCCGCAAGTCCTACTACGGTAACTGAGGCCACAGCCACTGTAACTGAATATTCGGTTAAACCGCTGATCACATTACCTTGTTGATCTTTTGCGCCAACATCAGCTAAGCCATCGTAATCTGGCACATCATCATAAAGTGATCGAGACGCCTCAATAACCTGAGCGCCATTGGGATCTGAATAGGCTTGTAACAAAATTTCATCCATATAGGATTCGGCTATCGCTGCCATTTGCTGATGTATGACTGGATCAGCGCTATGCTTGACTGTCATGGACATGACTGACATAACGCCAGTGACTGCCACGGCGATAATTACTATGGATATAACCAGTTCAACCAGCGTGACACCCTGTTGCTGTGCAATATGATGGCTACGGTGTATAAGCATGCACAAATCCAGTGGTTTGATACACTTTAATCACGCGACTGCTACCAACGTTGATGGTTAAGTTTGCACTAGCAGCGCCGGAAGGCAAAAACACGAGCCTGTTGGTTGCACCAGAATTGAGAGTGACACCGGTTTGTGAGCCTGTGTAAGCAGCGCCAGCCGCTGGTTGCAAAACATCCTGGGTAAAATCTGCAGTTACGATAGTTTGGCAATTAGTGCGATCTGCTGTGCGTTGCAGGCTGTATTGATTACCCGTAACAGTTAATTGCACGCTGCAATTGCTTGCCACAGCCAGCTTTTGGGCATATCGCACAGCCGCCAGCACGTCATCGTAAAATGCCCGCTCCTGAAATACAGTGGTATCAAAAAACTTTGGCAGGATTGCTGAAGAAAGAATTCCCAAAACCACAATAACCATCACCAGCTCAATAAGGGTAAAGCCTTGGTAACGATTTGAAATAGTCATGAGTTTAAATGTTGACGGACGCGGTTAAAAACATTCCCAACGATCTTTAACAAAGCACTAGCAAGTACCCTTAAAATTCAGGTGTACTTGCTAGTTATGAATCATGAAGTAACTTGGATATCGCCTCAAAAAACTAAGGAGCACAGTCAGTGGCAGAGGTAGCACTCAGTGTAGCAGTAGCAGGGACAGTAGCACTGGTAGCTGCCACATAACTAATATGGCAAGTTGTTTTGTCTGGCGTAAAACCTGCTGTATAGACTGATGAAACCGTAGACCAACCTATATCACCAGTTAAAGTCACCGCTTTGGCGATACCAGCAGCATCTGCCGTTGGATAACCGTATGCAACAGTGACAGCTTGGCCTTCCAGTGTAATGGATGCGGGTGTTGCTGTAGTGCCAGTCGTATTTGTCAATAATGCCTCAGCATGCGCAATGGCAATAGCCGAGTTAATTGCACCATTTGCACCCTTGATTGCCGCATATCTGGCGTCATTTTGCATATTGGCAAATTTAGGCAATGCTGTTGCTGCCAAAATTCCCAAAATAACAATCACCATAATCAATTCAATTAAGGTGAAACCCTGCTGCCTCATAAATGACATGTTAAATCCAAATTTGTTCACGTTTGTCTCGCTCCACTTAAAAATACAGTTATGTTTTAACTATCCTAACAAGCCTGTATAGGCTTTGACTATCACTTTTCTGAAAAAACATAAGCTTCCAGACTATTTATCCACGATAACAGCTAAGTTTATCTGCGATAAAACTACATTAGCCACTTAATCATTAGTAGACAGAGCTTAACTTTCACATTGTCTATCTATTATCCTAACTGATACCTACAACGTCCTGTTAAAAAAATCATCTATACTCGAATAGCGTAGTAGAAAGCTGTAAAAAATCTACTCACCTTAAAATTTAGTCAACTATTTAAACAATTGCTATGAGCATAAGAAAATTTATTTTTTGTGATATTTGTAATCCACAGGGGGTTAGATCCATTGAGTTCCGACGAGCCCCTCGATCAGATCAACGCACAGGCAGGCGTTTAAGCGATGGCCGAGCGTGGTATGAAGGCGAGTTGTCAGCAGCCATTGAAAAAGCTGGTTGGATACGCACACCCGATGGCCGGGATATATGCCCTATTTGCCAAAAACATAGCTATTAAGCCATGTTTAAAAAAATTCTGGGCTTTGTTTTGCTTTGGCTCGGTTTGCTGGCATCACCACAACTATGGGCATTAGGATGTACTTATACCAGCACGCATTTTTATAATTGTGAGGACAGCAATACAACCGCCAGCCTAGCCACAACCTATGCCTGGCAGGAAATCGGCACCACTGGCACCTCAGTTTCGACTGGCGATGATGTCGTCACTGCGAATATACCTATCTCATTTAGTTTTTTTTTCGGTGGCGCAGTTTACACCACGGTCAACATTAGTAGTAACGGGCCGCTGGAATTTGGAGCGACTAACAATAATGCTTATGCCCCAACGGCAATTAATTCCCCCGCTCTTCCGACCACATTAATCCCGTATTGGCGAGACTTGAACCCGTCAAATGGTCAAATTAAATACCAAACCCTGGGCACCGCGCCTAACCGCATTTTTGTGGTGCAATATAATAACGTTGTTGATTACGGCACCGGTTTCACCAACACCTTTCAAACACAGCTGTATGAAAATGGCGGTACCATAGTTTTCCGCTACAAGGCCATGAATGGCAATGGTAACTCGGGGTTTAGCGGTTATTACTATAGCAACACCGATTATGGACAATATTCCGGCCAAGCCGCCAACCTGACAAACGGTCTAACCGTAGTCTGGACGCATCCGGCAAAATTACTCACTCAATTACGCTTTGAAGAAGCGACCTGGACGAGTGCAGCCGGGCAAGTTTTAGACAGTTCGGGTAATAACCGGCACGCTACAGCCATCGGCTCCCCCTTACCTAATCCGCTCACCGCCAGCCCAGCCAGATCGGGTTCGACAGGCACTTGCGGCTATTCAAATATGACCGGCGTCTGGACAAATGGCGGCGCATTTACCCTACCCAGCTTGCCCGTCTATACCTTGGCTAATGCTAAAACTTCCGTCAGCTTTTGGATGTATTGGGATGGCACAAATAACATTATGCCTATCGGCTGGAACTATTATGATCTTTGGTTTAACGGAGGAGCATTTGGGTTTAACACCGCTGCATCTGACATTTACGGCATAACATCAACCGGCCTTGCAAACGGCTGGCACCATGTCGTCGCTATTTTTGCTAACGGCAATTACCTGCAAAGCCAACTCTATATAGATGGCACCTTAAAAACACTCAGTCAACAAGCTGGCAGTCAAAATACCAGTCTGGCTGTCGTGCAAACCACACTGCAATCAGGTGGCTGGACGTCTGCAAACAATTTTCGGTTTTCCGGTCGTATTGATGAGCTTAAAGTATACGAAGGCGCGCTGACCTTAAGTGAAGTTACTACCCTGTACAACGAAACCCACGCTTGTCCTAACAGCACGCCAACACCACTAGCTGAGTACCGAATGGATCAAGCCAATTGGAATGGCACAAGTAACGAAATTATCGACAGCGGCGGCCTTTATAACGGCACAGCCAAAGGCGGCACTAGCACAGCCGGTGCCAAGCTGTGCCGGGGCGGTTTATTTGATGGCAGCAGCAATTATGCCGAAGTGCCGGACAATGCCAACCTGCAGTTAACCGGCAGTTGGAGCATGGCGGCATGGATAAAAACCAGCAGCACTGGCGTTAATACCATCATCTCTAAAGATGACCTGGTATCACCCTGGAAAGGTTATGAAATTGCAGTAGGCACGGGCGGTAGCGGAGTATTGTCTGCCTATCTAGGCTCCGGTGCCTGGTATTACAGCAATGGTAGTTTGGTTAATGATGGCTTGTGGCATCATGTTGCCGTGCAAGTCAGCGGCACCAGCCTGCAGTTTTATGTGGATGGAGTGGCCAGCGGTTCGGCAATCAGTACTACCGGTTCCACTACAAAAGCCACCACACCATTACGAATCGGCTTAAACAGTGATTCTGCCTCCTCTGGAGCGCGATTTTTTAACGGCCAAATTGACGAATTAAAACTGTGGAACACAGCGCTTACTGCTGCTCAAATCACAACCGTTTACACCAACGAGTTAGCCAGCAAAAGCTGGGATGGTTCGGCGCGCAGTTGTCCGGTCATCTCTTGGCCTAATCATATTCGCATAATCTCCAATACCACACCACTCACCTGCGCGCCCAATACCGTCACCATCAAGGCTTGCGACGATAATCTATGCAACAGTTTGTTCACTGGCAGCACCGCGATCACGCTGTCTTCATTATTAGGCGGCGTGGCAACCGGCACTTGGTCGCCCGCTACACAAACGTTCACAAGCACTACCAGTGCCAACCTATCCGTTACCACGGCAGGTACAGTGACCATTGGCACCAGCGCAGTCAGCCCTGCTGCCAGTAACGCCACGCGCTGTTTTGTGGGCAGTACAGAAACCTGTAACCTGACTTATGCCGACTCCGGCTTTCTATTTGATGTCCCGGACCACTATGCTGAAACCAGCCAACCAGTCAGTATTACGGCAGTACAAAAAGCAACCGGTAGTTCCGGCTGCAGCTCGGCCTTCGCCAACCAAACCAAGTCACTAAACATTAAATGTTCTTACAACAACCCATCAACTGGCACCCTGCCAGTCAGAGTAAGTTCGATTGCATTAAATTCATCTTATAATTCCGCACAGGCATGTGACAGCGTGGGCATTACAGCAAATGTGGCCTTTAATGCCAGTGGTATAGCCGCCGGTACTGTCATGTATGCCGATGTGGGCAAAATGCAGATCACGGCAAAATACACCGGCAGCAGTGCCACTGGTGATGCTGGTTTAGTGATGACTGGAACAGATACCTTTATTGCTGCACCCAAAGCATTTAGCTTTAGCAACATCACAGCCGCCCCCATAAAAGCTGGTATTAATTTTGCCGCTAAGGTTAATGCACTTAATAGCATTAACGCCATTACGCCTAATTTTGGCAAAGAAACCACACCCGAATCAGCATCCTTAAACATGCAGGTTGTGCAACCCACTGGCAGTGGAGCGGCCACTGGAACGTTTACCGCCAGTTTAGGCAGTTTTAGCAGCGGCAGCGCCAGCGGTATATTAAACTGGAGCGAAGTTGGCTTAATCAAATTGACAGCCACCTTAAGCAGCGGCAATTATCTCAGCTCTGGATTTACCGCCACTGGCACCAGTGCCAATATCGGCGCATTTGTACCGGATCATTTTGAGACCACCGTACAACAAGCTTGTGTTGGCGATGATTTTACTTACTCCGGGCAACCATTTACCGCAACCGTCACAGCCAGAAACGCCACTGGCGGCACGACTTTAAATTATGATGGCACAGCAAATACCTCTCCTAATTTTGCCAAAGCCGTGGCGTTATCTGAAGGTGGTACCAGTCTTGGCGCTATTAGCTCAGGCACCATCGCCCTAACCAATTTTACCGCCGGCGTAGCCTCCACAGTTACGCCCGTATTTACCTTTACCAATGCGGAAACCGTACCATCCTCAATTGCGATTAGAGCAACCGATGCCAACGCCAGTTCATCCGGTTTTACCGAGGGCGTTGTCAACGCTGTAAGCGGACGATTAAACCTGCAAAACGCCAGTGGTTCTGAACTATTGGATTTACCCGTGCCATTGCAAGCGGAATACTGGCTGGGAAACTCCTATGAAAAACATACCACCGACAACTGCACTTCCTTAACCATCCCTACCTTAGCCAGTGGCTTAAGTTTTACAGGCAGCACATTGAACAGTGGAGACTCCACTGCCAGCATCAATGGCGTCAGTTCCGGCTCAACCAACCTGACTGGCGGCATTGGCGGATTAACCCTGACCAAACCAACTTCCGGCAAAATTGGCTTTGTTGATATTACAATTAACGCACCCAGCTGGCTGGAATTTGATTGGCAAGGCGCAGGAAAAACTGATCCCAAGGCCCGAGCCACCTTTGGTATCTATGCTACCGATCCCAATACAATTTACTTTAGAGAAGTTTATTAAGCCTTGTTGCAAAAAAATAGCTTGCAAGCTTTTAAGCGTTTTGTAACATTAATAGCATTGTTATACCCCTCACTTTTAGGAACAAAACTATGCAAAAAACTGTATTGATTAAACGACTCATCCCCGCCATCTGCTTACCACTTTTTCTATTCGGTTGCGCATCAGAACCCGTACCAGTAGCAAAACAGCCGGATCAAATAATTTCTGGTGAAGTCATGCTCCGTGAAAGCCAAGGCATCGCCAGCTTAAGCGAACGCTGGAAAGCAGGAAAACAGCTGGTTGATAAAGGCACCAATATGGTCAACGAAGGCGAAGCCAAAGTTGCAGAGGGTAATCGCTTAATCTCCGAAGGCAATAAGATTATTCAGGAAAGCGAGGAAAATTATAAAAGTATTAAGAAGTAACTATGCTGGTGAGCTGTTTTAGCTCAGGCTTGATTTGAATTTCATCGTAGAAGGCTGGGTTGAATGAAAAGTAAACCCAGCATTGATATACCTCAACCAACCCTGCTTCAAAAAATGTAGGTGCGATTAGCTTGCGTAATCGCACATTTGGAAGCCAACATTCCTGCGATTTTGCTTTCGCTAACCGGAGCTGCGTGTTGGGTTACGGTGCGCTCAAGCCTTATGGCTCAATAAAGCATTGGTGATAATGCGCACCTAACCCAACGTTTATCTACTTCAGCTTTTCCTTCAACATTTTATTCACTTCACCAGGATTAGCCTTACCTTGCATGGCTTTCATTACCTGACCGACAAAAAACGCGAACATTTTTTCATTGCCTGCCAAATATTGCTCAACCTGTTTGCTGTTAGCCGCAATGATTTCATCAATAACTTTGGAAATCGCCCCAGTATCAGTAATCTGTTTTAAGCCTTTGGCTTCGATAATTTCATCTGCGCTTGCGTTGCTTTGCCATAGCTCTTCAAACACTTGCTTGGCGATTTTGCCGGAAATTGTGTTGTCAGTAATGCGTTTAACCAGGCCAGCCAATCGTTCATAACTGACTGGTGATTCGGTAATTTCCAGGTTTGATTTATTCAATGCAGCAGATAACTCACCGGTCATCCAGTTGGCGCATATCTTGGCTTCCGCACCAGATGTCTGCACCAGTGATTCAAAATAATCCGCTAATGACCGTGATGTGGTCAAGATAGTCGCACTTTCATCATCCAGTGAATATTGATCTTTAAAGCGTTGTTTTTTGGCTTGCGGCAACTCTGGCAGTTCGGCTTTAATTTGCGCTTTAAATGCCTCATCAACTAGCACAGGCAGCAAATCAGGGTCGGGAAAGTAACGGTAATCGTTGGCTTCTTCCTTGCTGCGCATGGAGCGGGTTTCATCTTTGTTGGCGTCATAAAGACGAGTTTCCTGCACCACTTTGCCACCGTTTTCAATCACTTCAATCTGGCGTTCGATTTCGTGGTTAATGGCTTTTTCTACGAATTTAAACGAGTTGATGTTTTTGATTTCGGCGCGCGTGCCAAATTCCGCCTGACCTTTAGGACGCACGGACACGTTGGCATCGCAGCGAAACGAACCTTCTTGCATATTGCCATCACAAATACCCAGGTAGCGCACCAGTTCGTGCAGCTTACGCATGTAAGCTACCGCTTCTTTGGCAGAGCGCATGTCCGGTTCTGAGACGATTTCCAGCAAGGGCGTACCGGCGCGATTTAAATCAATCCCGCTTAAACCATGAAAATTTTCGTGCAATGATTTACCGGCATCTTCTTCCAAATGCGCGCGGGTAATGCCGATGCGTTTGGTTTCGCCATCCACGTCAATATCCAGATGACCGTTACCAACGATGGGCAAATCCATTTGGCTGATTTGATAGCCTTTAGGTAAGTCGGGGTAAAAGTAGTTTTTTCTGGCAAAGACGGACTGCGGCGCGATATGGGCTTCAATCGCCATGCCGAAAATGACGGCCATGCGCACAGCTTCTTGGTTTAACACTGGCAGTACGCCAGGAAATCCCAGATCAACTGCGCAGGCTTGGGTGTTGGGTTCGGCACCGTAAGCAGTGGATGCACCGGAAAATATTTTGGATTTGGTCGCCAGTTGGGTATGGATTTCCAGGCCAATGACGGTTTCCCATTGTGTAGTCATAGTTGTTCCTTGTTATTCAGCAAATACGTCGGCTAAATCAATTTGTAGTTCGGGGAAAAGTGTGGGCGTTACCTTATCATCGACAGAAAACATGGCAATCAATTGATACTTTTGGCTATCCTGATCCAGTGCAAATTGATGCACAGCTTGTTCATAAGGATATACCAGCCAGTATTCAGTGACACCGTTCTCCTGGTAAAGCGCATATTTGAGCTGCATTTCTTTCTTACTGTTGCCCGGGGATAATACTTCGATAACCCAGTCTGGTGCGCCGCTACAGCCTTGTTCAGTGATTTTTTCCTTATCACAAACCACGCATAAATCCGGTTGCACAACACTGAACACCTCGTTATCGCTGAGTTTGGATTTGCGACTGTCGTAGAGTTTTATATCAAATGGCGCGATAAATACTTCACAGCTTTTTTGCATTAGGTAGTTATCGATAGGACGCAATAAATTACGCGCAACCCGTTGATGCTTAACATTCGGCGCAGGTGCCATCGCCATAATCTTGCCCTTGATCAGCTCAACGGTCTCTTCCAGTTGCCAAGTCAAATAATCGGCGTAACTGTAGGTAGCATTTAAATCAAGTTGCGAAAGTTCAGTAATTTTTGCCATTACCACCCTCCTTATTCAAAACCTTTAGGAGTTTGTTGATGCCAGTCTGTCACCAGTTGATATTGATGCGCAATATTCAGCAAACGATCTTCTGCAAAATAATTGCCGATAATTTGCAATCCCACTGGCAAGCCATTTACAAACCCAGCTGGCACTGACATGGCAGGCACACCGGCCAAGTTAATAGCAATGGTGTAGATATCTGACAAGTACATTTCTATAGGATTGCCGATTTTTTCACCAATACCAAATGCTGTAGATGGCGCAACCGGCCCCATGATGACATCGACTTCTGCCAGGGCATTTTTAAAATCTTCACTAATCAAGCGGCGAACTTTTTGCGCTTTAATATAATACGCATCATAGTAACCAGCTGATAAGGCATAAGTTCCCATTAAAATTCGACGTTTAACTTCTTTGCCAAAGCCTTCACCACGAGAGCGAATGTATAAGTCGTTTAGATCAACCGGATTTTCACAGCGATGCCCAAATCGAACGCCATCAAAACGAGACAGATTGGCTGAGCATTCGGCCGGTGCGATAACGTAATACGCTGGAATGGCCAGTTTAAGATTAGGCATGGAGATTTCTTTAACTTCTGCGCCTAGTTTTTTGTATTCATTAACCGCGTTTTCGATTACTGCCGCAATTTCACTGTTTAAGCCATCACCAAAAAATTCTTTGGGCAAACCAATTTTTAAGCCTTTAAGACTATTGGCTAAACTTGCGGAGTAATCAGGCACGGGCAGGTCAACGCTAGTGGAATCTTTAGGATCAAAACCAGCCATCGCTTGCAACAAGATAGCGGCGTCCTCTGCACTGCGCGTCATCGGGCCACCCTGATCCAAACTGGACGCATAAGCAATCATGCCATAGCGAGACACTCGGCCATACGTTGGCTTTAAACCTGTAATGCCACAAAACGCGGCTGGTTGGCGAATTGATCCGCCGGTATCTGTGCCGGTGGCACAAACGGCTAATCCTGCCGCCACCGCAGCAGCCGAGCCGCCTGACGAACCGCCAGGCACGGTGTTTACACCCCAGGGATTATGAACTGCACCGTAGAAACTGGTTTCATTGGAAGAGCCCATGGCAAACTCGTCCATATTGACTTTGCCTAACATGACCGCACCGGCGGCGTTGAGTTTTTCAACAACGGTGGCGTTGTAAGGAGCAATAAAGTTATCCAGCATTTTTGAACCGCAAGTCGTTTTAACGCCCAGGGTACAAAAAATATCTTTTTGCGCAATCGGGATACCTGTTAATAAACTGGCATCACCTGCTGCCAAACGGGCATCTGCGGCTGCTGCATTTTGTAAAGCAGCGTCTTCAGTGACTGTAATATAGGCGTTTAAGGCGCTGTATTTTTTTATTCTGTCTAAATAAGTATTGGTTAGCTCAACACTTGAAAACTCGCCGCTACGTAAGCCTTTGGCAAGATCGGCAATCGTTTTTTTATACATGTATTCTTCCTTTACTCAATCACTTTTGGCACTAAATAAAGCCCAGCTTCAACTTGCGGAGCAATTTGTTGAAAATGATCCCGTTGATTGGTTTCTGTCACAGCATCAATGCGTAACCGCTGAACCTGATCCATCGGGTGCGCCATTGGCTCAACACCATCTGTGTTTAATCCGCTCATTTGCGTCATCAATTCCAGCATATTAGATAAATCCTGCGCATACGATCCGACATCTTGCTCGTCAATTCCCAGGCGCGCTAAATAGGCAATTTTTTTCACATCATCAGCCATCAAAGACATCAGTTTCCCCTTTAAATTTGTTCTGCAACACTCTATTTTACATCTATAATACTTTATATCTTGCTCAAATACCCGCTTGATTGATAAAGTACTAATATTTTTATTCCCTAAAGGAAACAGGTAAAAAATGTTCAAAAGAATTCGCGGCCTTTTCTCCAACGATCTATCGATTGACCTAGGTACCGCTAACACACTGATTTACATTCCCGGTCAAGGAATTGTACTAAACGAACCGTCAGTGGTTGCCATCAAAGAAGACAAAGTACGTGGCTCTAAAACCATTGCTGCGGTAGGCGCTGATGCTAAATTAATGCTTGGTAGAACGCCTGGCAATATTACCGCCATCCGGCCACTAAAAGACGGCGTTATTGCTGACTTTGCTGTTACCGAACGTATGCTACGTTTTTTTATTGAAAAAGTGCATAAGAAAAATCGCTGGTTGCGACCCAGCCCGCGTATTTTAATTTGTGTACCCTGCGGTTCCACACAAGTTGAACGACGTGCTATCCGTGAGTCTGCGGCAATGGCGGGGGCCAGAGAAGTGTTCCTGATTGAAGAACCAATGTCAGCAGCCATCGGTGCCGGTCTTCCGGTTGATGAAGCTTGCGGCTCAATGGTACTTGATATTGGTGGCGGCACATCTGAGGTCGCGGTGATCTCCATTAACGGCATCGTTTACTCAAACTCAGTACGAATTGGCGGCGACCGTTTTGATGAAGCCATTATCAATTATGTGCGCAGAAACTATGGTACGTTGATTGGTGAAGCAACTGCTGAGCGCATCAAACTCGAAATTGGCACCGCGTACCCTGGTAGTGCCGTACGTGAAATTGAAGTAAAAGGCCGAAACTTGGCCGAAGGTGTGCCACGCAGCTTTGCGCTCAACAGTAATGAAATTCTGGAAGCCTTACAAGAACCTCTTTCCGGCATTGTTGGCGCAGTTAAAGTTGCCCTTGAACAAACCCCGCCCGAACTAGGTTCTGATGTAGCCAACCGTGGCATCTATTTAACTGGTGGTGGTGCATTATTAAAAGACATTGACCGCTTAATCGCCGAAGAAACCGGCTTGCCCGTTTATATCGCTGACGACCCATTAACTTGCGTTGCTCGCGGCGGCGGTATGGTACTGGAAATGTTGGATAAAAAAGGAGTCTCCACTTTTTCGCTGGAATAAACTAGACTTCTTTATCGTTTATTTTAGTTGCGGTCATTGATTGACCACTCCTGCATACTAACTTAATTAGAATGACTGCAAGGATGCAACCACTCAAGTTACGCAGGAGCAATTGCCGATGACTGCTGGGATGCAGAAAACCAACGAGGAAACAGACTATAAAACTCTTATTTGCTACCGGCCCTTCGATCAATACCCGTCTATTAGTGGCGATTATTGCCTCTGTGTCTTTATTAATCACCGAGCACCGAAGCCACCGGCTAGACCCGGTACGTTCTTCGCTATCCTTTCTTATTGATCCATTGAAATACCTGGTCGATTTACCGACTGATTTATACAACAGAACCACAAAATCATTTACCGACTACTCGATTCTCAAAAATGAGAACGAGCATTTACGGGATGAGCAGCTCATTCATAAAACCCGATTGCTTAAATTTGACGCCTTAGAAAAAGAAAATATCCGGTTACGGGCTCTATTGGAAAACTCATTCAAACTGGGCGAACAAGTATTGATTGCGGAATTATTGTCAGTCAATATGTCGCCATCGGAACACATTGTACTGGTCAATAAGGGCACGCGCTTTGGCGTGCATGCTCAACAACCGGTACTGGATGCCAATGGTATTGTCGGACAAGTATTTAGAGCACTACCATTCACCTCAGAAATCATGCTTATTACTGACCCAAGCCATGCTATTCCTGTACAAGTTAACCGCAATGGCTTATTAACCATAGCGGTCGGTAGCGGCCAGCTTAACCGCCTGAATTTGCCCTATCTGCCCAACAATGCAGACATTAAACCTGGAGACTTGTTAATTACATCCGGTTTAGGCGGCACTTTTCCACAAGGTTATCCTGTGGGTGTTGTCGATGACTTCCAACAATTACCCAACAAATCCGTGTCTGTCGTAACCGCCACCCCCAAGGCTTTACTGGACAGAAACAGGGAGCTATTGATAGTATGGAGCAATGCCAATCCGGTTCCGTTAATCACTAACCCATCATCAAACAACGAACAAAAGCCGACACCGCTAGCAAATGAATAACCACGACAATTATGGCCGCATTTTGCTATCGTTAGTTTTGGCCATGATACTGCGCATTGCGCCATGGCCCGAAGTTTACCAGCCGTTTAATCCAGACTGGGTGCTACTGACCTTGATTTACTGGTCATTGTCCATGCCTGAACGAATAGGCATTTTTCACGCCTGGACTTTCGGTATTTTAACGGAAGTGCTTACTGGCCGGTTATTTGGACAGTACGCCTTAGCCTATTCACTTTGCATCTATTTTTGTCTAAAACGCCATAAGCGATTACGGCATTTGCCTGTCTTTCAACAAGGATTTTTTATTTTCTCCAGTTTATTGTTATCACAACTACTTGTTTTCTGGCTGAAAAATCTTGAGCATGGCGCTCAAATGCAATCCACTTTTTTACTGCCCATTGCCACTGGCACTCTGTGTTGGCCGCTTGTCTATTTAACGCTTGGACGTCTCCGACTGGTTAGACATCATAGATAATGCGCAAAATTTAACTATGTCTAGCAATTTCACTATTAAAGATAATTTAATAGAAAACCGCGTCTTTTTACACCGGATAATGGCGGCTGTCGTTTTTATCATGCTGCTTACAGCAGGCCTGGTAGTCAGGCTGATGTATTTGCAGATCGTCGGGCACGACCACTACGCCTCTTTAGCCAAAGATAACAGAGTAAAAATCATGCCATTACCACCCACCCGTGGCATGATTTATGATAGAAACGGCAAAGTCCTGGCCGAAAATGTTCCATCGTATAGTTTGGAAATTATTCCAGAACAAACCGGTAATTTAGACGATACCCTGGCGGGTTTACAAAAACTGCTAGCATTTTCTGATGACCAACTTGAGCAATTTCATAAATTACGCAAGCGTCAAAAACGCTTCACCAGCTTACCGCTGCTGCTCAATCTAACAGATGATGAAATTGCCAAGTTTGCAGTGGCCAGGCCGTTTTTTCCTGGTGTCGATATTCATCAACGCATGGATCGGCATTATCCTTATTCAGAATTGACATCGCATGTTGTTGGTTATGTGGGCAGGATTAACGAATCCGAATTGAAATCGTTACCCGCCGTAGAATATCAAGGCTCCAATCTGATCGGAAAAATAGGCATCGAAGGCGCCTATGAAACTCAACTGCACGGCAAGGCCGGTTATGCGGAAATGGAAACCAATGTTCAGGCAAGGCCGCTAAACACCTTAAATGAAGTCAGCCCGATTTCTGGCGACAATTTAAACCTGACACTGGATATAGATTTACAAAAAACCGCTTACGATGCCTTAGAAAAATACAATGGCGCAGTGGTAGCGATTGAAATCAAAACCGGCGGTATTTTAGTGTTTGCCAGCCGCCCGGGCTATGACCCTAACCCGTTTGTGCTCGGCATCAGCAACGATGCTTATCAAGCCTTACAAAAATCGGATGATCAACCGCTATACAACCGTGCATTGCGAGGTTTGTATCCACCAGGATCAACTATTAAACCATTTGTAGGCTTGGGTGGTTTAGAACATGACGCCATTGGCGCAAATCAAAAAGTTTATTGTCCTGGTTACTACCAATTACCCGGCGTAAGTCACAAATATCGCGACTGGAAAAAAACCGGCCACGGTTCAGTCAATCTCAGTGAGGCTATCACCCAGTCCTGTGACGTGTATTTTTATCGGCTGGCTTTAGCTATGGGCATTGATAATCTTCAGAGTTTTCTAAAACAGTTTGGCTTTGGCATAGAATCAGGGATTGATTTAGTCGGCGAAAAAGCCGGTTTAGTGCCCTCGCCCGAATGGAAGCACAGCAGAAAATCGCAAGGTAAACAGCGCAGTGAACCAAAGGCATGGTTTCCAGGCGAAACAGTTATCACCGGTATCGGTCAAGGCTATTTGCAAGTTACGCCACTACAGTTGGCTCAGGCGACGGCTATTTTGGCTAACCGGGGAAAGGTGATAACACCGCACTTGGTCGATAAACCCGATGCCTCCCAAGTAGCCAGAACAATTGATTTAAAATCCGGCAACATTAACCAGGTTATTGCTGGCATGGTAAATGTGGTTAATAGTCAGCGCGGCACGGCAAAAGGTCTGCGGCGCAGCGCTAAATATCAGATTGCTGGCAAAACCGGCACTGCGCAGGTTTTTAACATTAAACAAGGCGCAAAATACAACGAACATAGCGTTGCCTTTAAATTGCGCGACCACGCATTATTTGTTTCTTTTGCGCCGGCCGACGATCCAAAAATTGCAGTTGCTGTCATTGCTGAACACGGCGGCCACGGTGGCTCTGTTGCCGCACCTATTGCGGAAAAAGTCATCAGACAATATTTAGAGGATGAATTGTGAAATCAGAAACCCGCAGCGAACAGTTTGAGCCACCATCAATTCTTGGCACGATTCTAAGGCGCTTGCATATAGACATTCCATTATTTATTGGCTTGTTTTTAACGTCACTACTAAGTTTTGTAATTTTATACAGTGCAGGCAGTCAGGAAATGGGCATTCTGTACCGCCAAGCAGCCCGAGTTGGCTTGGCATTTTTTTTAATGACCATCCTGGCGCATATCAGTCCCAATCAATTTAAGCGCTATTCCGCTATCCTGTTTAGCATGGGGGTGTTCTTATTAATTGCCGTATTGATTATGGGGCAAATCGGCAAAGGCGCTCAACGCTGGCTTGACCTGGGCTTTTTCCGCTTTCAACCGTCGGAAATGATCAAAATAACCACGCCAATGATGATCGCATGGTACTTATCCGAACACCCATTACCACCAAAAGCCAAGCAACTGGCCATTGCTGCCATGCTCATCTTGATCCCAGTACTCCTGATTGCTAAGCAACCCGACTTGGGTACGGCCATTTTGGTCGCCAGTTCTGGCGCAGGCGTGTTATTTTTTGCCGGTTTGTCCTGGTATTTTATTGCCGGCATTGTTGCTGCTTTAAGTGCATTAACCCCCATTATTTGGCATTTTATGCACGGCTACCAACGAGATCGGGTATTAACTTTTCTTAATCCGGAAGCTGATCCATTAGGTCGCGGCTATCACATCATCCAATCTAAAATCGCCATTGGCTCAGGCGGTATCTACGGCAAAGGCTGGCTGGGCAGCACGCAGTCAGAATTGGATTTTTTACCGGAAAGCTCCACTGACTTTATTTTTGCGGTATTTGCTGAAGAATTCGGTTTATTTGGTTGTCTTGGTCTATTATTACTTTATTTGTTAATTATAGGCCGCTGCATGTATATTGCCGCACAAGCTCGTGACACCTATTGCCGCTTACTTGCAGGCAGCTTGGCATTTACTTTTTTTGTGTATGTGTTCGTCAATATCGGCATGGTGATTGGTATTTTGCCTGTGGTTGGCGTGCCGCTACCTTTAATCAGCTACGGCGGCACGTCTGTCGTTACTTTGTTATCTGGATTTGGCATTTTGATGTCTATCCATACCCATAGAAGATACAGTTCTCGCTAATGGCAATTAAAAATCAGCTTTTAAAACTGACCTTAGCTGGACTCAGCCTTTTATTAAGCGCTTGTGCAACTGAGCTAAAAGATACGGATCAAGCGCAAGCATTCATAAAAAAAATGTCCGCAGAGCATCAGTTTAGTCAAGCCGAACTCAACGCCCTGTTCAGCAAGGTTAAAATAAACGACGATATAATTAAACGCATTTCATCACCTGCGGAAGCATTGCCCTGGTACAAATACCGTAAAATATTTATGACCGACACCCGCATCAATCAAGGTGTCGATTTTTGGCGAAAAAATGCCCAGGCCCTAACCGCTGCAGAACAAAAGTTTGGCGTTCCACCTGAAATTATCGTCGCCATTATCGGTGTAGAGTCTATGTACGGACAAAGAACTGGTAATTTTAAAGTGATCGACGCCCTGTCTACGCTGGCATTCGGGTATCCCGCACGCAGTGTGTTTTTTGCCAGCGAGTTGGAGCACTTTCTAATCTTGTGCAAAGACGAAAAACTGGACCCTTTGCAACCCGCTGGATCATACGCAGGAGCGATGGGCGCACCACAATTTATGCCTAGCAGTTTTAGAAACTTTGCTCAGGATTATGATCAGGACGGACGACGTGATATTTGGAAAAATGACGGTGATGTTATTTTTAGTGTTGGCAATTATTTCGCCAAACATCAGTGGCAAAATGGCCAAGCTATAGCGTTTGAAGTCACTGCCAAAGGGGATTTGTATAAAAGCGCCCTGACCAAAGAGCTAAAACCTGACGCCACTATTTCTGATCTGGAAACACTGCAAATCACCAATTTACCGCAATTAGCCCCTGAGACTAGACTAAAATTGCTTGCTTTCGAACAAGAAAACGGGCATTATCTAATCGCAGCACTAAATAATTTTTATGTAATTACCCGATACAACCACAGTCCTTTATATGCTTTGGCGGTTCTTCAACTTAGCCAGGCTCTCAAACAAAAAATCACATCCCCTTATGAATAAAATCATACCAGTAATATCAGTTATACTTTTAAGCGGTTGTTCTACTGAACAAATCAAGACTTCAGAACAGCTTACTTTTAACTCAGACCTTACAATAAAAGTCCGACCCGTCAATCTGGTTAAACCATATCGGCAACAATCAAGATTAAGATTTATCAACACTGCAACAACTCAACACCCTAGTTACCCTGAATACCAAGAATACCAAGAATACCCTGAATATACTGAAAAACAGGAACCACTGACAGCTCCGATCAGCAACTACCTTAAACAAGGCAATGCTTCCTGGTACGGACCACAGTTTCATGGCAAAAAAACCGCTACGGGCGAAATTTTTGACATGTATGCCATGACTGCGGCGCACAAAACCTTACCGCTATCATCTTATGCTAAAGTTACTAACCTTAAGAATCATCGTAGCGTCATAGTGCGTATTAATGATCGAGGCCCGTTTCACGGTAACAGAGTAATGGATTTATCCTACGCGGCTGCTAAAGAGCTGGATATAACTAAAGCAGGAACTGGAAAAGTTGAAATCAAAGCCATTTCTTCAGCGCAAGCATTCCCCCAGATACACCAAATTGCTGAACGACAGGAAAGAGATCTCTATTTACAAGTTGGTTCTTTCGGTACACACAACAAGGCATTAGAGTTACAAGATAAAATTTCGGCAAACGATTTACCTCAGCCAATAATTTTACATACCAAGCACAAAAAATCCAATCTCTACAAAGTTCAGATCGGCCCAATAAAATCCACCGATCATGCTGATGTAATCAATCAAAAACTAGCCCGACTTGGCATCACAGAGACGCAACTAGTCACTGATGTCAAATGACCTAACCCATTAAAATTAAGCCATTTTTAGCAACTTATTAAATGATCACTCACTACAGACGTACACGCTTATCCGGTTTGCTATTTTTGATGTTACTGATTAGCACAAACGGTGCATTTTCAGAACCAACAACAGCACCAGCTCCAGTTCCAGCTTCAGTCGATGTGCAAATACCTCCGGCACCGACTATTGCTGCAACCGCTTACATTTTGCAGGATTACAACACGGGTAAGGTCTTGGCAGAAAACAATGCCGATACCAGACTAGCGCCAGCAAGCTTGACCAAGATTATGTCTGTATACGTGGTTTTTCGCGAACTGAGCGCTGGTCATTTGCATTTGGAAGACTTGGCTACCATTAGTAAAAACGCTTGGCAAGCCTCTGGCTCGCGCATGTTTTTAAATGCAGATTCACAAGTAAAGCTGGAAGACTTGCTTAAAGGCGTGATTATTCAATCCGGTAATGACGCCAGCATTGCCGTAGCAGAGCATGTTGCCGGCAGTGAAAGCACGTTTGCGGAAATGATGAACCAAAACGCACAACGTCTGGGCATGCTGAACAGCCATTTTACCAATAGCGATGGTTTACCAGTTGAAAACCATTACACCACTGCGCGTGATTTAGCTATTTTAACGACAGCGTTAATTAAAGAATTTCCAGAATACTATAAGTGGTTTTCCGAAAAAGAATTCACTTATAACAAAATAACCCAGCAAAACCGCAACATGCTGTTGTCACGCGATGCAACTGTTGATGGCGTAAAAACAGGGCACACCGACGAAGCTGGTTATTGCTTGGTGGCATCTGCACTTAGAGAAGACATGCGTTTAATCTCTGTGGTCATGGGCACCAAAAGTACCATTGCGCGAGCTAACGAAAACCAAAACTTGTTAAATTATGGCTTCCGATTTTTTGAATCGCACAAGCTATATGGCGGCAAAACATCATTAACCGAAGCCAGAATATGGAAAGGTGCAGACAAAACCTTAGCATTAGGTTTAAAAGAAGACTTGTATGCCACTATTCCGCGCCGCACTTACAACGATTTAAAAGCGGTTATGAATATCGACAAAAAAATTGTTGCTCCAGTTAACGAAGGCGACAAACTAGGCTCAATAGTGGTTACGCTTAAAGGTGCAGAAATTGCCAGAAAAGATCTGATCGCACTAAAGTCCGTCGAGAAAGGCAATATCTTCAAACGATTACTTGATGGCGCACTGATGATGTTAGAAAAGTCAGATAAAGCCGCTGATGCAAAATAAAACTGTTTACCTTAATGGACAGTATCTGCCTTTATCCGACGCTAAAATTTCAGTGTTGGATAGAGGTTTCTTATTTGGCGACGGGGTTTATGAAGTTATCCCGTCCTATTTAGGCAAATTATTCCATTTTCCAGAACATATCCAACGCCTGGAAAACAGCCTGAACGGCATCCGCATTAGCAATCCTTATAGCACCGAACAATGGCTAGAGATCTTCACACCATTGCTCGACGTCAGCCAAAATCAATATATTTATCTGCAAGTAACCAGAGGCGTAGCGCCGAAACGGGACCACGCTTTTCCAGAACATATTGAACCAACCATTTTTGCCATGAGCGCCAACATTGCATCCTTAGATACATTTACCAAAGGTGTAAAAGCTATCAGTTTGGATGACACCCGGTGGCAATTTTGTAATATAAAAGCAATTACCTTATTGGCCAACATACTGCTTAGGCAAGAAGCAGTTGAACACGATAGTGCTGAAGCAATCCTGGTTAAAAATGGCTATGTCACCGAAGGTGCCGCCAGCAATGTATTTGCAGTTATCAATGGCGTTTTACTGACACCACCCAAGGATAATTCAATATTGCCCGGCATAACCCGCGACGTGATCTTGCAATTGGCTAAACAAAACAACATTCCTTATCGCGAAACCGCTATCACTCTTGAAGAACTTAAATCAGCTAGCGAAATATGGATAACCAGTTCCATTAGGGAAATTGTGCCGATCATTGAACTTGATGCGCAAACAATAGCCCAAGGAATGCCAGGACCGGTTTGGCAAACCATGAATCAACTATTTCAGGCCCATAAGAACTCCCAAGTATGAATGAAGACACTTTATTAGAATTTCCCTGCCAGTTTCCAATTAAGGCTATGGGTAAAAATGATGTCGAACTTGACCTCATTGTGATTGAAATTATCCGCAAGCACGCACCTGACTTAAAAGAAGGGGCCTTAGCGTCACGTCCCAGTAAAGATGGCAATTACATTGCCATCACCGTAACAATCGACGCCACCAGCAAAAAACAATTGGATTCAATCTATCAGGATTTAAGCGACCATCCACATGTGCTAATGGCTTTATAAATAGCCTTATATGGAAGTGCGTTATTTGGGGCTGCAAGATTATGAAACCACATGGCGCGCCATGCAGCAATTTACCCAAGATCGCACTCCGCTTACATCAGATGAACTCTGGATTACCGAGCACCCACCGGTTTACACACTGGGCTTAAACGGTAAATCAGAACATATACTCAATGCTGACAACATCCCGGTTATCAAATCCGATCGCGGCGGCCAAGTTACATACCACGGCCCTGGCCAGTTAATTGTCTATACCTTGCTTGATATAAAACGACTGGATCTTAACATTCGAGAACTGGTCAGCGCTTTAGAAAATGCCATGATCCAGGTTCTTAAAACAGTTGGTCAAAATGCAATTGCGCGAGCTGAAGCTCCTGGCGTTTATGTAAACGAAAAAAAAATCGGTTCAATAGGACTACGGATAAAAAGAAATTGCAGTTATCATGGCCTAAGCTTAAACAATACGATCGACTTAGACCCTTTTAACAACATTAATCCTTGTGGTTATGCTGGCTTAAAAGCCACCAACCTAGCCGAATTAGGGGTTAAACTAAGCACTACCGAACTAGCAACTTCTGTCGTTAACGAAATTAACCAACAATTAACCACATGACTCATCAAGCCCCATCCAGATCCACGCCGGAATCACACCAACGCAGTGCGGAAAAATTAGCCCGCATTCCAATTAAAGTTGAAACCAGTGAAACCGTATTGCGCAAACCCGACTGGATAAGGGTAAAAGTTTCCAACGACAGCGAAGTCACCCGCATAAAACAATTATTGCGCACCAACCAGCTACATACCGTGTGCGAAGAAGCCGCCTGCCCTAACCTGTCCGAATGCTTTCAGCACGGCACAGCCACTTTTATGATTATGGGCGATTTATGCACCCGTCGCTGCCCGTTTTGCGATGTGGCACACGGCAAACCGCTACCACTGGATAAAAATGAACCCAATCATTTAGCCGATGCCATTAAAACCCTAAATTTAAAATATGTGGTCATCACTTCAGTCGACCGCGATGACTTGAGGGATGGCGGCGCAGGCCACTTTGCCGATTGTATTAGCGCCATACGTCAGCAATCGCCCAATACAAAAATTGAAATCTTAGTGCCCGACTTTCGTGGACGAGTAGAAAAAGCCGTAGCCATTCTGGCCGAACAGCCATGCGATGTGTTTAATCACAACCTGGAAACCGCACCCAGACTCTACCAACAAGTCAGACCCGGCGCCGATTACCAAAGCTCTTTAACCTTATTAAAGCGGTTTTCAGAAGCAAAACCCAACATCCCTACCAAATCCGGTTTAATGCTGGGCCTGGGCGAAACCCAAGCAGAAGTGATTGAGGTACTAAAGGATTTATTGGCTCACGGCTGCTCCATGCTAACCCTGGGCCAATACCTGCAACCCACAAAAAATCACTTGCCAGTGCTTGAATACATCACCCCGGCTCAATTTGACGAATACGCAAGAATCGCCACGGATCTTGGTTTTAAACAGGTTGCCAGTGCGCCAATGGTAAGGTCGTCATACCACGCGGATTTGCAGGCGAAAGACGTAATATAACAACACGAAATAGGAATAGAGCAAGGCTTGTGAAACCAAGCCTTGCTTGTTATATGACCCGGATCAACGGATAAAATTTACAGTCTAATCGTTATCAGCAATGTTTACGCTAGCTGAGACTGTTGTTCCTAATGTATAGGCACCAGAAGCTTTAATATTAAGGGTGACCGTTTCAGTTACTTCTTTCTTTCTGTCATTAATCGGCACAATATCAACATAAGCCGATGTAGTACCGGCAGGTATCACCACCAGATTTTTAATTTTCGCGTAGTCTTTGCCGTTAGTCGCCGTCCCTGAAGAAATACTGTAAACTACGGTAGTTTTTTTAGCCCTGGGTGCATCAAGGTCAATTTGAAAGCGACCACTAATTGGGCCCGCTTCTGCCGCATTAGGCTGTACTGCGGAGATGCTAACTACTGGATTACCGGCTGTGATGGTGGTGACGGTGCTGGTGCAAACATTTCCTGTCGTATTGGTTTGACCGCTACCAGAAGAGCCTTTAACAGATACCGTAACATGTGGAATACCACCAAAATCATAGGTTTCAGTTGAGCGAGGGAAATTACTCAGAGTACTATCAACACCATTAACCGCGTTTAGAGACACCCATGTATTAAGACTAACCACATATTTACCATTTAGTGCATTTGCAGCGCTCAGACTGATACCTAAAGCCTTTGCATTCACAATTCGATTATTTATGGGGATAAATCCCTTGGTTAAGAATAGGGTTCCGGCCGTTTCCTTAATTCTAGGATTGGTCGGATCTGGATCATCCTGGTGTGTTGTTGGATTCCATATGGTTTCAAATTCCCCCGTCAACGTATACAAATCCACTGTGAGTTCTTCATACGCATAAGCTGAATAGCTTATTTTGCTTGTGGTCAATAGCGTAAAGCTTAATAGTACGAGTGCGAAAATCCTGTGGTAACTAATAGATGGTTTAATTAATTTCATATGTCATGTACTCCTTGAAGAAAGTTTAAAAAATATCTGTATCACCGGTAACTCTGTGAATTGTTAGGTTTGTTGTTTTTTTATTGCTAGCTGATTGATGTTCTGAAACCTTAAATTAAGATACAAGGTTAAATAATATTTAACTATTAAATATTACCTTTACCTAAGCTTGGATTCCCTCTCAGGGATCTTCATAGATGCAGCAGAATGCTTGTAAGCCATTATTTAAAGCATGACATATTGCGAAAACATTACGCTACCTCGACCTAAGTGAGTAAGTCATAGGCTTAGAACAAGATAAACCAGCCAATTGCTGTTTTTGTATTTTAAAAACTATATAACTGCCAGATGAAACTTACTCACCAACACCCATTCTGACCAAAAGCAATTCAAGCAATAACTCTATGGATCTTGTGTATTGCTAGAACATCAACCATGGACTTTCGCGGACGGACAGTTAATTGATAACCACAAACATGAAAAAGCTAAGGCCAAACTTGAAGTCTTTTACCAAAATGAGCACTAAGCGTCATTTAAAGAAATTGCAGAATGGCTATTTTTATTCCTAAGTTCATCTCAAGACTGTTAATTATTTCTCAATTAATCGGCTGACTAGACCACAAACAGCTAGTACAAAATCTGTTTGAATATAAGTGTCAGAGCAGTCTGTTTAATGACTTTGGCAACTGGTATCTAAATCTCTGTACTTAACTATTTAGTTACCTACTGAAATTATCCATCAATTAATTAACCATTTACTGAACACAAGGGGAAGACCATGTTCAATTTTTTAAGTAAAAATCTAATAGCTATATTTTCTCTGTTTTTGTTTACAGCGGCATTAGCCCATGCCGCAAACTATACAGCACCCAATTTATATCAGTTGCAAGGGGGGAGTTTAACCATCACCTACTCGACTTCCGGTATCGACGGTCAAGCACATTTTAGTTATCAAAATGGCAAGCAAGTTTTGAGTTTTAGCGGAGATCAAATCAGAACAGTGGGGACGGAGGTGGGCACGCTGGTTAGTGTGACGGTGCTTAGAACAATTGATTCGGGATCGACTACGTTTACGGTTTTAATTCCACGCGTTAACTTGGACTCAACTTTAGGCGCGGTCATTAAGACAGAGGGAATAAGTACGCAACATAAGTTCTCTATGATCCCAAACTTAAATCTAGGCCAAACCGATGTTTACAAATTTACGGCGTTAAGCGGCAAGGCCAGCTTTGTGTATTTTTAAACCTTAAAATAAGGGCGTTTCAGCTTTTAGTCTTGTGACTATTTACAAAAAGCCAGTTGGAATGATCGGCGTGAGAATTCGCACCTAAACTGAAAAACGCTGAATAGTTACTTGTATTTTATGGGTCGTCGTACCGACCAGGATTGATACCGCATTCTTAAAAGTATCAGTACTTGGTCGGTATGACGGCAACTTAAGGTTACCGATCCTAAAGTTGCCACCTAGCTTTGTCTCTCTGGTAAAAGTACGCATTTGAAAGCAAACTTTTTCCGCACTAATTTTAGTTTTCAGAAGCTAAATCAACACCATATTGTCCCGATGAATAATTTCTGATTCATCCGAATAACCTAATATTTTTTCGAAATCTGCACTGCTTTTACCAGCAACCAGTTGCGTATCACTGGAGCCGTAATTAATTAAACCACGCGCAATTTCGATGTCGTTTTCATCCAGGCAAGACACCAATTCACCGCGCTCAAATTTACCTTTTACGGTTTTAATACCAACAGCCAGCAAGCTTTTGCCTTGATTTTTTAAGACATTTACCGCACCCGCATCCAATATCAATTGGCCTTTAATTTGCAGATGTCCGGCTAACCAGCGTTTTCTTGCAACTAACGGCTCTATATCCGGCAAAAAATGCGTACCAATAGTTTCTCCAGCAATCACTGAAGTTAAAACATTAGCAGCGGCTCCAGGTGCCACAACCGTTGCAGCCCCAGATCTTGAGGCCAATCTGGCTGCGCGGACTTTGGTATACATACCGCCACGCCCTAAGCCACTGCGGCTCTCACCCGCCATTGTCTCTAACCGGTCATCATTGACGCTGATTTCAGAAATCAATGTCGCATCGGGATAAACACTCGGGTCGCCGGTAAACAAGCCTTTTTGGTCAGTAAGAATAATCAATAACTCTGCTTCAACCAAGTTTGCAACTAATGCAGCAAGCGTATCATTATCGCCAAAACGAATTTCTTCGGTCGCGACCGTATCGTTTTCATTGATGACGGGCACAACGCCAAATTCAAGCAAGGTTAATAAGGTACTGCGGGCGTTTAAATAACGCTGCCGGTTTGACAGGTCATCATGTGTTAATAAAACTTGCGCGGCATGCAAGCCATGTTGCTGAAAATTATCATCAAACACGCGTACTAAGCCCATTTGACCGACGGCCGCCGCCGCTTGTAATTCATGTAAGGCTTTGGGTCTGACTTTTAACTTTAACCGGCTCATGCCTTCCGCAACGGAGCCTGATGAAACCAGAATGACTTCGATAGCTTGCTGCCGGAATCCGGCCATTTGTTGCACCCAACTGGCAATTGCAACCTGGTCTAAGCCTTGACCACCTTTGGTAAGTAAGGCGCTGCCAATTTTAACAACTACCCGTTTAACTTTAGCAAAGTCATGCCTGCTGTTCACGTTCTATCCGCCGTTGCTCGTCTAAAAATTCCATGATGGCGAACATTAATGCTTTTGTGCCATCACCATTAATTGCTGCGATTTTATATACCGGCCCAGTCCAGGCTAGTTCGTCAATAATTTGTTGGCAGTGCGCTTCAACGTCTTCTTTCGGTAAGCGGTCTGTTTTATTCAGCACTAACCATCTGGGTTTATTGACCAAATCATCACTCCATTGCCCGATTTCCTTGATAATTTTTTGGGCGGCGACCACTGGCGTATCCATGCTTTCATAAGGCATAACATCAACCAGATGCAATAACAGGCCGGTGCGCGACAAATGTTTAAGAAACTGCATGCCCAATCCGGCACCTTCAGCTGCGCCCTCAATAACCCCAGGTACATCGGCAATAACAAAGCTTTTTAAGTCATCAACATGTACCACGCCCAAGTTGGGAAACAGGGTGGTAAATGGGTAGTCAGCTACCTTTGGTATTGCAGAAGAAACAGCGCGAATTAAACTGGATTTACCGGCATTGGGCATACCTAGCAGGCCAACGTCAGCAATCAGAGTTAACTCCAGATTTAAACGACGATGCTCGCCCTCTGTGCCTTTGCTGGCTTTTTGGGGCGCACGGTTAATACTGCTTTTAAAGCGGGTATTTCCCAAGCCATGAAAGCCGCCTTTTGCAACCAATAGCGTTTCACCGGCTCGAGTTAAATCGCCGATAACTTCATCGGTGTCGGCATCAGATACCTGTGTACCCAGCGGCACTGGCACATAAATATCATCGCCCTTTTTGCCGGTACAGTTGCGGCCCATGCCGTTTTGACCGCGTTGCGCTCTGTGTACAGAATGAAAACGGAAATCAGAAAGCGTGTTTATGTTTTCTACAGCTATTAGATAAACACTGCCGCCATCGCCGCCATCGCCGCCATCAGGGCCGCCTAGTGGTATATATTTTTCGCGCCGAAAACCGATAGCACCATTACCGCCATCACCCGCTTCTACCCGAATTTCCGCTTCATCAACAAATTTCATAACTATCTAGCCAAACTCAAATGCAACCTACAGAAACAAAAAAAGCCCCGCTTTGAAGGGCGGAGCTTTTATGTGCTTTAAAACGCCGCTGTTGCAGCGAATATTTTAAGCAGCAACTATGCTTACGAATTTGCGGTTGTTAGGTCCTTTAACCTCAAAAACCACTTTTCCAGCAGATGTTGCAAATAACGTGTGATCTTTTCCAATGCCAACGTTAACACCAGCATGAAATTTTGTACCACGTTGACGAACAATAATGCTTCCAGCAGGGACTTCTTGACCACCGAAACGCTTAACGCCTAAACGTTTTGCATTGGAGTCGCGTCCGTTACGGGTACTACCACCAGCTTTTTTATGAGCCATGATTCTCTCCTAATCGTTAAGCAGAAATGCCAGTAATCTGGACTTCTGTGTAATATTGACGATGCCCCATTTGTTTCATGTAGTGCTTACGTCTTCTAAATTTAATAATTTTGACTTTTTTGTGCCGGCCTTGAGACAACACAGTCGCTGTAACTTTGCCACCTTCGATATAAGGCGCGCCGATTTTGACAGCATCGCCTGATTGAAACATCAGTACCTTATCGAATTCAATACTGTCGCCAGTGCCAAGTTCAAGTTTTTCTATTTTTAAATAAGTACCTTCTTCAACGCGGTACTGTTTACCACCTGTTTGAATTACCGCATACATCAGAGTAGCTCCATCAAGCATTTTATAAATCTGTTAAGTGAACAGAGGATTATATTTTTAAACAATTGCTTAGTCAATTCTTATTTATAAAGTCAACTATCATCTGGACTAGAATGCAAATTAGCTTTTCCTGTTTAACAGAACGAATAGCACGAGCGGTTCAGTGGCTATTACGATATAATGTTCGAATTAGTATTGTTTTTAGTAGCAAAAATTAAAAAACACCATTCAAAACCAATCATTTAGCATTAAGTAAATGGAAGCATACTCTCTTCAAACACCAACACCGATTGACTTTGAGTCAATTAAAATTTTAACTGCTTCCGAAGCAAAGGCGGTCGATAAGATAATTATTGACGAACTGAGCTCTGATGTCATTCTAATTAACCAAGTTGGACATTACATCGTTGGTAACGGCGGAAAACGCTTGAGACCCATGCTGCTATTATTGGCCGCCAAAGCGCTAGGACCGATTACCGAAAGCCACTTAATACTCGCAGCCGTCATTGAATTTATTCACACTGCCACCTTGCTGCACGATGATGTTGTTGATGAATCCGACCTGCGGCGCGGCAAAGAATCGGCCAATGCCGTCTGGGGTAACGCAGCGAGTGTATTGGTGGGAGATTATCTTTATTCCAGCGCTTTTGAGATGATGGTTCGCACAAACAACATGCGAGTCATGGAAATACTTTCCAAGACGACCACCGCAATAGCCGAAGGCGAGGTTCTGCAATTATTAAATTGTAACAATCCGGAAACTACTGAACAAAAATATCTGGAAGTTATTGCCAGAAAAACAGCCATTTTATTTAGTGCAGCCACCCGATTGAGCGCGGTTATAACGGGAACCCCTCCAGAAATGGAAGAAAATTTGTCGAAATATGGGCAACATCTTGGCATTGCTTTTCAATTAATTGATGATGCGCTGGATTACAAAGCCAGCCAGGAAGAGTTGGGCAAAAATCTTGGTGATGATCTTGCCGAGGGCAAACCCACCCTACCGCTCATTTATGCCATTCAAAAAGGCAGCGCCAGCGAGGCC
>Ga0208514_100232_pt1 | contig 38745 bp, 33 predicted proteins | sample LakWasMet70_HOW9_2_FD_183900 | JGI IMG/M metagenome (GOLD analysis project Ga0208514, IMG submission 183900) | Freshwater sediment methanotrophic microbial communities from Lake Washington under simulated oxygen tension - Sediment Metagenome... | ecosystem: Environmental > Aquatic > Freshwater >...
GGGGCTGCTTCTGGTGCACGGAGGCGGTCTATGTGCAGGTCAAGGGGGTGGTCGATGTGGAATCCGGCTACAGCAATGGCCACGTGCAGCATCCCACCTATGAGGACGTATGCACCGGTACCACCGGCCACAACGAAGTGGTTAAGCTGGTGTTTGATCCGGAGCAGATCAGCACGCGCGAGGTGTTGGAGATTTTCTTTGTCATCCACGACCCCACCACGCTGAACCGCCAGGGCAACGACAGTGGCACGCAGTACCGTAGCGGCATTTACTTCTCGACCCCCGAACAACAGGCCGAAGCCCAGGCGGTGATGGCCGAGATGGCGGCCAGCGGCGTCTACAGCCGCCCCCTGGTGACCGAGGTGCTGCCGTTGGCCAACTACTGGCCGGCCGAGGACTACCACCAGGACTTCTTTGCGCGCAACCCGCACCAGGGCTATTGCATGGCGGTGGCGGCGCCCAAGGTGGCGAAGTTTCGCAAGACCTTTGCGCGGTTGCAAAAAGCCTGACCTGCATCAACTTTTTCGTGCTCAGGCGCCGCGCCCCGCACCACAAATGCGGGCCGCGAAGTTAAGATGGATTCGTAATTGCCCCGCACAAGCGCCTGCCGCTGTGGCACACGCTGTCTGCTGGATCGCCACCGAAAGACTGTCATGAGCAAAACCCCTAGTACTTCCATTCGTACCGTGGCCCTGGTCGGCCACGGAGCAGCCGGCAAGACCACGCTGGCGGAAAGCCTGCTGGCGGCCACGGGCGCCATCACCAGCCGGGGTACCGTGGAAAAGGGCAACACCACCTGCGACTTTGACCCGCTGGAAAAGGAGTTCGGCCATTCGCTACAGACCGCGTTGGCCACGCTGCAGTGGGGCGGTGCACAGATTCACCTGATCGACACCCCGGGCTACCCCGACTTCGCGGGGCAGGCCATTGCCGCGCTGGCCGGTGTGGACACGGCGCTGGTGGTCATCAATGCGCAAACCGGCATCGAGCTGGCCACCGAGCGCATGTTCAACCTGGCTGGCGAGCGCGGACTGTGCCGCATGATCGTCATCAACAAGATCGATGCCGACAACGTGGATCTGCAGGCCCTGGTCAACCAGATTCGCGAGCGCTTTGGCAAGCAGTGCCTGTTGCTGGATGTGCCCGCCCACCATGGGCAGGATGTGGTCGAGCTGCTGGGCCACACCGATGGCGACAGCGACTTTGCGTCGGTCGCCGCTGCGCACCGCGCCCTGATCGACCAGATCATTGAAGAAGACGACACCCTGATGGCGCGTTACCTGGAGGACGGCGTAGACCCCAGCCCGTCCGAGCTGCATGCACCGTTTGAAGCGGCGCTGCGTGCCGGGCACCTGATTCCCATCCTGTTTGTGTCGGCCAAGACTGGTGCGGGCGTGCCACAGCTGCTCGATGCGCTGGCCCAGCTGGCACCCAATCCGGCCGAAGGCAACCCGCCCCCGTTTTACCGCGGCGAGCCCGGCGCACAGCCGCAGGCCTTTGCGGCGCAGCCGGATGACGCGCTGCATGTGCTGGCCCATGTGTTCAAGGTGGTGATGGACCCGTTCATCGGCAAGATGGGGGTGTTTCGCGTGCACCAGGGCACCGTCGCGAAAGACGCGCAGCTGTTCGTTGGTTCGGGCAAGCGGCCGTTCAAGGTGGCGCATCTGTACCGCCTGCAGGGCAAGGACTATATCGAAGTACCCAGCCTGTGGCCGGGCGATATCGGGGCCGTGGCCAAGGTGGAAGAAATCGAGTTTGACTGCGTGTTGCACGACTCGCACGATGAAGACCACATCCATTTGAAGCCACTGCAGTTTCCGCTGCCCATGCAAGGCCTGGCGGTGCAGACCAAGCGCAAGAGCGACGAGCACCGCCTGTTTGAAATCCTGCACAAGCTCGAACTCGAAGACCCCTGCTTCAAGGTCGAGCGCCACCCCCACACCAACGAGACGGTGATCCGTGGCCTGGGCGACATGCACCTGCGCACCAAGCTGGCCCGCATGCAACAGCAGTTCAAGATGGAGTTGGACACCAGCCCGCCGCGCATTGCCTACCGTGAAACCATTACCCAGCCGTCCGAGGGCCACTGCCGCCACAAGAAGCAGAGCGGCGGGGCCGGACAGTTTGGCGAGGTGATGCTGCGCATAGAGCCGCTGGATCGCGGTGCGGGCTTTGAGTTTGTCGACGTGGTCAAGGGCGGCGCCATTCCCGGGGTCTTCATGGCCGCCGTGGAAAAAGGCGTGCGCCAGGCCTTGACCGATGGTGTCGTGGCGGGCTACCCGGTGCACGACCTGCGGGTCACCGTGTATGACGGCAAGACCCATGCGGTGGACGGCAAGGACATTGCGTTCACGCTGGCTGGGCGCAAGGCCACGGTGGAGGCGGTGCGCAAGGCACACCCGATCGTGCTGGAGCCCATGGTCAACATCGAGGTGCTGGCGCCAGAGGCCTCCATTGGCGACCTGACCGGTGACCTGTCCAGCAAGCGCGGCCATGTCACCGGCACGCAGCCGCGGCCCGCGGCCACGGCGGCCATCAACGGCCAGATTCCGCTGGCCGAGCTGGACGACTACCAGGGCCGGCTGAAGTCGCTGACGGCGGGGCAGGGCAGTTACAGCATCGAGTTCTCCCATTACGCCCAGGTGCCCAGCCAGACCCAGACACAACTGATGGCCGCACACAAGGCGGTCAATCTTGACGATGAGTAGATGCTATTGATTTGAGAGCCACCCAGGCCTATTTTGCGGGGGGCTATGCGAGAATCGGCTGCATATGAAAGCTGCGTTCAAGGCCAATTCTCTTGCCGTGGGGGTGCTCCTGTTGTGCACCGCCATGGGCAGTGCAGCCATGGGTCTGGGACGTGCGCAGGGTGCGGTGTTTGTAGGCCAGCCCCTGGATGTGCGTGTGCAGCTGCTGCTGGATGCCAGTGAAGATATCCAGTCGGTGTGCATGGGGGCCGAGGTTTTCTATGGCGATACACCGCTGGATGCGGCCCGGGTCAGCGTGGCGGTGGAGTCCGCGGCGCCAGGCTCAAGCAGGGGCTCATCGGTCAGGGTGACGGCATCGGCTCTGATTGACGAGCCCATCGTCACCATCAACCTGCGCGCCGGATGCGCCCAGAAGTCTTCCAAGCGCTACACACTGTTTCCCGAGGTGTCTACCCATGTGGTCGAACCCGTAGTGGCACCACTACCGGCCCGACGTAGCAGCCCCGCTGTCGAATTGCCCGTGGTGCCCGCTGCCAGCGCCAAGCCGCAGCTTGCGCCAGCAACGCCGGCGCCGGCGCCGGATGGCCTGGCCGTAGCCGCCCCCAAAAAACCACGGCGCGCAGCAGGGTCCGAATCGGCAGTGGCCAAGGCTGCACCACCCGCGCAGTTGTCCGCTCCAGCGGTTGCGCCCGTTGCCCCTCTGGCACGTGCCAAGCCGGCCAAGGCGGCGGGCAAGTCCCGGTTGAAGCTCGATCCACTGGATCTGCTGATCGAGGTTGACCCGGTCCTGCGCGCGACCACCGAGCTGCTGACCCTGCCCCAGGAAAATCCCGAAAAGCGGGCGGAGGCGGCGGCGCAATGGCGGGCGTTGAACGCAAGCCCTGAAGACATGGCGCGTGAGGCTGCCCAGGCCCAGAGCATGGAGAAAGACCTGAAGTCCTTGTACGCGGTCACCGCAGAAAACCAGAAGGGCCTGATGGAGTTGGTGGCCAAGGTGCAGCGCGCCGAGTCCGAGCGCTATGCCAATGGACTGGTCTACACGCTGATGGCGCTGTGCCTGGCGAGTCTGCTGGCCTTGGCGTGGGTCTGGCGGCGCGCGCGCACCACCCAGGCTCCGAGCTGGCAGCGGGGGTGGGACGCCAGTGACAGCATGCTGTCCGACCAGATGCGCGATCCGCAGCGCTCGCCTGCGTCTGTCGCTCCCCCGCCCGTGTCGTCCTCGACACCGGCATCGGCACCGGTAGCGGAACAGGCGCCGGAGCCGCAGCGGACGCCGGAAGTCGCGCCCGCTCTGGCGTTGACGGGGTCGATTGCAGACCTGGCCGAGTTGGACTTTGATCTGGATTTGATGGAGGCTCCATCGGTCCCAGCGGCGCTGGCCTCCGCCCATCGGCCACCACCCAACGCCAGCTCACGTTCCCCGGCGCGCGATTTCTCGGACAGCCGTTCGGGCGGTCTGCGCTCCGTCGATTCGGCAGACCTGCTGGATGTGCGCCAGCAGGCCGAGTTCTTCGTGTCACTGGGCGAACACCAGAAGGCCATTGACTTGCTGACCACGCGCATTGCGCAGTGTGGCGAGTCCAGTCCCCTGGTGTGCCTGGATTTGCTGAAGATTTACCACGCGCTGGGGCGTGAGTCCGAATTTGAATTCATGCGCACCGAGTTCAATGCCTGGTTCACGGGCCACGTGCCGCCGTTTGCGGCCTTTGGTCAGGAAGGCCATTCGCTGGAGCACTACCCGCAGATCCTGAAGCAGATTGTTGGCATGTGGCCGGACGCCAGTGTTCTGGAATACATCGAAAGCTGCATCTACCACCACGCCACGGATACCGATGGCCCGACCTTCGACCTGCAGGCCTACCGCGATCTGTTGCTGCTGCACGCTGTCGCCAAACGCATCGTGCGGGGCCCTGACAGCGGCGGTGATAGCAGCGCTGCCGAGTTGATGCGCATCCCGGCGCAGGCCCCTGCACCGCTTCCGGGCGAGGACGCGCATCCTGTCGTGGCCAGCGCCATCGTGCACCGTGCTGGCGCGGAACACCGCGGTGCCTGGAAACGCAGTCCAACAGCCGATACAAACGACGATCCCGAGCTGGAGCTGGAAACGCGTGGCACACCACTGGGCGCCATGAAGGTGCCACCGGTTGTTGCGCCACCACCCGAGGATCCAACCCTGGCGCGAAAGCCCGAACCGGGCCGGGGCCCCGAGACCGATTTCGATTTCCTGAGCCTGCGCTGACCCCGTCTGGGCGCCGCTGGCTTAGCGCAAGTCGTCCCAGCGGACCGACTCTGGCCCCATTTCAGACTCCACTTCGCTGAGCCGCTCGAGCAGGGCACGCGCCTCGGACTGCAGAGCGGGATCGTCCGACTGCAGGACCTCGTAGGCCAGGTCACGCGCCTCGTTGAGCTGTTCCAGTTCTTCAGACACCTGGGCCAGGGCCAGCGTGGTGGCGTAGTCGGGCGCCACTGCTGCGTTGAATGCGGGTTCGGGTTCGGCCTCGGCCTCATCGATATTGATATCCAGCTCGGTCGACACGGGCGGGCTGTCTGCCAGCGGTTCAGGCTCGGGTTCATGCATGGGTTCTGGCTCCGCCGGGTCGTCCGGGAGTGTGAAGTGGATATCGATGTCGAACGAAGGGGCGGCGTCACGGTAGGAGGCTTCTCCGGGCATGCTCCACGGATCGGGTGCTGCAGGGTGCGCGTCGGCTGGCACGTCAACAGCAACCTCCTCGATCGCCGGCTCCTGCTCGTCGCGCAACAGGAAGCGTGCCTCCCGCTTCTCGGCCAGGGATTTGCGCACCCGCATCACCTCCGTGGCAGCGGCTTCGGAGTCAAAACCCATGGCGGGTTCCGGCTTTGCGAACGGGCTGGCGGGGATGGGCGTAGGCGCAAGTGCTGGCTGGGGGCTTTCCTGGGCAGGCGGTGGTGCCCTGCGGGACTGTTCCGCGGGCCGGGTGGACCGCTGCTGCTGCCCATAGGCACTGTCGTCCGGCAGTTCGGAAATTTTCGTGTGCCCCGCGTCCAGCGGCTGGTTTGGGGGGCGGCGCCACAGAAACCACCAGACCAGGGCCAGCGCCACTGCCAGCACCGACGCCACGACCAGACCCGTGCCGCCCATTACGGGTACGTCGGGCACCCCGGACACGATAGCCGACACGGGATCAACCGGTTCTTGCGCCTGCAGTTTTTTCAGGGACGCCTGGGTGGACTGCGCCTGCTGCTGCAAGGCCTTGACCTCGGCCTGCATGCGGTCGTACGGGCTGGCACCAGCCGCAGACTCGGTCTGTGGCTGGGTCGCGGGTTCCGGCTGTGAAGGAGAAGTGGGCAAGATAGGTTCACCGGGCACAGAGTGGGCTGCGGCGAATGATAGTCCATTGCCCGGTGCGGACTCTAAAATACAGCGCTCCCTCTCTCCCTCCCAATACCATCCCCATGCCCTCTACCGCCGACATTCGCATTCGCAGCGTGCGCCCGCTGATTTCGCCCGCCATTCTCGAAGACGAGCTGCCGCTGGACGAGGCCGGTGCGCTCGCCATCCAGCAGGCCCGCCGCGCGGTGGCCCAGGTGATTCTGGGACAGGACGACCGGCTGCTGGTGCTGGTGGGGCCGTGTTCGGTGCACGACCCGGTATCGGCGCTGGACTATGCGCGCCGCCTGGCACCACTGGCGGCACGCCTGGCCGACGACTTGCTGGTGGTGATGCGGGTGTATTTCGAGAAGCCGCGCACCGTGGTCGGCTGGAAGGGGTTGATCAACGATCCCGCGCTGGACGGCAGCTTCCAGATCAACCGCGGCCTGCGCCTGGCGCGCAAGCTGATGCTGGACATCACCGCCGAGGGCCTGCCGATTGCCACCGAGTTTCTGGACACCACGCTGGGCCAGTACTACGCCGACCTGGTGTCGTGGGGCGCGATTGGCGCACGCACGGTGGAGAGCCAGATCCACCGCGAGCTGGCCTCGGGCCTGTCGATGCCGGTGGGTTTCAAGAACCGTACCGATGGCGACCTGCAGGTGTCGGTGGACGCCATCCTGTCGGCCCAACACCCGCACTGCTTTCCGTCGCTGACGCACGAAGGGGCGCCCGCGGTGCTGACCACCTCCGGCAATCCGCACGGCCACCTGGTGCTGCGTGGGGGCAGTCGCAGTGGGCCGAACTTTGCGGCCGAGCACATCGCCCAGGCGTCCGCGCTGCTGCAAAAGGCCGGTGCGCCCAATGCCGTGCTGGTGGACTGCAGCCATGCCAACAGTGGCAAGCGCTTCGAGCGCCAGCCCGAGGTCGCGCACGACGTGGCGGGGCAGATTGCCGGTGGCCAGCGCGCCATCATCGGCGTCATGCTGGAGAGCCACCTGGTGGCCGGTGCGCAAAGCGTAGTGCCCGGTCAGGTGCTGACCTATGGCCAGAGCATCACCGACGGCTGCCTGGCGTTCGACGACACGGTGCCGGTGCTGGAAGACCTGGCCCAGGCGGTGCGAAGCCGGCGTTAATCGCCGAGCCGGAACACCGAGACCGCTTGCGCCAGGCGCTGGGCCTGTTCCTGCAGGCTCGACGCCGCGGCGGCGGATTCCTCCACCAGCGCGGCGTTTTGCTGGGTCATCTGGTCGAGTTGGTTTACCGCGTTGTTGACCTCGCCAATGCCGTCGGACTGCTCGCTGGCGGCAGAGCTGATTTCGCCAATGATGTCGCTGACCCGTTGCACGGAATTCACGATTTCATCCATGGTGGTGCCGGCGTTTTGCACCAGCGCACTGCCCGATGTGACCTTGTCGACCGAGGTATTGATCAGCGTCTTGATTTCCTTGGCCGCCTCGGCACTGCGCTGGGCCAGGCTGCGCACCTCGCTGGCCACCACGGCAAAGCCGCGGCCCTGCTCGCCGGCGCGGGCGGCTTCCACCGCGGCATTGAGCGCCAGGATGTTGGTCTGAAAGGCGATGCCATCAATGACGCTGATGATGTCGGCAATCTTGCGCGAGCTGTGGTTGATGTCGTCCATGGTGGTGACCACCTGGCCCACCACCGCGCCACCGCGCGCCGCCACCTCGGCTGCCGATGCGGCCAGCTGGTTGGCCTGTCGGGCCGAGTCTGCCGACTGCCGCACCGTGGCGGTCAGTTGCTCCATGCTGGAGGCTGTGCGCTGCAGGTTGGTCGCAGTCTGCTCGGTGCGCGTGCTCAGGTCCATGTTGCCACTGGCGATTTCGGCACTGGCCGTGCCAATGCTGTCCACCGATTCCCGCACCTGCGACAGCGCCGTCTGGTAGCGCATGCGCATGCCTTCGACCTCGCGCACCAGCGCACCGATTTCATCGTTGCGGTCGGACTGGAAGGAATGGGTCAGGTCACCCTCGGCCACGGCCTTGACCACGGTGGTGAGTTCACGCAGCGGTTGACCCACGGTGCGGCGCACGGCCACAAAGATGGCGGCGGCCAGCAGCACGGTGGCCAGCACCATCAGCCCCCAGATCATGGCCATATTGCTCCAGTGCCGCCGCGTGGATTCGCTCTGAGAGACCTCGGCAATCACCCAGGCGCTGCCGCTCTTGACCTTGCGCATCAGTGCCCAGCGGTCCGGGGCATCGGCCTGCAGCAGCGGGGCGGCTCCGTCTACCCGGCCGTCGTCGGCGGCGGCCAGCGCCTCCAGAAACTCCGCAGCCCGGGGTGAGACATCGCTGAGCTTCTTGCCGCTGGCGCTGGGGTGGACCAGAAACACGGCATCCATCGGCGTGCTGCGCGGATCGATGACATACACACCACCGGTGTCAAAGAACCTGGCGTTGGCCACCTGCTGGTTCAGATCGGCCTGTAGTGGTGTCAGGTCCCGCGCCACCGACAGGATGCCGATGGGCTTGCCCTCGGCGTTTTTCAGCGGCTCGTAGTGGGCCATGTAGGGCTTGCCGAACATCACGTCGCGCCCGGTGTAGGATTTTCCTGCCAGCACCTGTTTGTAGGCCGGATGGGTGCGTTCCAGCACCGAGGCCAGGTCGCGCTCGCCATCGGGTTTTTTCAGCGACGTGGTGATGCGGATAAAGTCGTCGCCCTTCTTGGCAAATATGGTGCCCAGGTTGCCGGTGTTGCCGGTGAAGCTGTCCACATCACCGAAGTTGTTGTTGACCGTGGCGCCATAGCTCTTGATCTCGCCGGTGGCGTCGTCGTGCGTCATGGTGGCTTCAAAGGATTGCTGCAAGGTCTTGGCGGCGCGCTGCACCAGGTCGCGCTGCGTGTCGTCCGTGGCCGCCATGGCATTGGCGATGCTCTGGACCTTGTCGGCCACTGAATCCTGCACCTGCTGGCGCGCGGTGCGCCCGGCCACCAGACCGATGCCAATGGCCAGCAGCACCAGGATGGCGGCAATGATGCCGATGGACAGTAGGGTCAGCCGGCGTGCGACCGACTGGGGTGGGGTGGTGGTATTGCGCATGGGCAAAGCTCCTGGTCAACGACGGTTCTTGTTGTGTGCCCGGTCAACGCCGGCAATGCACCACTATTGCCTTTCACGCTGGCCCCGTCAAGGGCCGATAGCGGCCCTGAAGATCAGGCACACGGCGCGTTTTCAGAAGGAAAAGCCCCGCGGCAGCGGCTTTGACGGCCTAGGGAATGTACCCACAAAAAAGTCGTTCAAATGTCATTCGACGGACATTTTGCATTCCATGTGAGGCGTAGCATCTGCGTCTTTCTCTTGGCCTCGGAGACAGCATGCCCCCCACATTTGTTTCTGCAAAATTGTCGCGTCGGCGGGTGCTGGGCGCGCTGGCGGCCGGGTCACTGGCCGGCCATCTGCCTGCCCGCGCGGACGACACCGGTCCGATCAGGATCGCCCAGTCCATCGCGCTGAGCGGGCCGCTGGGTGAACTGGGCCAGGCCATGCACCAGGGTGCCAAGGCCGCCTTTGCCGCCCTCAACGCCAAAGGCGGCGTACATGGCCGCGCCATTGAACTCACCGTTGCCGATGATGGCTACGACGTCAAGCGCGCGCTGGCCAACGTCAACGGCTTCCTGGAGGACCGCGGCAACTTCGCGCTCTTCAACTGCATGGGAACACCCATGATTGAGGCCATGCTGCCCCGCGTGATCGAGACGGGTATCCCGTTCTTTGCGCCGTTTTCCGGCGCACTGTCGGTGCGCCCAAAGGGTGTTCGCAACGTGTTCAACATCCGTGCCAGCTATGCGGACGAGGCCGAACAACTGGTGCAGCACCTGGCCACCATCGGCATCAAGCGCATTGCCATTGCCTACCAGAACAATTCGTTTGGCAAGGAAGTGTTTACCGCGACCCAGCAAGCCATGGCCAAGCACAAGCTCGAAGCCATCATGGTGGCCACGGTGGAGAACAACTCCTCGGATGCAGCAGCGGCGGCCAAGAAGATTGCGCAGTCCGAGCCCGAGGCGGTGCTGGTCGGTCTGGCGGGCAAGCCCACCATCGATTTTGTGAAAGCCTCGCGACTGGAGCGCAAGGGCATGCCGCTGTATGCCCTGTCCATCATGGGTGCCGCGGCCACCATCAAGACCCTGGGTGCGGACGCCACCGGCATGGCCATCTCGCAAATCGTGCCGCTGCCCGGCAACCTGGTCATGCCCGTGGTGCGCGATTTTCAGCAGGCCTGGAAGGTCGCCCAGGTGGCGCTGGAGCCATCGCACCTGGCGCTGGAGGGCTACATCAACGCCCGCGTCTTCGCCGAGGCGCTGCGCCGCACCGGACGCAACCCCACACGCGCCGGCTTCATCGACAGCACCTGGGCCATCAAGAGCCTGGACCTGGGTGGCTTCACCGTGAGCTTCAACGAGGCCAACCTGAACGCATCGCGCTTTGTGGAGCTGACCATGGTGTCGCGCGAGGGGCGGTTCATTCGCTGATTGCCGCCTCCTATACTTCGGGCTCTTGGCGAAGTGGGAGCGGGTACAGATGGTGGTCATCAGAGAAGACTGGGGCGTGGGCGTGAGCCTGTTGCGCCGTGGGCGCCAGGCCGGTGTCGGCCTGGTTGTGGTGGGCCTGCATCTCATGGGTCTGTTGGCCTGGTGGACGATGGGCAGCGCCATGCGTGCGTACCCAAGCCCCGTGCTGGCGCCTTCCGTCGCGGTCTGGCTGCCAGCACTGCCGGCACTCTCCACCGAATATGCGAAGCGGCTCAGGCCTGAGCCGACGCCCCCGCCGGATCGGCTGCGCCGTGGTGACATCACGCAACATTCCCGGGCGGCGGGGTTGGCGCTTCCTGCGGAGAATGGTGCGGTGGCAGCGCCATCAGCCGAGAGCGCTTCGGCTGAAGTGCAGTCTTCGCCCGCGCCAGCCCTGAACCTGAACCTGACCCTTTCACGCCAGGCGCTGGCAAGCTTGGCGGCCCCAAGCTTTGTGGACCGGTCCCCATTCCATGGGCGCTTGCCCATGACGGTCGAACGACAGATAGCAGCCGCTGCCGGGGAGTCGGGTCCGTGGACGGAAGAGCGCATCGACAACGACCACTTTCGTCTGCGCCGGGGCACCACCTGCGTCATGATGGAACGCCCCCGGGCTGCCATCCTTGACCCGTTCAACGAAGCAGCGCAGCGCCTGCCCTGGCGGGCCAGCGGTTCAAAGTGCTAGTGACCCAGCACATGCCTGAGGTTCTCCAGGACGGTTTGCATGGATCGCGAGTGGAGCCGCGCAAGATTGAGTACCTTGCCCAGGAGCACAACCAGCCAGCCGTGTGCCTGGACGTCGAGTTGGTAGATCACACGCGTCTGTTGGCCTAGTGGCTCCAAGCGCCATTCCCCGAAGCCATCGATGAACCCACCGAAATATCGCATGCGTATGCGACTCGGAAATTCCACGGCTTCAACTTGACACAGAAAGGGGCGCCCGCCTACGGGGCGAATTTCCAGTTGCGTCCCAACCAGCCCGGCGCCGTCCGCAATCACCCGTATTGCGAGGGACTTGGGCCACCAATGCTGATATCCGGCGAAGTCCACCAACACTGGCCACACTTCGGCCGCCGGGAAGGGGACAAGGATCTCATCCGTTGCCTGTATGGGTGTGCTGGTCATTGCCTGCCTCTGCTTCTGAAATGACGTCGGGATGTGTGAATCTATCACTCCTGCTATTTGCTGCGTTATTGATAGCTAGACAGTCATTATTTACGAGGGCTACAGCCGGATTTTCGTGTGAAGCATTCGTTCCACGAAAGGCCCAGAACGTCTTTGACCGGATTCGGCGCGCGTGTCAACAGCGCCAGCGTCAGCCTGTGATCGCCTGCACCACCTTGGCTACGACCCAATGGCTCTTGCCGAGGCGGCGAACCCGCTCGAAGCCCTGGCGCTCAAACATCGACAGGCGGCTGTTGTAGAGGAACGCGGCAGACACCTTGCGGTCCGTGACATCTTCGGGATAGCTCTCCACCACGCCGCCGCCCTGCAAGGCAATCTGCTCCAGCGCGCCGGACAGGGCGGCCGAGGACACGCCCTGTCCTCGGTAGGCCTTGTCGACGAAGAAGCAGGTGATGCGCCATTGCGGTGGTGCAGCGATCACTTCGCTGTAGACGCGCAGATGCTTGATGCGGGGCAGTTCTTCTGGCGGGCCGAACTGGCACCAACCGACACACGTGGCAGCGTCGGCGTACACCAGTGCCGCATGCGCGGTGCCCTGTCGAACGCGCTGCTCTTTTTGCGCGCGGCGATGCGCGCCGCGTTCTTTGCCTTCAGGGTGGAACTCCATGCACCAGCATCCACCCCAGACACCGTTGTGCCGCTCGACCAGCGCAGCGAAGTCAGGCCATGTGGATGGGGACAGGGGCTGGGTGGTGAAGGCGGGCATTGGCTGATGTGCCGTATGGGGTCATTTACGTAGAGTTAACCCGCTGCCTGTGACAAAGCAAACCCGCTGTACTTTGCCTCGTGAGTGATTTCTTTGCCACGGTGCCGGGCATTGCCGCCATGACGTTGAACTCCACCTCGGTGAGATAGACGCTGACAACTTGCTCGGAGAAGCTATTGCCCTTTCCGTACTTCTTCCCAAGCTTGAAGATGATGGCCTCGTGCTCCGCGCTAACTTTGCGCAAGCGCATGTTGTGGTCTTGCTCGACACGGACTTCGCCTATCGGTGTCTGGCTGACGCTAGGCCGCACTGCCGGCGTTTCGATCTGAGATGTGATGGATGCCGTCCGACGTTGGTACAGAACCCAGTTCAAACGGGTTTACACCCTCCAGGCAAGCAACGTTGTATCCAAAACTGTTCGGGTCTGATCGTCGCTGATGATGGGTGTAGATGCCGCAGTGGCCGCAGAAATAGTGCCGTGCGGTCATGGTGCCGAACTGATAGACCTTCAGGTCCTCCGTGCCCTGGATCACTCTTAGTGCCGTCAAGGGCACCGACGCCGCGATGGCGCCTTTTCGCCTGCATATCGAGCAATCACAACGCCTTGGATCGACGACCCCGTTTGGCAGGTCCAGTTCGAGCACGACGCGTCCGCAGTGGCAGGACGCCCTGTGCGTTGTCAGAATCGTTGTCGATCCGATCTTCTTGAAGTTGGTCATGGCCGTGGTTGCTGAAGTGGCGCCGGTTGTTGAGTCTCAAACCTGAGGGTTGGGTCCAGGCAAGCCCAGCTCGGCGCGCTGGCTGACCACATGTTGACCTCGGGCCGGATGGACGATGGATCGTCCAGTGTGCCGAGCCGCACGACTCTGAACTGTGGTGTCGCCGACGAGCTGGCGAACAGATGACTGCCGCAGCCAGGACAGAAATGGCGTGAGATCTGGTTTCCGCTGTCCGCGATGCTGGTGAAGCAGCTCATTGAGCCGGTGACTTCGATGGCTGCGCTCGGAAATATCGCGTTTGCGGTTCCGTTGGCAGAAATCTTCTGGCAGGTGCGGCACCAACAAATCCTGGCGATCAAAGGGTCAGCGCTGACTTTGAAATGGACGGCTCCGCAGAGGCAACTTCCGGTTCGATGTGACATCTTGTTCTCCAATGGCTAGTGCGAGAGAAGGATGATGCTGCGGGCATAGTCGATAACAGCGTGCTTGCGATGAAGGACGTCAGCGCCCAGGACCCCACCGATCGCCTCGACCTTTGCCTTTGCAAGTCCAGCGACGACGTGAGACAGGTCCATCGCGATGAGCTTGAATGCCGAGAGGTCTACACCTTGCAGGGAGAGTCCATGGGATGCCACTGTCGTCATCTTCATACTCGACGTTCCGACTCCGCCACCCTTCTCTGTTTTGGACGTGAGGTTCAGTTTGTAACGCTGGAGTAGCTCGGAGTGAATGCAGGTCCCACCCGCACCGGTGTCCACAAGGAACCGAATAGGCTTCCCGGACAGACGTGCGATGACTGTGATGTGTCCAGTCCTTTCACGCTGGAACGGAATGATCGCGGTTGCAGGTATTTGCTTTGATGCCATTGTTCTGTCCCTTGGATGAGTGGATAACGAGGCGCAACGCTATGTACTTCGTCAGACCCGCAAATTGCCTCGGGCGATTCTAGGCGTGAAGCGACTCTGCCTCAATCTCTGCCTCGTAGCCCCAGCTCGCTATCGGTTTGATAGTGGAATGCCCTTGCTACACGAGGGCTGCAGCCCGATTTGCCTATTGACGCTGCCAGGAACACCGGCGTAGGTGCCCCATCCCCCAGGTCGCCGGGTCGCCAGGTCCCGTAAGGTGTGGGTCCACGCCGGCGACCGTGATTACAAGAGAAAGCGGTTATAAGTCATTACCAATATAAACCATTGTTCTTCATGCCGTGATGGCCCGTGACCGGCTCCTCACAAGCTAACTAAAGACTGCCAAGATGCGCACCAATCTACCAGTGACCCAGCGTGAGTATCCGTTTCCAGCGGGCCAGACCGTGGTTTCAGCAACGGACTTGAAAGGGCGCATTACCCACTGCAATGCAGTCTTTGTTGAGCTCAGTGGTTTTACCAAGGAAGAACTCTTGGGCCAGCCACACAACCTGGTGCGCCACCCGGACATGCCCGAGGAAGCTTTTCGCGACATGTGGGCCACGCTGGGCGCGGGTTTGCCCTGGACCGGGGTTGTGAAAAACCGCCGCAAGGACGGGGATCACTATTGGGTAGTTGCCAACGTGACACCTCTGCTGGAAGGCGACCGGCCGGTAGCCTATCTGTCGGTGCGCACCCAACCCAGCTCCGAGCAGATACGCGCGGCGCAGGCCCTGTACGACACGATGCGGACCGAGCGGCAAAGTGCAGCGCTCGTGCACCGGCTGCGGCACGGGGCCGTTTACAAGGACAACTGGCCCGGACGGCTGACTCGCTGGCTGAAGCCGGGCGTCAACGCCAAGATCGCCACCGTGGCGTTCGTGTTGGGCGGGGTGGGAATGGCCGCAGGTGTCGCCGCGGCGGGTGGGGTGGCGGCGCTGTCGGGCGTGGTCACTGTCGGCGCGTTGGCCGTCGTGGTGGGCGCCAGCGCACTGGCAACTTGGGGACTGCGGGCCATGACCACGCAACCCCTGCGCCGTCTGGTCGACTTTGCCAACCGCCTGGCGGCTTGTGATCTCAGCCGGAGCCTGGATCGCCAGCATGACGGCGTGCTGGGTCAACTGGAGCGCGCCTTGAATCAGCTCAATGTCAATATTCGCTCCATCGTGAGCGACGCCCGCACCGAGTTGGACCGCATGGTCGAAACCACGGATCGCATTGCCGCAGGCAGCGCAGACCTGGCGGGACGCACGGCCGCGCAAGGTAGCAGCCTGGAGGAGTCGGCCGCGTCCATGGAGCAAATCAGTGGCAATGTGGCGCAGACCGCCGACGCCGCGCGCCAGGCCGCACAGTTGGCCGGGCAGTCTGCGCAGGTGACCGAACGCAGTGGCGTGGCGGTGCAGGCGGTGACGCAGACCATGCAAGAGATCAATGAATCATCGCACCGCATCGGCGAGATCATCCAGGTGATCGAAGGCATTGCCTTTCAAACCAACATCCTTGCGCTCAACGCCGCGGTCGAGGCCGCGCGTGCCGGTGAGCAGGGACGCGGCTTTGCCGTGGTGGCGTCCGAGGTTCGCAGCCTGGCGGGACGCTCTGCGTCGGCCGCCAAGGAAATCAAGCAGCTGATTCAGGACTCGGCCACCAAGGTTGAAGCGGGCACCCGTCTGACCGACAACGCCCGCGTCACCATGGAAGAAGCTGTTGGCACGGCAGGTCAGGTCAGTGTGTTGATCGCCGAAATCCATTCGGCCACCACGGAGCAAAGTGGCGGCATTGCGCACATCAACCAGGCCCTTTCACACATAGAGGGCCTGACCCAGGAAAACACCGAATTGGTGGGCAGTTTTTCCGATTCGGCGATTGCACTGGAGCTTCAGTCCCGAGCGGTATCCGATGCAATGCGTGTGTTCAGGCTGAACCACAAGGACGCGGCGGGCGTGCCAGACGCAGTGGCGTTGCGGCGGGAGATGAAGGACCACGCCAACCCCAGCACGCGCATGGCTATCGGAAGGCCGAGCAGGCCGCTTCGGCAACTGTCAGCGCGATAAGGCCTTCGGCATCGGCTGGATTGGCTTCACCGTCGATTCCTCGGGTGGCTGCTCGCGGTGCGTTCGTTTCCATGCTTGTAGTTGCCCGTGACGCGCGCCATCAGTTGCTGCGCCTCTGCGGCATCAATGCACTGTTCAACTTCGTCAACGAAGTCGATGGAGTCTGTGCCGCGAAGCGTGGTAGCGACGCGACCGTGGTGCAGCACCTCGATGTCCCCGTTCTTGCGCTTGCGATGCGTAAAACCGAGATCGCCTTCAAACGACGCGTTCATGGCAAACCGCCTCGATGTTGTGCCCGTCCGGGCCGATGACGAAGGCCGCATAGTAGTTCGCGTGGTAGTGCGGGCGCAGACCCGGCGCTCCATTGTCTGTGCCACCCGCCTCCAGCGCCGCGCGATAGAAGGCGTCTACTTGCTCGCGATTCTTGGCCGTGAATGCCAGGTGCAGATGCGCCGGCTTCTCTTCGGTTTGGAACAAACACAAGGATGTCGTACCGTCGGGTGTGCTCAGCTCCACACCGTACGCTGGTGGTCCCTCCGCCCCTGCCGTCACGCCGAGCGGCTCCAGTGCCTTGAGAAAGAACGCCTTGCTCGCGGCGTAGTCGCTGACTCCGAATTTGACGTGATCGAACATGAGGTCTCCTGAAGTGTCCAATGCGAGGCCTCAGCGTCCCCTTGACGGTGGGGTTAGCCCTTACGGTCTGCATACGCCAAGGCCGATGAGAGGGCTGCCTGAATGAAAGGCGCCTTTGCGGCCGTGTAGGCAGGGCGATCTTCGACGAACTTGACAGCCAGCTCCAACTTTAGCTTCTGGTACTGGGACAGAAGTATCGGACTGGAGCGAAGAGCATCTCGGAACGCGATGTGCTCGGCCCAGAAGATTGAGTCTTGGACAGCGCAATGCAGATTGACGCGCAGGGAGAGCGCAGACGCGGCCTTGACGAAGTAGCGGCGCAGCGGAAGTTCGACTTCATACTTGGGTACGTACTCGTAGCCCAACCGAGCCAAGCTGGGGATAGCTGATTCAACTGTGCCGAGGGAGGCCGCCCCCAGAAGGACATCGATGATCGGTTTTGCCGCTAGGCCTGGGACCGAAGTGCTACCGACGTGTTCCACCGCGACTGGCTCTGACGCAAAGGCAAGGACGAGTTCCTCGCGCACCTCGGCAAACTGCGCTGGCCACTCTTCCGAGTACGGAGCGATCACGACACTCATGAGGGCTAACGAAATGTACTTCGCAATGTCTGCAAATGATTCTGGTCGCTATGTATCAACTTGGACATCGAAATCTCCCCAAAGTGGCTTGTTCTCTTGCTTGCTGCGGTCCTAAACCCCGCAAGTTGCGTCGGGCGATTCTAGGCGTGAAGCGTCACAGCCCGCAGAGATTGGGAAAGGGGGCCGCGCCGATTTCTGGGCGTTTGAGAGTTGAGGCGCGGACCCTGTCCCAATCTCTGCCTTGTCGCATCGGTTAGCTATTAGATTTATAGCGATATGTGTTTATTTCACGAGGGCTACAGGCTGATTTTGCCGATGAACTCTGCTCGGCAGTCGGACCTTCAAGGACTGGCTTCACCGTCGATTCCATCGACGCCTTCGGGCGTCCGCGTTCACTGATATTGAATCTCATCGCTCCCCCAACATAGGGTCAAAGCGCCATCCTGTGGCGTCCTTCTCGAATCGCACTTCGCGTTTGTCGTTCGTCTCCCACGCGGCAATCGCATGCGCCTTCACCCCTTCAATCTCAAGGTCGGAGAGGCGGACCTTGTCAAGGTACTCCCACACAAATGAAGACCCCACACCATGCTTTCTATGGTTCGTTTCCAATTCGGCCGCTAACGCGCGCGGGTCTTGAACCTCGGCGATGGCAAGCTTGTACAGGTCGGTAGAACTTCCTGCACGCGCGGGCCAGTTGTGGCGTTCAAGTATGGCTTCGCAGCCGACCGACCGCTTGAGGCCGGCTGCAAACGCTTGCGGATTGGCCCCAGCGAGGCAAATCATGGCGGAGTTCTTCAGATCGTCCCGAACCGCTTGATCGGTCAAGGCGTCGAAGTAGGTTCTCAGATCATGATTTCTGAGCCCCGCACGCGCTGCCAGAAAGGCAGCGTCAGGCGACTCGGCGCGATTGGGGATGGGCTCGCTGCAGGAGCTGACTGCGAGGGCCAGTAGAGAAAAGAGCAACGTACGGGTCATGAGATTTGATGTGCAGGGTCGCAGGTAGCCGAGGGCGATCCTATGGACCCGCCTGTTAGGAGTCGCTCTTCTTCGCGCGGCACTGACTCAATAGGGTTTGGATGCGTGAACCAATGGCCTGCCGCGCTGGGGCGCTCTCAAGCACTTTTCGAACGATGAGTTTCTCGCCTGCCGTTGTGCTGCCGAAGTGCTCCAACCCTTTGTATTCTGCGTCGGAGAAAGTCGGTAGGGGCTCCGGTGGCGTTTCGCCCACCGATGTGTAAACCTGCATTAGTCCGTGCTTGGCATACTTGTGACCGACTGAGGTGCTAAAGAAGTCCTCGGTTGCTTGCAATTCACTCTTGCTTAGGTTCTCCGCGAGAAGCGTTGTGAAAACTGCAGTGAAGCTGGAATCGTCAAGTGATTGAACACACCCCGAAACATTGGCGGGAATCTTGCCCTGCTGTTGAGCCCTACGCACAGAAAGCTGCATACCGATCAACGACGATTTCGCGAACGTTGCTACCGCAATGGAGTGACTACCTGAACCGTCGGCCGCATAGGCTTGGGCGAAAGAAACAATAGCTGTGACTGCGAAAAGGATGACGCGCAAGTTGGGACTCCTAAAAATGACCGGACCGCCAACACAAGCGGCGAAGCCGTCTCCCGCTGCTGTGGGTCCGTGTCGATATGACAAGTTAGCCCGGAGTGGCCGCGACTCTGGGTACATGACTAGATACTTTCAAGCGAAACGTCTAGCGCATATTCGGTCTCCGCACCGAGCACCATCTCAAAGTAGTGGTCGATCCATTTCGCGATTGCGCGCGCGTCCCCCAACGTCAATGCGGCCGTAAGGTACTTGCCAGGCTCCCAGTTCTGTAGGGTAGCCGATCCCAGCTCCGCGAGGACTGCTGCGGGTTCGGCCGTCGCAGGATATGCGGCATTCACCACGCCGTCCACAAACTGCACCCAAGCCTGCGACTGTCCCGTCACAACAAAGGTGGCACATAGGTCGGCGCCGCCGGCGAGAGCCTCGCGGATGGCTGGAGCGATTTCGGCGACTTGGTCGACACTCATGGCATACGTGAGTGTTAGCGCAATGTACTTCGCAAGGTCTGCAAACTACTCTGTTCGCTGCGTATGAATCTGGACATCGAAATCTCCCGAAAGTGGCTTGTGGTCTTGCTTGGCGCAGTTTGCCTCGGGCGATTCTAGGCGTGAAGCACTGTAGCCCGCAGAGATTGGGACAGGGGGCCGCGCCGATTTCTGGGCCTTTGACAGTATGAGGCGCGGCCCCCGGTCCCAATCTCTGCCGCATAGCAACAAATAGCTATCAATTGGATAGCGGTACATGCTTATTCCACGAGGGCTACAGGCCAATTTTGCTTATGAACTCTGCCCGGAATACCGCCGCAGACGCCCCATCCGCCAAGCCGCCAGCGCCACAATCGTTGCCAGCACCAAGCCCGAAACCTGGATAGCAGACACCACGCCCACGGCATTCACCAACACCCCAGCAGCGACTCCCGACAGAGCCGGCACCACCTGCGACGTGATCGAGTACATGCTCATGACCCGCCCGCGCATGGCGACGGGTGCTTGGGCCTGGATGCCGGAGACCAGCAGGCTGATGACCATGCCGCCAGCGATGCCCACGCAGGCCAGTGTGGTGGCGGACAGCGCCACGCTGGTGATCTGGCTCAGCGACGCAAACACCAGGTAGGTGGCGACGATGCCTGCAAACACGAACAGCCCGTGGTGCACGCGGCGCGCCAGTACCAGTGCAGAGATGCCTCCGGTGATCAGGGACAAGGCCATCAGGCCGAGGTAGGCACCGCGCTGCAGTTCACTCAAATGCAGAACCTCGCGCGCCAGCTTCGGTAAAAGGATTTGCAGCGGTCCGGTCATGGCATAGGCTAGCACGGCGGCCAGCATCAGTTGCGTGAGCAGCGGGTCGGCGCCGACCACCCGAAAGCCCTCACCGATGTCGGCCAGCACCGAGTTGCCGCTGGGTATGGCGTTGGCCTGGGTACGCAAGTTGGCAATCAGGATGGAGGCCAGCACAAAGCCGCCTGCTGACAGGCCCATGACCGTGGCCCAGCCCGCGCGGCTGCGCACCACGCCGATCAGTAGCGGCGCCAGACCAAAGCCGACCAGCACCTGCAGGTTGAAGATGATGGTGGCCGGGCGCAGTTCTTCGGGCCGCGCCATTTGCGCCAGCGTGGTCAGACGCGCCGGGCCGACAAACGACCAGGCCAGACCGCCGCAGAAGGCGCCTATCAGTACCCAGGCCACGCGGGTCTGCTCGCTGGCGCCGCTGTGTGCCCACCATAGGCAGGCCAGGCCGATCAGAAACAACGCCTGTGCACCGTGGATGACCCGGTGCGGCGGCATGCGGTCGCACACCACGCCGGCAAACCAGCCAAACACGATGCTGCTGCCAAAGGCCAGGCCAAAGCCGATGCCCGACAGCAGGTCCGAGCCCACCACCTCCTGCAGGTACAGGATGACGGTGTAGTTGAACATGTGGCCGGCGGTGAACGCCAGCAGGCAGGACACAAAGAATGGCCCCAGACGGCCCATCATCGCGCGGCACCCTCGGGGTTGAGCTGGATAAAGGTGGGTTGGTAGTCTTCAATGTGCCAGGACGGGAAGCTGCCATTGGTCAGCAGCACGCGGCCATCGTCGGTGAACTCCACATCGCGTGTGAAGGTAGCCTTGCGTGGCAGCGGGAAGTGCGTCCATTTTCCCGAAGCAATGTCCAGCCGGTGCACGCCGTCGGAGTTGGTGCCGGTGACCCACACTTGGTGGCGCTTGCGGTCCACGTTCAACGAATATGGTGTGTCGCTGCCCACTGGCAGCACTGGCAGATTGAAGGTGGTGAATTTCGCCGCCTTGGGCTCATAGCGCAGCACGGCGGATTCACTGAACATGCCTATCCACAGATTGCCATCGCGGTCGGCGCGCAGGCGGCGCGGGTTTTTCAGCGGTGTGGGGATCATCGTGATGGCGCCGGTGGCGGGGTCCAGCGAGGCGATCTCGTTGGTGTGCAGGCGGGCCACCCAGACCTTGCCGTCGGGCGTGACCTCAATGCCGTAGGGCAGGGGCACGCCCGTGGACTGGTGGTCTATCTTCACCCAGTTGGCCACCGGAATCCCCCAGCCGATGAGCTTGAAGAAGAACGGCGTCATCTTCACCGTTATCTTCTCCATGTACGAGCGAAACGGCAGGTCATAGGTGGTGAACTTGTCTGCGGCGCGGTCGTACATGGCGATCTGGTTGCTAAGGGCCAGCGTGAACCAGACGCGATTCTTGGCATCCATGCGCACGGTGTGCGGGTAGAAGCCGCTGCCGATCTCATGGTTGATGAACTGCTTGGTCTTGGGGTCGAACTCGATCAGGCGGCGCTGGTAGGACGGCGTGATGAAGATGTGGCCGTCCGTGGGTGCCTCCACCAGCGAGTGGATGCCCTGATAGGTCTCGTGCTTGGGAAAGTCGCGCAGGCGCCCGGCCAGCAGGCCGCCCAGGTTATCGCCGGGTTGCGGTGGCACACGGTACACGGTGTAGGCGCCGGTCTGGGTGTTGATCTCGTACAGACGGTCCTGCAGGTTGTCGCCCACATAGACCAGGCCGTTGCTGTGTTGCACAAAGTCGTGCATCTGCGAGAAGCGGTCGCCAATTGGCAGCTCGGTGATGGCGGCCTGGGCCAGCTCCGGCACCCACGGCGTGCCTGCAGGCACCTTCTCGGGGTGGGCGTTGATGTCCCTCCAGTGGGCTTCCAGCAGGGCGGGCATTTCCTTCTGTGCCTCGGTGGACAGGCGCGCGCCATAGCGCACCATGCGGTGGATGGTGGTGGCCCATTCCTCGGCACTGCGCTCGCGGCGCAGGAAGGCGGAGCCCTGTTGGTGGCAGAAGCCGCACTGCGCCATGAATTCCTTCTTCAGGTCGTCGCGACCAGCTAGCAGCGTGGCGGTCCAGGCGTTGGAGGGGCGTTGCTCGGCCAGGGCCTTGGGGTCGGTCTCGGCCTCCATGCGCCAGGAAGAGGGTTTGGCCAGAGCGGCGGGTGTAATGACCACGTCCTTGAAGCCGGGCTTGCGCAGACGTACCTGGTAGTCGCCCCCCGGCCTCTGGGCGTCGTCGGGCAGGCGCACGCGGCCCTGGGCGTCGCTGAAGCGGGTGTGCTCCAACGTGCCCTGCTGCAGCTTGCCGGATGCGGCGTAGCCGTTGTCGGAGTCGTCAATCATGGTGGGCTGCGTGGCGCTGCGCGTCACCATCACCAGCGGCAGGGGCTTGCCGTCGGGGCCGCTGACAGTGAAGTCGGCAGCGTGCGCGCTGGCCAGCGCCACGGTCAGCAGCAACGAGCCCGTCCCCAAGGTCTTTGCAAAGGTTTTGTGCATGGTGTGAGGTCTCCCCGTTCAAGGTGTTGTGCTTGGAAAAATCTCGGCCCGCAGGCGCCGCTTCATGATGGCGGCATAGCGCGTGGGCCACAGGCGCGACAGCCACCACGCGGCCTTGGCCGTGAAGCTGAACAGCAGCAGTTGGCGCCGTTGCTGCGCTGCCCGCAGGATGGCATTGGCCACCTCGGCGGGCTGAGTCGTGGCGCCGGTGGTGGTGCGCGCGTGCGCGGCCGGTTGGCCATCGGCACCCAGCGCGGCGCGGTCGATGCCGGTGTCAATGAAGGACGGGCAGACGATGAGCACGTCCACACCGTCGTCCTGCACCTCGGTGCGCAAGCTGTCAAAGAAGCCGTGCAGTGCGTGTTTGCTGGCGGCGTAACCCGTGCGGCCTATCAGTGGCGAGAAGCCCGCCACGCTGGAGACGGCAATCACCATGCCCTTGCGCTGGCGCAGGCTGGCAATCGCCGCGTGTGTGCAATGGACGGCGCCAAAGAAATTGACATCCATGACCCGGCGTAGCACGTCCACCTGCGTGTCGGCAAAGGCGCTACGGTGGGCGATGCCGGCGTTGTTGATGAGTACGTCAATGCCACCAAAGCGCGCCGTGGCCTGCGCCATGGCCGCCTCGCACGAGGGCAGTTGCGTGACATCACAAACCGCCGTCAGCAGTGAAGGCGTTTGGTTGGGGGTGTGGGTGAAGATGCTGTGTTGCAGTGCGTCCAGTGCCTTCGCATCGCGGTCCAGCGCCACCACCTTGGCACCTGCCCGCAAAAACGCCTGCACCAGCGCCTGGCCCAGCCCGCCTGCCGCGCCAGTGATGACCACACAGCGGTCCTTGAAGCTGCGCAGGCTCATTTCGCTTCGGCCCGCTGTTGCTCGCGGGCGGTGCGGTAGAGGTCAAACACTTGTGCCGATGTGTAGGTCGGCGTGTAGCCAAACACCGTCTTGAGCCGGGTGTTGAGCAGCACCGGGCGGTAGCGCAGAAAGTCCAGTTGCTCCGGGCCGTATTGCGTCAGGCCCAGTGGCTTCAAAATTGATAGCGCCCCACGCAATAACCACGAGGGCAAGCGCAGTGTTTTCTTGCCAAGTCGTTGGGCAATCTCATGGATGGTCAGCGCGCCGTCGCCCGCCACGTTGTAGATGCCGGCGGGGCCCTGTTCAATAGCGCGCAGGATGATGCCGACCACGTCCTGGTCCCAGATGAAGACGAAGGGGCTGTCTGAACCACGGATGGCCAGCAGGCGCGGCTTCTCGAACATGTCGGTGATCTGGTTGTGTACCGTGGGGCCCAGGATGGTGCCGATGCGCAGCACCACCTGCTCCAGTGCCGGGTGTTCTTTACGGTAGGCCTCCAGCATCTCTTCCACGATCCGCTTGTGGTGCGAATAGGCAAACACCTCGTTGCCACGCACCGGCATGTCTTCCGTCAGCCACGGCGCGTTGTCCGCGTGGTAGCCATAGGCCGCACCGCTGCTGGACACCACGATGCGTTTGACGCCATGGCGCACGCAGGCCTTGAGCACATTGCGCGTGCCGTTCACATCCACGTCGTATTCAAATGCGCGGTTGCTGTCTTTGCCAGGTGTGACGATGGAGGCCAGGTGCACCACCACATCGATGCGATGCTGGCCTACGATGTCGGCCATCGCGTCGGCACGGATGTCGGCGACGGCGTATTCCACACCGGGCAGGTGCGTTTTGGGTTCGCGGATGTCGTGCGACACGATCACCTCCGGGCGCTGACCCGGGGGCAGGGCGGCCAGGCGTGCGACCAGCTGACTACCCAGGTAGCCGCCACCGCCGGTGATCAGGACCCGGCTCATCGCGGAGCCCCGGAGTCGCCGTTGGCCGGCAGGGGCGGGCGGTTCTTCCAGTAGGTGGCCAGTGTCAGCCCGGCCACGATATGCCAGATGCCCCACCACGCGGTGACGATGGCCATGCCGCCCAGCCCACCAAAGAAATTGAAGATCAGGATCAGGCCGAGGCCCGAGTTCTGGATGCCCATCTCAAACGTGATGGCGCGGCGGTCGCGCTCGGGCAGCCCCACCGCGGCCGACAGGCTGTAGCCGGTAACCAGCGCCATCAAGTTGTGGATGAACACCACGCCCACCACCAGTTGGATGTAGTTCAGAAAGTGCTGCAGGTTGGCCGCCAGCGCGCCGCCAATAAAGGCCATCAGAATGATGAAGGACAAGATCTTCATCGGCTTTTGCACCTTGTGCGCAAACGCCGGAAACTGCTTGGCCACCCACATGCCCAGCACCAGCGGCACGCCCAGCAGCATGACGATGACTTCCAGCATCTCCCAGGGGCTCATCGCCACTTCCTTCATCAGGGCTGCGGTGATCGGGTGCAGATTGCCCCAGAAGGCAAAGTTCAGCGGCGTCATGAACAACGCCACCAGTGTGGACAGGGCGCTGACGCTGACTGACAGCGCCGTGTTGCCCTTGGAGTGGTGCACCAGAAAGTTGGAGATGTGCCCGGCCGGGCAGCTCGACACCAGAATCATGCCCAGCGCGATGCTGGGCTCGGGCCGCAGGATGGACACCAGCACATAGGTCATGGCCGGGAACAGCACATGGTGGCCCAGCAGGCCCAGTGCCAGAGCCTTGGGCGTGCGCAGCGCGGCCTTGAAGTCCTCGACGCGCAGTTCCAGCGCCACGCCAAACATGACCAGGCCCAATACGGCGTTGAGCAGGGTCAGGGTTTGCGGGTTAAAGCTCAGGTGTACCTGGTCAATCGGTGCCATGTGTTGTGTCCTCGCTATGGAGGTCTGGAGCGCCTTTTGTCAGATGACAGGCATCTCCATCCTCGGTTGTGGCGCAACTTTAGGGCAAACGTGGGCGCTTGTCGCGTGCAATGCGGGACATGGGGACGGCAATGTGGGACACGCCGCGCGGCGGGCGCCTGACCAGCCATCCCGTAGTAAATTAATGTATGTCAATGACTTGTTCTTGAATCGGTGGGACAGTCCGTCTAGTTGCGACCCGTCACAAGGAGGCCGACCATGCGTGCGAATTTGCCCGTGAGCCAACAAGGCTACAGCTTTCCAGCGGACCAGACCCTGGCCTCCGTGACCGACCTCAAGGGCCGCATTACCTATTGCAACGCGGCTTTTGTCGAGGTGAGCGGCTACTCCCACGCCGAATTGATGGGGCAGCCCCACAACCTGGTGCGCCACCCCGACATGCCCGAGGAAGCCTTTCGTGATTTGTGGGACACCATCCAGGCCAAGCAACCCTGGACCGGGCTGGTCAAGAACCGCCGAAAAAACGGTGACTATTACTGGGTGCGTGCCAATGTCACCCCAATGGTCGACGGTGAGAATGTGACCGGCTACCTGTCGGTGCGAACCAACCCTTCGCGGGAATCCGTGGCCGCAGCAGAGGCCCTCTATGCGCAGATGCGGGCCGAGGCCAAGGCGGGCCGCAAGACGCTGGCCTTGCATCGGGGCAACGTGGTGCGGACCGATCTCGTGGGGCGATTCCTCAATCTGTTCAAGCCCGGAGTCGTGGCCAAGCTGGCGCTGGTGCAACTGGTTTTGATGTCGGCCCTGGTCACAGGGATTGCCATCGGTTTCCCATTTGTGGCGCTGGTTCTGATGGCCTGCGCAGCGGCCGGTATCACCGTTTGGACCAGTTGGTCCCTGACCATCCAGCCGCTCACTGTGCTGGTGTTCGATGCCAACCACCTTGCTGCAGGTGATTTGGCGCACAGAATCACCGTGAATGGTGCCGGCGTGATCCGTCAGCTGGAGCAGGCCATGATGCAGATGTCGGTAAACCTGCGCACCGTGGTGAGCGACGTGCGAGAGGAAATCGAGCACTTCAACCTTGCCGTGCAGGAGATTGCAGACGGCAACCAGGATCTGTCGGCACGCACCGAGTCGCAGGCCAGCAGTCTGGAGGAAACAGCGGCCTCGATGGACGAGATCACCGGCACGGTGCAGCAGAGTTCATCGTCCGCCCGGCGCGGCTCGGAACTGGCACATGAAGCCAGTGCAATCACCACGCGCAGCAACGAGACCGTGGTGTCTGTGGCCCAGTCGATGGACGGTATTTCACAGTCCTCCGTGCGCATCACCGAAATCATTCACCTGATCGAAGGCGTAGCGTTTCAAACCAATATCCTGGCGCTGAACGCGGCCGTGGAGGCCGCCCGCGCCGGTGACCAGGGGCGGGGTTTTGCCGTGGTGGCGGCTGAAGTGCGCGCGCTGGCCCTGCGCACCACAGCGGCAGCCAAGGAAATCAAGCAACTCATTACCGAATCAACCGAACGCATTACTGCCGGCAGTAACCAGACCGGTGTGGCGCTCACCCGTATGAAGACCGCACAGGAGTCGGTGGACAAGGTCAGCACCGTGCTGGATGAGATCAGCAGCGTGTCCGCCGAACAGACGATGGGGATTTCCCAAATCAACGAAGCCATTACGCAAATGGACACCATCACCCAACAAAACGCCGCCATGGTGGAGGAGCTGGCCGCCACTGCGGCTTCGCTGTTGCAGCAGGTGCAGGGGGTCCGCGATTCCATGCGCCTGTTCCATTTGAAGGCGGGCGAGGCCACGGTTGCACAGGCCGACGCCGTGAGCCTGCGGCGCGAAAACAAGCCACTAGCGCTGCGGTGATGCCGGTGGTGGGCTGAGCGCCTTTGACATGAGGACACTCAGGTAGTTGGTATGCGGGCGCCAGTCGCAGGTGCCAACCACAGCGTAGCCCCAGGAGCGGTACATGGCAATCAGCGCCGTTGCCGGTTGCGCCGTGTGCAGCGCCATGCGTTGACAACCGTGCGTACAGGCGAACGCCACCGCGAAGTCGTGTATCTGGCGACCAAACCCTTTGCCTTTGTGCTCTGGCGCGACGGCGAATTGGCCGAAAGACCAGGTACCGGGTTCGCGCAGCAGTGGCACCTTGGAGTCGGGCTCGGGCTCACGCAGGGTGACCGTGGCAACGACACTATCACCTTGCAGGGCCACGAAGCCGTGCCCGGCCGCCAGGCGCTTGGCGGTGTCTTCCACCGATTGGTGTGTAGCCCAATACCGCAGGCCGCTTGCCGCATGCGGCGCATAGGCCGAGCGGATGAGGGCGGTGAGCGCCTCCAGGTCGTCGCCTTGTTCAATCTGGCGGCACTGGAGTGACCGGTGAATGCTCATAATTAGATAGCAATAACTTCATATTTCACGAGGGCTACCGGCATTTTTTGTCAAGATCCATGGCGCCGGGCGCCCCAGCAGGTAGCCCTGCAGGTACTGGCAACCCAGGCTGAGCAGCACGTCCCGTTGTGCGGTGGTTTCCACACCCTCGGCAATCACCCGCAAACCCAGGCTTTCACCCAGCGTCAGGATGGCGCGCACGATGCTGCGGTCCTGCTCGTCCACCAGCAGGTCGCGGACAAATGACTGGTCAATCTTGAGCTGGTCCAATGGCAGGGCTTTGAGCATGCTCAGTGACGAGTAACCGGTGCCAAAGTCGTCCAGCGACAGATGGACACCGAGCGCCTTCAGCGCCGCCATCTTTTCGACGACCGCATTCACGTCTTCCACCAGCAGGCTCTCGGTCAGCTCCAGTTCGAGTTGCGTGCCCTGCGCGCCGGTGTCCTGCAACACGTCTTTCACGTTCTGGACAAAATCGCTCTGGCGAAATTGCCGGGCGCTGACGTTCACGGCGACCACCCAATGCGCGGTGTCCGGGTTTTCAGCCCACCGCACAGCCTGCGTGCACGCGGTGGCCAGTATCCATCGACCCAGAGGAAGAATCAGCCCCGAACTCTCCGCCACGGGAATGAAAACGCCCGGCGCAACCATCCCACGTGTCGGGTGGTTCCAGCGGACCAGCGCCTCCATGCCGACCTGATGGCCGTCGGCCCTCAACTGGGGTTGGTAGTGCAGCACGAACTGATCCAGCGTCAGGCCGTCCCGCAGGGCGGCCTCCAGGGCCATGCGCTCTTCCACCTGCGCCTGCATTTTCGGGTCGAAGAACGTGACCCGGTTGCGGCCATCGGCCTTGGCGCGGTACATCGCGAGGTCGGCCTGCTTGAGCAGGTCGTCCTGCTTCTGGTCGTCGCCAAAAAAGATGGCAACCCCGATGCTGACGCTGGACTGGAATTCCTTGCCGTCCAGCGCATAGGGCTCGCACAGTCGGCGGGAGATTTTGTCGGCAACCGTGCGGGCCTGTTGCACGGCGTCGTCGGCCTGTGCCCCCAGGCCCTGCAGCATCACAACAAATTCATCACCTCCCTGTCGGGCCAATGTGTCTTCTGTGCGCGTGCAGTCGCCCAGGCGTTGTCCCATCTGCTGCAGCAACAGATCACCGATGTGGTGCCCCATGGTGTCGTTGAGGTCCTTGAAGTTGTCCACGTCGATGAACAGCAGGGCGCCATGTTCCTTGCTGCGCTCGCTGGCACTCAATGCCTGCTGGATGTGTTCCAACAGCAGGCGCCGGTTGGGCAGCGTGGTCAGCGGGTCGAAGTAAGCCAGCTGGTGGATGGCTTCTGCAGCCTGTTTGTGCAGCGAAATGTCGGTCGAAATTCCGCACAACGCATAGATGCTGCCATCCTCGTGGCGCAACGGAAGTTTGACGGACAGGTAGGTTCGGGTGTGTGTGCCGTCGGCACTGCGGTTGACCTCCTCGGCCTCGACGCGAATGCCTTCCTCAATCACCCGTCTATCGTTGATGTCAAGGTTCGTGACGGTGGCCGCGTCAAAGAAATCGGCATCGGTCTTGCCCACAATGGCTTCGGCGGGCAGACCAAAGAGTTCGCTGACCCTGCGATTGACATACTGGTAACGCAGCGCGGTGTCCTTGATGTAGATGTAGGCGTCCACACTGTTGAGAATGGTGGCTAACTTGTCCTCGCTGGCCTGCAGGCTGCGGGTCTTTCTGGAGACTTCGCGGCGTAGCCACACGCTGGCGGCGATGGCGCTGGACAGCGCCAGGGCCAAGCCGCCCAGCGCCCACCAGACAGAGTTGGGGATGGAAAATCGGGGCGGCGCCTGCATCCAGCGTTTGAGGATCGCGTGGTAGGGTGAATCCGGCTGTGAGCCCCACTTGTCAAGGTAGGTGTCGAGTGCGCTGAGCAGATCGGCATTGCGACCTTCAGGGGTGGCGTAAAAAAGCTTCGCAGGCTGAAACAGGATGGGTGTGGGCTCCAGCTGAAACTTGGGTGCCTGCAGGTCGCCAAAGAAGCGGTTGGCTGCGGCGACATCCGCACCGCCGGCCTGCACCAGGGCGAAGCCTTCCTTTGGGGACTGGACGACAAGGAACTCGGCCTGGATGCCAAAGCCCTTGAGCAAGTCCAGAAGATAGGTTTGCTGCACCGAGCCCGACAGCACCGCAATGCGTTTGCCCTGCAGGTCCAGCGCGGAGTTGATGGCGATGCCACTGCGCTTGTAGATTTGTGACCAGCTCAGCAAGGCCGGTATCTTGTGAAAGTCAAACAGGGTGTCCCGCTGTTCGGTGATGGCCACGTCGGGCATCAGATCCAATCCGCCGGCCTTAAGTGCATCCAGGCAAGCCTGCCACTCGCAGGGTACCGGCACCAGTGTCCAGTGTTCCTGCTCGGCCACCTGGACCAGCAGGTCGCCCAAAATGCCGTTGGGCTGCCCATTGGCACCCATGAAGATCTTGGGCTCGTTTTCGTAGACGCCCACCCGCACCTCGCGCGGCGCACCGGATGCCGCGGGGGTGACCAGCGCAAGGCCCAGCAGCCACGCTGTTGCCGCCCGCCGCCTCGCAGGCTTGGAGAGAACGGACCGGTGTGAAAAACTCATCGCGCCTCACTGGTTCAAGACATGCCAGGCATTGTGCCCCAAGCATGGCGGCGCCCGGCACAATAGCCCCATGTCCGACCCCAGCAGCGTCAACGCCCGTTTCACCCAGGCCATTCTGGAGGCCGCCCAACGCCATGGGGTGAGGGTGCCCGAGGTTCTGCGGACCGCGTTGTCGCAGGGTGCGCGGGTTCCGATGGCGCAGCAGGACCAGCTGTGGTCCTTGTTCACCCAAGCCGCCACCGACCCACTTGCAGCACTGGCCGTCGGCACGGACGTGCAGGCCGGTCACCTGGACATTGTGGGCATGCTGCTGCTGAGCTGCGACACGCTGGGTGACGGGCTGGAGGTGCTGACCGAGTACGCCCCCATCATTGGCGACAGTGCCCGCTTTGAGGTCGCGCCTGACGACCAGGGCGTGGTGCTGCGTTACTTGCCCGACTACACGGTGTGCGTGGAGCAACGGGTGGAGGCCGCACTGGGCTGCGTGGTGTGCCTGGCGCGCTGGATGACCAATGGCCGCTTCAAGCCACGCGCCGTGCTGTTCGCGCATGGACCCCGGGCCGAGGCCTCGGCCTACGCGGCACTGCTGGGCTGCCCGGCGCAATTCAACCAGCCCTTCAACGGGGTTGCCATGGCTTCATCAGAACTGACCCATAGCTTGATTCAGGCCGGCAAAGCGCTGCACGCCCATTTGCGGCTGCTGGCCGACGAGATGCTGGCATCGCTGCCGCAGGGCAGCGTGTCGGCGCGCGTGCAGCAGCTCATCCGCCAGCATCCGCGCTGGGGCAAGGAGCGCATCGGCGAGGCGCTCGGCATGAGCGGGCGTCACCTGAACCGCAAGCTGGCCGACGAAACCATCTCGTTCAAGGGCTTGCGTGAGGCGCTGTTGTACGACCTGGCCGCGCAGGCGCTGCGCAGCGGGCAGGCGGTGGCACTGGTGGGCGAGAAACTGGGCTTCTCGGATGAGAACGCCTTTGCCCGCGCCTTCCGGCGCTGGAGCGGCAAGACCCCAGCCCAGTTCATGCGTGCGGGTTTCACGATAATGGGGCCCGACCCGTCCGATTGAAACTCCCTTTGTATGCTGTTTTTGCTTTCGCCCGCCAAGTCTCTGGACTACGACACCCCCCTCGAATCCCATCCCCACACGGCCCCACTGTTTGTCAAGCAGTCGCAGGCCTTGATCGCGCTGCTGCGCCAGCAGTCGCCCCTGCAAATCGCCGCCCTGATGTCGCTCAGCGACAAGCTCTCCGCGCTCAACGTGGCGCGCTACCAGGCGTGGTCACCCAAGGCCACGGTCAAAAATGCCAGAGCTGCGGTGCTGGCATTTGACGGCGATGTGTACGGCGGCCTGAATGCCCGCAGCCTGAGCGCTGAAGACCTGGCCTGGGTGCAGGACCACGTGTGCATCCTGAGCGGCCTGTACGGCGTGCTGCGCCCCATGGACCTGATGCAACCCTACCGGCTGGAAATGGGCACGCGCCTGGCCAATCCCCAGGGCCGCAACCTGTACGACTACTGGGGCACGCAAATCTCCGACTACCTCAACACGCGCCTGCAGACGGACATCAGCCCGGTGGTCATCAATCTGGCGTCGCAAGAGTATTTCAAGGCGGTGGACACCAAGGCCCTGAAGGCCCGCGTGGTGGAGTGTGTGTTTGAGGAATACAAGAGTGGCCAGTACAAGGTCATCAGCTTCTTTGCCAAGCGCGCGCGCGGCATGATGGCCCGTTTTGCCGCGACCCATCGGCTGGTCAAGCCCGAGCAACTGCGCGCCTTTGATGTGGATGGCTATGCGTGGAACGCCGCCCAGTCCAGCCCGGCACGCTATGTGTTTCGTAGAAAATCCACCTAGCCCTCGTCAAATAATCATCTGTAGCTATGAAAATAAGAGCAAACGGCATCGACATCGAAGTCGAGGACACCGCCGAGATCAACCCCCAGGACACCGACGCCTACACCCGCCCGGCCGTGCTGCTGATCATGGGCCTTGGCATGCAGCTGGTAGCCTGGCCGCCCCAAATGGTGGAGGCGTTGGTGGATGCGGGCTTTCGCGTGATCCGCATGGACAATCGCGACGTCGGCCTGAGCCAGCACTTTGACCATTTGGGAAAACCCAACCTGATTCTGGCGGGCATCAAGTACAAGCTGGGTTTGCGTGTGCGCCCACCCTACACCATTGAAGACATGGCCCAGGATGCACTGGGTGTGCTGGACGCGCTGGGTGTGGCCCGCGCGCACATTGTGGGTGTCAGCATGGGCGGCATGGTTGCGCAGCGCGTGGCCATTGCCGCGCCAGGCCGTGTGCTGAGCCTGACCAGCATCATGAGCAGCAGTGGTGCCAAGGGGCTGCCGCAAGCGCGCAGGGAGGTGACCCGTGTGCTGCTCAGCCGCCCGGCCAGCGACGCGCCCGATGCCGTGGTGAACCACTACATCCGGCTGTTCAAGACCATTGGCAGCCCCGGCTATCCGACGCCTGAGTCCGATATGCGCGAGCGTATCTTGCGCGGCGTGCACCGCAGCTTCCACCCCGTGGGCACCCAACGCCAGATGCTGGCCATTGTGTCGGACATTACCCGTGCACAGCAGCTCTCACGCATCACCAGCCCCACGCTGGTCCTGCATGGCCGCGCCGATCCGCTGGTGCCCTATGCGCACGGCGAAGATACGGCCCAGCGCATTGCCGGTGCCCGATTGATCGGCGTTGAAGGCATGGGCCACGATTTGCCACCCGAACCGGTGGCGCAGATACTGGATGCGCTGATTCCCCATTTGCAGGCGGCCAAACCATGAACACCCCTGAACAGTCCCAGCTGGGCAAGGCCTCGGCCTATATCGACCAGTACGACGCGTCGCTGCTGTTTCCCATCCCCCGCGCGGGCAAGCGCGCCGAGATCGGTATTGCGGGAGCAGCGCCTTTCTTTGGCGCCGACATGTGGACGGCGTTCGAGCTGAGCTGGCTCAACCTGCGCGGCAAGCCGCAGGTGGCGCTGGCGCACGTCACGATTCCGTGCGAGAGCCTGAACATCATCGAGAGCAAGTCCTTCAAGCTCTACCTCAACAGCTTCAACAATACGAAGTTTGCCGACTTCGATGCCGTAAAGGCCACGCTGCGCGCCGACCTCTTTGAGGCCGTGTGGCGCACGCCGGGCGAGCCGGTCGTGGCCCCCGCGTCCATTGGTGTCACGCTTTTGGGCCCCGAGATGTTTGACCGCGAACCGGTGCACGAGCTCGACGGCCTGAACCTGGACCGCCTGGATATTGAATGCACCCAGTACACCCCGGCCCCCGAACTGCTGAGCGCCACGCGCGACGAGGCGCCGGTCTCCGAGGTGTTTGTCAGCAACCTGCTCAAGAGCAACTGCCTGGTGACGGGGCAGCCCGATTGGGGCAGTGTGCAGATCAGCTACACCGGGGACCAGATCGATCAGGGGGGGCTGCTGCAATACCTGGTGAGTTTTCGCAACCACAATGAATTCCACGAGCAGTGCGTAGAGCGCATCTTCATGGACATCTGGACGCGCTGCAAGCCGCTCAAGCTCAGCGTGTATGCACGCTACACGCGCCGCGGCGGGCTGGATATCAATCCGTTTCGCACCAGCCACCCGCAGGCATTGCCACGCAATATTCGGACTGCCCGCCAGTAAGCTCCCCAACCGGGGTCGGGCGACCAAAGTAGTAGCCCTGAAAGGCATCGCAGCCCAGTGCGGCCAGCTGGTTGCGCTGCGCCGCTGTCTCCACACCTTCGGCAATGACGGTGAGTCCCAGGCTGTGGCCCAGCGCCACCACCGAGCGCGCGACGCTCGCCTCGCTGGTGGGGGTCAACAGCGCGTGCACAAACGACTGGTCGATCTTGAGCTGGTCCAGCGGCAGCCGCTGCAAATGCAGCAACGATGAATACCCGGTGCCAAAGTCATCCAGCGAAAAGCGCACGCCCAGTGCCTTGATCGCGTTCATCTTGCACAGCGTGTCGGTGGTGTCGTTCATCAGCAGGCGTTCGGTCAGCTCCAGTGTGAGTTGGTCGGGCCGGGCGCCACTGCGGGTCAGTGCCTGTGCAATGTTGGACGTGAATTCCGGGTCGGCAAACTGGCTCGGGCTCACATTAACGGCCAGCGTCCAGTGCGCGGTGGCTTCCTGGTCTGCCCATTGCGCCAGCTGGTTGCAGGCGGTCTCCAATACCCACTGGCCCAGCAGGTGTCCGACATTGCTTTCCTCGGCAAGGTTGATGAACTGTGCGGGTGGCACCACGCCGCGCGACGCATGGTTCCAGCGCAGCAGTGCTTCAGCGCCAATCGGGTCGCCCTGTGCATTGACCTGAAACTGGTACAGCAGAATAAACTCCCTGCGTTCCAGGCCGCGACGCATGTCGTGCTCCAGCGCCGCCTGGGCGCTGACCGTGGCTTGCATGGCCGGGTCAAAGAAGCGGGCCGTATTACGCCCCGCTGCCTTGGCGCGGTACATGGCCACATCTGCCTTTTTCAGCAGCTCGTCCGTGCTCTGGTCGTCACCCTTGAACACCACTATGCCAATGCTGGGCGTGCTCTCGTATGGGTGGCCGCGCAACGCGTAGGGCTGCCCCAGTGCGCCCAGTATCTTGCCGGCAACCGCTTCCGCATGGGCCGCACTTTCGTTGGGGGACTGGCCCAGGCCTTCGAGCAGCATCACAAATTCGTCGCCGCCCAGGCGCGCCACCGTATCGCCCTCGCGCACACAGGTCTTCAGGCGTGCCGCGACCTGCTGCAGCAGCTCGTCGCCCAGGTCGTGGCCCATGGTGTCGTTGAGGAGCTTGAAATGGTCCAGGTCCAGAAACATCAGTGCGCCATGTTGCTCCACCCGCGCGGAATTCATCTGGGTACGCTTGAGCCGGTCCAGCAGCAACCGCCGGTTGGGCAACTGGGTCAGCGGGTCGAAAAAGGCCAGGCGCTGGATTTCTTCTTCCCGTTGGCGGCGTTCGGTGATGTCACGCACGACGGCCACAAAGGTGGGGCAGCCCGTGCGCGCGATTTTGGAAATCGCCAGACTCATAGGGAAGATGGTGCCGTCCTTGCGCTTTCCCAGCATCTCGCGCGGCTTGCCCACCAGGTAATTGGAGCCTGCCGTCTTGAACAGGGGCAACTGGGGGTCGCGCTCGCCAATGTAGGCTTCGGGGGTGAGCATGCCGACGTTGCGGCCCAGTACTTCGTTGGCGCCGTAGCCAAAGATACCGCAGGCAGCTTTGTTGAAAGTTTCTATCAAACCCTGCCGGTTGATGGTGAGCACGCCATCGAGCATGTTGTCCAGAATCGTCAGGGTGTGCTCTGCAGCCTCGTCCAGTGCGTTGCGGGCGGCGCGCTGCTGTTGCATGGCCCGCTCGTATTCCAGCGAAAGTGCCTCCATGCGGGCGCAATTGCCGTCTTGCGGCCCGTGCTGGCAGCGCAGTTCCGGCATGAACACTGGATCCGTAGGCATGCAAATACCCCTCCGAGCTAAAAAACCCGACACAACCTCGGATCAAAACACGATTTGAGACCCTTGTACATCCCCTAAACAGGGGAGGTCTGCGGTCAGGGCGCGTTTTATTTGGCGTTCAGACGCTTGACACCGGCGACAAAGCGTTGCAGGGCCTCTGACAGCACGCCGCGTGGGATCATGATCTCGATCAACTGGAACTGGCCGCGCGTGGCGATGGCGTGGTCCAGCGCCGCCTTCAGTTCGGCCCGTGTGCGCACCCGCACACCGGCGCCGCCCATGCCGGCGGCCATGTCGGCAAAGCCCCATTCGTCCAGGTCGGTGAACTTGGACTCGGGCTGGAAGGTGCGCAGCATCTCCCAGCTGGCGTTGTTGAATACCAGCACGATGGGATCCCAGCCATAGCGGGGACAGTTGCCCAGCTCCCAGCCCGTCATCTGGAAGGCGCCGTCGCCCACCAGGATCAGTGGACGCTGGCCGGTTTCGGCCTGCAGCCCCAGGCCGGCCGGCACGCCAAAACCCATGGTGGCGTAGTAGCCCGGGCCTACCAGCGCGGTGTGGTCAATGTCCATGGCGGTGAACAGGCAGTCGCCCACGTCGGAGGCCATGGGCATGCGGCCGTGCTCGGCCATCAGGTCGTTCACGGCGGTTGCGATATCGCTGGGGGTGATGGTCGTACCGTCGGCCACCAAGTGGCGCGGGTAGCTCTGGCGCCGCACGGTGAAGGGCTTGACCACGTTGGTCGCCGTGCGCGCCAGCAAGTGGTCCACCAGGGCGGTAAGCGATACCTGGGCATAGGTGTGGTAGCCGATGCTGAGCTGGTCATCAAAGGCCAGGATGGCCTTGCGCATGTCGATCTTCTTCTCCGAGACGGCGAAGTTGGTGTCACAGACGATCACGCCCAGCATCAACAGCGCATCTGACCCCTCCACCAGTTGCGTCACCTCGGGCATGCCGGCCACGCCCATGTAGGTGCCCACCAGCGGCGCATCGGCCTCGGCCAGCAGGCCGCGGCCCATGAAGGTGGTGACCACGGGCAGGCCCAGGCGGCGCGAGAGCTCGGCCACCTTGTCCTCCAGGTTGAAGCGGCGCACTTCCACGCAGGCCAGCAGCACCGGTTGGCGGGCCTTGGCGAGGCGGTCCAGGATTTCGTCCACGCAGGCGTTGAGCTTTTGCGGGTCGGGTTCCGGCAGGGGCAGTGGTGGCACGGGCGCGCATGGCTCGGTGACCATGTCGCGCGGCAGCTCGATGTACACCGGGCGTGAATGGCGCAGGCAGTTGGCCAGCACGCGGGCAATGTCGGCCGGCGCGCGCTCGGCGTCGTCCAGGCGCACCTGGTCGCAGGTGATCTGCTCGAAGATCTGGCGTTGCGAGTCCAGCGTCTTGGCCTGGTGGTGCAGCAGCAGGCCGGAGCGCGCCTCGCCCTTGCCCGGTCCGCCCGACAGCACGACCAGCGGCGACTTCTCGGCATAGGCCGAGGCCACGGCGTTGACCATGTTCAGCGCACCGGCGCCGTAGGTGACGGCGGCCACGCCCAGCGCGCAGTTGATGCGCGCCGCCGCATCGGCCGCAAAGCCCACGCCGGGCTCGTGCGACAGGGTGTGCAGCGGCAGGATTTCCGACTCCTCAATGATGCGGAAGAAGGGCAGGGCGAAGTCGCCAGGAATGCCAAAGATGCGGGTGGCGCCATGCGCCTTCAGGGCGTGCAGCAGGGATTCGGTGATGTTCATGGAAGCAGCTCCACTGGGTAAAGATGTGGAAATTGTGCTGCTTATATCGCGCAATGGGTGTTCGTAATGTCTGTTGATTGACCGTTTCTATGCACGGTTTGTGCGTGACTTTATGAGTCCCTGGATCTTTTGGTCATTGCGATACGGGTGGCAGCGGGGCGCGGGCGGTGCGCCCGGTATCTGCGCCACCCCTGGCGGGCGACCGCAATGCCGGCCGAGCAAAACGCAAACCGCAAAACGTGAAAACTACAACCCCACGTCCGCAAACCGCGTGAGCTTGGCCAGCGCCGGAAACTCGCCCGCACGCTTGCTCTTCATGGCCATCACGGCTTCCATCACGTGGCGGTTGCTCCAGATGGCGCCCTGCAGCCAGCCCATTTGCTTGAGGGCGTCGTCGACCGAGTGGTCGCGGGCGTAGTGCACGGCCTGCTTGGTGCCCCATATGGCCACCGGGGGTTTGGCGGCGATCTCGGCCGCGCAGGCCAGTGCGGCGTCCAGCATGGCTTCTTCGGAGTCACAGATTGCATTGACCAGGCCGTATTGCAGGGCGCGCTGGGCGTCCAGGCGCCGGCCGGTATAGGCCAGTTCTTTCACCACGGCCAGCGGAATCAGCTTGGGCAGGCGCTGCAGCGTGCCGACGTCGGCGACCATGCCGATGTTGATTTCCTGGATGCAGAAAAAAGTTTGGGGCGTGGCGTAGCGGATGCAGCAGGCGCTGACCATGTCCACCGCGCCGCCGATGCAGCCGCCCTGAATCGCCGCGATCACCGGCATGCGCAGGGTCTCCAGCTTGGTGAACGTGGCCTGCATGTCGGCCAGCACGTCGAATATGGCGGCGCGGCCTTCGGGGCTCTGGTCGTCCATGGTGATGGCGCCGGCAAAGGTTTCCAACGCCATGCCGGCACTGAAGTGCTTGCCGGTGCTGCTGATGACCAAGGCGCGGGCGGTGCCGTCCTGGTGCAACTGGGTCAACACCTGGTCCAGTTCGCGCCAGAACGTGGGGTGCATGGTGTTCATCGCCTCGGGCTTGTTGAGCACCAGATGGGCAATGTGGTCGCTGACCGTGAGGAAGAAGCAGGTG
>Ga0208514_100233_pt1 | contig 38693 bp, 34 predicted proteins | sample LakWasMet70_HOW9_2_FD_183900 | JGI IMG/M metagenome (GOLD analysis project Ga0208514, IMG submission 183900) | Freshwater sediment methanotrophic microbial communities from Lake Washington under simulated oxygen tension - Sediment Metagenome... | ecosystem: Environmental > Aquatic > Freshwater >...
GAAAAAAGATAAAAAAAAAAAAAAAGGTAAAAAATAAGATAAATAAATGGGACAAAAAATACATCCGCAAGGTCTTCGTGTAGGTACAACAAGAAAATGAAATAGTAGTTGATTTTCTTCTAGTGTAGAATGGAAACAATTATTTTTTTATCAAAGAGAAGTAGAAAATTTTTTTAAAGTTTTGTTTTATTTTTATTCATATACTAAAATTTCAAGACGTAAAAAAGTTCTACTTTTTGATTTAAAACTTTTTAAATATAATATTACTAAAATTTTTCTTTTTGTTTTTTTTTATAAATTAAGAACAAAACGACGTAAAGATGTTAGACCTGTATTATTAACGATAAAAAAAAAATCTAAAGTATTAGCAGGACAGCGTAAATTTGCATATTTAAAAAAACAAGAGAATAAAATTAAGCAAGTGCGCGCAAGAAAATTTTTTTTTGTGGGAATATCTTCTTTAAACAAAAAAAAATTTAAAGGGGCATTTTTACAGTAAAAATTTCGAATATACAATATTAAATGTTATTATTCTTTCCTGAACAAGAGTTATTAAAATATAAGTATTTCATAATAAGAAATAAAACAATTAAGCATTTTTCACCTTATAAAATGCCACAAATAAAAAAATTAAAATTAGATAAAGAAAAAGAAAAACTTAATCTTAGAATATTTGGATTAAATGTAGGATTTTGTAAAAATTCTTATACTTTGCGTAATTTTAATGCAAATAAAAAAATAGTAAAAAATTGAAATATTTTAAATGTAATACAAAATCTCAAATCTAAAGAAAATTTAGTAAATAATAATTTTTTATTAGAAAATCGTGATTTATTAAAATGTTCTGATTTCTATAATAAAAATGTATTAATTAAGATTTCGCCTATTTATATGTTTTTAAATAAAGAGTTTTTTCTTTTAAAAACAGGACGCAAGCGTCAGTTTTTCTTTATTTTTAATCAAATTTTACATAGTTTAAAACCTACAAGTGTATTTTTATTAAAAGAAGTTTCGTCTTTATTATTAAAAAAAAATTATTTGTTAGAAAAAAAAAAAATAACACTCGTTTTTTATGCAATTTATTCTGTATATTTTCGTCAAAAATTTACGTTAAGTTATGTAAAACAAGATTCTTGTTTAAATGTAATTTTTTTTAAATCTTTAACGCAAAGCATACTTATTAATAATTTTTCGGGACTTATCAAATTTTTTTTTATAAATAAATCAAAAAATATACGAAAGACGATAGTTGCGAATAGTGTTTTTATTCATACAAATTTATTATTATGAGAAAAATTAGGTATTTCAATAAATACCTTGTCACGTAATTCTACTAAAGAAAATCTTAAATATAAAAAAGTATTTTCATTTTTTCGAAGACGTTCTTCAACAGATATATTGCAAAATTTCTTACGACCAATAGCTTTAAAACATAAAAAGACAACGTCTTTTATAAAAAATTTTGTTTGAAAAAGAAAAACAAATTTTTTGTTAGAAAATAGATCTGGAAATTTATTAAATTTTGTAAAATTTTTTAATAAAAACTTAAATTTAAATAGAAGAGAAATTTCATTACAATTGATTTATATACTTTCACGTATAGAAGAAAAAATGGAATATCTTGAAGAAATTGGCATGCAAAAAGATATTTTGAATAAGCTTTTAAATTTACGTAATCTTATTTTATTTTTAACAAATGAAAAATTAAAACGTAATAGAAAAACAAATTTGCTTTTAACACAAGAATCTACTTTATTTGAATTTAGACGCAAAACATGACGACTCAAACTATTAAAATATTTAAAGATATTTTTATCTCAAAATAATATAACCAAATCACAACAAATTTTTGGTAATTTAATTATAAAACGTTTAATACAAATAGATAAGAAAATATTAATAAATAAATTAAAAAGAAAAAGAAAAGCTCTGCCAAGAAAAAGAAATATACGTTTAAAAAATAAAAATTATTTAAGAGCAATTTTTTATAAAAGAATAGCCTATTCAAATTTAAATTCTAAATATAAAAATTTATTGCCAAGAAAATTTAAGTTAAATAAGAAAAAAATAAATAAGAAAACAAAAACAAGTACAAAAAATGTAAAAAGTATGCATTTTTTAAAAAATAAAAACAAAGAAAAAAGCATTTGTCGCAAATGAAAACGAAAATATTTAAAAGTACGTAATACATGAGTAGGTAAAAAATTGATTTTAGCAGAAAAATATATGACTTTACAACAAAAAAAACAATTACTTTCTTCATGAATAGGACGTCCTGTAGATATTATTTTCATTAATAGTTTAGCTCTGACAAAATATGCTTTTATAGAAGAACGTTTAAGTGGACATTTTAAAGTTAAAAAACGTAAAAGTCCAAATAAATTTCTTTCTATATTTGATCGTGATTTTATCAATAAATATAAATATATAGGTATATATATTAAAGATCTTGTAAGAATTGCATTTATTTCAGTATTTTTAAAAAAACCAAGTTTTTTAGCAAAATTTGTTGCTTTTCAACTTGTAAAATTACCTAAAAACCGTAAAGAAACTACTTTTATAAGATTTCTCATAAAAGCTATAAGAACTTTTGGTGCAGGACGTCCCGAAATTTTGGGTGTGCGCGTTAAATTTAAAGGTCGTGTTAATAGATGACGAAGAACAAAATTTATTTTAGGTACACGTGGAACGTTTCCTTTACATACAATATCTGAGCGTATTGAACAAGGTACAGCTCAAGCGATAAATAAAAAGGGTGCTGTAGGTATTCGTATATGGTTAAGATATAAAAACGCTTTTGCATATACGTTAAGAACACACATATTAAATTATATTGAATATTCTCGGCGATTAAAACTCCGTAGATTAAAAAGAAATTTTTTGAGTAAATAATTAAAATAAAAAATGATTAATCCAAATCCTCGTTATTTTAGAAAACCAAATAGAAAAATATTACGTAAAACATATGAAAATAAAAGTAATCGTCTTCGCTTTGGCGATTATGGTTTACAAGCATTACAACACGGCTTTTTAACAGTAAAACAAATAGAAGCAGTTCGTCGTACAATAACTAGCCGTTTAAAAAGAAAAGGTAAAGTGTGAATTAGAGCATACCCAGATTATGCCCGAACAGCAAAACCTAAAGAAGTTCGTATGGGTCGCGGTAAAGGTAATGTTGATCATTGAGTTTGTTATATCAAACCGGGAAGAATTCTTTTTGAAGTAAAGAGTAAAACAAGAGAAAATATGTTAGTAAAGGATGCTCTTATTTTTTCATTAAGAAAATTGCCTTTTCAAGCACAAGTTGTAACAAGATCGCCGCAATTATAATAAAATTAAAGTTTATTTTTATTGTAATTAAAACGTAAAAAACTAAAAAAATATAGAAATGATTCAAGTTCAATCCTGATTACGTACTATGGATAATTGTGGTGCACGTTATGTAGAGTGTATAAAAACATTTGGGGGTTTTAATAGAAAATTTTCATATCCCGGTGATTTTATATTAGTTTCAATTAAACAATTACGACTTATTAGAAAAGTTCGTGTCGGTCAAGTGCATTTAGCTGTAATTACAAGGGCACGTAAAGAAAGCCGATATTTAGATGGTACAATGAGTCGTGCTGAGAATAATGTTGTTTTAGTATTAAACAAGAAAAAACGAATACTAGGAACACGAGTATTTGGTTGAGTTTCTCGTAAATTACGAAGAAAAAAATTTCTACGTATTATGATTGCGTGTGGGAAACGTTTAATTTAATAAAATTTAAAATAAGATAATGAAAAAAGAACAGAGATTAGATTTATATGCCAATCTTATAAGATATGATGAAGATCGTGAATATCAAACAGCATTGTTGAGTTCTACGATATTTCCTTATTTACATTTATTTACACAAGCAGAATGTTTTAAAGCAATATTAAATTTTTCGTTAAAAGAGATAGGGTTTAATAAAAAAAAAGCTTTAGTTTTTTTCTTAGCTGTAGAGTTGTTAACTAATCAGAAATGTGTAGCAACACTTTCTTCTAAAAATGTTTTGGCTTGAAAGTTACGTAAGGGCGCTTTAGTTGGATGTAAAGTAACGTTAAGAAAAAAGAATCTCGCAGATTTTTTTGATACTATAGCTTTGGCACTTCCGCGTATGGAAAGTTTTAAAGGAGTCTCGCCAATAAAACGTCAAGGGAAATCTTTATTTAAAAATAAAATTCAAACATTAGGATTTCCTTTGAAAGAATTAGTTATGTTTTATCCAATTGAACTTGGTTTAGGTATTAATACTGAAGTTAAAAAGGCGGATTTTCAGATAACTTTTTCTACATATAACCCAGAAGAACAAATATTTATATTAACTAATTCAAAAATACCACTTATATAGTATTTTAAATGCGTTTACAAAAATATGAAAATCGAGAAATTAGAAGTTTTAGATTAAGAAATAATATAATTACTCTTAATAAATTTTTTGAAGAAAAAGAAAAATTGGCTTGATTTATGATGACAGATAGTATTCAACCTGAAAATAGAATATTTTTGAGAGAAATTTTTTCTCAACATGGTTTGGAATTAACATTTCTTTCAAAAAAAACAATTTTATTATGAATGCAAAATGCTAAAGGCTCGAATATTGAAAGTCTTTTGTTGGGAAATGTTGTTAAAGTCTCGCCAAAAAAAAATTATGAATCTTCGAATTTTAATATTAATACTTTAGATTATATTATGTCACAAGAAAATTTAAGTCTTAGATTTATGTATTATAATAAACAAATATACCGTAAATCTAAAGTAGCCGAGTATCTTTCGGTGTCTAAAATAGGGGGCGATTATAAAAATCTGCTAATAGAAAAAACATTGACCAATGATTTAACATTAGGTACATTAATAGAAAATCTTCTAGAAGAAAAATTTCATTATTAATTTGTATTTTTTCTAAAGAGTCTTACTAATAATAATTAAAATTTAATGCTATTAATTTTTGGAGTTACATTACCGCAAGATAAAAAAGTTATATATGCTTTGCCTAAGCTTTATGGTATAGGGCAAGCATCAGCACAAAAAATATGTAGAGAATTAAGTTTTTCACCGGAATTAAAGATTAAAGATCTTATCGAGGAACAACAAATTCTTTTAGCAAAAAAAGTAAAAGAAGAATATCGTTTAGAAGACAATTTGCGAGAAGAAGTAAAAGCAAATGTACGTAGATATATGTCTAATGGAAGTATTCGTGGGTTTCGACACAGAAATCATTTACCTGTGCGAGGACAAAGAACACATTCAAATGGTGAAACACCTCGACGTATAATACATGGGATACATCCTAGAAAAAATAAATAATTAAAAATAAAGATTTTATACTGGCGGAGATAGCTCAACGGTAGAGCGACGGGTTGTGATTCCGTAAGTTATGGGTTCAAATCCCATTTTTCGCCCTAATAGCGAGGAATATATACTGGAGTATAGCCAAGAGGTAAGGCCGCGGTTTTTGATACCGCTACGCAAAGGTTCGATTCCTTTTACTCCAAAAATAACAAAATATTAAATGTATCATTTTTCATTATTAGATTATACAACATACTCAACCATTTTTATTTCTATTACTTTGGGTTTACTTATTTCTGCAGTAGTTTTGGGTCTTTCTTATTTTATAGCTATTCAAGCACCGGACCCAGAAAAAACATCTGCATACGAATGTGGTTTTGAACCTTTTGAAGATGCACGTAATCGTTTTGATGTGCGTTTCTATATTGTAGCTATTCTTTTTATAATTTTTGATTTAGAAGTTGCATTTTTATTTCCATGAGCAGCTACAATTACTTTTACAGGTGCTTTTGGTTATATTATTGCAATTATTTTCCTTTTAATTTTAACTATTGGTTTTATTTATGAGGTAGTGAAAGGGGCCTTAAATCCACAATAATTTTAAATAAAATAAATATATATAATAGCATATGAAGTCTTTGTAAGAGACCTTATGTAAAAATGCCGCTATTTTGCAGGCGAATATTTCTTTATTCTTATAATTTGTATACATGAATGATAAACCCGACAATTTCTTTAATAATAAATAATAAACCTTATGACGTGCGTGCGAATGCCTCAATATTGCAGGCTTGTGAAGACGTAGGTATACATCTTCCTAGATTTTGTTATCATGAAAAATTATCTGTAGCGGGTAATTGTAGAATTTGTTTGGTTGAGGTTGAGAAATCACCTAAACCTGTAGTATCTTGTGCTATGCCTGTAGCTAAAGGTATGGTTATCTATACAGATACACCATTAGTAAAAAAAGTTCGAGAATCTGTACTTGAATTCTTATTAATTAATCATCCATTAGACTGTCCTATTTGTGATCAGGGGGGGGAGTGTGATTTACAGGATCAAACTTTAGAGTATGCTTCAGATCGCGGACGTTTTTATGAATTTAAAAGAAGTGTTGAGGATAAGGAAGTCGGACCTATAATAAAAACAATTATGACACGATGTATTCATTGTACACGATGTGTTCGTTTTTCAACAGAAATAGCTGGACAGGAGGTAATGGGTGCTTTTGCTCGAGGAGAAGAAACTGAAATAGGTACATATGTACAAGAGTTTATAAAAACAGAACTTTCAGGTAATTTGGCAGATATTTGTCCCGTAGGTGCTTTAACATCTAAACCGTACGCATATAAAACACGTAGTTGAGAATTACAAAAAGTAGAGAGCATTGATTTTTTCGATGCACTTTGTGCGGATGTGTCAATCCAGACACGTAAAGCTACAGCACCAACTTTTAATTCAGGTAATGTTAATATAATAACTAAAGAAGAAATTGTAAGAATTTTACCTCGAACAAATGGTATGTACGCAGATAATTGAATTTCTGATAAAACACGTTATGCTTTTGACGGTTTGCGTAATCAACGTTTAAGACAAATCAAATCAAAAAACCTAATAAAAGGTATTCAAAATCCATCATTTGCTGAAATATTATTAGAATTAAAAACCTATTTATCAGGAAATGTTTTTAATACGAATACTAAGGATAAAAATAAACCTTTAAATATTGCTTTAATAGCAGATTCTTTGTTAGATTTAGAATCTCTTTATATTTTAAATGAAACAATGAAATTTTATGGTGCAAATACTATAGAATACGGAAATTCAAGAACAAATATTAACTTTGATACTCCAAATTTTTATACCTTGAACCGTAAATTTTCAGCTCTAAGTGAGTTAAATACTCTTCTTATGATTGGGTTAAATACTCGATTTGAAAGTTCACTTTTAAATACATCTTTGCGTAAACAACAAATATCTCGTGATCTTAGCTATATTACAATAGGGGCTTATTCTGATTTGAAATTAAAACAAAACCATTTAGGGTTAAATCCAAAAACAATTATATCTTTAATTGAAAATAAAACCAATATAACTAAATTATTAGTAAATACTAAAATGCCCTCAGTATTTTTAGGGGTAGAAATATTAAAGGGTAAGAATGGTTTTATACTTCAAAATCTTTCTAGATTTTTAGCAAAAAGATTATTTTTAAAAACAAAAAATGAAGAACGTTTAGGTTATGTACACGCAAATACTACAAGTTTAATTTTTAATAGTTTAGGGATTTCATCAGGGGTACGTTCGCCTATAAATGTTACAGAAATTGAAGATAAAAAAATTAATTTGTTGTTTGCAATACAACCATTTACACTAAAAGTTAAAAAATGAATATCAGCCGCAAATTATACACATATTTTTGCTTTTGCAACACATAAACCAACAAATTTAAATTATGATCGTTTGTTACCTATGAAAAGTTTATATGAAAAAGACGGGTATTTAGTAAATATAGAAGGACGTATACGAAAATTTTATAAAAGTTTGACAAGTCCAGAAAAAATTCTTAGTTTAGAAAGTTTTTTTACAACACTTTTAAGGGCACACGGCGGGTCTTCAAAAACAAAATGATTAATTACACTTGCAAAAGTTTGAAGATTTAATGATGAGGTTATGTTGGATAAGAACCTTGAAAAAGTTAATAATATTTATCCTTTCTTTTTTTTTAATATTTCCGAAGGGGGTTTTATTATAGACAATGCGCCTTTCGCTAAAACACTTTCTAACTTTTATCAAAATGATCTTCTTAGTGCAAATTCTTTAACTATGGGTGAAGCTTCTCTATTTTTAAGAAAAGGGCGTAATTTTTCTTAATATCAAAGAGTAAAAACAATAAAATTACTGCCGAGACCTAGTTCTCAGTAATTCTATTATTTTTAGTTTGGAAATAGTAAAATTATCGTTTAGACCAAGTTCTCGATTATTTTATTATTTTCAATAGATTTGTTCTAAAATTAAATTCAAGATGACAATATACAGTAAATTATTAAAAAATCCACTTGTATCTACAATATCTAGCCATATAGATACTTACCCTACTCCAGTGAACCTTACATATCTTTGAAGTTTTGGTTCTTTAGCGGGTATTGCGTTAGTAGTACAAATAATAACCGGAGTTTTATTAGCAATGCATTATGCCGCAGAAATTCATTTAGCTTTTGCTAGCGTAGAACATATTATGCGTGACGTTAAAGGAGGTGTAATTTTAAGATATATTCATGCTAATGGTGCTTCTATGTTTTTATTGATAGTGTATTTACATATGTTTAGAGGATTATATTATGGATCATATTATCAACCGAGATCAAATTTATGATATTCAGGAATAGTAATTTTCCTTGCTATGATGGCTACTGCCTTTATGGGGTACGTGTTACCTTGAGGACAAATGAGTTTTTGAGGGGCTACTGTAATTACAAATCTTTTCTCTGCAATACCATATATTGGGGACTCTATAGTACAATTATTATGAGGGGGTTTTTCTGTAGATAATCCAACATTAAATAGATTTTTTAGTTTACATTATTTTGTACCTTTTATTATTGCAGGGTTAGCTTTATTACATTTAATACTTTTACATCAACCAGGATCAAATAACCCATTAGGTATAAACGCAATTTATGATAGAATACCTTTCTACCCATATTTTTATGTAAAAGATCTTTTTGGGTTTTTTATTTTTGTTTGAGTATTTTCAATTTTTGTAATTTATGCTCCAAATTATTTAGGACATCCAGATAATTATATCGAAGCAAATCCTTTAGTTACACCAGCGCATATCGTACCAGAATGATATTTCTTACCTTTTTATGCTATTTTAAGAAGTATTCCTGATAAGTTAGGGGGGGTTTTACTTATGGTTATAGCTATAGTTATTTTAGCAATTTTACCTATAGCGGATACATCATTGTTTAGAAGTACTTTTTTTAAACCGTTAAATATTTGATTATTTTGATTTTTTTTTGCAGATTCTATTTGTTTAGGTTGAATAGGTCAGGAAGTAGTAGAAAGTCCCTTTATAGAGATGGGTGTTTTTGTTACTTTTTGTTATTTTGTTTATTTCACTAGTCTTTTACCTTTAGCTGGGTTTTTAGAAAACACAATAATTAAAACAGAAATGGGTGTTTTAGAAGAAGAACTCTTTGAGGAAGGGTGAAATAACAGATTAGAAGCGTTCGCAATTTCACGTTGATCTATACTTTATGGAGTGGGTACTTTTGATTTTACCTCTTGATTTACGGACAGATTTGTAATAAAAAGTGATTTTTTTATTGACGACGCGCTATTAGTTTTATTAAATTTTCAATGGCTTGAATTTTTCCAAGTTGCTTTTGTTTCTTTATTCTTACTTTCACTCTCACTTTTTTTTTCAAAACGTGGTGCATTTACAAGATTTATTAATAAATTAAGTTTTGGTTATTTAATCTTTATCTTATGAAGATTTTCTTTTGATCTTTCTTTTGTATCTTCTAAATGAAAATTTATTTCCGTAAATCTTTCTATATATTCTTTTGACGGTGAAGAAGGTGAAGTAGGGGCATTGTTTCGTGGGCATACATATATGAGAGACATGCTTGCCCAATTTCCTACCCGATATGATTTTAACAAGATCGTGGATTCAGAATATCTCCAAGCAGCATACTCTTGACTTCCTTTAGAAAACCTTTTTACGGATGATTTTATGTTTCCTAAACTTTTCTTTATTTATGCATTACTTATTGTTTCTATTTTTTTATATGGGGTTTCAGATCGTTTTTTTATTATGAATGGTTATGAAATTGAATTTTCTATTTTAATTTTTTTTATACATTTAGGTGCACTTTTTCTTTTCTCAGTACAAAATCTTATAGAATTTGTATTAGCTATTGAAATCGTAACTTTAGCGACATATGCTTTAACTGCTTTTGATAGAAAAAATAGATTTAGTACAGATGCGGGTGTTCAATATTTTATTTTAGGTAGTTTACCTAGTGGGTTCTTAGTTTTAGGTGTAGCTTTAATTTATAAAAGTTGAGGTACTTTAGGGTTTTCGGATTTAGATCTTATATTAACAGATATATCCCAATACGCTATAGTTACGTCGGATGACCACGCAACTACCCGGCACTTTGGTATACTTTTTACATTTGATGATATCAAAAAGGAGTACTTAAGTATAGAGGGGCTTTGATGAGAGCATCCTAAGGTGGAGGCTCTTTATTATACTTATTTCAACGTATTTCCTGAAATAGAGTATATATTTAGCGCAGCAAGACCATATTCTTTTGCAACAATTGCTGCAATATTTTTAATTTTTTTTAATTTTCTTTTTAAAATTACAGCAGCACCCTTCCATTTTTGAGCGCCAAGTATTTATGGTAAAGCACCTATAGCCTCTGTTACATTTTTATCTATATTTTTAAAAGCAATGATTTTTTTTGCTATAGCTAAATTTTCTTTAAGTCTTTTTCATGCATATAGTTTTTTAATTTTGCCATTTTTAATTTTTGTGAGTCTTTTAAGTGTTCTTTTTGGTATGATTGGGGCTTTTTCAGAGAAAGGAATAAAAAGATTTTTCGTATATAGTTCAATGGGGCATGTAGGTTTTATGTTGTTAGGTTTAGGTTTATCTACAAAAGAAGGTCTTTCAGCAACTTTTCATTATTTACCTGTGTATATAATGACTTCTTTTATTATGTGATTTATATTATTACATTTGGGGGAAGAAAAAAATCAATTAATACATTTTTCTGTACTTAAAAATACAAATACAATGCTTGCGCTTATTTTTTCATTAATTATTTTTTCAATGAGTGGTATTCCGCCTTTAGGAGGATTTTTTGTTAAATTAGATATATTAGCCTCACTTTTAGAAAGTTCTAGATTTTATACTAATTATATTTTGCTTTTCTTTACTATAGCAAGTTTTTTCTATTATTTACGTGTAGTTAAAATTATATTTTTTGATAGAAATAAAGATTATAGCTTGGTGACTCATTCTAGTGAAGAACGTCTTTGAATGATTTCTTTATTATTTATTATATTATTGTTTTATATGTTTTTAATAGAGAAACCGTTATTAGAAATTCAATTAGAAGCTTTAATGTCTCTTTTCTAATATTATGTTGTAAATTATATTGTTGGGCTTATAACTCAGTTGGTTAGAGTATACGCTTGATAAGCGTAAGGTCAGTAGTTCGAGTCTACTTAGGCCCAAAAAAAACTTAAAAGTATGACTAGATAACATAATGGCTAATGTAGAAGATTGCAAATCTTTTGATGGCAGTTCGATTCTGCCTCTGGTCTAATAAAATTGTACGGGGGTATAGTTCAGTTGGTAGAACAAATGCTTTGCAAGCATTGGGTCATCGGTTCGAATCCGATTATCTCCAAATGTTAAAACAAATTACGTTATTAGCAACAACACAAACGACTTTGATACCAGACGCACTTTTTGTAACAAAACCTATAAATTGACAATATGGTTTCCAAACCCCATATTCTCCAATTATGGAAGGTATTATCAGTTTTCATGATGATTTAGTTATTTTTCTTACGTTTATTCTTTTCTTTGTAATGTATATTTTATATATTTGTATTACACATTTTAACGCAGAAGAACATAAAGATATAGCTCCACACGCAACTTTTGTGCATCATCCTGTATTAGAAATAATCTGAACAATTCTTCCAGCACTTATTTTAATAAATTTAGCAATACCATCATTTTCATTATTATATTCTGTAGATGAAATAGTAGAACCTAAATTCACATTTAAAGTAGTAGGGCATCAGTGATATTGATCATATGAGATAATGGGGGAAAATGCATTTGCAGAAACTGTATTGGGGGAAGAATCTTCTGAATTTGAAACTACAAGTTTTGATAGTTATATGCTTGCGGAAGAAGATTTACGTAGAACAAGAAAACATCATATAAGATTATTAGCTGTAGATAATTATTTAGTAGTTCCAGCAAAAAATAATATTCGTGTTCTTGTTACAGCTGCAGACGTAATTCATAGTTGAGCTATTCCAAGTTTAGGTGTTAAATTAGATGCTTGTCCAGGACGTTTAAATCAAACCAATCTATATGTAGAACGTGCAGGATTTTATTATGGACAATGTAGTGAAATTTGTGGGGTAAATCATGGATTTATGCCAATAGGTCTTTTAGCAGTTAAAACAAACGGTTGAAAATTTTCTGTCGCTTTAGGGGAAGCACTTTTCCTTACAACCTTACATGAGGATGGTTATATGTTGAAATTAAGAGCTAACTTAATCGCGAACGGGCGTTATGATTTAGCCCAATATATATAAATATATTCAAAATTATTATTTAAATTTTGAAATATTCGGGGGTATAGTTCAGTTGGTAGAACAAATGCTTTGCAAGCATTGGGTCATCGGTTCGAGTCCGATTATCTCCAAAAAGGTGAAAAATTTTATTATAATTTTTTTTGAGGGGAAATTGTGAAACACAACATCCATTAAATAATCTAATTATTTCAACTTATTTGTACTAAAAGAAAATATATAAAATATTAAAAATAAAAAATGAGGGAAAAGTAGAAAGCACAAAAAGCAAGGAAATATTGAATTATTTCTACTTTTTCATACTAAGAGGAAAAAGCCCCCCGGGGGGTTTATTTAAATATAATTAATTTTCTCTAAAAAATGAAAGCTCTTTTCGAGAAGGTATTTTTTAACTAATAAAAAATATTCCTGACAAGAACTCATCTCGAACTCTTATGATTTTAGTGTAGGTTAAAAAAAGGGCGACTGGAATACTCATGTGGATAATAATACTTATTATTATTTTGGGGAAGACTATATATATGTTATGTGAAAGATATAATATAAATGTTTTGATATATTTTTGTAACTTATTTTTCTTTGGTTTTAATTCTTTTTTGTGAAATTATATTTTGAAATATTTTTTTAGAGAGATTTTTTATGTTTAAGAAAAATAAAAATATTCTTATTTTGTTTTATTTTTTACAAAGTCTGTTTTTATTAATTATATTTCATTTTAAGTACGGTAAAAATTTCTTTTTTATTATTTTGAAAAATATGCATAAAAACATAATAATTAAAGATCCGCAAGAGTTATTGTATATATTATTACAGGCGGGTATACAAATACTTTTGATAGGGTTTTTGTTTTTAGTTATAATGTTTATTTATATACAAATAATAAAAATTTTGAGAAAAGAAGAATATTTTATATATAAAATATGTATATTTTTCTGGATATATTATTTATTAATTTCATGTATTTTATTTATTTATGATTTAAACACTTTTCATTGAGAAATTTTTTATAAAAATAATCTTTTTGATTTTCAACCAGACCTTACAACATGGTATATTTTTTATAGTGGAGAATTATTTGATTTAATATTATATATGTGTTTGATTAGTATATTAATAATAATTAATTTTTTAAGCCCAATAAATATTGTATTTAAAATTAAAGATACTTTTATTATACGAATATTGCCTTTTATAATTATTTTTAGTTTTTCATTTTATTTTTTGGGCGGTGAGAATCTATTTAGAGATTTAGGTCTTTTCCTAATAGCTTTTATATCCGGAGAATTTTTTATATTTTCTAAAATTTATTGAAAAATTTGTAAAGGGTATAAAAATAAAGAATGTTCGTAGCTCAAGGGATTAGAGCGTTAGACTACGGATCTAAAAGTTGAGAGTTCAAATCTTTCCGAACATATAAATAAAGAATAATGCGTAAACAAAAACATCCTTATCGTATTGAAACAATATTACAATTGAAAGATGGCGCGCTATATTTTAAGCGTTGATTGTATTTTCGACCAAATCTGATTTTAGATGTGGATACATCAACAAATTCGCGTTGAAAAAAAATTATTACTAAATTATATTCTAAATAATTTGGTTTTAGCATAAAGTACATAAAATGACAACATATAGTCAATTAATAAGAAAACCTCGTGATAAGAAACAACGTTCGCAACGCCGACCTGCGTTGCAAAAATGTCCGCAAAAAAAAGGTGTATGTATAAAACTTGTGACAAGAACACCAAAAAAACCTAATTCAGCTATACGTAAACTTGCGTTATTACGACTTTCAAATAGAAAGCGTATTTATGGTTATATTCCGGGAGAAGGAAAACACAGCCTGCAAGAACATTCTGTTGTTCTTGTACAGGGAGGGCGGCGTAAAGATCTTCCGGGTATAAAATATAAATTAACTCGTGGGGTATATGATTTTGAAGGTTTAAAGGGCCGTAAAAAAGGGCGCTCAAAATATGGTACTAAAAAGACCGGTATGTCTTAATAATAAGTATTGATAAAAAATAAAAAATAAATGATGATAGAAAAATTAGTATCTTTTCAAGAATATATAGAAATTGTAATGACAGTGGGACTTATTGGTATATTGGGGATTTTATCTAATAAGAAAAATCTTTTAATATCATTAATTTCAATTGAATTAATGTTTTATGGACTAAATTTAGCATTTCTTATAATATCGCTTTATTTGGATGATATTAAAGGTGAAATTGCTTCAATATTTATTTTAACGTTAGCTGGAGCAGATTCTGCGTTAGCTTTAGCGTTAATTACTGTATTTTTTAAAAGTAGAGGGACTATAGAAATACTTGAGTCTTAAAAGATTTATAAAGTATAAAATTAAGCAACGCTTAAGAAAATAAATAAAACTGTTTGAATATAGAAATAATCTTCCTCTTTTTTTTTTAGTTATTTAATAAAATGAGTAGCAATGCTCTCTTTATAGATGAAGTGGGTTTGATCCTGGCTCAGAATGAATGCTTGTGATATGCCTTACACATGCAAGTCGAACGACGTTTTAATAGCGTAAGTGGCTTACGGGTGCGTAATACGTAAAAAGAATGTCCTTAGGTCTAGAGAAAAAATATTTAAAAATATAAATTCTAGATAAATTTTTTAATAAATATTAAAAAATTTTAACTGGGAAGTTAAAATAAAAAGGCTTATAAACAAAGGTCGCCTAAGGGTTTCTTTACGGGGTTTTAGGTGGTTGGTAAGGTAAAAGCTTACCAAGCCGATAATGCCTAGTCGGTCTGAGAGGACGATCGACCACATTGGGACTGAGACAAGGCCCAAACTTATTAAAGGCAGCAGTGGGGAATATTGGACAATGAGGGAAACCTTGATCCAGCAATATTGCTAGGGCGATAAACGGCTGTAAAAATAACCAGGTCGTCAAGCTCTGTTGCCAAAAGAGAAAATGACATTTTTTGGAAAAGTAGCCCTGGCTAACCTCGTGCCAGCAGCCGCGGTAATACGAGGGGGGCGTGCGTTATTCACACGAACTTGGCGTAAAGCGTCTTTAGGCGGTTTTTTGTCAGTTAGCAACTAAAGCTCAGAACGTAATTCTGGAATGTTTGCTAAGACGGTTTTTCTAGAGTTTATTACGGGTTAGTGGTATTTCTTCAGTAGGGTTAAAATTCGTAGAATGAAGAGAGAGGTCCCAGGGTGCAGACAACTAACTAGATTAAACTGACGCCAAAGGACTAAAGCGTAGGGAGCGATAGGGATTAGATACCCCTGTAGTCTACGCCTTGACTTATGAAAGTGAAACGTCAGCTATTGCTGTATATTGAAAGCTAACGCGTTGAACTTTCCGCCTGAGGAGTACTGTTGCAAGACTGAAACTCAAAGGAATTGACGGGGGTCTTTTACAAACGGTGGAACATGTGGTTTAATCTGATAATCCGCGTAAAACCTTACCAGTTACTACTAGGTGTTGCATGGCTGTCGTCAGCCCGTGTCGTGAGATGTGTCGCGAGAACGCGTAACGGGCGGAACCCTTAACTGTAATTGCGAAAATAGTTGTACAAATGTAGAAGTATTTTTATATTTTATAATTGTCGCACTTTACAGTATCACTTAAGCCCTTGAGCGCAGGTCACTTAATAAATTAGGGTATCTGAGGCAGAAATGCTCAATTTTTGGGTTTTTGAGGAAGAGGGGATGAGGTCAAGTCGTCATGGCCTTTATAAACTGGGCTACGCATGTGTTACAACGGTTATGCCAAAGAGTGGCGCTGGTGTGAACCGAAGCAAATCTCAAAAAAGTAACCTCAGTTCGAATTGTAGGCTGCAATTCGCCTACATGAAGTCGGAATCGTTAGTAATCGTAAATCAGCACGTTACGGTGAATGTTTTGGGGCCTTGTACACACCGCCCGTCACGTCAGGGGAGTGACATCGGCTCGAAGTGTACGAAACCTAATTAAAACAACTTTTAATATTGTTCTTTATTTAAGAGAGGTTAAAAAGCTTTTAATTAGAAGGAGGCATGACAGACGGAGTCATAACCGTGATGAAGTCGTAACAAGGTAATCATAGGGGAACCTGTGGTTGAATCAAGATTTTTATTTGAGGAATGTATTTTTAGACTATTATAATTATTAATCTTTTTTATACAAATGTTTTCGCAATATTTTCCAAATATTCTCTATTATAAATTATCTAACCTTTTTTATTTTAAAGTTGCACCTAAGGATTTATGAAATTTTATATTCTTTTTAAAACACCACACTCTTACTCTTTTTTCACAATTAACAGATCTTTCAGTTGTGGATTATCCTGAGCGTAAATTTAGATTTGAAGTTTTTTATTTATTACTTTCTATAAAATATAATATAAGATATGTTGTAACTTCATTTACCCGTGAGGGTGCTTATTTTGATTCAATATCGAATATCTATCCTGCCGCAAATTGATATGAACGCGAAGCTTGAGATATGTTAGGTATTTTTTTTAGAAATCATGTTGATCTTCGTAGAATATTAACAGATTATGGTTTTAAAGGGCACCCTTTACGTAAAGATTTTCCTTTGACGGGTTTTGTAGAAACACGTTATGCAGATTCTTTAAAACGTATAGTTTATGAAAAAGTGAGTTTAAGTCAAGAATATAGAATATTTTCTTTAAAAAATCCTTCATCTAATTAAATTTTATTAATGCAAAATCTAAAATTAACTTTTAAATTAAAATCTTTTCACCCCTATTATATAAATCGAGCACTTTTGGGTATAATTTCGCAATGAAAGAAAATTAGCTACCTAGACGTTTCAGTAAGTGCATTACCGAAAAATTATGAGAGATTTACGGTTTTAAAGTCTCCACACGTGGATAAAAAAGCGCGAAATCAGTATGAACGCGTAACCTATAATCGTGCTTTAATTGTGAACATTCCTACTAAAAAGACTTCTTTGAACAAAGAAGAAATTGCACGACTTTTAAATAGTCTTGAATTTTTTGCTGTTGGAGTACAGATAACATTAATAAATATTCAAAAAACTGAAAATATAGTTTAAATGAACTTGTTTTTCTGTTTATGTCTGGATAGCTCAGCTGGTAGAGTAGAAGACTGAAAATCTTTTAGTCGGTGGTTCAAATCCACCTCCAGACAAATATATATAAATACGGGTATCCGTTAATGGTAAACGGTCTGCCTTCCAAGCAGCTAATATGGGTTCGATTCCCATTACCCGTAGCGAAATATTATAGAGTTAAATGATTTTTGGGTATAATTTTTTACAACAAATGCCGCAATATTTTATCAAAAAAGGTAGAAAAGAAACAATAGAAAATTCTTTTAAGGCCTTTTTATTTAATCGCGCACCATTAAAAAAAAAAAGATTACGTACAATTATTTTTAAGAGTATGGCACATATAACGCCATTTGTTAGATTAAAAGTACGTAAACGTCGAAGATATACAAAATATAAATTACATCCGGCGAAACAAGATTGAGGGCGCAGAAAAGCTTTGGGATCCTTTATTAAAGTATTTAAAGGGCATAAATCAAAGGATTTTTTTATTACATTAGAAAAAGAATTAGGAATTCTCCAGTCAGGTAAAAGTAATATTCAAGTAAAACGGGATGAATATCACAAAATAGCCTGAAGATGAGCACCTTATAAATGAAAAAAAGCAATATACTTAGCACAAAAACAAGCAAAAGCCAAAGCACGTGAAAAAAAAGAGGCAGCAGAAGAGGCCTCAGCTATTGCACGTAAACTTAAACGTGATATTATACAAAAAGATCAAGAATGGCTGAAGCTTCATGCCGAATATGAGGCGCGCGAGACTAAAAGAGAAAGTCAAAAAGGAAGTATAAGAGAAAGAGAAGAAAGAGAAAAACGAGAAAAAGAAGAAAGAGAAAAAGAAAAAAAAGAAAAAGGAAAAAAACGAAACGAGTTTCTTGGTTATAGACAACGAAGGAACACTGCTATGAAGAAAAGCGCAAAGGCAGAGGCTAAGAAGGTTGATCCAGAAAATGTGTCAAAAAAAAAAAAGTAAGAAACATATTTGTTAAATAAATTTAAAACATATTTTCTAAGAGAAGTGGCTGAGCGGTCAAAAGCGGTAGACTGTAAATCTATTGAATTTTATTCTACGTTGGTTCAAATCCAACCTTCTCTATATTTTAAGGGCGATTAGCTCAGTTGGCAGAGCATTTCGTTTACACCGAAAGAGTCGATGGTCCGAATCCATCATTGCCCAAAGAGAATATTCCCTAGTAGCTCAGCGGTAGAGCGAATGACTGTTAATCATTAGGCCATTGGTTCAAATCCAATCTGGGGAGAAGAATAGTATAATTTTAATTCTAGCCTTTATTTTGGGTCTAAGTTTTTTGATTTTTGAATTGCGTAGAAAATTAATGCTTATTAAAATTATTTTTTCAAGTTCTTTGTAAGGAATAACATAATTTATCGTGGTTTATATAATGTGGGGGAAAAAATAAATGATGGTTAAAGTTATTTTTTTCAACTTCTTCGTACTAAAAGAAAGGTTGCTATTTTTTGTAAATTTTATTTTTAAATAAAAAAGAAGACTTAGGAGCTCAAAGGGGGCCTAAATATATACGATATATTTTGAAAGGGGTTCGAAGCCTATCTAAGGAATAATGTACTTAAATATATTTTTAAACTAAAGATTTATATACGAAAATGAGGAAGGCAAAAGGGGGATGCCTAGGACATAAGATTGGACGTAAAAATTACGAAAAGGATATGGGGTTTGAGAGTTTTACAATGAAACATATCTTTCCAAGAGGAAAACCTTCCAAATATTGGAAACTTAATATTAAGAATGATTCAAGTGAAGTGAAACATCTCAGTAACTTGAAGAGGAAGAAATCAACGGAGATTTTGTGAGTAGTGGTGAGCGAAAATGAAATAAGTTAAAACTATTTTAAAAGCGAAAATTTAAGAAAGATTACTTTAAAAGGTGTAAGTCCTGTAGCTGAGAAGAATAGTTTTTATAAAGTAGAACGAAACACGCTTAATTTTGTTCGAATATTGGGGGACCACCCTCAAAACTTAAACCAAACTTATGTTTCGATAGTGGAAAAGTACCGTGAGGGAAAGGTGAAAAAGAACCGTAAAGGAGAGTGAAAAAGTAACTGAAACCTTTTGCTGACAAACAATGGAAGCTCTAATTAGGGAGTGACCTTGTACCTTTTGCATAATGGGCTAGCAACTTCTTTTTTCTTGCGAGCTTAAGTTGAAAAACGTAGGCGTAAAGAAATTGAGTTTGAATAAAGCGAAAAGTAAGAAGAAAGAGACCCGAAACCAAGTGATCTACTCATGAGCAGGATGAAGCTTGCTGTAAAAAGCCGTGAAGGTCCGAACCCACGTATGTGGCAAAATACGGGGATGACTTGTGGGTAGGGGTGAAAGGCTAATCAAACTTGGTAATAGCTGGTTTTCCGCGAAATCTATTGAAGTAGAGTCTTTCATAGTCATTTTTTGGGGTAGAGCACTCAATGGATGAGGGGGGCTTTTGGCCCTACCGACTTCAAGGAAACTCCGAATACAAAAAAAAATGTGAAGGAAACAGATCCTGGGCGCGAAGGTCCAGGATCGAGAGGGAAACAGCCCAGATCGTCATCTAAGGTCCTTAAGACAGTTCTAAGTGATAAAGGAGATAATTATGCGATAACAGCGAAGAGGTAGGCTTGGAGGCAGCCATCCTTTAGAGAGTGCGTAAAAGCTTAATCGCCAAGCATCTTTACTCCGAAAATATATAGGGACTTAAGAACTTATACCGAAGCTACGAATCCAGAAAACCTGGATGGTAGCGGAACGCTCTGGAAAAAGTGAAAGCATTTTTGTGAAAAAATGTGATATACCAGAGATGACAATGCTAGCATGAGTAACGACAAATAATGTAAGAATTTAAAAACATTATCGCCAAAAGTTCTAGGTTTTCAGAGAAAGGATAATCCGCTCTGAGAAAATCGGTCTTTAAGGATAGTAGTGCGAAAGCTCATTTCCGATAAGATAATTTTTGTTCCTAATCCAAAAAAGAAATATTTTTTTCTTGGGGGGCTAGTGCTTCAAGTAAAAATTTTGTTTTCGAGAAGAAGATGATAAGCAAAAAACCGTACTAAATCCGACACAGGTGAACAGGTTGAATAAACTAAGGCGCTTAAGAGAAGCATACTGAAGGAACTCGGCAAAAAGGCTCTGTAACTTCGGAAGAAGGAGTACCAAAGTTGTTTTTAAGAAATTAGAAATGATTTAAAGGTGTCACCAAAGAGGGGGGGGCGACTGTTTATTAAAAACACAAGACTCTGCAAAATCGTAAGATGATGTATAGGGTCTGACACCTGCCCGGTGCTGTAAAGTGAAAAGAATATGTGAAAGCGTTGACTCAAAACTCCAGTAAACGGCGGCCGTAACTCTGACGGTCCTAAGGTAGCGAAATTCCTTGTCGGGTAAGTTCCGACGCGCATGAGTGGTGTAACGACTTCCCCACTGTCTCCAGTATGTATTTAGTGAAATTGAAGTGTCCGTGCAGATGCGGACTAGTTGTAGCTAGACGGAAAGACCCTGTGCACCTTGACTGGATCTCTGCATTGCTGCTAAAAAAAGAATGTGTAGTTTAGGTGGGAGCTTATATAGTTCAACTTCGGTTGGATAGGCGTTCGTGAAAGACCACCCTTTCTTTATTTTAAAAGCTAATCAGTTAAAAGTAAAATAACTTTATTTGAAACAGTGCATGGTTGCTAGTTTGACTGGGGCGGTCTCCTCCTAAAGAGTAACGGAGGTGTACAAAGGTAGGTTCAAGTCGGTTAAATCGGCTGTGGAGCGCAAGGGTAAATACTTGCTTAACTGCAAGACAGACATGTTGAGCAGAAACGAAAGTTGGTCATAGTGATCCGACGATACCTTGTGGAAGGGTCGTCGCTCAACGGATAAAAGGTACGCCGGGGATAACAGGCTGATGACTCTTGAGAGCTCATATCGACGGAGTCGTTTGGCACCTCGATGTCGGCTCATCGCATCCTGGAGCTGAAAAAGGTTCCAAGGGTTGGGCTGTTCGCCCATTAAAGCGGTACGCGAGCTGGGTTTAGAACGTCGTGAGACAGTTCGGTCCCTATCTACTACAAACGTTGGAAGATTGAGAGGAGCTGACCTTAGTACGAGAGGACCGGGAAGGGACAACCTCTGGTGGATCGGTTGTCTTACTAAAGGCATTGCCGAATAGCTACGTTGTACCGAAAGAATTGCTGAAAGCATCTAAGCAAGAAATTGGTCTCAAGATAAGTCTTCCCAAAAAGGTAGAAGACTCCTACCTATATAGTTCTCATGTGTAATAGTTGAAAAATTTTGAGCAGAGAGAACCTAATGTATTTAATATTTTCGAGAATATTTTGAATTTTTTACTGTTTTATTTATACTATACGTACAAACGTCCCTTTCGTCTAGTGGTTAGGACCGCACCCTTTCACGGTGAAAACGCGAGTTCAATTCTCGCAAGGGATAGTTGTAGCAATATTTTATGTTTTAAATTTATATAGTTTATTGAAAGTGCTACTACAAGTGTAATTTTAAGTTTACGAGTTTTAAATAATAATATGTCTAATTTTATTTTTTCACAAAATTTTATAACACTATGATCGCCTTTAGATCAGTTTGATGATATGTCTTGAGCATTATCTAATACTATTTATGAAAATAGTCGAATTTTTGGTTTATACACATTTGAATTAGAGTACGATGTGTTCTCTTTATGATCACGTAATGGGAATATCGTATCTTATTTTGCACAAGGAAGTTTAGTATCTATTATATCTATATTTTTCCTTTATTTTTATGCAAAAAAATCTCCATATATACAAGAATTTTCAATATTTTTTCTTTTAGCCTTTTTACATTTAGCAGCTGTTTCTGTTCTTTTTTTCTGGTTTGATGATTTTGTTTCTGCGTCTTTTTCAACAAAAGCAGGTGCTTTTGATTTTGGTAATTTTCCTTATAAGGGTAATGTTGAACTTATGTTTTTACCCCAAATTAATTTAGCTTTTGTTTTTGATGAAAATTTCATTACATTTTTAGCTGGATTTTTTCTTTTAGGGGGTGCTGAAGAAGAAGAAGATGAAAATTTTATACTTGAAGAAGAAGAGAGCGATTTAGTAGAAGATGTTGTAGCACCTCTTTTTATAGCTAATTTGGGTAAAGATGTGGAAGAAAACGGAGCTCTTTTCTTAAAATTAAATACAGTTTTTGCTTTTGTATTATTTAACAATCTTATAGGTATGATTCCTTATTCAGATACTGCAACAAGTAGCCTTATTTTAACTTTTTGAGTTTCACTTTCTGTATTTGGATCTTTAATTTATTTATTATTACGAAAACACGGTATTTCTTATTTTTTTAATCTTTTTATGCCTGCAGGGGCACCTTTAGCACTTATGTTTTTATTAATACCTATCGAATTTATTTCTTATACTTTTAGATTAGGTAGTCTTTCAGTACGACTTTTTGCCAATATGTTTGCCGGACATACGTTATTAAAAGTAATTGTCGGTTTTAGTTGATCAATGCTGTTAATTGGGGATATATTCCTTGTAGTAAATATATTACCAATTGCAATCCTTTTTGTATTAACATTTTTAGAAATAGGGGTTGCTATAGTACAAGCATATATCTTTACCACGTTAACAGCCATTTATTTAAAAGATATCTATGTAAGCCATTAATGAGACCCTGAATATTATGTATGTATGCCGTAACCCTTAAAATAGAATTTATAACTGTAGCCATCTTCGTTTGGTTTGTAGGACTCCCGTATTTAGCTTACGGGGAAGATGCCTGGTTAATAATGCAATTAGAAAATCTCCGTGAAACTTTAATGTGAATATCCGAGCAAGTAAATCATTTGGTTGCTCAGCGATCAGCGGTAGAGAAAGCTCAAGGAGTTCCATTAGAAGATCAAAGGTGAAATGAAAAACAAGCAGAACGCTTGGTAGGATATTATAAAGAGCTTCATCAGGACCCAGTGATAGCAGAGGACATAGTGCCAGACACCTATCCCGACGCCTGACTTTTCGGTACTATCTTTGTTTGTGTAGGGGTAGTCGTCATTTATATAGTGACCGGAGGGCAGTAAGTCCGCCCTGAGGGGCGGCATGCGAATGCCACAATTAGACATAGATCTTTTTGACGATTTTTTGTTTTTTGCGTTTATTGCCTTATTATTTGGTTTTGGAGATGAAGAAAGTGAGGAAAATTTAGTAGAAGTAGCGACCGATTCTTTCTTAGCAGAATTTTATTTAGAAAATAAAAAAGAACTTATTGCAGAAAAGGCGATAGTTAAAACACTTATAATTAAATCTGTATCTCCTGTAGTATAATTATTTATTAAAACAATGTTATAGAAATTATTTCAATTTAAGTACTCTTAAAGAGCGTTTTTATAAAGAGCGAAGTTATATGCTTTAAACGCAATTTAATTTTAATGTAAATTAATTCTTTTTTAAAGAGATTCTATCCAGAAAAACATCACTGGTGAGGGCTGTAGTATATATAAACCCAATAAAATGTTATTACAAACGAATATAAAAAATCAAGAAAAACATCCTTTTCATATTGTAGATCAAAGTCCTTGACCTTATCAAGTAGCATTTGCTGCATTTCAAATGTTATTTGGGCTCACATTATATATGCATTATTTTGAGAAAGGGTTTACTATATTTATAGGTAGCCTTATAGCTACTACATTAGGGGCCTCATTATGATGACGTGATATCGTGCGTGAAGGTACTTTTGAGGGGCACCATACCACTGTAGTGCAACACGGGCTTCGTTTTGGTATGGTTCTTTTTATTGTTTCAGAGGTTATGCTTTTTTTGGCTTTCTTTTGAGCATATTTTCACAGTTCATTAAATCCTGTACCTCAAATAGGTGCGGTTTGACCCCCAAAAGGGATTGAGGTAATTAATCCTTGATTAATCCCTTTATTAAATACAAGTCTTCTTTTAACATCAGGAGCGTCTTTAACTTGAGCACATTCTGCGTTAATAGGAGGGTATCGTTTAGAGGCAATTTCTGGATTACTCTTAACAATTATTTTAGCAACTATTTTTACATTATTTCAAGCATATGAGTATATAAATGCGCCATTTAATCTTTCTGATGGTATTTATGGATCTACTTTTTATATGTTAACAGGATTACATGGGTTTCATGTTATCGTAGGGACATTATTTCTTGGTGTATCTTTATATAGATTAGCAGAACATCATTTTACATTAACACATCATGTAGGTTTTGAGTGTGCTGCATGATATTGACATTTTGTTGACGTTGTTTGAATTTTCCTCTTTTTAGCCGTATATACATGAGGGGAGGGTGTATAATAAAATTTAATATTAAAAAGTAAATAGATATTAGGGGGGAATAGCTCAATGGTAGAGCGTTGGTCTGTCTAACCAAAAGTTGCGAGTTCGAATCTCGTTTCTCTCGTTTTTCTCAAAGGTAACACTGTTTTAACGGGGCATAGCACAGCGGAATAAGTGCACTTGATTTGGGATCAAGAGGTCATAGGTTCGAATCCTATTGCCCCGAAATAGCAGAATAAGGTAATAGTAGCCGGGAGGGCTCATTATCCTCCAGTAGAGGTGCAACTCCTCTTTCTGCCATAATAAATATTAATGTTTTTTTATATTGAAAAAATACTTTCTTTTCTTGCACTGATATTACCACTTCTTTTAGCGATAGCGTTTTTCACTCTTTATGAGCGTCAAATATTAGCTGCGTTACAAAGACGACAAGGTCCAAATATTGTAGGTTTTTTTGGGTTATTACAGCCTATTGCTGATGGGTTAAAACTTCTTCTTAAAGAATCTATTATACCAAAAAGTTCAAATGGTTTGATTTTCATATTTGCACCTATATTTACTTTTGGGCTCGCTTTAGCCGGGTGAATAGTTATTCCTTTTGGGGAAGGTGCTTTACTTTCTGATTTTAGATTAAGTCTTCTTTATATTTTTATGCTCTCTTCTTTAGGGGTGCATACAGTGATTATGGCAGGATGATCTAGTAATTCAAAATATGCTTTTTTAGGGGGATTACGTTCAGCTGCACAAATGATTTCATATGAAATTTCTTTAGGTGCTGTAATTCTTTCTGTTCTTGTTTTAAGTAGAACTCTTAATTTTTCTGATATTGTAGAAAGTCAGCGAAATGTTTGATTTGCGGCACCCTTATTACCCGTTTTTTTGCTTTTCTTTATTTGTGCTTTAGCAGAAACGAATAGACATCCTTTCGATCTTCCTGAAGCAGAAGCTGAACTTGTTTCGGGGTATAATGTAGAATATTCTGCTATGGGTTTTGCTTTATTTTTTCTTGCAGAGTATAGTAATATTATTTTAATTTCGTCTGTAACGGCACTTTTATTTCTTGGTGGTTGAACACCCTTTTTAAATTGTGTTCCATTTACTTGAATTCCAGAATCTTTAACTTTTGCTATAAAAACTATGTTTTTTATTACGCTTTTTGTAATCGTTAGAGGGACTCTTCCAAGATATCGTTATGATCAATTGATGCGCCTGGGTTGAAAAGTTTTCTTACCTTTAGCTTTAGCATTATTTTTAGGTTATGCTTCTATAATGTTATCTTTAAACGGTAGTGTAGAGATAGTGATGTAATTTGTTTTATTTGAAAAAAAAATAACGCTTTTATGGGAAAGACGTCGCGCGGCGGTGGCGCGCTTATAAAAATATTATATAATGAAATATTTATTTTTAAAAGATAAAAGAAAAAGAATTCTTTACCAAGCCTTTGAAGAGCGTCGTATGTTTTTGAAAATTTTAGTAAAAAATATGCAAATTTCTTCAAAGCTTAGAACATTGGCTTATAAACAATTAATATCCTTACCTAAAGATTCTTCAATAACACGAATAAAGAATCGTTGTTTAATAACAAATCGTTCAAAAGCAGTATATAGAAAATTTGGGCTTTCGCGATTAATGTTTAGAAAATATCTCTGAAAAGGGAAATTAATAGGTGTACGTAGTTCAAGTTGATAAATAGAGAATGCGAGATTATTTAGGTGATTTAATTATTAGAATAAAAAATGCACAAAATGCAGGACTTCCTGAAGTTATTATGCATCCATATATGCCGAAAAGATATTTAAAAATTTTGGATTTGTTATATCAGGAAGGTTATCTTCGCGGTTATATGGAACAATACGATAGCTTAAAAGGACATCTTGTTACTAAAGTTTTTTTAAAATACAGTTTAGAGGGGACCCCCATAATAGAAAATATATTTAAAATATCAGCGCCAGGACGCCGCATTTATGTTTCTACAAAAACATTATGAAAACCTAAAAATGGTAAAGGGGTATTTCTTCTTTCTACAACAAAAGGTTTTCTTTCGGACCGAGATGCGCGACTTTTAAATGTGGGTGGGGAACTTTTATTGGGAGTATATTAAAATATTTTATTATTTTTCAAAATAGAAAAAATGTTAACATATAATTTAAATCAAGATATTGTTATTCTTTGAGGTATTGATTTTATAAAAGTTTCTGGACCTAAAGGGGTCTTGATAAAAAAAAAGAGCGATTTTGATCTTGCAATAAAAGATTCAAAACTTTATCTTTGATCAAAAGAAAATCCTTCAAAAGAGGGTGCTTATTTATCTTGACTTCACCAATTAATTGTTGGTGTAACTAAAGGTTATCGACAAAAATTACGTCTTGTAGGTGTAGGTTATCGCGCTTTTTTAACGGAGACAACAAATAAAACTTCACAATTAACTTTAAAGTTGGGTTATAGTCACGAAGTGCATTATTCTGTACCTCAAGATATAATAATAACACCATCAAAAGCTAAAGGGACTTTACTTTTAATAAAAGGATTAGAATTACAACGTGTTAAACAAGTTAGTGTTGAAATACGTTCTTTAAGAAAACCGGATGCGTATAAGGGTAAAGGTGTTCATTATTATGGTGAAGTGTTACGTTTAAAAAAAGGTAAACGTGAGGGAAAATAATTTATAAAGATCGTTAATGCAAAATAATATTTATAAACCAAGATATAAAATAGCTTTTTTATCTAAAAGTAAAGTTTGACCGTATAAAAATTCTCGTTTACGTAGATTTTTTAATATAAGAGGACGTAAGCTTGTAAGAAGAGGTCTTTTTAAACGATATTTTTTAGTTTTTAATAATATGAAATGAACAGTTGCACGAAGATATATTCGTCCTTATAGAATCCGTCGTTCTAGTGGTACTGTAAAGAAACGTTATAAAACTGCATTTTATAATAAACAACAGCTTCGACATTTTTATGGTAAATTTAAAGAAGAAACTTTTCGTAATTTTTTTAGGGCGTCTTTAGTTGGAATTAATAATAGAAATAATTCTTATTATAGTGCTTTAGAGAGACGTGCAGATATGTTTCTTTTTAGAACAAGAGTATTACCTACAATATATGCGGCAAATCAATTTGTGCACCATCAAGGTGTTGAATTAAATGGTTTTTTAGAAAAATCGCCACATGCATTAGTGCGCCCTGGTGCAGTTTTAACTTTTCAACCTAAATATTGAAATATTTTAGCAGAAGAACTTTATGTAAAATTAGAGTATCGTCTTTATGGTAATGCCTTGCTATTATATCGCGCATATACAAGATTAAAGAAAAAGATTCGTTGACTTTCTAGACGTAATCGTCGTAAATTTAAAAAACAATATTTTAAAATTAAAAAATATTTATCTTTGCGTAAAAAGATACGAAGAAAACTTATACCTAAAATAAAGACTTTGAAATCTCGTTATGAAAAAAATTTAAATTTAGATTATTTATATACAATATTTGCAAATAATTTGTGAAAAGATTGTCCGTTACCGAAAGGGCATTCTTTGAAAATATTTTATGAAATGTTAGATCTTTACATGACGGAAGTGGAAATGGAGGCTTTAACAAATTTAAATTTAGAGTCATATTCTAAAACGTATAATAAATTAGGGTTAAAATTGTGATATTTATTAAAAGAAGTTAAAGGTTCTTCTTTAAAGAAGGTTAGAATTACAACAAGATCTTATTTAAAAAAAGTTAAAATTAAAAAAGGAAATAAAGGTCGCAAAGAAATACGTTCTTGAAGAAAAATAGCTGAAGTAAGAAAATTTTTAAAAGTAAAAAAATGAAAACTTGCTCAAGCTAAATTTTTCAAGTCTGTTCTTAAATTAACTAATTTATATAAAAAAGTTTTAGAAATTTCTATGGAAATCAAATTTTTAGAAATTAATTATAGAATTGCGTTTATTAAAAGTATTTTAATTCGCGAAAATGTTTTAAAAAAAATTGGTGAGAAAGAAAAATATCTTTTAATAAAAAGATTCTTGAGGTTTAAATATTCTAAGAAAGTACCTTTTAGATTGCGATACTTAAAAAATAGAAAAAAAAAATTTAAGTTATTAAAAATCAAACAATGAACGCGTAATAAGGGGTTTAAACGTTCGGCTTTAAGTAAAATTACAAACAATAAAGATATTTGAATAAAGAAATCACGTGTCGTAGAAAAGAGACTTGTGCGTCGTAATTTTAAGTATTTTTGACGTTTGCGTAAACGTAAAAAGAAAAAATTATGTAAAAAAAAATTAAAAATTAAAAAAAGTAAATATGAAACAACATTAAAATTATATTCAGGGTTTTTTAAATCTACTAGATGACAATTAAAAAAAACAAGAAAAACACGAGCACGTTTTTCTTGAATAAAAGAGTATACAGGGCAAAAAAGTATTCTAAAGTCTCTAAGAAAACTAAAATTAACTCCATTGCGTATACGTTTTAAATCTTGTTTGAAGAGAATGCGCAAATTTAGAAAAGAAGAAAGAAAAAAATTATTGCTAGAACGAAGAAATAACATTACGCTGAAAAAAGGTATACGACAAACGACACGAAATTCTATGCGTAGCATGAAACGGCAATATAAATTATTTCCTCAGATTAAAAAATATTTTTCTCGCAAAATTTTAAGGGAAGTACCACATATGTATTGTCGTACTTTTTGAGTACAAAAATGTATACGTCTTAAAAAAAAACCCGACTTACAAAAAAATATTTTACAAGTTTTAAAATTTTTAAATTCGGAAGAAAAAGTTTTAGAACGAAAAAGTGTTTTAGTTAAAGCTAAAGATGTGTTATTTAAATATAAAAAATATTTAGTTACAGAAAAACAACTTTATTTTTTAAAAATGACAAAGTTATGAGAACCTTTTTTACAATGACGTATACGTTATCGTAAATGAACAAACAGACGTTATAAATATTCCGGTACAAATGTGAAAACAAAAACAAAATTTATAAGAAAAACAGCTTTATACTATGCTATGGTTTATCATAAATATAAATTAAGAAGAAAAGTATCTATAGTAAGATTAAAATCAGTACATTGATATATCCCTTCATACATACATTTTGATTTTCAAACAATGACCGCAGTTTTTTTACATCATCCTTTATCTAAAGAAATAACATATTCTTTTAAATGTTCTTTGCCAAAGATTCATGCATTTTATAGATCAAAAGGTTATTAATTTTAAATTTGATGTGGTTTAATAAAAGTATGTGTGAAAAGGTTTAAAGGAAAAAGTTATTTTTTCAACTTACTTATACTAAAGAAACAATACTCTGAAAAAAAAAAACAAAAGAGAAATTTTGTAATATATAATATTGAATTTTAAAATAATAATGGTAAAAGCAGCACAATTAATCGGAGCAGGATTAGCAACTATCGCATTAGCCGGAGCAGGTATCGGAATTGGAAATATCTTCTCAAGCCTTGTAGTAGCAGTTTCACGTAATCCAAATGAAAAAGACGAGCTCTTCCGTTTAGCAATTCTTGGATTTGCTTTAACAGAAGCTATCGCTCTTTTTGCACTTATGATCGCTTTCTTAATCTTATTTACTTTTTAATAAAAGTAAATAGAAAAAGATAAGCTTTTTAAGTTTAAATAAAATATAAATTAACTTAAAAGTTCATGCATTAAAGAAACAAAATGTCTCAAATACACGCATATTCTAACAGCACAGAAACGACAACAAAATGATCACAAATAGCATGACGCCGATGATTGCTCTCAACAAACCATAAAGATATTGGAACTCTTTATTTTATTTTTGGAGGTTTTTCAGGTATTTTGGGTACAGCAATGTCAATATTAATTCGTATGGAATTAGCTGGTACAGGGCCACAAATTTTAGCCGGAAATCATCAATTTTATAACGTAATTATTACTGCACACGCGATATTAATGATTTTCTTCATGGTAATGCCAATTCTTATTGGAGGGTTTGGTAATTGATTTGTACCTCTTTTAATAGGAGCTCCAGATATGGCATTTCCTAGAATGAATAATATTAGTTTCTGATTATTACCACCTTCTTTGATTATGCTTTTATTATCAGCATTAGTAGAAACAGGGGCAGGTACTGGGTGAACAGTATATCCACCTTTATCTTCAATACAAGCACATTCAGGACCTTCAGTAGATTTAGCTATTTTTAGTTTTCACCTTTCAGGTACTAGTTCTATTTTAGGATCAATTAATTTTATTGTAACGATTTTTAATATGAGAGCACCTGGTCTTTTTATGCATAAATTACCACTTTTTGTTTGAGCCGTATTGGTTACAACTTTTCTTTTACTTTTATCTTTACCAGTATTTGCAGGGGCTATTACTATGTTATTAACTGATAGAAATTTTAATACAAGTTTTTATGATCCTGCTGGAGGAGGTGATCCTGTATTATATCAGCATTTATTCTGATTTTTTGGACATCCAGAAGTTTATATTTTAATTCTTCCAGGATTTGGTATTATTAGTCATATCGTTTCACACTTTTCTAAAAAAGAAGTTTTTGGTTATTTAGGAATGGTTTACGCTATGGTTTCTATAGGTATTCTTGGTTTTATTGTTTGAGCACATCATATGTATACAGTAGGACTTGATGTAGATACTCGAGCATACTTTACTGCAGCAACCATGATTATTGCTGTACCTACAGGAATTAAAGTATTTAGTTGAATAGCTACAATGTGAGGTGGTGCAATTAATTTAAATCATCCAGCAATGCTTTTTGCAGTAGGGTTTATTTTCTTATTTACTTTAGGGGGGTTAACTGGGATTGCTTTAGCAAATGGAGGTTTAGATATAGCGCTCCATGATACTTATTATGTTGTAGCACACTTTCATTATGTATTATCAATGGGGGCTGTTTTTGCAATTTTTGCAGGGTTTTATTATTGATGAGATAAGTTTTTTGGAGTACCGTTACCTACAATAGTGGGTAAAATACACTTCTGAATTACTTTCGTGGGAGTAAATTTAACATTTTTTCCAATGCATTTTCTTGGGTTAGCTGGAATGCCTCGTCGTATTCCGGATTATCCTGATGGATATCTTGGTTGAAATCAAATCGCGTCTATTGGAAGTAATATCACTTTTTATGGATTATTGTTTTTTATTTTTGCATTATGATTAGCTTTTGCAGGTGATGCTTATCGTGAGAAACAATAATTCAATTTAAATAAAATTTTTTATAAAAAATAAAGATATATAGCTCAGTCGGTAGAGCAGCGGACTTTTAATCCGTGGGTCCTGGGTTCGAGTCCCAGTATGTCTATTTAAAATATGCAAACAATATAGTTTGAGCTTATAACTCAGTTGGTTAGAGTATACGCTTGATAAGCGTAAGGTCAGTAGTTCGAGTCTACTTAGGCTCAAAATAAAAAAATATAAGTATAACTGTAAAAATATTTGCAGTTAAATGTTAAAAAAAAATAAACCTTATTCTAATGTTATATTTGATTTTATTCTAAAATAAAATAAAATAAATGTATCTTCTTGTCTTAATTTTACCTTTTCTAAGTACACTTGCGGCCGGATTGTTTGGCCGTTGAATAGGTGGCCGTGGTGCTGGGGTTGTTACTACAACATCTATAGGTTTAACTTTTCTTACATCACTTTATATTTTTTATGAAGTGGCTTTATTAAAAACACCATGTATAATTTCATTAACACCATGATTTACAACAGAAATTTATGATTTACGTTGAGGGTTTTTGTTTGATACTCTCACTGCAGTAATGTTAATAGTAGTTACTTCAATTTCAACATTAGTACATCTTTATTCCACAGAATATATGGGGCAAGATCCACATTTACCACGATTTATGTCATATCTTTCTTTTTTTACTTTTTTTATGCTTATATTAGTAACAGCAGACAATTATATTCAAATGTTTGTTGGGTGAGAGGGTGTTGGTCTTTGTTCTTATTTATTAATTAATTTTTGATTTGGACGTATTCAAGCAAATAAAGCTGCGTTGAAAGCTATGTTTGTTAACAAAATTGGTGATTTTGGATTAGCTATAGGTATTTTTACGTTATATTTCTATTTCAAAACATTAGATTATGGGGTTATTTTTGCACTTGCGCCAGAATTTGCTGAAAAAAAAATATTATTTTTTTCACAAGAATTTAATTTATTAGATTTTATAGGTTTTTTTTTATTTATAGGTGCTGTGGGTAAATCTGCACAGTTAGGTTTGCATACTTGATTACCTGATGCTATGGAGGGGCCTACACCAGTATCTGCACTTATACATGCTGCGACTATGGTTACTGCAGGGGTTTTTTTAATTTGTAGATCTTCACCATTATTACAATATGGCGAATCTATATCTTTAGTAATTACAATAGTTGGGGGGATGACGGCATTTTTAGCCGCAACAACAGGATTGCTTCAAAATGATCTTAAAAGAGTAATTGCTTATTCAACATGTAGTCAGTTAGGTTATATGGTTTTTGCCGCGGGGCTTTCAAGTTATAATGTTAGTGTTTTTCATTTATCTAATCACGCGTTTTTTAAGGCACTTTTATTCTTGGGTGCAGGTTCTGTAATACATGCGATGGGGGATGAACAAGATATGCGTAAGATGGGGGGCTTGGTAAAAATTTTACCTTTAACATATTCTGCAATGGTTATAGGTTCATTAGCGCTTATGGGGTTTCCTTTTTTAACAGGATTTTATTCTAAAGATGTAATTCTTGAAGTAGCATATGGTAGTTTTACTGTAGAAGGACGTTTTGTGCATACATTAGGTACTTTAGCTGCCTTTTTTACGGCGTATTATTCGACAAGACTTTTAAGTATGACGTTTTTACGCCCAGCAAATGGTAATAAATTTTTTTATGAACACGCACACGAATCTCCTTTTGCTATGGCTTTTCCATTAGTAATTCTTTCTTTTGGAAGTATCTTTATAGGTTATTTAAGTAGAGATATGATGATTGGTTTAGGTAGTGATTTTTGAGGAAATGCTCTTTTTATACTTCCGACGCATAATTATACATTAGAATCCGAATGATTAGATGCGTCAATAAAAACAATACCTTTAATTTTTAGTTTTTCAGGTGTAGGTTTAGCTATATATCATTATCTTTATTCTTTTGAAACATTATTTAATTGAAAAAAATCATATTTAGGTAAATTATTATATACTTTTTTAAATAGAAAATGATTTTTTGATAAAGTATATAATGAATGAATATCTGAAAATCTTCTTAATATTGCTTATAGACAAACATATCAAAATATGGATAGAGGTTTATTAGAATTTTTGGGTCCACAAGGTTTTGGTATTGTGATCTATAGTTATACGTCTAAAATTAATCAGATTTCTTTAGGTTTTGTATTTTATTATCTTTTTTTACTTTTAGGCGGGTTAGTTTTATTTTTAGGTTTTTTTACAGGATGGGCATATTTAATACCTTTTTTAGATGTACGTTTATTTATTTTACTTATTCTTGTTATTTTTTTTCTCTTATTTTAATAAATATAAAGATGGTTGTGTCCTATTAAGGGAAGATGGCCGAGAGGTTTAAGGCACCGGTTTGCTAAGCTGGCATACTTAAAAAGTATCATGGGTTCGAATCCCATTCTTTCCGTAAAGATACTATAAAACGAGATAGTTCAGTTGGTTAGAACGGCGGAATCATAACCCGCAGGTCGAGGGTTCGAAACCCTCTCTCGTTATTGAATATTAAATTATAAATGTGAAATTTATCTTTCTTATTACCATATTATGTTACAATGATTTTAGGTACTTCAACTTTAGCTATAGCAGTACAAAACCCCATACATGCTATACTTATGCTTATAGCCGCGTTTATTGTTGGAAGTTTAATTTTAACAACTTTTGCTCTTGATTATTTTGCACTTTTATTTTTAATTGTGTATGTAGGTGCGATTGTTGTGCTTTTTCTTTTTATTGTTATGATGTTAGAATTGAAAATGGTTAATATATCTGAACGATTTAGAGATCTTTTTAATTATAAAAATATTTTTTTACCTTTATTATTGATAGAAATTTTACTTTTGGAACAGGAAAATGCTATGTCAGGACTTTCAAATATTTATAATGTATATTTAAATGATAAAGAAAATCTATCTTTATTTGTTGAAAGTAATCTTTATGCTGATTATAGTAAAATTCTTATTCAAACAGATCTTTTATCGGCTTTAGGTATGTCTTTATTTCGTTATGAAAAAATAGGTATTTTATTAGCCGCTCTTTTATTATTTGTATCTATGGTGGGGGCTATTGTTCTTACAATGGATAGTAAAGCTATTCATGAAATAAAACAACAAGATGCGAATTATCAAGCTTTACGTAACGCAGAATTTGCGGCAACAGGTTTACGTAATTTTAATTAAAAGATTAAGTTAATGTAATAAAAGGAGTATAGCTCAATCGGTAGAGCACCGGTCTTCAAAACCGTAAGCTAAGGGTTCGAGTCCCTTTTCTCCTGTAAAGTTAACAGAAAAGGATAACATTCTTAGCTCAGTAGGAAGAGCAGTAGTCTTCTAAACTATCGGTCGAAGGTTCGAATCCTCCAGGATGTGTTAAGTAATAAGATAGATGACCGAGCGGTTTAAGGTACCAGTCTTGAAAACTGGCGTGCGCATAGCACCGTGGGTTCGAATCCCACTCTGTCTGTATAAAAATATATAGTATTTTTTATTTTATTAAAAAACTTTATTTTAAAGGAAGACTTTTTATTTTAATGTACAAACGTTTTTTGTACTGAATGGGGCCTTAATTTTTATATAAATTAAGATTTTAAAGCATAAAATTAAAATATTAAACAATTTAATGCAATTTTATTTTTTATTTAACGATATAATAGGAAAAGGTGATACTTTTCCTCTTTTTTTTAATGATAATATTCTTATTTTAATTCTAGCAATACCGTTATTTTCAATATTTTTTATTTTTTTTACGCCAGGCTTAGGGGATAAAAATCATTATATATTTTCTTTATATTCAACACTTTTTTCTTTTTTAGTTTCTCTTTTTTTATGATATAAATTTGATTCAACATCAGGGGGTTTTCAATTTACCCATGTTTTCCAATTAATACCTTCATTGCCTGGGGCGCTTCGTTTTGGTGTGGACGGTATTTCCTTATTTTTTATTTTATTGACAAATATTTTTATGTATTTTTCAATATTAAGTCTTAACGCGAAAACATTGAGACTAAAAGAAGTTCTTTTACACTTATTATTTTTACAATGAGCCGTTTTAGCTTCATTTTTATTTTTAGATATTCTTGGTTTTTTTTTATTTTTTGAAATGACCTTAATACCTATTTATTTTTTAGTTCTTGTTTGAGGGTCAAGAGAACGTCGTATTAGAGCAAGTTATTTAATCTCAATATATACTTTACTCGGTTCTATTTTTATGTTTTTTAATTTACTTTATCTTCTTTCAAAAACAGGGACCACAGATTATGAAATATTGTTGGGCCTTATTTTTACAGAAGAAGATCAAAAATTTCTTTGACTAACATTTTTTATTTCTTTTGCAGCAAAAATACCTTTATTTCCATTACATATATGATTACCTGAAGCACACGTAGAAGCACCAACATTAGGTTCAGTTTTACTTGCTGTTTTACTTTTAAAATTGGGTACTTATGGTTTAATAAGATTTTCTTTACCACTATTTCCTAAAGGGACATTATTTTTTGGACCTTTAGCTTCTACTTTAGCGGTTATGGGTGTTATATATACTTGTTTAACTGCAATACGCCAAATTGACTTGAAAAAAATTATTGCATATTCTTCTGTTGGGCATATGAATATTGTTTTATTAGGTATCTTGTCAGGTACTTCTGAAGGGCTTCAAGGAGCTATTTTTCAAATGTTAAGTCACGGGGTTGTTGCAGGGGCACTTTTCTTTGCTGTAGGTACAATTTATGAGAGATATAGTGTACGTTCATTAAAATATTTTGGAGGGATTACTTATTTTTATCCTATATTTTCTATAGTTTTCTTGATTTTTTCTATGGCAAATATTAGTTTCCCTTTAACTAGTAGTTTTGTAGGAGAATTTTTAATATTTATGGGGTTATTTCAACAAAGTTTTTGGGCTACTTTTTTTGCTGCTACAAGTATGGTTCTTGGCGCAGTTTATACTTTATGAACTTATAATCGTATATTTTTTGGAAATTTGCGTAATCTTTTTTTAATCTCGTATAAAGATTTAGACAGAAAAGAAACTTATCTTTTTATTTTACTTACTTTTCTTCTTTTCTTGATGGGGATTTTTTCATATCTTTTTTTAGATACTTTTTTAGTAGATTCTGTAAATATTCTTGAACATGCTAAATATGGGCGTATATCTAATTAATGTTTCGTTTCTTTATTTTTTAGCAAAATTATATCTTAAAAAGGCTCATAGTTTAATGGTTATAACGTGCCGCTCATAACGGCAATGTTGCAGGTTCGATTCCTGCTGGGCCTAGAATAAATGTCTTCTTTTAAAATATCAACTTTTAAATCAAATATTAATTTAATTAATTCAAAACAGAAAAAGGCAGGGCGTAACAATAAAGGGCGTATTACTGTCCCACATCAAGGGGGTGGTGCAAAACAGAATTATAGACAAATAAACTGAGCTCGATATCAAAAAGCCGGGTTAATTTCAAATTTTGAATATGATCCTAATAGAACATCATTTTTAGCCAAAGTTTATCATCCAGAACAAGGACAATTACCTCAAATTACATATATTTTAGCACCAAAAGGAGTAAAAGTATTAGATCGTGTGCGTACTTATGAATTTAATGAGAAAAATGTATTTCTTTTTCCTGGGGATCGAACAACACTTAATAATTTTGAAGCTGGAGATCTTATACACGCAGTTGAAAATATACCTAATAAAGGTGCTCTTTTCGCACGTGCAGCAGGAACTTTTTGCCAGGTTTTACAACACGATTCTTTAGAATATAAAAAAATACGTTTACCTTCAGGGAGTCAGCGTTTAATACGTGCAGATGCTAAAGCCACTTTAGGTGTTTTAGCCAATGAGGAACATTTTCAACGTAATTTAGAAAAAGCCGGAAGATCACGTTGATTAAACCGTAGACCATCTGTGAGGGGGGTTGCTATGAATCCGGTGGATCATCCTCATGGGGGGGGGCAGGGTAAAACTAAAGGAGGTCGTCCGTCTGTAACACCATATTCTTGACCTACTAAAGGTCAACCAACAAGAAATTCTAGAAAAAAAAATAACTTAATACTAACAGGACGAAAGTCAAAGAATAAAAAATAATGGGACGCTCAACTTGAAAACCACTTTATTTACATAATGAATTTGTAGAGCAGATAGGAGATTCTGGTAAAGAAGAAATTTTTGCATATAATAGAGCATCTGTTTTAACAAAACCTATGCTTGGTATGCAAATACACATCTATAACGGTATGCGTTTTTATAGTGTTACAGTATCTTTAGATATGTTAGGTCATCGTTTAGGGGAGTTTTCACCAACAAGAAAAAAACCTGTAGCGAAAAAAGATAAAATAAAAAAAAAAGGTAAAAAATAAGATAAATAAATGGGACAAAAAATACATCCGCAAGGTCTTCGTGTAGGTACAACAAGAAAATGAAATAGTAGTTGATTTTCTTCTAGTGTAGAATGGAAACAATT
>Ga0208514_100241_pt1 | contig 37233 bp, 28 predicted proteins | sample LakWasMet70_HOW9_2_FD_183900 | JGI IMG/M metagenome (GOLD analysis project Ga0208514, IMG submission 183900) | Freshwater sediment methanotrophic microbial communities from Lake Washington under simulated oxygen tension - Sediment Metagenome... | ecosystem: Environmental > Aquatic > Freshwater >...
GTCCAGCGCGAAGGCGAAGGTGCCCGGCACCAGCTGCTCTGAGAGCACCACCGGCAGCAGCATCAAATCGCGGACCTGGGGTTTGTAGCGCGGCATGCAGACCTCCTGCGGGTGTCTGCGTATTTGAAACGCTAGCAGCGGCCCTTGCTATTGGGGATGCTGCGGGGGGATTTCTTTACAGCCTCAACGTTTTAGGTTAGCAGTATGTCAGGGCTTGCCGATGCGGCCCAATACTTGAATCAATGCCTGGGCCGCAGCCCGGTTCCTCATGACCGCGGATCGAATCCGAAGACGCGCAATTCCTGATCGCAACGGCAGGCCTTTGCAATGCGCGCGGCCCACGCCACCGCTTGCTCGCGCGACGGCAGTTCAAGCACGGTGAACCCGCCGTCCAGCGTCGGCGCCCAGGGGTAGCCGCCCGCGACCACCCTGCCATCCGCCGCGACGAGTGCAGGGGGCACGGCCTCGTCTATCCCGCCGGCGAAGACGTAGACACCGGCGGCCTTGGCCTCGTCAATCACGGCGCGCGCGGCGCGGCCAACCGCTTCCAACTCGCCTTCCGGAACGACCATGGCCTTGCTGGGGAAGGAGATGAGGTACTTGGCCATATCGCTCCATTCTCAAGGATTGAGTGTCACCGCAAGGGCGCGTGTAGGGGCTGAGGTTGAAGCTGTGCTGAACTGCGGGCGGCGGCCCACCATTTGCCCTAGCGCGAGGAATCGAAATAGCTATGGCGCAGGCTGTGCGCTCATGTGCAGCAAGCCCCACCCATGTCCGTCCAGGTCCACGAAGCTGTGCGTGTACATGAACCCGAAGTCCTCCGGCTTGTCGTAGCTCGTGCCGCCCGCTGCAAGCGCCTTCGAGACCAGCTCATCCACCCGTTCGCGACTGTCGCAGCTGAGCGAGATCAGTACCTCGACGGCCTGGCTGGTGTCGCAAACGGCCTTGGGTGTGAACTCGCGAAACTTTGCATGCGTGCCCAGCATGACAGACAGCGTGTCGTTGATGACCATGCATGCTGCCGTGTCGTCGCTGAACTGCGGGTTGTGGGCAAAGCCAAGCGCCTTGAAGAACGCGACGGACCGCTGGAGGTCGGCGACAGGGAGGGTCAGGAAAACTTGGTTGATCATGCCAATCTCCTTTGACGCGGAAGTGGGAGAAATCTCTAGAGGACTAACGTTTTAATTGGCTGGTTCTGCTAGACGTCCCGTTGAATGAATGCTTAGTCATCAGTTCATCGCTGAAATCAGACGGTACGTACTCAATCTTGTACTCATCGCGTTCAAGTTCGTCCGACGGCTCCCACATATTGCTGGCTACCTCGAAAATATGATCTGGGACGACCATGGAAAACGTGGGTCCTTGATTTGAATTGCGATGCTGCACGCGGGCTCGGCGCACTTCTCTAGGGGCATCAAGTTCATACATCACTAGGCTATAGCCTTCGCAAATGACCTTGCGGCAGAAGTCAATTCGCAGCTGCCGCTGTATCAGCCCAAGTTCGAGGATTACGTCTGATCCAGAAGCTATAACGGCTTTGCTGTGGGTCCAGATGAGCCCCAAAAGACGCTCTTTCCGAGCGATGTACCAAGGGATGAAGTCACCCTCCGGTCTATCTGGGCTGAACAGTTTTGCGAACCATTCGTCAAGGGCAATATGAACGCCGCCAGTGCTGGTAGCGAGCGAACCGGAAAACGTCGACTTCCCCGCTCCCACGGGGCCTTCAATTATTCGAACGATAGGCATGTTGGAAATCTCTGGTGATGGCTGACTTGGTTGCAGGGCGCAGTTTTGCTGCACAACGCCGGCAACTGTCTCAGACTGCCAAATCCGGCAGCTTGCGAGTTTCGCCGTTGAAGCCAATTGCAGTCTCAGGGTATGCGCGGGCCGGAGCCCTTATCCAGATGAATGGATTGGATGGCCGGGATTGGAGGCGCGGCACCGTGGCACGTCAATCGCCCCGCAGTGGGGGAGTGCCGCTGTTGCCGCCGCTGGTCTTGGCGGCCTTGCCGCCTGCACAGCGCGCTGACCTTGCACCCCGGCCCGCCACCCCCCGCCGGCGTTTAGCATCGCGGTTTTGCACCCTGCGGCGCGGCTTGATGCCTTCTTCATCCTCCACCCCTGCGCAAGACCCGACCCTGCTGCTGCCCGAGCGCCGCCTCGACGTGAGGCATGCCGTGGCGCTGTGCGTGGGCATGGTGGTGGGGGCGGGGATCTTCAAGACCTCGCCGATGGTGGCGCAGGCGCTGGCGAGCGATCAGGCGCTCTACCTGGCCTGGGCCTTCGGCGGCCTGCTGTCCTTCATCGGCGCGCTGTGCTTCGCCGAGCTGGCGGCGGCGTTTCCGGATCCGGGTGGCGACTATCACTTCCTGCGCCGCGCCTATGGCCACTCGCTGGGCTTTCTGTTCGCCTGGTCGCGCTTTGCGGTGATCCACACGGGCTCGATGGCGCTGCTGGCCTTTGTGTTCGGCGACTACCTGGCCCAGGTGGTGGACCTCTCGCCCTGGCTGGGGCCGTACGCCAGCGCGCTGCTGGCGGCCGGGCTGATCGTGCTGCTCACCGGCCTCAACCTGCTGGGCGTGCAGGTGGGCCTGGGCACGCAGTTGGGGCTGATGCTGGTGGTGCTGGCGGGCCTGCTGGCGCTGGGCCTGGGAGCGGGCAGCGAGGTGCTGGCCGGCCATGCGCCGCTCACGCCGCTGGCGGTGGCCGACCCGGCGCGGCAGGACTGGGGCATGGCTCTGGTGTTCGTGTTCCTCGCCTATGGCGGCTGGAGCGACGCGGCCACGCTCTCGGCCGAGATGCGCGATCCGCAGCGTGGCATCGTGCGCGCGCTGCTGCTGGGCCTGGGCCTGGTGATGGGTCTCTATCTGCTGGCCAACTGGGCCTATCTGCGCGTGCTGGGCCTGGACGGGCTGGCGCACAGCGAGGCGCCGGCGGCGCAGCTGATGCGGGCCTGCTTCGGCCGGCCGGGCGAGCTGCTGATGGTGGGCGTGGTGACGCTCACGGCGCTCTCGGTGATGAACGCGATCCTGATCGCCGGTCCGCGCACCACCTATGCGGCGGCGCGCGACCTGGCGGCGGAATTGCAGCTGGGCCGCTGGAACCAACAGCGCGGCACGCCCACCGCGGCGGTGCTGGCCACCAGCGGCGTGGCGCTGGCCCTGGTGGGCTTCGGCACGCTCACGCGTGGCGGCTTTGCCACCATGGTGGACTATCTCTCGCCGGTCTACTGGTTCTTCATGACGCTCAGCGCCCTGGCCCTGATGGTGCTGCGGCGGCGCGAGCCGGATGCGCCGCGGCCCTTCAGGGTGCCGCTCTATCCCTGGCTGCCGCTCGCCTTTGCGGCCAGCAGCGCCTATGTGCTGTGGTCCAGCCTCGTCTATGTGAAGACGGGCGCGGTGGTGGGCGTGGGCGTGCTGCTGCTGGGGGCGCTGCTGATGTGGCCGCTGCGCCGCCGCGCGGGCTGAGCGAGGCCGGCCCACCGCCGGCTGCCGCTCAGACCGCGGCCAGCGCCTGCTCCAGATCGGCCAGCAGATCGGCGATGTGCTCGATGCCGATCGAGAGCCGCACGGTCTCCTCGCTCACCCCCGCCTGGTCCAGCTCGGCCGGCGCGAGCTGGCGGTGCGTGGTGGAGGCCGGGTGGGTGGCGAGCGACTTCACATCGCCGATGTTCACCAGCCGCGTGAAGAGCTGCAGCGCATCGAGGAAGCGTGCGCCCGCGGCGCGGGCCGCCTGGCCGCCGGCGCTCTTGAGCCCGAAGGTCAGCACCCCCGAGGCCTTGCCGCCCAGGTAGCGTCGCGCCAGCGCGTGGTCGGGGTGGCTCTCCAGCCCGGCGTAGTTGACCCAGGCCACCTTGGCATGACGCTCCAGGTGCTGGGCAATCGCCAGCGCGTTGTCGGTGATGCGGTCCAGCCGCAGTGCCAGGGTCTCGATGCCCTGCAGGATCAGGAAGGCGTTGAAGGGCGAGAGCGCCGCGCCGGTATTGCGCAGCGGCACCACGCGGGCGCGCGTGATGTAGGCGGCCGGGCCGGCCGCCTCGGTGTAGACCACGCCGTGGTAGCTCACGTCGGGTTCGTTGAGGCGCTTGAAGCGCTGCTTGTGCTCGGCCCAGGGGAACTTGCCCGAGTCGATGATGGCGCCGCCCACCGCATTGCCATGGCCGCCCAGGTATTTGGTGAGCGAGTGCACCACGATGTCGGCGCCATGCTCGATCGGCCGGCTCAGGTAGGGCGAGGGCAGGGTGTTGTCGACGATCAGCGGCACGCCGTGGCGGTGCGCGATCTCGGCGATGCGCGCGATATCGGTCACATTGCCCTGCGGGTTGCCGAGCGACTCGACGAACACCGCCTTGGTCTTGTCATTGATCAGGGCCTCGAAGCTCTCGGGGCGGCGGTAGTCGGCAAACTGCGTGCTGATGCCGTACTGCGGCAGGGTGTGGGCAAACAGGTTGTAGCTGCCGCCGTAGAGCGCGCTGGAGGCCACGATGTTGTCGCCCGCCTCGGCGATGGTGAGCACCGCATAGGTCACCGCGGCCTGGCCCGAGGCCAGGGCCAGCGCGCCCACGCCGCCTTCCAGCGCGGCCAGGCGCTCCTCCAGCACGCTGGTGGTGGGGTTGTTGATGCGCGTGTAGATATGGCCCTGCGCCTTCAGGTCGAACAGATCGGCCGCGTGCTGGGCGCTGTCGAAGGCATAGGCCACCGTCTGGTAGATGGGCACGGCCACCGACTTGGTGCCGGGGTCGGGGCTGTAGCCGGCGTGCACGGAACGGGTCTCAAAGCGCCAGGCGGATGGATCGCGACTCATGGGTGGGGACTCCTTGCTTGAATGGTCAGCGCAGGCTAGGTCCGCGGCTTGAGGCGGGGAACTGAATTCCGCGCATATGCATCTGCCAAAGCCGTGTTTGGCCGTGCCAAAACGAACAGCTAGCCTGCAAGCATGCAAAGCCTGTTCACCACCCGCTTCGAGATCCGTGCCTTCGACGCCCCGCTGGGCGCCGAGGTGCTGGGCCTGGACCTGAGCCGGCCCCTGCCCGAGCACGCGTTCGCCCGCCTGCACCGCGCCCACCTGGAGCACCATGTGCTGGTGTTCCGCGAGCAGCACATCACGCCGGCGCAGCAGATCGCCTTCAGCCGCTGCTTCGGCCCGCTGCAGATCCATGTGCTGCGCCAGTTCCAGCTGCCCGGGCATCCCGAGCTGCTGGTGGTCTCGAACGTGCGCGATGCGGCGGGCCAGCCCATCGGCCTGGGCGACGCCGGGCATTTCTGGCATTCCGACCTGTCCTACAAGGAGCGGCCCAGCCTGGGTTCGATGCTGCATGCGCGCGAGCTGCCGGCCGAGGGCGGCGACACCTTGTTCGCCAACCAGCACCTGGCCTACGAGGCCCTGCCGCTGGCCTTGAAGCTGGCCGTGGCCGGCCTGCGCGCCGAGCACAGCTACCTCTGCAAGTACGAGGAGCTGCGCGCGCGCAACCCGTTCCGGCCGGCGCTGACACAGGCGCAGATCGACGAGGTGCAGCCGGTGGTGCACCCGGTGGTGCGCAAGCATCCCGAGACGGGCCGCAAGGCGCTGTTCGTCAGCGAGCACTTCACCACCCGCATCGTCGGCCTGCCCGAGAGCGAGAGCCGCGCCCTGCTGGCCGAGCTGTTCGCCCACAGCACCCGGCCGCAGTTCGTCTACCGCCATCGCTGGCAGCCGAATGACATGGTGTTCTGGGACAACCGCGCGCTGCTGCACCTGGCCACCGGCTGCCCCGAGCACCAGCGCCGCCGCCTCAACCGCAGCACCATCGAAGGCGATCTGCCTTTCTGACCGAACACCCTGGCCACCCCATGAAAATCAACACCCTTATTTCCGCCGCACTCGCGCTCAGCCTGGCCGGCACGGCCGCACATGCCGAGGGTCAGCTGCGCATCGCCGAGCAGTTCGGCATCGTCTACCTGCTGCTCAATATCGCGCAGGACCAGAAGCTGATCGAGAAGCACGGCAAGGCCGCGGGCCTGGACATCAAGGTCGAGAACGTCAAGCTCTCGGGCGGCGCCGCCGTCAACGAGGCCCTGCTCTCGGGCAGCATCGACATCGCCGGCGCCGGCGTGGGCCCGCTGCTGACCATCTGGGACCGCACGGCCGGCAAGCAGAACGTGCGCGGCATCGCCTCGCTGGGCAACTTCCCCTACTACCTGACCAGCAACAACCCGGCGGTGAAGACGATTGCCGACTTCACGGACAAGGACCGCATCGCGCTGCCGGCGGTGGGTGTGTCGGTGCAGTCGCGCATCCTGCAGCTGGCCAGCGCCAAGCGCTGGGGCGACGCGCAGTTCAACCGGCTCGACAAGCTGCAGGTGGCGCTGCCGCATCCCGAGGCCACCGCGGCCCTGGTGAAGGGCGGCACCGAGGTCAATGCGCATTTCGGCAATCCGCCCTTCCAGGAGCAGGGCCTGGCCGGCAACCCGGCGGTGCACATCGTGCTGAAGAGCTACGAGGTGCTGGGCGGCCCGGCCTCGGCCACCGTGCTCTACACCACCGAGAAGTACCGCCGCGACAACCCCAAGACCTATGCCGCCTTCATTGCGGCCCTGGGCGAGGCGGCGCGCCTGGCCAGCACGCAACCCGAGCTGGCGGCCGACATCTTCATCCGCAGCAACAACTCCAAGCTGGAGCGCGACTTCCTGATCAAGATCATCAAGAACTCCGAGGTGCAGTACAAGCTCACGCCGCAGAACACCTACACCCTGGCGGATTTCATGCACCGCGTGGGCGCCATCAAGACCCGCCCCGGCCGCGCGCAGGACTACTTCTTCGACGACGCGCACAACGCGGCGGCCAACTGATGAACGCGCTGGTGCAGGAGCTCCTGCCGGCTGCACCGCCGGCGCCGCTGCCGGATGCGGCGCCAGCGGCGGCGCCGGCCCGCCCGCTGCTGCAGGTGCGCGGCCTGAGCCTCGAGTACGCCAGCGCGGGCCAGGTGCAGCGCGCCACCCACGAGCTGAGCTTCGACGTGCTGGAGGGCGATCGCTATGTGCTGCTGGGCGCCTCGGGCTGCGGCAAATCGTCCCTGCTCAAGGCGATCGGTGGTTTTCTGCCCGCCGCCGAGGGGCAGATCTTGCTGGACGGCCGGGCGGTGCAGGGCCCGGGCCCCGATCGCGTGGCGGTGTTCCAGGAATTCGACCAGCTGCCGCCCTGGAAGACGGTGCTGGCCAATGTGATGTTCCCCCTGCTGGCGAGCCGGCGCGCCAGCCAGGCCGAGGCGCGCGAGCGCGCCTGGCACTGGCTGGCCAAGGTGGGCCTGGCGGACTTTGCCCAGCGCTACCCGCACCAGCTCTCCGGCGGCATGAAGGCGCGCGTGGCGATTGCGCGCGCGCTGGCGATGGGCCCGCGCGTGCTGCTGATGGACGAGCCCTTTGCGGCGCTGGACGCGCTGACGCGCCGGCGCATGCAGGAAGAGCTGCTGCAGCTGTCGGCGCAGGAGCGCTTCACGCTGGTCTTCGTCACCCATTCGATCGAGGAGGCGCTGGTGCTGGGCAACCGCGTGCTGCTGCTCTCGCCGCACCCGGGCCGGGTGCGCGCCGAGCTCGACGCCGAGCGCTTCGATCTGCACAGCCAGGGCTCGCCCGAGTTCCAGGCCCAGGTCCAGCGCATCCACCAGCTGCTGTTCAGCGGATTCAAGCGATGAGCGTGATTGCCTTTTTGCCCTCGCGCGCCGAGTTCGTGCGCGAGCTGCCGCCCCTGCCGGCGCATACCCGCGCGCACCGCCTGCCGCTGGCGCAGCGCCTGTGGCAGGCGGCGGCGCTGCGGCGCGGCCTGATGCTGGCGCTGCTGGCGGGCCTGTGGGAGCTGGGCGCGCGCTGGGCCGACAACGACCTGCTGCTGCCCGGCTTCGGCCAAACGGCGCTGGCCTTTGCGCAGGGCCTGCGCAGCGGCGAGCTGCTGCAGCGCGCCGGTATCTCGCTGGCCCTGCTGCTGCAGGGTTATGCCATGGGCGTGGCCCTGAGCCTGGCGCTCACGGCGCTGGCCGTCTCCACCCGGCTGGGCCGCGACCTGCTGGCCACGCTCACCGCCATGTTCAACCCGCTGCCGGCGATCGCGCTGCTGCCGCTGGCCCTGCTGTGGTTCGGCCTCGGCGCCAAGAGCCTGATCTTCGTGCTGGTGCATGCGGTGCTGTGGCCGCTGGCGCTCAACACCCTGGCCGGCTTTCAGTCGGTGCCCGAGACCCTGCGCATGGCGGGCCGCAACTACGGCCTGCGCGGGCTGCGCTTCGTCTGGCAGATCCTGGTGCCTTCGGCCCTGCCGTCGGTGCTCTCGGGCCTGCGCATCGCCTGGGCCTTTGCCTGGCGCACCCTGGTGGCAGCGGAGCTCTTCTTCGGCGCCTCCTCGGGCAGCGGCGGCCTGGGCTGGTACATCTTCCAGAACCGCAACGAGCTGCTCACTGACCGCGTTTTTGCCGGCCTGGCCATGGTGATACTGATCGGCCTGCTGGTGGAGACGGTGGTCTTCAACACCGTGGAGCGGCTGACGGTGCGGCGTTGGGGCATGCTGCGTTAGTTGGGCGGCTATCATCGGCGTCCTGCCTCGGACATGGGATGGATGATGACAAGCACAAGCCGTCGAATCGCATGGAGCTGCATCGCGCTGTGCGCCGCCATCGTGCTGGCCGCGCTGGGCTGGGCGGCCTTCACCCTGGAAGGGCAACGCAGCAGCGCCGCGCAGCAGTTCGCGCTGCAGCGCGGCCTGGAGAATGGGCGCCAGCTGCTGGCGCATTACCAGCGACAGCCCGTCGAGAAGGACTGGCAAGCCGTGATGAACAAAGCGGCGGCCCTGGCGGCCCTGCAGAGCCTGCGCTTTGGCCCGGAGCAGCTCGGCGAGCTGGCGGTGCTGGTGCCTGGCAAGATCGCCGGGCTGGCCCAGCTGGCCGCCGGGCCGGGCGCGCAACTGACGGCCTATGCGCCGCCCGACCCGCTCTGGCACTGGACCCTGGTGGCCCGTTTGCCCCAGGCCAGCTCCCTGGCCGTTGCGCCAGAGCAATGGCTGCCACAAGTGCTGATGGGGCTGCGCCGCGAGCCTCTCTTGTCGGGTGCCGCAGTGCTGACCCTGTTGTGCGCCTGCGGGGCGGGCCTGCTGCTGGCTGCTCAGGCCCGGGCCGTCGTTGCCGAGGCGAGCCCCGTCAGCGCGCCGGCCAGCCGCGCCGCGCCGCTCGGCGATCTGGAGGCGGCGGTGCGCGAGAACCAGCAGCTGCGCCACGAACTCAGCCAGCAGGCCGAGTTGCTGAGGTTGCAGGCCGACGGGGTGCGCGCGCGACGCGTCAAGCAGCCCGTGTATTGAGCCGGCGCTCCAGCGCATAAGCAACGCGCGAGAGCCCGAAGCAGAGCACGAAGTAGCTGCCGGCCAGGGTGGCGTAGACCTGCAGCGGCTTGACAAGCACCTGGGCGTTGATCTGGTTGGCGATGTAGGAGAGCTCCGAGAGGCCGATGATGGTGCCCAGCGAGGTCTCCTTGATGGTGGAGACGAACTGGTTCACCAGCGAGGGCAGCATGTGGCGCAGGGCCTGGGGCAGCAGCACCAGGCGCAGCGCCTGCGGATAGCTCATGCCCAGCGAACGCGCCGCCTGCAGCTGGCCCTTGGGCAGGGCCTGCAGGCCGGCGCGCACGATCTCGGCCAGGTAGGCGGCGTCGAACAGCACCAGGGCGGCCAGCATGGTGGCGAACTGGTTGGTCTTGAGGCCGGTGACGCTGGGCAGGAAGAAATAGGCCCAGAACACCACCATCAGCAGCGGCGTGCCGCGCACCACGAACACCAGGCCGGTGACGGGCAGGCGCAGCCAGGGCAGCGGGCTCACGCGCGCCAGGCCCAGCAGCACGCCCAGCGGCAGGGCCAGCAGCAGGCCCAGGCTGGCCAGCACCAGGGTCAGGGCCAGGCCGCCCAGCGGGCCGTTCGGGTACTGGCCGACCAGGAAGTAGAGCCAGTAGGTGTCGATCAGCTCGCTCATGATGCCCGCAGCCTGACCGGGTAGCGCCATTGGTAGAGCTGGGCCAGCGCGGTGATGAGCAGGGAGATGCCCAGGTAGCCGGCGGTGACCACCGCAAAGGTCTCGAAGCCGCGGAAGCTGGCGGTCTCGACGCGCTGGGCCTGGTACATCAGCTCGGCCGCGCCGATCACGGTGGCGATGCTGGTGTTCTTCCAGAGGTTGAGCGTCTGCGAGATCAGCGGCGGCACGGTGATGCGCAGGGCCTGCGGCAGGATCACCAGGCGCATGCTGGCCAGGAAGCCGAAGCCCAGCGCGCGCGCCGCGTCCAGCTGGGTGTGGGGCACGGCGCGCAGGCCCGAGCGGATGTCCTCGGCCATGTAGGCGGCGCTGTAGATGGTGAGGGCGATCACCGCGGCGGCGGCCTCGATATTGCCAGCGTAGAGCCAGGCCTTGACGCCCTCGGGCAGGGCCTCGGGGGCACCGAAGTACCAGAACAGCATGTGCACCAGCAGGGGCACACTGCGCACCCCCTCCACATAGGCAAAGCCCAGCGCCTGCGCGATGCGCGCGGGCGCCAGGCGCAGCAGCGCCACCAGCACGGCCAGCGGCAGGGCCAGCAGCAGGGTGATGGCGGTGAGCTGCAGCGAGAACAGGAAACCGCTGAGCAGCCACTCGCGGTACTGGCCCTGCAGCAGCAGTGAGAAATCGAGATGGGGCATGAGGTGCGAGCCTGGTCAGAAAAGCAAAAGACGCCCCGGCGGTCTGGCCGGGGCGTCGATGCGCGGAGGCTGATGCTTAGGCGTCGACTTTGTCGCTGTCGATCTTGAACGTGCGGCTGGGGAACTTGAGCTTGGTCTCGGGGCCGTACCACTTGACGAAGAGCTTGTTGGCCTCGCCGCTCTTTTCAAGCTCGCGCAGCACGCCGTCCACCAGGGCCTTGAACTTGACCTCGCCCTTCTTGATGCCCAGCGCCAGCGGCTCGACGCTGAGGTTCTGCGGCAGGATGGTGAACTGCGCCTGCGCGGCACCCAGCTTGGCATGCTGATCCAGCAGCGAGACCTCGTCGTTCACAAAGGCCACGCCCTTGCCCTGCTGCAGGGCCTGGAAGGCCTGCGGGCCGGTCTCGAAGGTCACCACGTCCACATTCGGCACGGCCTTGCGGATATTGGGTTCCTGCGTGCCGCCCTTGATGGTGACGACCTTCTTGCCGGCCAGGTCGGCGACGTTCTTGATGCCGCTATTGCTCTTCACCAGCACCTTCTGGCCGGTCACGAAGGTGGTGAGCGAGAAGTCGATCACCGCCTCGCGCTCCTTGTTGTGCGTCAGCGAGGCGGCCAGCAGATCCACATGGCCCTGCTGCAGCTCGGGCACGCGGGCGGCCACGGCGAGCTGCTTGATCTGCAGCTTGACGCCCAGCTTCTGCGCAATCGCGCGCGCCAGGTCCACCTCGTAGCCGATGATCTCGCGGCTCTTGGGGTCGATATAGCTGTTGGGCTCGTCGGTGCCCAGCACGCCGACGACCAGCTCGCCCTTCTTCTTGATGTCGTCCAGCTGGTCGGCATGGGCGGCAGAGGCGGCGAACAGGGCGGCAGTGACGGCCAGCACGGTGGCGCTGCGGCGGGTGAAGTTCATGGTTTCTTTCCTTCCTTCCTCATGGGGTTTTGCGATGGGTCGAAGATTAGGGTTTGTGCGGAGTCGAGGGAACGATTCCTTGCTCATATCCATATGCGTGAATGCATCTAGAGCCTGTGTTCTCATGCGCCGATCGCCATTGCCCGCCGCCCAGCCACCATGACCGACAGCCTGCCCATCATCGACATCCAGCCCCTGCTCGAGGGTGGCGACGCCAGTGCGCCGGCCGCGCAGATCCGCGCCGCCTGCCGCGCCCATGGCTTCTTCTACATCCGCGGCCATGGCGTGGACGCGGCGCTGATCGCCGAGCTGGAGCGGCTCAGCCGCGCCTTCTTCGCCCAGCCCGAGGCCTGGAAGCTGCAATGGCCCATGAGCGCGGGCGGCCCGGCGTGGCGCGGCTATTTCAAGGCCGGCGGCGAGCTGACCTCGGGCCTGCCGGACTGGAAGGAGGGGCTTTATCTGGGCAGCGAGCTGGCGCCCGAGCATGCGCTGGTGCGCGCCGGCACGCCGCTGCACGGGCCCAATCTCTGGCCCGATCTGCCCGGGCTGAAGGAGGCGGTGCTGGCCTACATCGAGGCGGTGAGCCGCGCCGCGCATGCGCTGCTGCGCGGCATTGCGCTGAGCCTGGAACTGCCGGCGGACTATTTCGATGCGCGCTACACCGCCGACCCGCTGATCCTGTTCCGCATCTTCAACTACCCCTCAAGACCTGCCCCCAGCGTCGCGCAATGGGGGGTGGGCGAGCACACCGACTACGGCCTCCTGACCCTGCTGTATCAGGACCCGACCGGCGGCCTGCAGGTCAAGACCCCGGCGGGCTGGATCGAGGCGCCGCCCGTGCCGGGCACGCTGGTGTGCAATATCGGCGACATGCTGGACCGCATGACGCGCGGCTACTACCGCTCCACCCCGCACCGCGTGCGGCTCAACAGCAGCGGGCGCGACCGGCTCTCCTTCCCGCTGTTCTTCGATCCGAATTTCGCCGCGCGTGTGCAGCCCATCGAAGGCATCCCCGCGGCCGCGGACGACCGCGCCTCGCGCTGGGATGGTGCCAGCGTGCATGCCTTCGAGGGCAGTTACGGCGACTACCTGATGGCCAAGGTGGGCAAGGTGTTCCCCGAACTGGGGCAGGCCGTGCTGGCGGGCACGGCGCCGCCCTCAATACCGGTCGTCTAGCGCGAAGATGGGCTTGCGCGTCTTCCACAGGCCCTCGGTGAAGTCCGGGAAGGCCAGGGTCTTGAAGCCCTCGGCGATCGACTGCTCCGACAGCGGCGTGATGGCGCTCCAGGCCACCGCGTCGTAGACGTCGATGGGCATCGGTGCGTTCGCCTTGAGCGCCTCCACAAAGGCATGCACGACGAAGAAGTCCATGCCGCCATGGCCCGCGCCCTCGGCCGCCGCGGCGTACTTCTTCCACAGCGGATGGTCGTAGCGGTCCTGGTAGGCCTGGAAGTCCTCCCACTGGTGCGGCTTGCTCCGGCCCTCGATATGGATGCTGTGGTTCACATCCATCCAGATGCCGTCGGTGCCCTGCACGCGGAAGCCCAGCGAGTAGGGGCGCGGCAGCGAGGTGTCGTGCTGCAGCAGGATGGTCTCGCCGTTCTCGCAGGCCAGCGTGGTGGTGACCACGTCGCCGAGCTTGAAGCCGAGCTTGGCATTGGGGTGCTCCTTGGCGCCCATCTTCCTGCCCACATAGTCCTGCAGGCCGCGCGCCTTGGACGCGAAGCTGTTGATGTGGGTGAAGCGGTTGCCGCGGTGGATGTTCACCGCCATCGCGCAGGGGCCGATGCCATGGCTGGGGTAGAGCTCGCCGTTGCGGGTGAGCGAATGCTGGGTGCGCCAGCGCGCCTCGCTCCAGCCCTTGGCGCCGAACTCCACGCCGCTGCCATAGGGCTTGGCCGGGTCGCCGTTGTTGAACTTCACGGCGCGCAGATCATGCTGGTAGCCGCCCTGCAGATGCACCAGCTCGCCGAACAGGCCGGCGCGCACCATCTGCAGCACCGCCATCACGTCGCGCCGGTAGCAGACGTTCTCCAAGAGCATATAGGGCGTGCCGCTGCGTTGCTGGGTGCGCAGCACGTCCCAATGGTCCTGCAGCGTGACGCCGGCCACCACCTCGCAGCCCACCGGCACCTTGGCGTTCATGGCGTCGATGGCCATCGAGGCATGCAGCTCCCAGGGGGTGGCGATGATGACGCCGTCCAGCCCCTTCTGCTCCAGCAGCTTGCGGTAGGCGAAGGGGTCGCCGCCGGCGTCGCTCACGCCATAGGTCTGCGGCCTGGCCTTCTTGTGCTTGTCCACCATCGCCAGTGCGCGGCCCAGCATGATGGGTTCGATGTCGCACAGCGCCGCCACCTCGACGTCGTCGCGGCGCAGCAGCTCCTTCAGCAAGACCTGGCCCCGCATGCCGGTGCCGATCAGGCCCAGGCGCAGGCGCTCGCGGCCGGCCCGGGCCAGGGTGGGGAATGCGGTCGCGCCGGCCAGCGCGGCGGCGGAGGAGAGCGAGAGGAAATGTCTGCGGTTCAACATGGTCTGATGTCTTTGACGGGATGGGTCAGGGCAGGGCGTTGATCTGCCATTCCTGGGTCGGGCCTTCGCCGGGGGTCCAGGCCAGCACGTTGGCGCCGGCGGCCATGCTGCCGCCCGCGATGTCCAGTGCCAGGCCGCTGCCCACATTGATGAGCGCGTAAACCCCGGGTCTGATCTGCACGATGTTCCACTCCTGCGCGGCGCTGCCGTTGGCAGTGTAGATGTCGACATTGCTGCCCACGGCGGTGCCAGCCACGTCCAGCGCCAGGCCGCTGCGCGGATTGATGAGCTTGTAGACGCCCGGCCGCACGACGCTGATGTCCCATTGCTGGGCCGCGCCGCCATGCAGCGGATAGGCCTCGACATTGGTGCCGGGGCTGGTGCCGCCGGCCACCACGTCCAGCGCCATGCCGGCGCTGCCCAGGTTCACCAGGGTGTTGAGGCCCAGGCTGAAGGGCTTGGGCGGCGGCGCCGCTTCCCAGGGCATGGGCACGCTGCGCGGCCCGCCGGGCAGGTTGAGCGGCTGGCCCACGGCCGTGCCGCCGGTGCTGAGCTTGAAGCGGCCGTTCTCGTACGCGAACTGGTAGTTGCTGCAGATCTCGTTGTGGTCCGGGGTGTAGACCGCCGTGCCTTTGGCCTTGTGCACCTCCACCCATTGGCCGCTGGCGGCGTCGCGGTAGCGCACCTGGGCGTAGCTGGCGGCGCGCACCTTGTTGTCCAGGCAGTCGTTGCCCTGCTTGCTCCAGTCCTCCACGAAGCCGTAGGCGCCGGCCTGGGCGAGCGGCTTGGGCAGGCGCATGGTGGCGAGCTTTTGCCGCAGGCCGGTGCCGGTGTCGGTGAAGTACATGCTGACGTCCTGCTTGCCGCCGGGCGCCGCGGCCAGCTCCAGCTCGAAGCGGTAGGCCACATTGACGGCGGGCTTGAAGGGCGACTCGCACTTGATGCCGGTGCCCTCGCCGCCGAAGTTGCTGCAGCTGGAGATGCCGGGGTCGATCACCTCGGGGCTGATGCCGTTCACGTCCCACAGCGAGAACAGCAGCTGGTGCGACTGCACGCCGCCATAGCCGCCGTTGAAGCCGATCACCTCGTAATAGGTGGTGGGCTCCCAGGTGAGGGGCGTGACCTCGGCGCTGAAGCGGTCCCAGGCCGGGCTGCTCCAGTTGATGTGGATGGAGTTGGCGCGCGTCTGGTGCTTCTTGGCCTCGCCGGTGATGACGGCGCTGGCGCCGCTGCCGTCGGCGCGGCGGATGCTGATGTCCAGCGCCTGCTTGAGCTGGCTGCCTGCGGTCCACCAGGCGCTGGCGCGGCCGTAGGCATCGGTGAGCGGGCTGTCGGGGAACACCCAGCCGCTCTTGAGCTCGCCATCGCGGGGCTCCCAGCGCACCGTGCAGCCGGCCACCGGCTGGCCGTCCAGCGTCACGCGCACCTTCAGCCTGCGCGGCTGGTGGGTCTGGTTGCCGGACTCGATGGCGGGGTCGTAGAGGCTGCTGGAGTAGACCGAGCCGACGCGCGCCACGCCGGCGTCGGGCGTCAGCGCGGTGACGATGCTGCCGGCGGGGCAGTCGGGCTGCTGCTGCTCGCTGCCGGTGGCCAGGGCCCGGGCAGCGGGCGCCTGCGCGGCCCGCTCGGGGGCGGTGGCGGCCGTGCCGCCGCCACCGCAGGCCGTTAGCAGGGCGCTGAGACTGGCCAGCGCGGCCAGACGGGTCGAAGTTTGGAACGATGCGGACATGGGGCCACCTCGCGGATGAAAGCGATCAAAAGGGGACGTCGAAGGGGGGGCCGGCGGCGCGGTGCGCGCCGCCGGCAGGGGACGCTTACTTGAACTTGTAGTCGGCCGAGATGCTGAAGATGCGGCCGAAGATGTTGAAGCGGTGGTCGAAACCTTCCCAGCCGTTCGGGTCGTAGTAGGGCTGCTTGTTGAACAGGTTCTTCACATTGAAGCCCAGCTTCAGGTCCTTGGTCGGCGTCCAGGCCAGGTTCAGGTTGACCGTGGTGTAGGAGGGCGTGCCCTTGGCGCATTGCGCCGCCGTCAGCGCGCCGCCGTTGTCTTCGCAGCTCTGCGCGTCGTAGCTGATGTAGCGGGGGTCATAGTCCCACTTGTGGCCACCGGTGTAGTTGACGAACAGACTGGTCACCACATCGCCATAGGCCCAGTCGGCGCTGAAGTTGGCGCGCAGCTTGGGGGTGCCGGCATAGCCGACGAAGTTGGGCGCCCAGCCATCGGCGTCCTCGGCGTTGAAGGTGGTGCGGTTGGCGATCGTCAGGCGGGTGCCGAGCTTGAGTTTGCCCCAGCTCTGCAGCGAGAAGCGCGCCTGCGCGTCGATGTCGAAGCCATCGGTGAGGGTGCGGCCGCGGTTGGTGTAGTTGGTGATCACGCCGGCCAGATTGCCCACCGTGTAGCCCGGCAGCTTGCCGGCGCAGGCGGCGGCATTCGCCGGGTTGGCGCACATCGCGGCCACCTCGGCCATGACGGCGCGGTCGGCGTCCGAGATGGTGTTGCGGAAGGCGTTCGGTGCGCCCACCAGGCCCGGGCCGTACTTGGCGGTGGCGGCCAGGAAGGTGGTGTGGAAATCCTCGCGGATGATCTCGTTGCGGCGGTAGACGAACCAGTAGTCGGCCGAGAGGTCCAGGTCACGGGTGGGCTGGAACACGAAGCCGAAGGTGCTGATCTTGGCGGTCTCGGGCTTCAGGTCTTTGTTGGGCGCGGTCACGCCGCCCACCACCGTGCCGTTGGCGCATTGGGTGTTGAAGAGCTCGTTGCCGCGCGTCACCTCGGCGGCCACGCTGGACTTGCGCAGCAGCTGGGCGATCGCATTGGTCTCGGCGCAGCGGGTGTCGTCCTTCACCACCGTCTGCGCGAACACGCCGCCGTTGCCGGACTCGGCCAGATTCGGCGCGCGGTAGCCTTCGGAGTAGGTGCCGCGCAGCAGCAGTTCGGGCGTGGCGCGGAACTTCAGGCCCAGCTTGGGCGCCAGGTTGGCGCCGAAGTTGGGGTATTTGTCCAGGCGCAGCGCGGCATCGAGTTCCAGGTCCTTGGTGAGTGGCGCGATCGCCTCGGCAAACACGCCGGCCACATTGCGCTCGCCCTTGAACCAGGAGCCGCCCTGCTGGGTGATGTCGCCGGCCGCGGCCGCGGCATTGCCCGGGGTGTAGATCTCCTCGCGCATCAGGCTGGCGCCGAAGGCGGCGCGCACATCGCCGGCCGGCAGCTTGTAGACGCTGCCCTCGACCTTGGCATCCCAGCTCGCCAGGCGCGTCCAGGATTGGATGTCGAAGGTCGGGAAGGCCTCGCGCAGCAGCGCGGCGTTCTTCTCGCTGATCACGCCGAACTGGTAGGCCGGGTTGTCGGCAATGATGCGGCGGCCGGTGCCGGGGTCGACGGTGATCGGGCCGAAGGCCTTCTCGAAGCCGGTCTTGCTGATATTGGTGGTCTGGTACAGCACCGAATGGCTGCCGCCCAGCGCCAGTGCGGTCTCGAAGTCCCACTCGCCCAGGCTGCCGCGCAGGCCGGCGAGGGCGCGGTAGTTGTTGTCGGTGTTGCGCTGGCCGAAGTGGCCGGGCTCGTCCAGCGGCGTGTAGGTCATGCCGGCCACGCCGCCCATCACGCCCTTCAGCTCGGGGCTGAGCTTGTTGTAGACGTTGTTGGGGCCCAGATAGGGGATGCTGAAGCTGTTGAGCTTGGTGCCGGTGTCGCGCGAGTACCAATTGCTGGTGCTGCCGCTATTGAAGGCGCGCGGCGTGTTGTGCGAGCGCATGTCGATCTGCGTGTAGGACAGATCGGCAAAGGCCTCCAGCGCGGGGCTGAACTCGTAGCGGCCGCTCAGGTAGAGCGTGGCGCGCTCGCTCTCGGGCTTGTGGGCCAGCGCATAGGGCAGGGTGTTGATCGCGCAGCTGGTGTTGGCGCCGGTGGTGACGATGCTGGTGCAGCCCGGCAGGGCCATGCCGCGGCGCGCGCCCTTGCTGTCGAACACGAATTGCGTGCCCGGGTTCAGCTGGCCGGGCTGGCTGCCCTCGGTGATGCGGAAGTTCTTGATGTAGGCCGGGTTGTCGACGTAGAAGCCGGCGGGGAACTTGTCGTAGTCGTCCGAGGGGTAGACCGGATCGCGCTTGAAGAGGTTGACCGAGCCGTAGATGTTGAACTTGTCGCGCGCCAGGTCGCCGAAGCCGAACACCGCCGAGGCCGAGTGCTCGCCATAGGCGCCCACATGCGGCGCCTTCTCGGTGCTGACGCTCATCTCCAGGCCCTGGTAGGACTTCTTGGTGATGACGTTGATCACGCCGGCCACGGCGTCGGAGCCGTAGATGGCCGAGGCGCCGTCGGTCAGCACCTCCATGCGCTCGATGGCGGCGGCGGGCAGGGCGTCGATGTTGACGAACAGGTACTGGAAGCCGTCCGGTGCGCCATAGGGTGAGAGGCGGCGGCCGTTCAGCAGCACCAGGGTGGCATAGGCGCCGAGGCCGCGCAGATTGGCCTGCGAGGCGCCGTCGGTGCCGGTGAACATCGAGCGGCTGTCCTCCAGCGCCGGCATGTTCGCCGGCAGATTGCTGAGGATCTCCTGCAGGGTCTTGGCGCCCATCGCCTCGATCTGCTTGGCATCGATGACCTGCACCGGCGAGGCGGTCTCGGCATTGATGCGCTTGATGCTGGAGCCGGTGACCTCCACGCGCTCCAGCTTGTTCTCGCCCTCGGCGCCATGGGCCAGCGAGGCCAGGCCGGCGGCGGCGAGCAGGGCAAACAGTTTGTTGGGTTTCATCTCGTCTATCTCCTGGTGGAGGTGGTCAGCGCCACCTTGTTCTGGCAATAAAGACCGGTAGGTCGGGGGTTAGCGTGTGATCTGTACGGTTGCGCCGGCGGGCCCGAGCAGGGTGGCATTGGCCCAGTTGCCGCAGACCGCGGTGGGCTTGCCGGCCTTGGCGACCTGGGTAACGGCCAGGCTGCGCAATCGCAGCGTTTGCAGGCCGCGCAGGTCGAGTTCGGGCTTCACCACCGCCGGGGCCTGCACCGCGCCGCTGCTGTAGAGCAGGCGGCCGTCGCCCCAGACCTGGAATTCCATCGCGCCACCAGCCTGCCGGCAGCTGTCGTCGATGCCGACGTCGGCGCGGAACATGTTCCAGCCGCTGTCGAGCTTCAGCTGCAGGCTGGCGCCTGGGCGCACGCCCAGGCCCTTGCGGAACTGCAGGCCGTTCATGCGCAGCTCGGGCCGGCCGCTCGCGGCGCGGTCCCGCGCCCAGCCCTGGGGCAGGGCGGCCAGGTCCGAGAGGTAGCGCTGCGTCGGCTCGGCCGTGGCGGACCCGGCCGGCGGGCGGTGCTCCATCACCTGGAACTCCGACAGCACGATGGGTGGCACCTCGGCCGGCGCGAAGGCATTGAAGGCCACCGCCGTGCTGCCGCCCGCCGCCGCGCTGACCATCGGGTCCACCGCGCCGGCGGCGTCGCCATCGGGGTTGTGCACGCTCAGCACGCGGAAGCGCAAGAGGCGGCCGGCGGTGGGCTTGAAGCCGATCGCCTGTTTCCCTTCCTTCAACTCGAGGCGGCCGCGCTGCACCGGCTGGCCCCAGTCGCCGTTGTTGTCGGCCAGGTAGACCTCGTAGTCGCGGATCTGGCCGTACTTCCAGTTCTTGTCGTTGCGCGGTGCCAGCTCGATGCCGTCGATCAGGCGGCGCTCGCCCAGGCCCAGCACCCATTCATGCGGGCCCGTCTTCATGGCCTGATTGCGCGTGCTGCGGAACCAGGTGTCGGGCTTGCCGTCGAAGGCGTTCTCGAGCGGGTGGCCGGGCTCCTCGGCCGGGCGGTTCACCACATGCAGGCTGTCCACCGGCACCGCGCGGCCCAGCGCGGGGGCGGCGGGGAAGTCGCTGCTCTGCGTCTGCGGCGCGCCGGCCGCGATCTGCACGACGAAGTCCAGCGCCTCGCGGATGTCGCGCTTGCTGGTCTTCACCTGCACGGTGCCGAGGCGGTCGGCGGCGTCGTAATACCAGCCCTGCAGGGCGGTGGCAAAGGCGGCCGCGTCGGCGAACTCCGGCAGGACCTGACCCTGCAGCAGCACGGCCTGCGGCTTCGCATGGGTGTGCAGCTGCAGGGCGATGCTACGCTGCGTCTCCTGGCCGGCATAGCTGCCCTGCACCGCGCCCACCTGCACGCTGATGTCGCCGTTGCCGCTGACGGGCGCGCGCATGCTGATGAGCTGGTGGCTGGATTCGCCCTGCTGGTAGCGGCGCGTCAGGCCGTCGTCCTCGTAGAGCGTGGTGCTGGAGTCGCCATGCGGGTAGAGATCCAGGGTCAGCTGGTCCTTGGGTTTCTCGCCGTCGTAGAGCGACTCGGGGTACATGGGCAGGATGGCGCCGGCGCGCACGAACACCGGCAGCTTGTCCAGCGTGACCTGCAGGTCCAGCGTGCGGCCCTCGCGGCCCACCTGGGCCTGGCGGCCGTCCCAGTAGTCGAACCACAGGCCCTGGGGCAGGTAGATGTCCTTGCGCCAGCCGCCGCTGGCGGCCTGGCTGCGGTAGACCGGCGCCACCAGCAGCTCGCGGCCCAGCATGAACTGGTATTTGTGCGCTTCGGTTTGAGCGCTCGCGTCCTCGGGGTGGTCCCACATCAGGCCGCGCACCAGCGGCGCGCCGCTCGTCTCGGCCTCGCGCGCCAGCCCGTACATATAGGGCATCAGCCGCATCTTCAGCTTCAGGTACTTGCGATTGATGCTGCGGTAGGGCTCCTCATAGGCCCAGGGATGCTTGCGCGCCTGCGCGGCCCAGCCCGACATGCCCATCAGCACCGGGGTGAAGCTCTTCCACTGCAGGTCGCGCGTGTAGGTCTCGGGGCTGCCGCCGAAGATCGCGTCCACATCACCGGTGGCATAGGCCTGGCCCGAGAGGCCCGAGCCGATCAGGGTGGGGATGTGCCAGCGGATGTAGTCCCAGCTGCTGCTCTGGTCGCCGGTCCAGGTGACGGCATAGCGCTGCGTGCCGGCCCAGCCCATCACGGTCCAGAGGAAGGGGCGGGCGTCGGAGTTGTCCAGGATGCCCTGGTAGGCGGCCTGGTTGGCGTCCAGCGAGAACTGGTAGCCCTGGCCGGTCCAGGCCACGTCGAGCTTCTGCGCGCGCGTGCCGGCGCTGCCGACCTCCCACTTGATCTTGTCGACGCCGTTCTCGGTCCACAGCCCGGTCTTGAAGCCCAGCTTGGCCAGGCCCTGCACCACCTCGGGCAGCTCGGTGTAGCCGCAGCCATAGCCGTCGTTGGGCAGGATCCAGCCGCCGGGCATGTCGTGCTCGCGGTATTTGCGCGCCACCGACTCGATCACGTCCGGGGTCTTGCCGGTCGGGCCGTCGCTCCAGCCCTTGGGCACGGTGCCGGGCTTCTTGACGTTGTCGCCGTCGTTGTAGCAGTCGGCGTCGCCGTACTCATAGGCCCAGCGCGGCAGCAGGCGGGCGCGGCCGGTGAGGGCGGTGTAGCCGGCCAGCACCTCGCGGATGCTTTTCCCCACGAAGTAATAGCTGTCGAAGCGCCCCTCCTGGTGCGCCAGCGTGATCTGCCCGGGCTGGCGCAGGTCGTAGCTGCCATCGGCCCAGCTGTGGCGCAGCACGCCCCAGCCGCGCGAGCTCATCAGAAAGGGCGCGGGGCTGGGGCGGTCGCCTTCCTCCCAGCCGCCGGAATAGGAGATCTCCAGCTGCCTGCCCTTGAACTCGAAGCTGCCGTTCTGCTGGCCGCCGCCGTAGAAGCGCTCGGCCTTGTCGCTTGCCAGGGTCTGCACGCTGAGCTTGTCGGCCAGGTCCAGGGGCTGGGCCTCCTGCCAGAGCGGCGTGCGGTTGTCGGCCTGGTAGAGGGCGAAGCGCAGCGGCTTCTTGTAGATGCGCAGCGCGAATTCGCTGGTGCGCAGCAGGTGGTGGTCGCCGGCATCGCTGAACTCATGCGCCACCGGGCCGCTGGGTTCATGCTCGACGATCGCGGCGGCCTTGTTGCCGGGCTCGCTGAGCTTGCCCTTGTCGCCCCTGGCGGCGGCCTGGATGCGGAAGAGGTCGGGGCGCAAGAGGCTGATGCGCAGCAGGCCCGCTTGCTGCTTTGCATCGGTGTGCAGCTCCCACTGCGCGCTTGGCGCGCCGTCGCTGCCCTGGCCGATGGCCTTGATGTCGCGCAGATTGCCCACCGGCGCGGCGCCGACGGTCTGTTGCTGTTGCAGCAGCGCTAGCAACAACAGCAGGCCGCCGAGGCGGGCCTGGTACTGCTTGCTGCGCTTCTTCTTCATCATCATCACGCTCTTGCTCATGCCTGCTTCGTCCTCGTGACCCGCCGTGACGGGCCCGCCTTATCTTTCTTTCCGATGTACAAACTCTAGGTTTCGAAACGAAAGTAGTCAACGAAGAGAAAGTTGCATAAGCGTGTTTATCGGCTTTGATGGTGTAAACCACTAGAAAATAGGCCTTTTGCATCTTTCGATGATTGATTTATGGGCGATTGATACTTTCGATTTGGTGGTGTTTTGTGCACGGCAAGGTGAATTTCCACGGAAATTTGGGCCTTACTGATGCGTAAAACCGCATTTTGGCGCCTCCATATCTTTCGATTACTTTCTTTGTTTGACAGCTCGAAAGTTTCGGCTTATCGTCCGGCCCAGACTTTGACCCCTGCAATGAACGACACCAACGCACTTCTGCATCGCAGCGCTGAGGCCTGGCAAGGCATCGGCGGCCTGGCTACCGCGCAAGAGATCGCCCAGCAGCCGGCCGTCTGGCGCGAACTGGCCGCCGGCCTGCAAGCCGGGCGCGCCGGCATCGAGGCTTTCCTGGCGGACTGGCTGCAGCAGCCCGGCCATCTGGTGATACTCACCGGCGCCGGCAGCTCGGCCTATGTGGGCGAGATCGTGGCCGACACCCTCAACGCCGCCTGGCCCGCCGAGGTGCGCGCCATCGCCAGCACCAGCCTCCTGAGCCATCCCGAGCTGTATCTGCGGCGCGAGCGGCCCACCCTGCTGGTGTCCTTCGCGCGCAGTGGCAACAGCCCGGAAAGCCTCGCCACCGTGGAACTGCTGCGCGGCCGCGTGGCGGCGCCGCTGCGCTTCCTCAACATCAGCTGCAATGCCGAGGGCGAGCTGGTGCGCGGCAATGCGCAGCAGGCCGACACGCTGAACCTGCTGATGCCCGCGGCCAGCTGCGATCGCGGCTTCGCCATGACCAGCAGCTTCACCAGCATGCTGCTGGCGGCGCTGACGGTGTTCGACCCGGGCGCCTGGCCGGCTCGCCTGCAGCGCCTGGAGCTGCTGGCCGCGCAGGCCGAGCTGGCCCTGCGGGACTGGGCGCCGGGCCTGATGAACCTGGGCGGGCAGGCCTTCGAGCGCATCGTCTACCTGGGCAGCGGCCCGCTGGAAGCGCTCGCCAAGGAGGCCGCGCTGAAGGTGCTGGAGCTGACCAGCGGCCGCAGCCTGAGCCTGGCCAACACGCCGCTGGGCTTTCGCCACGGCCCCAAGTCGGCGCTGAATGCGCAGAGCCTGGTGGTGCTGTTCCACAGCGCGGGCGCGCTGGCGCGCCGCTACGAGCAGGATCTGCTGGACGAGCTGAGGCGCGAGCGCGTGGCCGGCCACATCGTCAGCGTGGGCCCCGCGGGGTCAGATCTTGCCGCCGATGGGCAGGCCTGGACCCTGGCCGCCGCGGCACTGGCCGGCCTGGGCGATGCCTGGCTGGCGCCGCTGTGGCTGCTGATGGCGCAGCAGCTGGCGCTGCACCAATCGGCGCGCCTGGGCCTGACCCCCGACAACCCCTTTCCCGACGGCACGGTCAACCGCGTCGTGCAGGGTGTCACCATCCACCATGCCCATGTCGAGCACTGAGCCCCAGGCCTGCTGCGGCATCGATATCGGCGGCAGCAAGATCGAGCTGGTGGCCTATGCGGTGCAGGGCGGCGTGCTGAGCGAGCGCCACCGCCGCCGCATCGCCACGCCCACGCAGGATTTCGACGCCTTCTGCCAGGCCATCAGCGCGCTGGTGCAGGAGGCCGACGGCGTGCTGGGCGAGCGCTGCCGCGTCGGCCTGGGCCTGCCCGGCGTGATCGATGCCGCCAGCGGCGTGCAGCTGAGCTCGAACGTGCCGGCGCTGAACGGCCACCAGGTGGGCCCGGCCCTGCAGGCCCTGCTGCAGCGCCCGGTGCGCATCGGCAACGATTGCCAATGCTTCGCGCTCTCCGAGGCCCTGGGCGGCGCGGCCGATGGCTTTCCTAGCATGTTCGGCGTGATCCTGGGCACCGGCGCCGGCGGCGGCTATTGCGTGAATGGCCGCCTGCTCGCCGGCTACAACGGCATGGCGGGCGAATGGGGGCACTTAAGCCTGCCCGCCAGCCTGCTGGCGCGGCACCGCCTGCCGCTGTGGGACTGCCCCTGCGGCCTGCAGGGCTGCCTGGAGCGCTATGTCTCGGGCTTGGGGCTGGAGTCGCTCTACCGCCACCTGGGCGGGGCGGCGCTGGACACGGCCCAGATCGCCCAGCGTGCGGCGGCGGGCGAGGGCGGTGCCCGCCTGTGCCTGGACATCCACCTCGACCTGCTGGCCCATGGCCTGGCGCAGCTGATGCTGGCGCTGGACCCCCATGCCTTCGTGCTGGGCGGCGGGCTGTCCAAGCTGGCGCATCTCTACACCGAGCTGCCCGCCGCGATGGCGCGCCATCTCTTCAAGGGCGTGCGTGTGCCGCCCGTCCTGCCGCCGCATTTCGGCGATGCCGGCGGCGCGCGTGGCGCGGCCCTGCTGGCGCTGCAATCACAACACCGCTGAGCTCCCACCCGCATGTCCCAGCCTCTGACTGTTCTCCTGCAAGCCCGGCCGCATGGCGCCGCCCGCGGGCTCACCAGCGTCTGCTGCAGCCACGCCACGGTGCTGCGCGCCGCCATCCAGGTGGCGCTGGCGCATGGCACGCCGCTGCTGGTGGAGGCCACCTCCAACCAGGTGGACCAGTTCGGCGGCTACACCGGCATGACGCCCGCGCAATTTGCCCGCTATGTGCATGGGCTGGCCGCCGCGGCGGGCCTGCCGGCCGAGCGCCTGATCCTGGGGGGCGACCACCTGGGGCCGAATGCCTGGCAGGGTCTGCCGGCGGCCACGGCCATGGACCATGCCGAGACGCTCATCCATGCCTATGTGAGCGCGGGCTTTCAAAAAATCCATCTCGATTGCAGCATGGCCTGCGCGGACGATCCGCCGCGCCTCTCGGACGCGCTGGTGGCCGAGCGCTCGGCCCGCCTGGCGCGGGTGGCGGATGGCGCCGCGGCTGAGTGTGTTTCCGCTGGCCTGGCCGCGCCGGTCTATGTGATCGGCACCGAGGTGCCGGTGCCCGGCGGCGAGGCCTCGCTGGGCGGCGGCGTGGCCGTGACCGCCCCGGCGGCCGCCGACCAGACCCTGCAAGTGCATGCCCAGGCCTTTGCCGCCCAGGGCCTGCAGGCGGCCTGGGAACGCGTGATCGCGATGGTGGTGCAGCCGGGCGTGGATTTCGACCACAGCCAGGTGCAGCATTACGCCCCCGCCGCCGCGGCCGAGCTCTCGGCCTTCCTGCGGCGGCAGACGCTGCGCCCCGGCCTGGTGTTCGAGGCCCACAGCACCGATTACCAGACCGAGGCCGCGCTCGCCGCCCTGGTGCGCGACGGTTTCGCCATCCTCAAGGTCGGTCCGGCGGCCACGTTTGCGCTGCGCGAGGCCTTGTTCGCGCTCTCGCACATCGAGGCCGAGCTGCTGCCCGCCGCGCGCCGCGCCGGCCTGATCGAGGTGCTGGAGGCCGCCATGCTGGCCCAGCCCAGGCACTGGCAGAAGCACTATGCCGGCACGCCGGCTCAGCAAACCCTGCTGCGCCGCTATGCCTTCAGCGACCGCTGCCGCTACTACTGGGGCGAGCCCGCGGTGCAGACGGCCGTGGATCAGCTGATCGCGAATCTCGAAGGCATCGAGCTGCCGCTGCCGCTGGTGAGCCAGTTCCTGCCCGAGCAGGCGCGGGCGGTGCTCGAAGGGCGGCTGGCGCCACGCGCGCAGGCCCTGGCCGAGCACAAGGTGGGCGCGGTGTTGGCGGTCTACGCACGCGCCTGCGGCGGCTAAGCTCTCGTCCTTCGCATCGAAACACGACAAGCATCACCATGAGAAACACCAGCGAACGCCGCGAACGCATCCTGCAGATGCTGGTCAAGCAGGGCAGCGTGCAGGTCTCGGACCTGGTGCCCCTGCTGGGCGTCTCGGCCGTCACGATCCGCTCCGACCTTGCCACCCTGGAGGCCCAGGGCCTGGTGACGCGCAGCTATGGCGGCGCCGCGCTGATGCGCCAGCCGCCGCCGGAGCAGACCATCCGCCAGAAGGATGGCCTCAATGCCACGCTGAAGGAGCGCATCGGCGCCTGCGCGGCGCAGCTGGTGCAGCCCGGCGACAACATCATCATCGACTCGGGCTCCACCACCGTGCCGCTGGCGCGCCATATCCGCGCGCTCAAGCAGGTCACGGTGATGACCAACGGCCTCAACATCGCCTGGGAGCTGGCCGATGCCGAAGGCGTGGACCTGATGCTCACCGGCGGCCGCCTGCGCAAGGAGTCGCTCTCGATCCAGGGCGCGCAGGCCGAGGCCTGCCTCGGCGCCTACAGCTTCGACAAGCTCTTCCTCGGCGTGGACGGGCTGGACCTGCAGTTCGGCCTCACCACCCACCACGAGGCCGAGGCCAGCCTGAACCACAAGATGGTGGAGCGCGCCAAGAAGGTCATCGTGCTGAGCGACGCCTCCAAGTTCGGCCGCGTCAGCCTGCACCGCATCGTGCAGCTGGACCGCGTGCACACCGTCATCACCGATGCTGGCATCAGCGCCGAGTACCGCGACGGGTTGCAGCGCCTGGGCATCGAAGTCATCGTCGCCGAATGATGAAGCAAGTCCAGGGCCGCATCCTCACGCCGCAGGGCTGGCTGCAGGGGCAGCTCGGCTTCGATGCGCGGGTACGTTCGATCACGGCGGGCGCCGCAAGCGCTGCAAGTGCCGCAAGTGGCCACACCATCCTGCCCGGCTTCATCGACCTGCATGTGCATGGCGGCGGCGGGGTGGACGTGATGCAGGGCGGCAGCGCCGCGCTCAAGGTGGCGCGCCTGCATGCCCGCCACGGCACCACGGCCCTGCTGGCCACCACCATGACGGCGCACCTGCCGCAGATCGAGCGCGCGCTGATGGGCGTGGCCGCCGGCATGGCGGCGCGGGATCCGGACGGCGCGCAGATCCTGGGCGTGCACCTGGAAGGCCCGTTTCTCAACCACAAGCGCCTGGGCGCCCAGCCGCCGCTGGTGCTGGAGGCCACGCTGGAGGGCGTGCAGCGCCTGCATGCGCTGGCCCCCATCAAGGTGCTGACCCTGGCCACCGAGGTGGGGCAACACCTGGCCCTGATCCCGCAGCTCTGCGCGCTGGGCATGCGCGTGCAGATCGGCCACAGCGCCGGCAGCTATGAGGATGGCGTGGCCGCGCTGGCCGCCGGTGCCAGCGGCTTCACCCATCTGTTCAACGGCATGACCGGGCTCAACCATTACCAGCCCGGCATGGTGGGCGCGGCGCTGGCCCATGCCGAGTTCGCCGAGCTGATCCCGGATCTCGAGCATGTGCACCCGGGCGCGCTGCGGGCCGCCCTGCGCGCCATTCCCAAGGCCTATGGCATCACCGATGCCACGGCGGCCACCGGCATGCCCGACGGCGAGTACGAGCTGGGCCCGCAGCGGGTGATGAAGTGCATGGGCTGCGTGCGCCTGCTGGACGGCAGCTCGCTGGCCGGCAGCGCACTCACCATGGACCAGGCGCTGCGCAACCTCGTCGCCATCGGCCTGCCGCTGGCCGAGGCCTCGCAACGCCTCTCGCAATACCCGGCCGAGTTCCTGGGCCTGGCCGAGCGCGGCCACCTTGCGCCCGGCGCCTGGGCCGATGTGCTGGTGCTGGACGAGCAGCTGCGCCTGCTCGAGGTCTATGTGCAGGGCCAGCTCATTCCGCGGGCATGACGCCGCTTTCCTGACCGACAACAAGCAGCAAGAGACACACGATGACCGACGCCACCGCCTCGCGGGCCCTTACCGCCGCCGCATCGCCACCGTCCGCCTGGGCGATGCGCTTCATGCTCTTCATCGCCGGCATGGGCGGTCTGCTCTACGGCATCGACATCGGCATCATCGCCGGCGCCTTGCCCTATCTGGAGTCCACCGCCTCGCTGGCCTGGAAGCTCAGCACCCAGCAGCTCGGCTTCATCGTCGCCGCGGTGCTGCTGGGCAGCGTGCTGTCCTCGCTGTTCGCCGGTGCGCTGGCGGACCTCATCGGCCGCAAGGCCGCGATGCTGCTGGCGGGGGCGCTGTTCACGCTCAGCATCCCGGTGATCGCGCTGGCCGAGGGCTACACGCCGCTGCTGCTGGGCCGGCTGCTGCAAGGCATCAGCGGCGGGCTGATCGGCGTGGTGGTGCCGCTCTACCTGGCCGAATGCCTGGGCGCCGACAACCGCGGCCGCGGCACCGCGATGTTCCAGCTGCTGCTCACCATCGGCCTGGTGGTGGCGGCGCTGATCGGGCTCTACCAGGCGCGCACGGTGGAGGCGGTGGCTGCGGCCGGCAGCAGTGCCGCGGCGGTGTTCGCCGCCAAGGACCAGGCCTGGCGCAGCATCTTCTGGGCCTGCCTGACGCCCGGCCTGATCTTCACCCTGGGCAGCCTGCTGCTGAACGAATCGCCGCGCTGGCTGGTGCGCCAGGGCCGCGTGGCCGCGGCGCGCGCCGCGCTGCTGCGCAGCCGCGATGCCGCCCAGGCCGAGCTGGAGCTGCGCGAGATGCAGGAGGCCGCACCCGCGGCCGCGGCCGGCACGGGTATGAGTGCCAGCGCGCAGGACCCGCTGCTGAGCCGCCGCTACCTGCTGCCCTTCTTCCTCGCCTGCCTGGTGCTGGCCTGCACCCAGGCCACCGGCATCAATTCCATCCTGGCCTACGCGGTCAACATCCTCAACCAGGCCGGCCTGCCCGGTGCGGTGGCCAACGGCGCCGACGTGGCGATCAAGCTGCTGAACGCGCTGATGACGGTGGTGGCGGTGCTGCTGGTGGACCGCAAGGGCCGCAAGTTCCTGCTCATGCTGGGCAGCGGCGGCATCATGCTGTCGCTGCTGGGCGCGGCGCTGCTGTTCCAGGGCGCCGAGAGCGGGCGCCGCGATGGCCGCGAGGCGGTGCAGGCGTTGGTGCAGAATGATGCGCTGGAGCTGCGCCTCGACGCGGCGCTGCTGCAGCGCCTGGGTGTGCAGCCAGGCGCCGAGGGCGCCCAAGCTGGCGGGGCGCAACAACTGACCCTGTCCTATGCCTACGGCCCCTTCACCAATGTGCAGACGCGCCGCAGCGACGAGGCCGGCCTGCCGGCCATCCGCATCAGCCGTGCCGACACCGTGCAGGCCGATGGCGTGATCGGCGCCTTCTTCCGCCGCCTGCACCTGAACCCCTTTGCCGACCCGGCCGAAGCCGCAGGCGCGCCGCTGCGCATCGAGCAGGCCCTGGTCGGCCCGGTGCCCAGCGCCAGCCATGGCTGGTGGGTGGCGGCCTGCATCTTTGCCTTCGTGGCCTTCTTCGCCGTCGGCCCGGGCGTGTGCGTGTGGCTGGCGCTCTCCGAACTGATGCCCACGCGCATCCGCTCCAACGGCATGAGCATCGCGCTGCTCATCAACCAGTTCGTCTCCACCGTGATCGCCGCCGTGTTCCTGCCCACCGTGGGCCAGCATGGCTATGCGGCGATGTTCTATTTCTGGGCCGGCTGCACCCTGGTGTACTTCCTCACCGCCGCCTTCCTGCTGCCCGAGACCAAGGGCAAGACGCTGGAAGAGATCGAGGCGGCGTTCCGGCGCTGAGGGCCTAGGGCCTGTTAACACTACGTTTGCCCGATGCGTTGCCACCAGAAAAGCCGTGAACTAGGCGCAAACCGAAGCCGGGGTCACTCCCCCGGCGAGGCTTTGCAACGACGTGCACGGTTTTTCTGGTGGCAACCCGAAGGGAACGGGGCTGGCAGGGCCCATCTCGTCGTTGAACTCCTTGCCCAGGCAGCCAGCCTGGGCTTCGTCGTCCGCCTAGACCTGGGCCCTGCCGGCCCCGTTCGCACGGGCAAACGTAGTGTTAACAGGCCCCAGCCATGTCCAGCTTTGTGTGGGGCCTGATTGGCCCCGGGGCTATCGCCCAGCGTTTTGCCGAGGCCGTGCACGGCCTGCCCGGGGTGCAGCTTGGCTGCGTGCTGGGCCGTGACCCGGCGCGCACGGCCGCCTTCGCGGCGCGCTGGGGCGCGCAGCCGGCGCCGGATCTGCACGCCCTGCTGTCCGATCCGGGCCTGGACGCGATCTACATCGCCACCCCGCATGCACAACATGGCGAACTGGTGCGCGCCTGCTTGCTGGCCGGCAAGCCGGTGCTGTGCGAGAAGCCGCTGGTGCCAGGTCTTGCCCAGGCGGCGCCGCTGGTGGCGCTGGCGGCCGAGCGCGGTGTGTTCCTGATGGAGGCGCTGTGGACGCGCTTCCTGCCCGTCTTTGCCCAGGTGCGGGCCTGGCTGGATGCCGGCGCCATCGGCCCGGTGCGAGCCATCCAGTCGAGCTTCTGTTTCGCCGCCCCCTTTGATCCGGCGAGCCGCCTCTACGACCCGGCGCTGGCCGGCGGCACCCTGCTGGACATCGGCATCTACAACCTGGCGATGACCCGCTGGGTGCTCGAGCCCCGGCCCGGTGCCTGCCCGGAGCCGCTGAGCCTGCGCGCCGAGGGCCTGCTGGCGCCCACCGGCGTGGATCAGCGCGTGGCGGCCACGCTGCTGTTCGAGGGCGGCGTCAGCTCGCAATTCGTCTGCGCCTTCGACGGCGCGGCCGAGAACGCGCTGCACATCCTCGGCGAGCGTGGCTACATCCGTCTGCCGCACAATTTCTGGGAGGCCACGCGCGCCGAGCTGCATGCCGGTGGGGCCGCCCCCATCCTGGCCGAGGCGCCGTTTCGCATCAATGGCTTCGAGGGTGAGATCGAGGAGGCGATGCGCTGCATACGCGCCGGCCGGCTTGAGAGCCCGCAGATGCCACATGCCGAGACGCTGGCGCTGCAGCGCTGGATCGATACCTTGCGGCAGCAGCTGGGTGTGCGCTATCCCTTCGAGTAGGCGGCCCATTTGGGCGTGCCGATCTGCGGGTGCGTCAATGTGGTTGAGCCTTCCATCGAACGATGGATCGGTTGGGGGCGGTGGCAATGCCTTCCATGGTCAGGTCGAGACCGACAAGCAAGGTGTTAGATTTGCGGTCCATGGCCTGGCCCCACGCAACAAACTCGCAACGCCCCGGCAACCCGTCCGCCGGGTGCCTTGGTGTCGCTCTGCAGGCCCAGTGCCCGCAAGCTACCGTATCGCAGGGGTCGGGTTGGCCGGGTTCGTGAAGCTATCTTGTGTAGACGTCAATGAGTCCGCAGCTGCGCTTCGCACCCTATCGCGCCGTGATAAACGTTGTGCAGGGGCTCTGTATCGACGCGGCGGCGAACGCGATTTTGATGCCCGGCCCCGCAGATCGATCCGTCGACGCCGCTGCGACGATCCTGCTCGCCGGCTTCCGCGAGATTGAAGCCTCGCTCCGCGCTTTGAGCCTGATCGAAACACTGATCGGAGTAGCGCCGCCAAGGTCAAAGCATGTGAATCGCAGCGAGTACTTGATCTTCCTCGTCGGCGGCTACCTTCAGGAGGTCTACCTTCTGGACCAGCGTCTGGACGCCTACGCAACGAGAATCGGCCGCGCCTACAAGGGAAGACTTCACGCGGCGGCCATCATGACACCTATCCGCCACACGTTGAATGCCATCCTCCGACGCCGCGGCGCTCACGTGCACGAGTCGCGGTTTGAAGACAAGCGTATTGGTTTTCTTCAGGGTGTAGCGTTCGTGCAGCACTTGATTGAAGGACTGGAAGTCACTGCAACGCGCCACTACAAACGCGTTCACACGGAGTGGCACGAGCAGATAAAAGCCAACAATATGGTGACAGTTGGCTTGCTCGAAGACTATTTCGGGGCACTACTTTCGGCGGTGTCCGAGCAAGGGCACCTCATCCTTCCCCGCACTGGGAAGGGCCCGGCCCGGAGCGTCCCGCTTGACGCCTAACTGGTTACAGAGGCTCCCGCCGCGTCAACACCGTCGCATTGAAGTTTCCCCATCAAGACCTGACCTATTCCAAGCGCTGTCGTGCTTCGCCCCGGCTTCCTCGCAGGACAGTTGCCGTGAGTCTGACCCACACGCCCCGTGCCCGCCGCAGAGCACTACCCTTGCCCCCATGCAAGACACTTTCAAACCCATCACCACCGCTCGCCTGACCCTGCGTCGCCTGCAACCCGCCGACCTGGCGCGTTTCGCCGCCTACCGTGCCGACCCGGAGCTGGCGCGCTACCAGGGCTGGAGCGCGCTGAGCCTCGGAGCGGCGGCCGACTTCATCGCCGATATGCAACAGGCCCCCGCCTTTGTGGAGGAGGCCTGGTTGCAGCTCGCGATCGCGCGGCGCCCCGGTGACGAGCTGGTGGGCGATATCGGCCTGTGCCTGCATGCCGGCGGCGTGGCCGAGATCGGCTTCACGCTGAGCCGTGCGGCGCAAGGCCAGGGTCTGGCAAGCGAGGCGCTGCGGGCCTTGCTCGCGCGGCTGTGGGAGCGGCCCCAGGTGCTGCGCGTGATGGCCGTCACCGATGCGCGCAACCAGGCCTCGATACGGGTGCTGGAGCGACTGGGGCTGCGCCTGATGGGCAGCGAGCAAACGATCTTCAAGGGCGAGCCCTGCACCGAGCTGCGCTACCGGCTTGATCGACCGGGCTGAAGCCGGTTTCAGCTTCAGCCGCGGTTTGACACGCTGTTCGCGCAGGCGTCTCATCGCTCGGTTCGCGATCCAGCATGGAGTTTGCAGATGAAGCAATTGCACACACTCGCAGTCTTCAGCGCCATGGCGCTCGTCGGTCTGGGCGCCGGCTCCGGCGTCATGGCATCCCCGGCGGCCGAGCCCGCCAAGCTCGACGAGGCGGTGCAGGCCGGCAAGGACGAGGCTGGCAAGCTCGGCAAGCCCAAGGGCGGCAAGCCCGGCGGCCTGCGCGAACATCTGGTCAAGCTCAAGCAGGCCCTGCCGCCCAGCTCCACCGAGGGCCCGGCCGCCGCCGGCGATGCGGGCTTCCTGCAGCGCGCCTATCCCGAGGACGACATCCCGCTGGCCCGCATCGAGGCGGCGCGCAGTGCCGCCAAGGTGGTGGCGGGGCGCAACTTCCCGGCCGGCAAGGGCCGGCCCGGTACCTTTGTGAGCGTCGGCCCGCAGGAGGCCTTGTTCCCGCGCTCGCCCTACCGCTCCTCCTTCAGCTACATCCCGACCGACTATGTCGGTGCCGGCCGCACCGTGGCCCTGGCCATCGACCCGAACTGTACGCAGGGCCAATGCCGGCTCTGGGCCGCACCCGCGGGCGGCGGCATCTGGCGCACCAAGAATGCGCTGAACGGCCAGCCGAACTGGCAGTACCTGAGCGGCCCCTTCGGCATCAATGCGATCGGCTCCATCACGCTGGACCCGAACGACGCCACCGGCAACACCTTGTGGGTGGGCACCGGCGAGGCGAACGGCTGCGGCAGCGGTTGCATCGCCGGCGTGGGCATCTACAAGTCCACCGATGGCGGTGACAGCTGGAGCGGGCCCCTGGGCGTCGCCTCGTTCAACGCCCGCGCCGTCGGTTCGATCGCCGTCAAGCCGGGCGATCCGCTGACCATTTACGCGGCCTCGGTGCGCGCCGGCCGCGGCGCCTCCTCGGTGGCCACCGGTGGCGTGGTGACCCTGGTGCCCGGCGCACCGCAGTGGGGGCTTTACAAGTCCACCGACGGCGGCGCCAGCTGGACCTACCTGCACAATGGCTCGGCCGCGGCGGCCGACTGCTCGGCCGCGAATCTGGTGGCGCAGGCCAACAACCTGAACGCCTGCTCGCCGCGCGGCGTGCGCCAGATCGAGCTCGATCCGGTCGATCCCGACACCGTCTACGCGGCCTCCTTCGGGCGCGGCGTCTGGCGCTCCAGCGATGGCGGCGCGAGCTGGGTGCAGATCAAGCCCTCGCTGAACGCCACGCAGAACACCACCCGCCCGATGCTGGCGGTGAACCGGCTGGCGAATGGCAACACGCGCCTCTATGTGGCCGAGGGCAATGTCGGCGCACCCTATGCGCGCCTGTTCCGCAGCGACGACGCGCGCAGCGGCGCACCGGTGTTCAGCGATCTCACCAGCAGCAACCCCGCCAACCCCGGCTATGGCTCCTACAACTTCTGCAGCGGCCAATGCTGGTACGACAACTTCGTGGTCTCGCCGGCGGGCTACCCGGACATCGTCTACCTGGGCGGCTCCTATGCCTATGGCGAGACCGGCGGCATCTCCAACGGCCGCGGCGTGGTGCTGTCGACCGATGGCGGCGCGTCCTTCACCGACATGACCATGGACGGCACCGACCCCGTCAACCCGAACGGCCTGCACCCCGACCAGCATTACCTGGTGGTGCAGCCGGGCAACCCCTACCGCTTCTTCGAGGCCTCGGACGGCGGCATCGTGCGCTCCAGTGGCATGTTCTCCGACGTCTCGGTGTGGTGCGATGCGCGCGGCCTGGGCGGCGCGAACCTGCTGCGCTGCAAGCAGCTGCTGTCGCGCGTGCCCTCCAGGCTGGAGAGCATGAACAAGGGCTTGTCCACCTTGCAGTTCCAGAGCCTCTCGGTGAGCCCGCACAACGTCAACCTGGTGCAGGGCGGCACGCAGGACAACGGCACCTGGCAATCCACCGGCAACCCGGTGCGCTGGATCAATACCATGATCGGCGACGGCGGGCAGTCGGGCTTCGACGTGGCCGACCCGAAGTTCCGCTTCCACACCTTCTACGACGCCTCGCCGGACGTGAACTTCAGCGGCGGCGAGATGGGCGACTGGAACTGGATCGGCGACCCGATCTATGGCACCGGCGGCCAGTTCTATGTGCCCATCATCTCGGACCCCAAGGTCAGCAAGACCATGTTCGCCGGCGCGGCCAATGTCTGGCGCACCAAGACCTGGGGCATGGGCACGATGACGCTGGCCGAGTTCCGCGGCCACTGCAACGAGTGGCGCGGCGACTTCACGGTGCAATGCGGCGACTGGCAGCAGATCGCGGCACCCAGCCTCGTCGCGGCGGCACGCGGTGACCGCGCCGGCGGCGCGATGGCGGCGGTGGAGCGCACCGCCTCCGACAGCTCGACCGCCTGGGCGGCCACCACCACCGGGCGCGTGTTCATCTCCAAGAACGTCGACGCCGAACCGGCCGGCGCCGTCGCCTGGACGCGCCTGGACGCGCTCGCGCCCAACGATCCGAACCGCTTCGTCAGCGGCATCCATATCGATCCGGCCAATCCGAATCGGGCCTGGATTTCCTACAGCGGCTTCAGCGCCTCGACGCCGGCCACGCCGGGCCATGTGTTCGAGGTCACCTACGACCCGACCGCCGGCACGGTGAGCTGGGTGGATCGCAGCTACGACCTGGGCGACATCCCGGCCACCGATGTGGCGCGCGACGACCTCAACGGCGACCTCTACATCGCCAGCGATTTCGGCGTCTACCGCCTCGCTGCCGGCAGCAGCAACTGGACCGTCGCGGCGCCGGGCATGCCCCATGTCGAGGTGGCCGGCCTCACCATCATCCCGGCGGCACGCAAGATGTATGTGGCCACCCACGGCCTGGGTGCCTGGTTGCTGAACCTGCCCTGAGCCGCAGCGGCGCATCGTCTCAAACCCCGCTTTGGCGGGGTTTTCTGCTTTTGGGATGAGGCTCCGCGCAGGGTTTTCAATTGCTGGGCTGCCTGCACCCTGGTGTACTTCCTCACCGCGGCCTTCCCGCTGCCCGAGACCAAGGGCAAGACGCTGGAAGAGATCGAGGCGGCGTTCCGGCGCTGAGGCTGGGGCCTCAGAACTGTGCCTGCGGGAAGCTGGAGAACTGCACGCCCAGCACCATCTGCGCCCACAGCGCACGCTGGCGCATCAGCAGCGGGCAGCGGCCGTCGCGCAGGCCCTGGGCGCAGGCCAGCTCGAAGTTGGCGGTCGGCACCGTGCTGTCCAGGTTCACCGCCGCCACCGCCAGCAGGCTGCTGCCGTTGGTGGCCAGCGTCTCGAAGAAGTACTGCTGCGGCATGGGCATGCCGTTGATGAGCAGGTTGCGGTAGATCGCCTTGCGGTGCACGGTCACGCCGTAGCGCGACATCGGCTGCAGATAGCTCCACTGCGGGTCGCCCATCAGCACCACGCCCGGCCCGGGTTGCGTCAACGCGAGCTCGAACCCGCTTGCCAGTTCCTGGGCCTCGGCCGGCTGTCGCAGGGCCTTGAGCTGCAGGCGCATGCTCATGCGCGCATCGCCGGCGTCGACGCTGATCCAGTCGCCCTGGGCGCTCAGCCTTGCGCCCTCGGGCAGCACCACGGTGGCGCCGGTGCGCTGCTCCTGGTAGATGTCGTAGCGGAACTGGTTGGGGTTGAACATCTGGAACAACTGGCTCAGCTGCGCCAGCCCCAGCTGGTCGTCGGCGCTGCCGGCTAGCTGCGCGTAGCTGCGGCTGCGCAGCTTGGTGAGCCCGAACTCGCCGACGCGCTGGGTGGGTGCCACGCTGGCCTGCAGGTCGGCCGAGAACAGCGCCGCCACGCGCGGCGCGCCGGGTGTGCGCGTGACGGTGGACAGCGCCAGGCGCTGCAACTGCGCCGCCGGAATGCCCCAGCAGATGCCCACTGCGCCGTCCTCCAGGCCACCATTGGCGATGCCCACCAGCAGGCCCTGCGCATCGAGCAGCGGTGCGCCCGACAGGCCGGGCACGAGATTGCCCTCCAGGTTGAGGATCTCGCCCGCGATGCTGGGGTAGTCGGTGAACTGCGCCAGCAACTTGGGCGGCAGGATGCTGCGCAGCTGGCTGCCACCAAAGCGCAGCCTGAGCTCGGTATTGCTGTAGCCGGCGATATTGAGCGGAAAGCCCAGTGCATCGAGCGGCTGGCGGACCGCCGGTGCCGCGAGGCTGAGCGCGAGTGGCTTGCGTGGCTGCGGGTTCTGCAGGCGCAGCAGCACCAGGTCGGCCTCCTTGAGGACGCGCTCCACCGTGGCCGGCGTGCTGGCCT
>Ga0208514_100242_pt1 | contig 37106 bp, 31 predicted proteins | sample LakWasMet70_HOW9_2_FD_183900 | JGI IMG/M metagenome (GOLD analysis project Ga0208514, IMG submission 183900) | Freshwater sediment methanotrophic microbial communities from Lake Washington under simulated oxygen tension - Sediment Metagenome... | ecosystem: Environmental > Aquatic > Freshwater >...
TAAGTGTTAGCGTCCAATTCGGCTTCTTGTTCATGAACACTTTCCAGATCATCAAGAAATTTCAGGAACATGACCCATGTTAACAATGGCAAGCGGTCAACATCGCCGTTCAATCCTTTATCTTTGCGAAGGATGTCGCGGGCTGACTTGATGAGCGCTGAAAGTTGCTGAGCTGTCGTGAGCGTAAGTTTGGATTTTTTGGGTTTTAACATTATTAGTTAATTGCTTATTGATAGATGGCAGACTGCAATTGCGACACGGCGGTTTTTAAACCTTGAATGCCGCCAAAATGGCGATTAGCAATTTCTGTCGGTGTGCCGTAACGTTCGAAAGGTTGGACTTTCATGAGTTCAGATAAGGCATTGAATTGAATAATGCCGCGTTCTATGTATTTATCCAACATAAGTGAGAGAATTTCCTTGGCCGTATCTGTGTGTTGGGTAAATAGCGTTTGTGCAGATTTTCGAGCTTGTTCGGCTCGTTGCCGACGTGTCAGCAACGGCGCATTCCAGGCCAAATGACAAAGCAAGTCAAAAGGGTCGGCATCAGGTAATTCAGACGAGGCCGCTAACTCTTCAAAACTGATGCCACGTTCGGTGAGCTCGCGCAGCAAATCACTACGACTATCGGGATTAGCCCAATCTGTTTGGAATTCTTTGCTGCCGGGATACATGGAACGTACAGCACGACCTGAATACTCAGTGTAACGCACCACTTGTAATTTTTTACCATCGGTATCTAGGTCATAAACCAAATGACCAATAACTTCAACAGTACCACCATCGACATAAAACTTTCTCGGTTCTTGGGGTGGCTCAGTAATGATTTCGCCCCCACCATCATCAGCTTGGTCATTTTCAGGCTGGATTTCACCCGGTACTCCGCTGACGGTTTCGTCATTAGGATCAACAATGGTATCGACAACATCACCTTCCGGATCAATAGTCACTTGTTCGATACGAGCCGGTTCACCGTCAAAATCTGGATCGGCAAAATGGCGGGTAGCCGTTCCAGTAAAATCGATAATGTTGAAATATTCCTTACCATAATCGACTTTTAAACGGGTGCCACGACCAACGATTTGTTTGAATTCCGACCGGGAACCAACTACACGGGCCAATACCACATTTTTGACCATTTCTGCATCAACGCCGGTTGTCAGTAACTGGGATGTCGTTAAAATTACCGGCGTAGGCTTGTCCACATCCTGAAAATGAGCTAAGTGCGTCAAGCCAATTGAGCCTTCATCTGCTGTAACCCGACAGACATAATCCGGATATTGCTTCACCAAATCGCTATTGAGGTTGAGCAGTTCCTGACGCATTTCAGATGCGTGTTCCTGGTCAACACAGAATACCAAGGTTTTAGCGAATCGGTCAGTACCTTTTAAAAAATCGCTTAGATGCTTAGCCAAAGCCCGAGTTCGTGCACGTAAGGCAACTACGCGTTCAAAATCCTTGGTCTGGTATTCATCATCTGGAACGGGACGACCAAAACGATCCAATTCATCCTTAGAAGGCCGCCAACCAGCCGCATCGACGGTAGTGATAACGCGATGTACCCGGTAAGGAGCCAAAAAGCCATCTTCTATGCCTTGGCGTAAACTATAGGTGTAAACAGGATTTCCAAAATACTCGTAACTGTCCCGTGAATCTTCCCTTAAGGGGGTAGCGGTCATACCAAATTGAACAGCCGGTGCAAAATAATCAAGCACTGCTCGCCAACTACTATCGTTACGACTAGAACCACGATGGCATTCATCGATAATGATTAAATCAAAAAAATCAGGCCGATACTGCCGAAATACATCACTATTGGTATTCGTTAATGCTTGGTAGATACCAAAGTACATTTCTCGGCCATGACTGATGTCGTTACCAGAAATCTTGTAGCGGGCATCGCCAAATGGCGCAAACATTTTGGCCATTGGATCATCAACTAAGATATTGCGGTCAGCAAGAAATAAAATTTTAGGTCGACGATATTCACCCGTCCGATTCCACCGACTATTCCAAAGCTTCCAGCACAACTGAAAAGCGACGCAGGTTTTGCCGGTGCCGGTAGCCAATGTGGCAAGTATGCGCTTTTGTCCTAACAGAATCGATTCAATAACCCTGTTGATGGCGATGACTTGGTAATAACGGGGAATTTTACCGGATACCAGATTAAAGGGTTCCAGTAAGTGGCTAGTTTCAGCTTCAGAAATTGAAGCCGACTTTGTCAACCTATGCCAAAGTTCATTTGGGCTAGGATATTGGTCAATGTAACGCTCAGTTCCTTCTGTGTAATCAATCTCTATAATTTGTTTGCCATTGGTGGCGTATGCAAATTTAAGTCCGAGTATTTCAGCATAGTCGCGTGCCTGTTGCACGCCGGTTTCGGCTGGTAAACCGATACTCTTAACCTCAACGACAGCAAGAGGTAGATCTCGGCGATAATACAGTAAGTAATCAGCACGCTTTTGTATCCCTCGTCTAACCTTTCCTCCGGAAACAATAATACGGCCATTTGTGAAGGTATGTTGTTCACCAATAGAATGTGGCGAAACAGACCATCCGGCTAAAACTAACTTGGGTGTAACAAGTTCGCGGCTGGTGTCAGCCTCTGTCATGACATTGTCACGTTTTAAATCCATTTCCATTTTGATTAGTATCCTGATTAAGTAGCTTTTGGGAATAAACGAGATAAACAAGTCATAACATTAGAAAATGCACCTTAGGTAGATTATGTAATTTATATTAGCAAAAGTAACCTCTTAGTGCTTTAGTAATTACTTGGCATCATACCATGTCAGCGAATCAACTAATAATCAGTACTTGTAACTCGCTAAATTCATACAGTTCCCAAAATTCAGCTATAAATATAATCGTATTATTCATTTTTAAAAAGGAAGCCCCCATGAACAAATCTGATCTGATTGACGCCATTGCCAGCCATTCTAATTTAACCAAAGCCGATTCCGGTCGTGCATTGGACGCCTTAGTTAAAACCGTTGAGAATACTTTAAAAACTGGTGACAGTATTACCTTGGTCGGCTTTGGTAGCTTTGAGGTGAAAGACCGTACGGAACGCTCTGGCCGCAACCCACAATCTGGCGAGACCATTACGATTGCCGCAGCAAAGATCCCTTCGTTTAAAGCCGGCAAGAACTTGAAAGACGCCGTTAACAGCTAGCTGTATTTTTCATGGGGCTGACATTACTGCGGCCCCATGCCCCAGCCTTCCAGTTCCGACTGACGCTTGACCTTCGGCACATCTAGCTGATCCATACGACCTTGGCTGCGGGTTAGGGTATCTTGGCGATTGCCGGAGTTACTGCCATAGCGACCTGGATTTAGACGGCTGCCACTGCCAGTCAGTTGATTTAAATTGAGCATGGCAGCGGCATTGCTCGCAGACGGCAAATGATTGGTTTGAGCCAGGATAGCGATCCATTCATCCAGATTTACTTTAGTCCAGTCGACTTTAGCCAGATCTGTCACCTTAATACCTGAGCACTCCGGCGCTTTAGGCGTACCAAAGCCCATGGCTAATTGCGGCTTGATCTGTTCGTTTAAGATTCTGGCCAGTGGCGAGTTATAACAGCAATAGCTTTCTTCGCGTACCAGGCAGGTTCCTGAAATCGGTGATCGGGTTTTACAGTAAGTGCCCAAGTCCTTACAGACTTTTAGTTGCTTCTTGGCGGCCAGTTCATACTCGGTTTGCTCGCAGGAGTAGACCATTTGGATAATCATCACGACGATCATGACAATGGTATAAGCGGTCATCAAGGTGCTTAGCATTTCTCCAGCAACGGCTGCCCCGCCACCTAATTCAACACCGCCCGATTCTGCGGCTGGTGTCATATTGCCCAAAGAATCGAAAGCTGCCTCACCTCCGGCACTGAACAAGGCATTCCCAGCCGCTTCCCCAAAGGTGTTGCCGATCCATTCGGCCACCGAATTCATTAGTTCGCCTTTCAGTGAATCCAATAAGCCTTGTTCTGCGACATCGGAGACACTCATCAAATCAGTGCCCACCAAGTTATTTACCCCAGAGGCAAAATCGGCCTGAAAGCTGTTCCAGGCATCACCGGCCATGGTGAACGGGGTACGCATAGTTTCCCATGCACCTCTCACAGCAGAGGTTGAGTCCATGGCCATGACTGCATTATCCAATTGACTGGTAGCCAACAGTAAATCGATATACTGCCCTAACCCCATACTGCCGGACGGTGTTTCACAGCAATCCACGAGATTAATTGGTCCACCAACCATTTTGCAACTGGCCGCCTTTCCCTTGAAAACTTGGCAGCTGGTCGGATCTTTCTGTTGTAAATTACCATTAGCAACATCGCATTGCAGATCCATACTCATTTGCTGAGCGGTATTGAGCAGCCCCACGGCTTTAGTAAAATCCTGACTTTGGGTACGATTAACGGTGAGACAATCCTCGCCCATACACCGAATCGGGCCAGCACATTGTTGTTGACTATTGCTTTGAATACCCGAAATACCGACAGATTGTCCACAATCATAGGTATCCACACTATCCCAACAAGTGCCTGACCCTAATACATCCAGGCATTGGCTTTTAATAAACGCACAACCTTTGGTTTCTAAGCTGGCACAGGAAGTAGCAGGCGGAGCAAACTCTAGCGCTGGCAGGCAATGGCTGCCTGCTGTATCCGTCCAGCATTGACCACTATGACTTAAGTCGCATTGCCCAGCGGCATTGATGGTCATGCAGGTATTTTTGATGCCTGAGGCGTTAACGACGGGCGGATTGATCAGATCGGTCGCACATACCATGACTTGGGATGCGGTATCCACATAGCAATCCTGGGCATTGGCGGGATCATTGCTGCACGTTAACTGACTTCCGGATTGACACAGGTTATCGGTAATGGCATTGGCTAAATTCTGGCACTGGGGACCTGCCCAAGTCCACTGGTCTTGGCTAATCAGCTTGGAGACATCGTAATGGATGCGGATGCGTGAATAGCCTTCACCATTGCCTCCGACCATCGTGTTTTGTTTGAATACCTTGTCACCGCTACTGTTAAAAAACGCTGTGACATCTTGATGGGGGTGATCTACAAAGCTCGTATTGAGTTCACACGGTGCACCCCAACCGCTGGTACCGGTGTAAATGAGGTTACCGCCATAATAGACGCGGGCATGGTCATCAAACACCACGGTCTCCAAGGACGCATTGATTATCGCTTCTGGATGCAATACCTTGTAGGTGACTTGCCATGAAAATACCTGACAATCCGCCGATGTCCAGTAGTTATCACCGACTTGCCCCACATATAAATCCATACAGCCAGGCCCACAACTGGAAATCCCGCCTTTACCGGATTCATAGGTCAGCAATGGCTGCACATGGACTTCATGGTTGGCGGTGCAGTGATCAGGGATGGTCGGTTGCCGCAAGCACAATTGGTAATCAGGCACCTGTACGTTATGAGTAACCGCTGTTTGCGTGGTCGTATTGGTACAATCTGAAAAAGACTGGGCCCAAGGGGTGAAGTTGGCAAATACCTGGTCGCTAGCTTGCCACAAAGCATCGTTTTGTAAGTCTGGGTGCGACTGGTGGGCATTGTTGACTAACGTTCTATAGGCTTCGCCGGTCAGACTGGCTTCAGTGTTTAAGGTAGTTTGGGCGTTTAACCCCGAATTGACGGTGGCCGAGTCATTGCCGTAAAGATTGGAAATCGTTTGAGTGTTGACAGCACTGGGGCTATTACCATTGGAGCTATTGGCATCAGGGAATAATGTGCTCATATTGAGTTGGCTTTCTTGAGCGGTGCCAGGATTGAGTGTCATAGCCCCATTGCCGTCATCGACTGGGAATTGAAAGTTGTCCAACACCTGTTGGCCTGCTTGTTGGCCTTGTCGGCCAATCGCTTGCAACTCATCTGCCCACGACAAACCAAACGGCGTCCAAGCCATAAAAAAACATAACGACACACAAAGCCAACGAGTTATTAGTCGAAATCCTCCAAAGAAAACCAATCCTTTCATCTACATACCCGCACAACAGTCTTGCCAGCGCCAGAGGATATAAACATGATCTTCCCCAGGCCCCGGATACGTGCGACCAGCTCCCCATTTGAAGGTGGTTTCACCAATCGCATGATTGGATTGGGTTTCGGCCACGGGATAAAACATACTGAACCGGTATTGAGATTTAGGGATAAACGGGTAAATCAGGCCACCGCATAATGCGTCATTGCCAGCGGTCTTCCAGGCCAAGCCACGCCGATGCAACGCCGCCGTGGCACGGGTGGCCAACAAGCTGGAAATGCGAGGATCGGTGCCATAGCTGGTGGGCGAAATCCCGGACAGCGGGTACATATGTCCCCAGGCACCGGCACACCAAAATAAGGTGTCCAACGGATTACCGGTTGCCGCGGCCGCCGCATCGGCAGCACAAGCCGCAATAGCGACCGGATTGGCAAACAAGGCGGTTTCCGGACTGGTAAAAAAGGCCAGCAAATCATTGTTCCAGGTCGGATCCAATTCCGAGACATACAACAAATCAAAATCCCGATAACCGTCGGCATTGCAGCGGCCGTCCCAGAATAAATCCAGTAAAATAGTCAGCGGAAACGCAAAATAGTGATAATTCAAAAATGACATTTCACTGGCATCAAAATCCGCTTTGCCCGTGGTCGCAATCAAACGCACATTGGAGGCGCTGAACTTATGACCACCTAAAGCGGGTGAACACCAAGGATTCCGAACAATTTCAATTAACCTAGCAGGGTTCCATAGCCCTAACGCCATGCCTAATTGCGGTATGCCCATGGCATCATCACAAAAACAAAAAGTCTCGTCAGAGGCAATAATGGGTACATCACCGCCACCTAAGGCCGCACCGGCGGCTCGGATCGGAAATAAACAATCCCAGCAAATATCGGTCATCAGTTTGCCGGACCAAACTTGCGCATCTGCACAAAGTGGATCGATAGTGCTGCTTGTGGTGTCGGCTTGGCTTGTGACTGTATAGCTTAACAAGCTCATGAGGGCTAAAATACCCAGAGCTTTTATGCCGATGGTTCTTGCTGTAAAAGTCAAGGAAATCATCATCGTTTCCCCTGATGCCTGTCATCAGCAAGGACTTTGCGTTCTCTCACCACGATCTGTTGTCCGGATTGCTCTACCAAACTCGGCACAGCCTGTAACTGGAACCGTTGCTGAACATCGGCCGTTAGTAAATACACCGGTGCGCGCAAGGTCGTCTCCAGTTTTTTTAACCCCTCCCAACCAGCTTCACGGTTTAGCTGTGTCGCTAAATACAGCACACGGGCATTTTTATCCTGGCAGGATAACTGTCTAATCAATTCAAATTGAGCTTTATCGCTACCATCAAACACCTTTAAGCAAAGGCCAAAAGGTATTTTGTCTAATGGATTAACGGTTAGTCCGGCAGGAATGATGAGCTGGCCATTGGGTACCACTAAGTCGCGTGGTGCAGTCACCGTAAGGTCTAAGAGCCGGTCACGATTTTCCTGTGCCTCTGGCAAAACCTCAAACTTTCGGTTCTGCCAAAACCGGGCAATGGCTTGCTGTTGTTGCTTAGGCCAATCGATGCTTGCTAACCGCTGTTTAATTTCTGCCAGCAAATCGATTTCAGCAATGGCATAGGTCTCACCGAACTGCCCCAGATCGCCTTGGCGACCTAAGGCTTGTTGAGACTTCAGCCACGCCAAACTACTTACCCCTTTAACTCGGAAAGTCGCTCTGCCCTGCTCTTCTACGATGATCTCAGGAACGGACGTTACGGCCCATTTTTGGAATCGGGTCGGATCGATCACTATATTTGGCGCCGGATCAATTCCTTTTAATAAGGGTTTGAGCTCTGCAAGCAATTGCGGTAACTTTTGACCGGGCTTAGAGCCACGGAAAATCAGTACCACATCGTTTTGTCTGGAGGCTTCCTCAAATAATCCTTTCAACACCGAGCTGCCTAGGGAAAGCGAAATGAACACTAACTGGACTGGTTTGCTGGTTTTTTCGAATGGCTTATCAGGATTGGTTTTAGAAATCTGTTTAGGAATGGTATTCGCCTCTTCTAATAAGTGCTTCGAGTACGTCAAGCTATCAACGGCTTGTTGTTGGAATCCATTTTGATGGGGATAGTGATCTAACCAAGCTGGCCTCTCTCGGTTTTGGAGTTGGTTTAAAATTTGTTGGGAGCGATGTAACCAGTCTTCTTCGGCTTGAGCCGTGTAATGAACAAAGCAGCCTAAAAGAAGCATCGCTATCAGCCAAACCTTCTGCTGGACAGCTTGATGCCAGGGAGTCATCACTTTTAGCAGAATAGCCTTATGCCCGACTGACTTAAAACAGCGCATAAGCCCTCCCCAGTACTTGATGGTCATAGACATAACCCCAATACCGTGAATCAAAACTTTTGTCGGTTTTGCCCGTCACCCAATAGGCGGCGAGCGGAATGATTTCATCCCGATAATATTTTGAAGGCGGCTGTTTGAGTTTTCCGGCAAGGGCTAAGCCATTAATGATCTTATCGGTATTGATGGTCGTTTGGTTGCTATCGACTTTAACGCGGTCACCTGCGACACCGGCGGCAATTTTAACGATAACCTGGCCGTCCTTAAAATACGGGGACATGCGCTCCGCCTTAAACGCCACAAAATCCCCTCGCCAAATGTCTTTATTATAGGTATCGATGAGATAAACCCATTTATCCGGCAAACAGCGATCGACCTGATCATCACCACCGATTAAAAATCGCTGGCCGATGTAGTGCTCAACGGCCAGTACCATAACCAGGATTGGCAAGGCTTTGAGCAAAAAATGGCCTAGTTGAACCTTGCCCTGAACTTTGTATGATCTTTTCTGCTTTATCGTTTTTAAGTGACTAGTCATCGCTTTACCGCCCTTCCGGTCTAACATACACATCCTCCGGTGCCGACATGATGGCCGTGCTATCCAACACCACATAACCGGCTTTTGTTAATTGGTTACCTAATCGTTTCCAATCTGCAACCGCCCTAGCCATTTGTTCCGGCGTAGCATTTGGTGACAAGCTTTGAATAAACTGGGCACGGTCTAATACCACGAGGGGTGACAGTTGGTTCAATCGATGCAGTGGTTCTTTCAACAAGTAATAGGCCGATAAACCGCCACCCGCGCTGCCCAATATCAGAGCTATCAGGCTTAAACCCAACCCAGGTGTTTTACTTACCCACATGAAGTGGCTCCTTGTTTTTGCTGTTGATGTTGCGACTGGCTAGACACTGCTGAATAGCATCACTCAAACTCAACCCTTGGCGGCGCAGTTGCCTCAGGGCTTGCACATCGTCCGGTTTCGTGGAGAACAATAGCCGTTTGACCGGATCAACAATCAACCGGCCGATGCCGGAACCCATTTCGGTAATAAAGAAGATTTCGGAATAAGCACCCGGTAAGGTATGTACGGTTTTCAGCAATTCATAACCGCCATCCGATAACGGCAAGCGCCGATCTTGTTTCATGCCTTCAATAACTTCGGCTTTTTGGCCCAACAAATACATATTGGCGGAGTTCTCCACAATGGCGCGGCCTGCGGCATTGCGGTATAAATCGTTTACCGACTGGGTAATGGTCACAGCGGCACCACCGTATTTACGAAAGCGCCGATAACCGTGTTCCATGAACTTGGCCACATCGCCTTCGGTGAGCAAATCCCAGGCCTCATCAATGATCACAATCTTGGGGCGGTTACGTTCACCCAGGTACATCTCTTGCTGTATTTGGTAGATTAATTGCAACAGCACCACTTGTTGCAAGTGTTTGCGCCCCTTCAGCTCTTCCAGCTCCAGGACGGTAAAATCATGACTAAATTTGGCATTGTTATGACCATTAAAATAACGGCCATATTCACCGTTCAGGGTAAAAGGGAAGAGCTGTTCGCCAACATCTTTTAATCGTTGGTCGTCTTCGGCGCACAATTGCTTGGCTATGTCATCAATGGCCATGGCCTGTGTTTTCTCCGTCCAGAGATTTTTTAAGATGCGTTTTAAGCCTGCGGTTTGAAAGTCTGTCAGTTTCTCAGTGGGTGCGGCCATTTGGCTAACCAAACCCGCCAACATGTCAGCTTCTTCGGCAAAGTTCTGCACGATCTCAAACGGATTCATACAGATGTTGGCGTTGTGGGTGAACTTCACAAAATCCCCTTCCAAGACTTCACAGAGATTTTCATAAGAGCGACCGACATCAATCGCCCAGATTTGCGCACCTTCGGTCAGGTAACTGACAATGATCTCATTGGTCAGAAAGGATTTACCTTTACCTGATTCAGCCGCAATACACAGATTGTAATTACCGGTGGTATCAAATAACGACACCGCCATGTGCTCACCGTTGCGAGACACAAAATTCAAGGTTGGTGTGCCGGTACCGGCCCAATCGCCGAACACGGGCAATAAGGGAATAGCATGACGAGTGGCTAGGGTACGATAACGTTTTAGATGCGGAATCGCGGACCGCTCTGCCCCAAACGGTAAACAATTAAGGAAAAACGGCAGGCAAAAGTACTTGTCTTCCAACAACTGAAAGCCCAGTTCGCGAAAATACACGCGGGCATTGGAAATAGCGGCCGCTTCCTCTTGTTCATCACAGAACAACACCACGCCAAAATAACAGCGGATAGGCCGATCGCCATCGCCGTAGGCGTCAAACAGCACATCAAAGTTGTGCTTGCGTTGCACTAAGGCGGGTAAGAATCGGGCAATCGGCGTATTCACCTGATTGGTGATAAACTGCCTCACGCCTTCTTGGCGGGTACGGGTGGATTCGGCATCCGGGTAATGCAAGGTTAAACTGATGAGCGCATTCTGACGGATACCTCGGGTACCAGACAGTAGATCGCCTAAATAGCTTTTGGCACTGCCGAAATAAAAATGATCGGGGGTCCGTTTAGCGGATAAGGTCTTCACACGCTTATGATTGAGCCAAACGCCTTTTTCATCCGTTCCGATGGCGTTGTCATAATCCAGCAATTGATCTCGGATCAGTTGGGTGACATCGCACTCAGGCACCACTCGGTCTTTCCAGCCTGCATCCGTGTTCCAATTCAGCAGGGTATTCAATAGGCGTACATACTGGTCGTTATCCAGAATCTCGGGCGTCAAACCAATAGTAGTGAGCGATTGCAACGTGGCCATTTGCAATTCAGCCGCACGTTGCAGCTCATTGGCACTGGGGCGTGGATGGGTGATCGGTAATTTGACGGTTACCAAGACATGACTGCGCCTAAGTTTGGCGCCGGAAATTGTTTCCGGCGCTTTTGTGGTGCCTTGCCGCAGGAAATCAATGCTGGCATGAGTCATCGCTTTGTAAGTGAGCTTTTGTTGTTTTAGCCTGCGGGTTTGCATGACGGCTAACGATTCTTCGATATCTGGGGATGTCCATAAACTGACTTGCAATAGCGTCTCGGTCGGCCAATCCTGATTCAACAATACATTCACCCGTGCCGACACACTAGGATCAGCACCGGTTAAGGGCCGACAGATAAAGCCAAACCCAATACTGTTATCAGCACATAAAAAAAGCTGCTGCTCGGTATCATAAGCCAGCGGGGTAAACAGCGACTCCGCGTTGTGTGTTCGCGTGTGCTTCATACCGATGCCTCATGACCGACTTTCCCCAGCGTTTGTGGGCTGGTTAGCATTTGAATGATGTAAGGGCGGCGCGAGACTAGCTTTGCCCGATTTTTTTTGATCAGCTTTCTGGCGCGGGCGTGATGGCAGGGGTTGATAGGCTTGCCCGCTTCATCTAACACGACCACCTGCATGCGCGCTGAAGAACGGGAATGAGTCCGAGTCCCAGTACGACGGTTGCCCGTCGTCATCTCGGAGGTTTTCGAGCAACCGGTATAAACAGCCATCTGCTTACAGAGTCGCTGTAACGATGTTGGTTATGATGGTAGGTGCAGCAAATAAACCTACCCCACTGGCAATCCCCAACACAAACCCCATAATACTGCCACGCACCACACCGGCCACTAGGCCGACAATGACAAACACGATGGCAATAATCCGGCCCAGTAAACCTTCAACCCAGCCGGTCAGCAAGACCCACACGTTATTGAATTCAACACCCCCCGCACCGGCCATCGCATCGGGTGCCATCATGGCTAACAGGACAGTCAATACGACAATTAAAAGCCCATTCTGACGGGATACTTTCATAGCAAACAACCTCATAGAACTACAGAATAGACGGTTGCCCGTCTTGTCTCGGACCTGAAGTCCGGCTGCTCTAAGCGGTTGCCCGCTAAGGCTCGTTAACCCCGATAAGGGTTAACGGTTAAACGGTTAATTGTTGTCTTTGTCCTTATCGGTATTGCCTAAGTGATTCATCGGTAGGCTGCGCAATGGCTTATCGGCCAACTCACTGGTCGATGCTTTTTCTGCAGGCCGCTGTTCAATCTGTAACGGAATTAAGGAGGGGCTCAGCGTTGGTGCGGCTTTGCCGATCATCCAGCGACGCGGTTCCAGTTCGGTGTAGATATAATTGGAGACCATCAAATCCCCCTCACTGTCTTCCCAGGGGGCTATCCATATCCGCATGACTTGGGCTGGGGTACGAATAGGCGTGGGATCATCAATTTTCGGCATCGGTGTTGGTTGATACGGCGTCGGTCCCGCAAGCGTGTCAGATTTAGTTTCTATTGCTAATGACTTAATAGCTTCCCTTTTGTCATCAGCATGGTTGGATAATGCGTTATCCGTGACTTGGTAGGCTTCCGTGGTCGATAAACAGGTCGGATCCTCTGGCATGCCTTTGCAGCCATACGAGGTCGCACACCCAGTCAATGTCACACTAATACTGAGCACCAACAGGATCACTATTGGACTTTGTGGTCTGTTCATTTTCACTTTTGCTCCTTTTGAGCGGGTTGAGCAGGCTGCGCTGTTTGCTGCGATGGCTTAGCCGTAGCCATTGGATTTTCTTGAGCACTTGATTCAGACCGCGCCTGAGTTGGCGTCGGTTTGTTTTGCAACCAATCGTTTAAATTATCCGGTGCGCCGCTGTGGGTGCGGCCATCCGAGGCAATTAAAAATGGCACACCGGGTAAACCAAACAATTTGGCAGTAACCACAGCTTTTTGCAGGGGTTCTTTATTGCATGCCGTTGGGTTATCCGTTGGCAGTCCTGCAAAATCCTGTTTCAGCAACCGATCACGGACAGCCATTTGGGCTTGTTTATCGTTGCCCGATAGCTGACAAGACAGCTGCACGACCGTGTTTTGGGATGCCTGCCCGAGGATCGGCACCATCACCAATTTAAAGGTGTACTGGTCTTGCAAGGCTTGCAGATCTTTCATGACTTTACCGCAGTATGGGCAACGTGGATCGATAAAGATCAGTACCATTGACTTACCAGTCCCCACAGTTACTGGGCCTAAGTCATCGATGTTGAGTTTCATTTTGGATAGTTCAATACGGTTGGCAATTTGATCTATATCGGATAACTCTTTAATTTCCTGATGGGTCCACACATCCAGTAGTTTGCCGCCCGTAAATGCAAACCGGCCATTGGATGAGAGAAATACGGTTTTGTCATCGGTTTTTACCATTTTTAAACCGGTAATCGGTAGATCCTGCATGCCATCGATCTTGATGGACATAAGGCCTGCCGCAATATCAGCCGCAGACAGCTGTGGCGCATCATCGGCTTTAACCACGTTGAACAGACAGGCCACGCAAAGCAGTGTCAGTAATCGAATTGGGTTGAATCGGATCATAAGTCGGTCCATATCGTTTAATAATTAGAAAAAAAAATGTCGGTCAGTAAGCTGCAATCGGGATTAATTCCTAGTCTTTCAAAATCGTTGTTCATAGCGGTGTTTTCAATTTCAAGGCGGTACCTTTTTGCACAATGAAGTTGACCTGCCGGGTGGCATCGACTTCGATCACCGGATAAATCTCTTCGGCCATGTCCATATAAAAATGTGACAAGCGTTCCATGGCATAACCCGCACCTTTCAGCGCACCGCCTTCCATGGACTGGGAGGAAAACGCACTTTGGAACGGTGTAGTCCCCGACAAACTGCCGAGGCCACCGGTCATGAGCATCGGAATCTGGTTACGCCCAAATGCATCAGAAAACCCACGTAGAAATCCAGCCATCATGGATTGAGCTAGTAATGCGCCTTGTTTGGATACCACTCGGCCTCGAACCCCATTCTTGCCGTCTTCCCCTGTGGCATACGCATTCATCGGCACCTCAATCACACCGCCGTCTTGCCGGACACAGGAAAAGGTCTCGCCGCGAAAGTAAGCCCGTTCAGCACTCAAATCGCCAAAGCCGGAGGCCAGTAGAAAGCATTCACGCACATCGGCGTGGAACCGGTTGGGCAGGATGGCTTCTTTTTTAATACGGAACAGCACCGGCATGGGCTCTTTCTTGGATTTTTTGCCGGTGGGCGCATCCAGGCCATTAAGTAAAACACCGGTTAATATGCTGCCTGCCGGAATGAAGACCTCGCTGTGTTTGGCAGCGGCACGAGGCTGCTCGGAGCTGGATTTTACAGTTTGACCAGGTGAGGGTTTATCTTCCTTGATCTCGCGTATCTGCAAGGCTGAATGTGTTTGTCCGGCTTGCCCTGCTCTGCCAGAAATGCCCGTATTCGCAGACGGCACAGGCGCTGCTAAAGCCGCTTGATCAAAGACACTGTTCAGGTCATTCACATCGTTAGTGGATCTCAATGTGGATGGGCGACGACCACCCGAGTTAAGTGGAGGGAACGTTGCATCGGTCGCAGCACCATCAAGACTCAATGGTAAACTGGCTGCTGTAGCGGCTGACGCCGATGGTCCAAACTTGGTACTTAATCCCGATGGCTGGTTCTTTAACGATGCCACTTCCCCGGACACGGCTTGTAACTTAGTCTCGTAGGCTTCCCGCTCGGCCGCCGTCCATTGTTTAAATCGTTCCTCGTCAGATTGCTGTTCACGCTTTTGCTGTTCTTCAATGGCTTGCAAGCGGCGGCTTTGCTCGTCGTGCTTGGCCAACAGATCACGCAATTGCGCGGAGATACCATCAATGCCTAAAGAACGGGGATCACTGTCCGTCAAGATATGCCGGATAATGGCTTGCTTACTTAAGGGCTTTGCAACTTCTGGGGTTAGCATGGCTAACCCGATCACGATAGCTATGAGCACCGTGCCGATAACGCCGACCACCCAACTCCGTTGAGCCATCGGACTTAAGCGTTGCCACCAGGAATCCATGCTAGCCATTAGGGCTCGCTCCGATTTAATAGCGACGGTCTGAGTGTCACGGCTTCATTGGCCACTCGTCTGACGACGACATACAACTCAGTGGTTTGTTTCGGGGCTAACACCACATTGGGCCAAGCTGCTACCGCCAAAACCTCCTCATTGCTGCTGGCACAACGGCGCTCATCCAGCTCGATGGGCTTTATGCCGGTGTTACGGGCAATCCCGACTAGCAACACCATGTCTTGGCCTTCGAGAGCTTGACCCGTTTGAATGGCTAACTGCGCTTGCTCACAGTGAATCTGTTCAGTCGGATGGGGTTCGCGTAAGGAAAACCCAGCCGGTGTCTTTTGCAGACCTAAGTCCCGAAACAGTTTTTTGAGTTGGGTGATGTATTCCTGTTCTTGGTTAGCGGGTTGGCTCGTCGGTTTTGCTTCTTGCTGTTGTAAATGGTTTAGAATTTTATAAGCGTCATCATCCAAACTTAAATGGATTTCCCGCGCTGGTATCCGTTTGGGGATCAGTGTCAAAGACAAGGCGATGTCTTGGTTGTCGCCAGGGGTTATGTATAAGGTGACTGGTGTTTCATCAGCCGTTGCCACATAGACAATCTTACCTTTGGTACTGGTCGTTGCCTGGCTAGTGGTCGTCACCATCGGGTGTTCAAATGGTGTTACCAAGCGGTTTAAATGTCCGAGGGCGATGGGCATTAGCTCGTTGATACCCGGTTTAACCTGAATGTGTTGTGAGGCAACCGAATTTTCTTGCTTAGCCTGTCGATTGGCTGCGGTTAACACACTGGCATCGACGGGCGGCAGTTCCACTTCCATGGGTTCAGGAATAGCCGTTGGACTTGCCGATTCAGGTAATGGCGTTACCTCGGTAGCAGAGTTACCTGCAAGCTCCGGTGGTGATACTGAATCAGGCGCTGGAGCAGCGAACAACGACGCACTACACACCAACAAAAGCAGAAAAGATCGACTGGCTAGATTCATGGCGAGGTAACTCCAATTGGCGGCTGGGCTTTCAGGCGTTCGAGGGTTTTGGGTGCATCGGGATAGACATCGATATACTCCAGGCGTGGCCGGTAGTTTTTGATGGCGATGATGAATTCGTAAGTACGGGGTTTGAGGTCAGGCTTGGAACTGGGGCCTTGGCTGCTGAGTTCACCGCTGACAAAGACTTTGTTGGTCTCGGACTCATAGTCCACATGTCGAGGTGTAAAGCTAATGGCTACTCGATCCATTTTGATGGCTTTAATCTGATCGGTCATGGCATCCAGCACCGAGCGATAAATATCTGGTGCCAACAACGGCTCGATAGCAGTTTTTAAAAAATCGGCATTGGCCGGTGTAGTATTACCCAATAACTCGGCCAGAAATAATCCCCAGGACTCTTTGAACTCACTGGAGGCACTGGTACGAGTGACTTCCACTTCTTTACTCAAGGTGGGTGGCACTAAAATAATGCTGCGTTCCGTCCGCCAAGCGGCCAAGGAGGTAATAACGCAGACCACCAATAAGCCTATAATCACCGTGCGACTAAAGCGGTTCTCGGTCTCATGACCATCCCAGGTTTGGAGAAAATCAGCCAGTCTCATGGAGTAAACCGGCGGATAAACGGGTTTGGAATGGTGATGGCTTTACTGGGCAGCAAGCCTAACCAATAGAACGCATGCAAGGTATAGCCATCAGGGCGATTATCGCGAAAGCGACGGTAAGCTTTAACGGCCAAGACACCCAACGCCAAAGCCGGAATAAACTGGTCAACCAACATACCGGTCAGCATGCACACCATAAACGGCACAATCTCATCCGCGCTCCACAATAAAATGTGAATCGGATCGTCAATGGTTTTAGGAATGGCGACGGGTTCCATAAGGATCTCCTCAACAAGGGAGCCTTATTGTGAACAAGAAAAAAGTTTTTTTGGGTACAAAAAATCGGCGTTTTGGGGATTTTTTGTAACCAAAAATAATTTTTTTTATGGTATGGGCATTACAGTTTTATCCCCTATATGATTACCAATGGCTACGTAAACAATTCAAGGCAGAGAAAGTAGACTGTGTGAGTCGAATATACTAGGCTATGGTCATATCAGAACGTTGAGGTATCACATTGATTATTTCATCCACTGTCACAACCCGATCTGCTCGATTTGGTCTACGCGCGACCCCAGAACAAGAAACTGTTCTGCATCATGCCGCCGAAGAGCATGGAACTGCCTTGGCTTATGGGAAACATGTTATTTTAACTTAAGGATACGCGTTAAGTGTTAGGTAATTGCTACCGATGAAGGTAACTCGCAGCATGAGCATAAGCCGATTGAATGCCACCACGAGTATGAGAGTTCACGAATTGAATTCCAATGTTAATCCAGCAAATGTGATGGTATGGGGGATCTTAATTTCGTAGATGCATAGATATTAACCATGGCTTTAATGGTCTAATTTAAGAAAAAACCAACGATTATCGGCGACATTACCGCGAAACGGCTTCCAATATTTGCCACTAATGAGCGCAGACTTTTCTAGTAAAAACTTAATTGTATTCTAATTCAATAAGATAGTAGAAGCCTGCTGGAAAGATGAAACGATCTTTTTTTATGCAAGCTTGGCAAAAGTTAAACGCCGTTTTCCACCACTGATACGAGAATTCTAGTGATCGAACGAACTCAAGCTTACAAATGCGACATCATTATAAAGCTGTCACAAACACAATATTATTTAACTCTTAGCTAGATCAGTTGTGGTTAACTCATTCTGCACTTTGCTACACTGCACAGAAGCTATGGAGAATTCTATCCGTTATGTCATCCACAAATAAATGGCTGGTATATAACGCAGAGCGGTTAATTATTCTTTGTGGCTTTCCCGAGGGTTTCAACCCAACTAGTAAAGACTTCGGTAGATGAATTACGAGCCTGGCTCTAGCTGTTTATAATTTGCTTACCTACCTTGCAACTGCCTGATTGAGGGCATTCCGCACACTTATCTTCAGCCTCGAACAAGAGATTGGTCTCGCTCGCATTCACGATTTGCTCTACTAATTGCGCAGTAGTTGTAATGTCGGGTAACTTCTGGGTAAAGTGAGGATAGCCGAGTCCAAATAGCAAAGCGCCTGCTAATTTGGCCTTGAGGTTGCCCCCTTCTAATCTCGACACTTCTTCCAAATAGCGCGTAAGTGGGCAATTTTGTCCGAAGTCTATTTCTTTCATTATTAATAACTTGAGGAATTTTCAACTTAATTCAAATTATCTAATTGTTTTTTGCTGAATAATTGGCTTATGCAGCTGATAAATACAATCCTCTCACGTACTCCTAGTAGGGAGTATTTTTATAAAATGGAATTAAACTTGTGGTTACATTAATCTCGGTTTTCACTTATTTGGGCAACGGCTCACTGGCTAAGGCTTGATTAAAGGCCAATTAATCGACTTTGTCCTGTGACGTTAAATGCAACGAAAGTATTTTGGTATCTATAAAAATGGTTCTTATCACTGCCTCTGGCGCAATGATCCATAACTTCCTAAATATTTTAATACTGCCATCGTGCAAATTTAGAGTAGTTGGGCGATTTCTCGTTAATACCTAGCCGTTTTTATCGGATTGCTATTACTCTATACAACAATCGACGGCTTTCTTGATCAGCTCACCCAACTTGTCAAAAAAACCACTCTTCGTGTCGTCATGTTTATTAATTGCATTTTCATCAATGTGTGTAATTTGACTAGTATCGATAACATCCATGTTAATGCCCCAAAATAAGCAATATAATCCGTAGGCTTTTTCAAATAAATCTTTGGCTTCTTCATTATTGCCCATCGATAATTGTTTGGTGCCCACTTCCATCAGCCGCATAGAGGCCGCGAGGAGATGCTTGGAAATACACCAAACCTCGCCTTCGTAATCCTTTATGATTTTTTTGAGCAAATCCTTCCTGATCGATCTGATTTCATTAAGCATACCAAAATACTTATCCTTCCCGGTTTTCACGCCGGTAAAAAAGAAGTGCTCTTCGATGCTGATGAGGTTCATCAACGCTATTGATAAATCTTGGTCAGACGACAAATCCATTTTCTCTTGCTTTTTCATCTGGTCGATTTTTTCGATCAATTCTTCTATCTTCAAAACGGTTTTGTCCATGTTTCACCCCTCTACAAAATAAAATAAAAAATGAGGTTGATGATGATCAAGGGCAGGATTGGCATAACGACCTTTTGAAAAGGAAAGTAGGCATGGCCTTTATTCTTTTTCTTAAGTAGTTCATACCACCAGACACCAACGAAGAAAGCAACGCTGCCAACGATTGACCCTAAAATCAGTTTATCGGTACCCAAATAAATATTGTCCGGATGACCGATAACACTTGTGAAATAAAGAGGCACAAAAACCAATAAATAATACGCGCCTGTCGTTATTATGGTCTGGCCGCTAAAACAGATGTCGTGTTTTTCCATCCAGGTGATGGTCCAGTAGACAAACGATACGATCAACCCGCCCAACCAAAGGCCTGATATCAAATCGTCAACGCCAAACCACCGTGATAAACCGACGCCTGAAGCCACTGCAACCGTGCAAATTGGGCAAACCGCCTGTACGGTTAATACGGAACTTAATCCATAGATTAAGACGGTGAAAATCATGAAATATGAATGTTTTTTGATCATGTTCAGTTTCAAGCATCAATACCTTAGTCAGAATCCAGAAAGAATGATGGGGCAAATTTTCTGCCATAATCCAGCATCAACCATACCGCATAGTTTGGCGCTCTAAATAATTTGTTTTGTTTAACGGTACTCCGGTTTCCAGAATGGAAATCGCTTCTTCCAATGGAAGCCGCCAATCGTTGTCCTGTGTTGGATAAAGGTCGCCACGGTAGATAAGATTTACATATTGGCTGCGATCAGGCTATTCGTACGAATACCTATAAGATGTTATCAACAAGAATTTAGATTGCAGCTCTGCAGTAAATTGTTATGAAAGTTGGCAATACGGTACGAAATAATATGGCTATCGGTTCGATCTTGAAAAAATTAGGCGAGACTTCAATGACTTAAGTGTTTCGCAAAAAATCAGCTGGTATTAAATTTACATCCATATAGCCTGGATTCCGGCAATCCCATATATCTTGATTCCGGCGAACAAACAAGCCAGAATCCCCGACTGATTCTCGGGAGGATGGTGGGAAAATCGTGCAATCCCTGAGGCCTAAAGCCTGTCCGGCAGAAAGAGTACCCCACTATCCGCACTTGCTAATGTAGTTCGAACGGTATCTTAGGCCTAGAGCCCGTATTCATAAGGTTGAACATAGCGGTGTTTCCTGATCATTAACGTTTTTATTTTTTAAAACACTCATTAAAGCTATGATTAATAAATATTTTAATATTGTCATTGGCTCAGATATTACCAAAAAGAAATTTAATGTTGCCTGCCTGTTGGAAGGAAAGTTTAAACATAAAGTCTTTAGCAACGACGCAACTGGTTTTGCTAGTTTTAACCTGGATTTTAAGCCTTTGCGATAATGCTCGCCCATGTGTTGTATGGAGGTAACTGGTTCTTATAGTTTGCCATTGGCCGATTATCTGGTTAATCATGGAATCTCTGTAAGCCTGGTTAATCCAGCAAAATTCATGCGATTGCCAAAAGTGAACTGAGTCGTGCCAAAACAGATAAAGCAGACGCCAAGCTCATTGCGCGTTACTGATTCATGACGCAACCACCGCTATGGATACCGCCCCCGCCAATATTCGCGAATTACAAGCGCTGGTGCGCCGTGTTGAACATCTGTTCGAAATGATTCAAATGGAGCAAAACCGCTTAGAAACAGTTGAGGCTAGCACACAGCAATCGATTACCAATGTCGTCAACACCATGGAAACTGAGCTAAAATCAACCCACAATGCGATTAAAGACCATATTGATAACAACACTGATTTTAAACAGTCACCTTCTTGAGACTATCCCTGGCATTGGTGAGGCCTGCACCGGCAATTTATTGTTGGCATTAAGCAATGCATCATGGCTTTACTCATGCCAAGCAAGTTGCAGCCTTTGCGGGTCTTGCGCCGGTGCTACACGAATCAGGTCAATGACGCGGTAATCTCCAAATTTCCAAAACTGGCAACTGCGTTTTACGTAAGGGTTTATATATGCCAGCTCTTTGTACTAAGCTCTATAACTCTGTCATTGAGGTCCTTTTGGAACGCCTTCAACGTAACGGTAAAAACGGTAAAGCCATTTCTTGTGCCGCTATGCGTAAGTTAATTCATAACGACTTCGGCGTAATCAAATCCGGCAAGCCTTTTGACCCTAACTACAAAAGAATGTGTAAATGAGGCTATTTTTGAAAATAGTTAAAAATATTTTTAACTATTCAACCCAACAGAGGACCATAAAAGCTACCCAAATCCAAGACAAAGGACATCTTCGCGATAAAGAGCTTATTTTGAAACAAGTAACGTATTCAAAGGACTGGCAGAATTCCTTGCTTTCTTAACACTTTGACCCAACGCGATGACCCACATAACCTAAATGCTTGAGTTCTGCTTGAGCCGGAGCGAAGTCTGAGATATTATTGATGATGATATAGTCCGCCCCTGCAGCCATAAACTGTTTCACTGGGTGATTATCGGCTGCGTCATTTATATTAGTCCAACATAGTTAGCGGAAGTCTAAAGAACAAAGACGTGCACAACAACCGTCCATAAATTCACAGACCGACACCGATGTCTGTTTACAGAACGTCTGGATATGCTCGCGAGTCAGTAAATCTTGATATTCAAGGTAAAGCGCATTGCCAATAAAGGCTTGCAACTCTCCTTCAAGGCATCGGCGTAAAAACCTCTCAACATGATCTTTTACCATCGCTCAAACCTGCCACTAATACATTAGTATCCACTACAACCTTAACCGTCATGCAAGACTGCTATCCTATATGCGCACAGCCTAGCTTATCGCTACAAATTGGTAACTATAATAGCCAACATTTTAGCGTTGATAAATTACGTATAATCAGATACATACAACTTTCAAACTCGCTTCTGCGTATTGGCCAAACCAATATTCAATGCTAATGCAACGATAAAAATCCCTACCGGCATTGCTTGCGGTGGCACCGAAAATGGCAACGTCAACCCCAGGCACAGCAAATATAACGCACCCACGATCACATACAAACTATACCGATGTGCCATAGGACTCGGATAATCAAAATTGGTTTGACTGACTTTCCGTCGGATCAAGCCATCGATTGCAAATGGCACTATGGCAACGGCCAAGAACGGCCACCACACCCAAGCAATAATCAAGCGTTTAATCATTTGATAGACGGTATCCCAGAGCACATCCAAGCGACTTTGGATGAACGGAAACAAGTCGACTCTGCCAACATCCTCAAAACCTTTTGAGAGCTGACGTTCTCGTTCGGTAGGTATAAAGTAATGGTAAACGCTCCCCCGAATACCGGTTTTAACAAACCACTGATCAAACCATAGCTGGCTAGTTTGACGGATTTCCGCCTCCTTTTTATTTCCAATATACGCTATCAGCATTTTATCTTCCCTGGCCTGTATTTCCCGTGTCCAACGGTCGGAGACGAAGCTGGCGACCAGGATGATTTCGATCAACCAGACCAGTAGACTGAACAGCAAGTTTCGATGCATGGTAATTGGTTACTGACTGCTGGTTTCTGTGGATGCACGCAACACTGGCAAGCGGCCTTTGACAATACGGCCACCGGATAATTTGGCGATGTAATGCAAATCTGGCAATTGTCCCAGTAGTTGCGGTGCAAACAAATCACCCTCCTCTTCCATCAATCGTTCACCGACATTGCCGGAAAATACACTGGGATTGGTGGCACTGGTAGCCACACCTTGGGTGCGCATAATGTATTTGAGCCGAGTTTTGGGTAGATTGTCGGTGATGTACTGCTGGGTTTCGCTGTCCATGATGCGCAAGGCAATCAAGTTATTGACGTTGCCCAGTACTTGCCGAGCTTTATCTTGTGAGCCAGTTTTGGCAGCAAAATCTGCAAAAGTCTGGGTAGCAATGAACAAGCGGATTTTAGCGCCCCGGCCTTTGTTTAGCACTTGAATAAAAGGATCGTTAATGACTTCAGCCGCTTCATCGACAAAAATGTTCACCGGTCGGTCTGATACCCCGTAGTTATAGCGATCACCCGCCACAGCGGCCAAATCGGCCAGTAAGATAGATCCAATAGCACTACCGACCAACCCATCCGATAACGAGTCCAGCCCGATGTAAGCCACTTGGGCTTTTTGGATGATATGGCCGGTATTGGTGATAGGGCGCAGATCATCGGCATCATTGGGATTCGGGGACAACAAGGGCCCTAAGCTGCTGGAGGTAAGCATGTTCATGATGGGAATGAGGGAGGCCACCATCTTGCTAAAATGGGTACGGTCATGTTCAAACAAGGATAACAAGCCTTCCAAATCCAGATTAGGGGCTTGGTGTTGCACAACTTCCCGATAATACCGGACTAAGGCCAGTGCCTTAGAATCAATATCTTTCGCTGCTTTAAAATAGGGCTTGGCCGCTAACCGCCATTCATCCACACTATTATCAAAATACCGCTCCAAGGCTTGAATGACCAGGATAGCAGGACCGCCTTCCAAGTAGCGTCGCAACTTCACTAAAGTGGGCCGTTCTTCAATGACCAATAATCCCTGAATCACGTTATCCAAGGATTTCTGGCCAAAGGCCTTAAACGGGTCGGACGTATTTTCACCCGGCGAAATGGCGGAAATGCGGCTAGCGATTTCCGAAGGTCGGTTAAAATTATGTAATGGGTCCAAACGGACGCTGTCTTCTGGAAAAGCCGGATGGAAATACACAAACCGATCCGGTCGCTTGGCTAACTCACACGCGCGTTTCGCGGAAGCCATCAAGTCTTTATCGCCCTTAGGATCAATGATGATCACTGCTTCGCCGCGCAACACGGCTTGGGTCACCAGCAAATCAAATGCCCTTGTCTTACCGGCACCTGTCGTACCAACAATCAAGGTATGGCCAGCGGTGTGTTGGATAGGTTGGCGTACTGGGCGTTCTGAAACCTCCAGACCATGTATCCAGGCTGACCCCATGCGTTGATGGTTAGACGGAATTAACACGGACACATCTCGCTTTAGGATTTCATAGGCCAGTTGCGCATGTTTTTGCACCCAGTCAAATCCCCAACCGAACCATAAGTCATCAGGATGGCTTTTGACAAAGTCCTTCAGTTTATTAGCTTCCAGGTATTGAAACTGATATTGCCTTAAACGGCGTTTGCGGTACCAAAGGCTGATGGCTGGCGGCAATCGCCAGCCCGCCATGACGAAACAAATAGCCGTTAATCCGTCAAACGGCTGTGGCGGCAAGCCCGACCAGCGCTGGGCAACGTATGCCAATGGAATAGCACCCAGCCAACCTGCAATGCCGGTAACTTCATAAATCGGCCGCCACGGAAATTGGTAGTCGTAATCGGACTTCATGGTTTGAGTTGGTATTTAAAAACACCGTCAATCGTTTTGCATTCGGGGTGATGAGTCAATTCGCGCAGAAAGGCACTGCGTTTGAGGTTGGGGTTTTGTTTGAGGAATTGACTAATGTCTGTAACGTCAATTTTCACCCAGGCATTGTCAAATGAGTTTAAGGGAATAACGGGGCTGATTGTTCGTAACTGATTGAGGAAAATGGTTACTGAATCTTTATTCGATAGCTCATGGGGGGCTTTAGACTGATGCTTCATTGATGCTACTGGCGTTTCTTTTTGAACAAGTTTGGAGTTGGGGGTGTTCATGTGCTCAATCGTAGCTGCTGAGTTGATTATGGGGGATAATTTCGATTGGTCGTCCTGATCGTCTATTGGTTTAGCTACTATCTCAGCCACTGGCTTGGTTTTATCACTGGCTGCTTTCCGGTTTGATGGCGAAGCTATCAATTGTGCGCCTGATGTTTCATGTGACCCCTTGGCTGGTAAGCCCTGCCCTTGCCCTGAGTTGATCGCTTTAATTTTTTTTGTTGGGGCTTTGTTCGCTTTAGGCACAGTGATTTCTGACATCACAGCAATTGGGAGCAACTGTTTTAGATACTGACTCGGCTCTGGGGCTAATAACACACCGCGAACCTGATTGATCATCTGCACCTTGCGCATCGGCGTTAACACATCGGTCACCAACCAACCTTTGTCGTCCAAGATTTTGATGAAATAGTTCGGATCGACACCCAGCAATTCAGCCGTTTCTGGAAATGGCAACAACACTGTGCCGTTATGATTTATGTCAGTGAGTTTCAGTTTTGAACTGGCAGTATTGCTGGTATTAGCAATCTGGATCAGCCATTCACCAGCCAGACCTCGAGTGTTTAGCCAGGACTTGGCTGTTTCGGTCAAATTGGCTTGAACTGGTTGATCATTTTCTTTGCCAACGGGCTTAGCATTGTTATTGGGCTGGCTCGCTTTTTTGGCTTTTGGTTTCGACGTGTCAGCAATTGGCATGGTGATGTTAGCTTGCTGACCCGTTTCCAATTCCGCCATAGGTAAGTTTTCTGATGCGATGGTTTGCATCGGCGAAGTAACCACATTTTCGGTGTGTTCTAAATCAATTCGCTGTGTTGGTGTTGACATTTCAAGGCCTGGTGAACCCAGTGAAGCAGATTCATTTTTATCAGGTAAGGACTGACTTGGCGTTTTGACCTTTTCCAAAGCAGGTTCCGCACCTTGCTCAATCACTTCTGCCAGTTCACAGCCACCCACCACAACGGACGGCTCACCAGTGAATACCAATTCAGGAGAGGCTAAACGCAGCATGTAAAACGTGACATCAAGCCCTTCCGGCTGCATGCGCCAGTAGCGGTATTGCCTGCCCTGCTCCGTTATTTTTGGAATAGCCAAGCCCCGTTCAATCAAGATGTCTGCTAAGGTATCCTCATCACGCGGAATACCAGGGACTTTGTCTTTGGCTAACAGCTCGACAATATCCTGAGCTCCGGTGCGCCAAACAATGTGCACGCCTTCCTTGAATCGCCAAACCCGTGCGCCTTTGTCATTGGTCAACCACTTGCCGGATTTAATCAACCGTCGCATGGCATCAAACAAATACTTCTCCACCGGCATACCCATGGCTGAATCGGCGTGGTGATAATGCGCTTTCATATCCCGCTCCACGCTTTTGCGATCGGCCGTCATTACTAGCTCAAACAGGGTGGAGCCTCGGTCCAAGCCCTGGATCGTTTCCAGCAAGGCTTGCATGATATCAGGACCGGACATCAGCAAAAAGGTACGGGCTTCCCGGGTCAGTACTCGTTCAATCACTAAAGCCGCGAACTGTTCATGACGTTTATGCCGGTTATCCCGCCAACGCAGAAAATAATGGCTGATGTGATGTTGGCTCGCCCAATCGGTGAGGTTTTCATCACAAGGGTTCCAGGTATGCTGTCCTTGTCTGTCCACGACGGCCATATCCGAGACCGGCTTACCAATGTCATGCAGTAGCCCGGCAAAACACACCGCTACCCGCCAACGCAGTTCCAATGCTTTACGCGCTTTAGGCGTGGCATGCGGGGCAAACAAACAACCCTGTGCCGCTTGGGTAGCTAAGTGCGCAACTTCCAGTCCATGCCGGAACAAACCACCGGCACCACGATGGTGATGGGATTCAGAAGCCGGTAACAAGTGACTGAAGGCGGCATAGCGTTCAATCACTGGCGCAACGATGGCTTGATACAGCTCGTCCGGCAAAGACAAATCATGTTCGATAGCGTTGATCAACTCGGTTTGACTGGCCATGATCCGTTGTACGGGTGCCGCCGGAAGCCCCTTCATGAACGGTGGATAGCGGGGAATCTCCTCGTCGATGGGCGGGGTGAGCACCCATGCGGGATTGGGGGTTCTAGCAAACCAAGTGTTGTTAAATACATTCATGAGGGCAGCGACAATTGTTTTCATAACGCTTTATCCTGCCACAAATAATTTTATTTTTGGGTGCAAAAAATCCCCAAAACGCCGATTTTTTGCACCCAAAAACTATTTTGTTTCAGGTAGGGTGTCTGGTTTTGTTTCGTTCCGGAGTCCCTTATGAAATGTAACCCACTAATTCCCCTGATCATTGTGAACACCTTGACTGCTGTCGGTTGTAGCCCAATGCGAACCTCAGAATCCGTCAGTACTGTCGTGATTGACTCACTCCTGGAAACAACCCCTACGCAGGATACTCGCTCCTTGCCTTGGCGATTGGACACGGCTTGGCAAGGCGGCGATTTGGGTGGCTCGGCACTGCGGGCAGCCTCGATTGAACATGTAGTCAGACAACTTGACTCATCATGGCCAGCTACCCAATCCAATCTGGACGTATTGAATCCGGCTTCAGTTGGTCTGAAAAAAACCAGTGACCGCAAATCAAACACCCTAACTCCGACCACACAAAACTCAGCCAAGACCAATTCCTTGTCCATTAGTCGAGCCTGGCGAAAATACTGCCATCATCAACTGGACATGCGTCCAGCCGAGCATGCCCTCATTGCGCATACGGCAATCCCATTTGAGGTGCTGAAGCAAGGCTGCCACCCCAACAGCCTGTTGAAGTGAGGTGGATATGGAAATCTCACTCACTATCTCTGATTCAGCGAGCGAAACTAACTCAAGACCAAACAGCAAAGGGCTTGGCGATTTAAACAACCGTTTCCAGCAGCTGCGCGAACGCAAAGCGCATCAAAAGAAACCTGAGCCACTGGCGGCGTTTCCCAATTGGCCAGCCGGTATGCGCGGTACACCGAATGCCTGTTTACGCAGTGCTTTGTTTGCTGGTATCCAGGGCAATGAGCGTATTGCCTATAAAAAACGCACCTTGTTGGCGGCCGTTGACGGGGTGGAAGTCCGTTATCTGGGCATCCAGCTCAACCAGTCCGACTTGGATGTGTGGATGCACATCGTGCACTTGTCCCAGCAGCAATTACCCGGTTTTAGCATCACCTTCAGTGCTCATAGCCTGTTACGGGCCTTGGGTAAAAGTACCGGCAAAAGTCAGCATGAATGGCTGAAAGAATCCATGGCCAGATTAGGCGGTGCCTTTGTGGAAATGACTTTCCATGGTCGAGACAGTTTTGGTGAAAAAGGCTTTTTGCGCTATTACCGCGATGAAGTCAGCCACCGTTATGTGGTCGAACTGACCCAATCCATGCTCCGATTGTTTGAGGATGGCTATACCCATGTCGAGTTTGAACAACGCCAGAAACTACGCAAACAACCCTTAGCCTTATGGCTACATGGCTTTCTGGCTTCGCATGCCGCTCCATATCCGTTGCGAATTGCCACCATTCACCGTTTGAGCGGCAGCGGCGCTAAAACACACCGAGATTTCAAATACCGACTCCACCGGGCGTTGGAGGCATTGATTCGCATCAAGGCCATTGAGAGTTTTGAATTCGATCAGGACGCGGTCAAAATCAAAAAACTGCCCACGCCCAGTCAACAGCGGCATATTTTTAAAACCCATATAGATGGGCAGTGAGGCACGGCATTCGACCGACGCCCATTTTGGTACCCAGTTACCCTCTCGACACGGCGTTAGGCCGACGGCGACACGGCATTAGACCGACGCAGGCACGGCGTTTGACCGACGGGGTAACGGCATTCGGCCGACGGACACGGCATTAGGCCGACGCAAAGCACGGCGTTAGACCGACGCTGGGCACGGCATTCGACCGACGCTAACGCCATTTTCTCAATTCGCTACAGACCATGACTGGCGTGGCCTGTAGCGATTTTTCAAACCGAAAAAAATCGGGTGCTAATCTATTTATAATCTTTTTATAATCTAAATAATAATATTTATAGGTTGTGGATATGTGGATAACTGATGGGCTTTTGCTTGCCAAAGTCTTTCAATCTATGGGGTTATACTCATTTTGCTACTGCCTTGTGGTAGGCCTGCAAGGCCATTCTGAGCTTACCCAGCAAAACCAATTGCTTTCGAATATCGGCAAACTCTGTTTCCAGCTCTGTCACCAAGTCTGCTTCCCATTCCGGTTCACCGTTCAGAAACCCCGCTAGCGGATAGTGATGGCCTCGGCCTTTTTTCAAATACTTGGCAATCGGCTTGGACTTGCCGCCTTGCCGGATCATCGCCATCCGAAACCACTCGATGCTAAACGACAAGTTTGCTTCCCGTCGTCTGACTCTGACTCCAATTCGGCCTCTCCCCGAGTTAGGCTGATTTTTTTGTTCGGCATTTAAACGCCGCCAATAGTCATCGACCAGAACCCGCGTTTCGGTATGTAACTGCTCTACTTTTTCCTCAAGCCAGGCTCTGAAGTCGTGTTCAGACAGTGGTGATGGCTGAGCATCTGTGTGCTGATTTTTCATCGTCATTTTCCTAATACTTAACTACAGGGATAGCCTGTGCAAATCCCTAAGCAATTGGTTGGCAAAAACAGGCCGATTTTTTACATGTTTACGGCCAAATGGGGCCTTCGTCCCTATGTGGAATTGGCATCCCATTTCCCTATTCATTAGGGATTTAGCAGGTAAAAGGGCGCGCAATTTTATTTTGCTGTCCCTAAGCGACATCCTGACTACAAAATCCTACGTAGGGATTTCAATGCCAAATTCCTGGGATTTTTTGCTGCCGGTTTCCCTAATCCATAGGGAAACCGGTTGCAAATCCTATCCGAACATGGCCGTTTACCTAGCTAGTGGGTGACTGAAGGTTAAATGCATTGTATTTTTTTGAGACAGATAAGTGGGCTCAAAAAATCGGCAAATCAGGATTTTTTTGCCATCGAGCGAGTAAATTGCTTATAGCCCTTAACATAAAAAAAATTAATTTTGGGTGCAAAAAATCGTCGTTTTACCGATTTTTTGCACCCAAATTAAAAATTTTTTGTTGGACAATGCGGCTATGAATCACTACTGCGCGCACGGGTTATTACTGACGATCATTGTTCTGGTCCTTCCGGTCGGACTCGTGTGGTCTGCAGAATCCGAATCGGACATCAGTGTTTCGTATTTTGCCGATAAGCAGCGCGGTTGGTTTTGGTACGAAGTGTTACCGGAACCGGTTGAGAAAAAACCCGTTCCGGCTCCTGAGACTAAGCCCCCAAAATTCGATTCTGATAAAAAACCGGAAGTTACGCTGGGAATCAATCAGCCACCCGTGCAAACGTCAATCATGCCAGAAAATGCGATTAAACCCGTGACACCGATCGATCCGGCCTCCCAGCCCTTATCGTCTGCCTGGCTACGCAAAAACATGGAAAACTACCTGAACAAAGCCATTGACGAGCCAAGTCAAGAAAATGTGGCCGCGTTTTATTATTTACAACGGGTGATGATGGACAAAGCGGAACGCTTTACCAACGCCGCTCGCTATGTGGTGATGTCGGATCCACAACTGGATGAAACAGTGCGCCGTCCGGTAGCAACCTATGCCGCCAACGAAGCCAATCATCAGGCCAGTGTCATGGCGGATAAGGTGTTGAAATCGATTGCAAGTCAGGCGGGGATATTGTTTTTCTTCCGTTCGGATTGTCGGTATTGCCATGTGCAAGCACCGGTGTTGAGCATGTTGGAAAATGCTTATGGTTTTAAGATTTATCCCGTGTCCTTGGATGGACTAGCGATGCCGAATGGGTTGTTTAGTCCGTTCAAACTAGATCAAGGCCAAGCAGCGTTATTGGGTGTGACGCAAACTCCGGCGTTGTTTTTGATGAAACCGCCCAAACAAATTGTGCCTCTGTCACAAGGTGCCTTATCTCTGGAAGAACTGACTAGCCGGGTGCTCTTGGCGGCCAAGGAATCCGGCTGGATAGCTGACAGCCAGTATCAAACCACGCAAGGCGTTCGTTCTACGCCGATGTTGTTACCCACTACGGGCAGTATCAATCCCGTCACGGCTCAAGATCCGGCCTTGTTAATCCAAGCCCTGCAACAAAGCGCCAAATTCGAGGGACAACCATGAACTTTGCTGTGCATAGCCGATTCCTGCTGAAGCGGTCATTGATTTTAGTGGTGTTAGTCGAAATGTCTGTTCCAGTTTATGCCGATTTACAACAAGAAATGGATGGTATGTTTGGTACGATGACCAACTTCTCAGCACCAACCGCTCATTTAGGCCAACGCCGTGGTGTGATTACCGGTGGCAGTCTGGTGGCACGTAACGGGATCACCAATACCAACTTGGTGTCCTTTGTACCACCCTCCTTCAGTGCTGGGTGTGGCGGTATCGATTTGTTTGCTGGCAGTTTTAGCTTTATCAATTTTAACCAGTTTGTGCAGTTGTTACGTAATGTCGCAGGTAATGCTTCAGGGTATGCCTTTCAACTGGCCGTGGGCGCCATGTGTCCTTGGTGTGCCTCGGTGATGACCGATTTGCAAAAGAAGGTTCAGGAACTGAATCAATTATTCAGTAATTCCTGCCGGTTATCCCAAGGGTTGGTTAACGATACGGTCAAAGCGTTTGATTTGCAGAGTAAAGCCAATCTGTCCAATGCGTCCTTTTCCCAAGGCATCAGCGATGTATTTTCCAGCTGGACCAATACCAGTAACTTGGGAGATCCGGTCCAACAGATCAAACAAAATGCGCCTAATGAAATGACTCAAAAAATCCAGGGAAACTTGGTTTGGCGGGCTTTAGTCAACCAAAATGCAGGGGCGTGGTTTCGGTTTGGTGGTAACAGTTTATTGGAAGCCGCCATGAGTATTTCAGGCACGGTGATTGTCGATGCGCCGCAAGCTGCACCCGATGGTCGTGGTGAAAATAATGCTCTAAGTGCACCGCCCCCTATTCTTCGAATCAAAGACTTGTTGTATGGCAATGAGGCTGGTAACAGCTACCAAACCGTCAAGCTCTATCAATGTTCGGACGGCTACAGCTCTGACCAATGTTTAAAACCGATTGTCAAAAACGTTAATTTAGTCGGTTTGAAACAACGGGTCATGGAATTGTTATTAGGGTCGGCCAATTCAGGGAATGGCCTGATTTACAAATTCTCCACCAACCAAGGCCAAATCACCGCCACCGAACAAGCTTTTATGGAAACCGTGCCAGATGCGATTGGCGGCATGATTCACAATCTGGCGCGAGAAGATGCTGGTATTGCCAAGCTATGGGCAGAAGAAGCCGCTCCCGTGATTGCCTTAGAACTGGCGCAGTTAATCGTCAATGATTTGTTGACTGCGGTGCAAACTGCCGCCCAGCTCAATGATCATGCTTATGCCAAGCTGCTTAACGATGCCTTGCACGATGCCCGACAACAAATCCAAGATGAATACGTCACCGTTGCCGGACGCTATGGCAACCCACAAAACCTGATGGCATTTTATCAGCAGCTAATGAATACCATCAAACCCAGACAATATGGCAGTGTGGCACAATTACCAGCCAATGCTCCGGCTTGGCCAAATCCTTAACTGAACAGTGGAAACAGACTGATGTTATGTTTGTTTCCAGCGGTTCATCTTTACCGGACCCTGCCCTCGTTTGGTTTTAATCGCTTAAAGCCCAACTCGGTCTCTGTTAATCCGTTTTTTCTGAGGACTTTGAATTATGCTCGAAATCTTCTCTGTGGGTGATTCAACCTACTTACAAACGGTGTTAAATGCCGTGGCCATGATCGCCGGTACCGGTGATTACCGCAAGGCAGCTGCGGTGGGTGGTTTGATTGGGGTGCTGATTATATTGTTGCGCGCCTTAATGCAATGGGATGGTCGTGGTATTCGGTATCAGGATTTGTTTTTAGCGTATGTGTTATGGCTGATGCTGTATGCCCCCTCCATCAAGGTGTCGGTAGAAGATGCCTATACCGGCAAAGTGGTGATCGTTGATCATGTGCCCTTAGGGCCAGCGGTGGTGGGTAGCGTAATGTCCAACATGGGTTACCGTACTACTCGATTATTTGAGCAAGCCTTTGGGACACCGACCATGACTGGCCATGGCTTTGCCGATAGTTTACAAACCTTAACGGCAGTTCGGAAGAATTTGTTATCGCGAGTGACTTTAGGTGCAGCTAATGTGCCGAATGCGGGAAGCGATATGGAAAACTCATTTGCCAATTATGTGCGGGAATGTACCTTAACCGGCGTGGATTTGCAGCTAAAAACCATTGATGGCATTTTACGTGACCCGAATCCCATGAATGCCATCCGCTTTGACTCGGATATTTACATGACGGAGATTTATGTGGGTGGTCAAGCCCAAACCAAAACCTGTACCGATGCCTGGACTGCCTTGGGGGTGGTGGTCAATGGCAATTTCAGCACTGCCTTGCAAGCTAGCTTGCATCAGACCTTAGGTGTTGCCGCAGCGGCCAATACGCTACCAAAAATCCAGGATGCCTTCGACGCCTTGGCCGGACCCGGTGTGGTCAATGCCACTGACTATATGTTGATGTCGGTCATTCTGCCGATGTTTGAAAAAGGGGTAATTGGTCGGCATGAAGATGGAATGCACTGGACCAAAGCTGCCATGGTGGAACAAGCTATCCAGCAACGTAATACCCAATGGGCGGCAGAACAGACCTTGTTCTCTAGGATTGTCCGGCCCATGATGGCATTTATTGAGGGCTTGAGTTATGCCATAGCACCGATCATGGCCTTTGTGGTGATGCTAGGCAGTGTCGGTTTACGCATGAACATTGGTTATTTTTCCATGTTGCTTTGGATACAATTGTGGATGCCCATATTGGCGGTGATCAATTTGTTTATCCAGCTATCGGCGGCTGGCAAGATGACCGCCTTAACCTCCGCCAATTACCATCTGCCCTCCATGATGGGTATTTACCAGATGGACATGGAATTACAACAATGGCTGTCGATCGGGGGTATGTTGGCGGCCTCTACACCGGCCATTACCCTAATGCTTATTTACCGAGGTGCGGTGACGGCCACGCACTTCTTGGGGCGCATGGACGGTGGTGATTACGTGAATGAAAAGATAGCTACGCCGGATGTGATCAGCCCTGCTCCGCTTTTAAATGCCCAACCGCAACATCAATACAGTCCGCTTTCGGGTGTTACCATGACGGGTAGTGACAAAGTCTTACCGGCGTTTAACGTGGGTAAGGATTTAAACGCAACCGTTGCCAGTGCATCAATGGACTCGCAACAGGCTACCAGCAATTTTATGGAATCGGTTGCTGCGACGGCATCGAACTCGACCAATTTGACCCATGATGCGTTTAATAGTCATTCTTTAGGGAAACAAATCGCTAGCAGTACCAGCCATACCGATGCCTATAACCGGCAGTTCGGCGAAGCGTTGGCGAAAAAACATTCGAATACCGGCATTTCAGCAGATCACTTCTCCGCGCTGGTAGCCGGTAGTGCGAATGCCGGGCTTAACCTATCGCCTGACAAATTGGGAGCGGCTATTGCTGGACGGTTACAGAATGATTTTCAAATCGGTCAGGATAAGTCGGATGCCATTGCCACGGATATTGCGCAAACGGTTACGGATAGTCAAGGTTACCAAGCCGGATTAGCCAGAAGCCTCGCGTTAGATGCGCAATCCGGCACCCGCCAAGTCGCTTCCATGGGACTGCAAAGCCAAGACCTATCAACCTTGCAACACTCCGCTACCGATGCCCTGTCTGCCTCAGAAACCTATCAACAAACCGTCAGCGCCCAAAACCGTTTTGGTAGCCAAGCCAGCTTTGGGGCGGCTGAGACTGGATTAAAGCTGACCAACAATGCCAGCCTCATGGAACGGCTAGATCAACACCTGGATCAATTTGGATTGCGGGGGGATGCCCAACGTCTGGCTTCGCAGTGGAAGGCGACCGGTTGGATCAGCAGTAATGACCAAGCTTATGCCGCAGCGGGAATGTCGTTATTGACTGGGTTTTCTTCACCCAGTTATCGGACTTTGGATAACCAACAGGCTCGCAGTGCCGAAATGGCTGGCTACCAATTATTAGGTGATGCCTTCAATGCGCCACAGGCAAAATCCGAATGGAACCCAAATCGAAACCAAGTCCTGCTAAGCCAAACACCGGAACTGGGTGCGACCCAAATCTCGGTTGAACAAGCAGGTTTGACCGATCCCCGAATTGAAGCTGAACAGGCTAGCCAGCAAGCACAAGATCACATGAAAACCAGCCAAGACAAAATGCATCAGGGTGAAAACATCGTTACCCGAAATTTTAATCAAAACTCAAATGCCATCAAAGACGAATCGCAATCAGGCTTCTCGGATATTCGACAACAAAAGGCCGACTACTTTAGGTCAGCCATTGCCGAAGCGGCCAACCGCACCCCGTCTGCCGCTGAATGGGAATACGATACGGTCGGTGGCAGCATTTACAATACCGCCAAAGACATCGAAGCCCTGGGTGCGGCTGGCAGTTCAGCGGTAAAGCAATTTTCCGGCAATATGACAGCCGCCCTAAATCAAGGCAAAAGCTATTGGCAGGCCGTGAAAGAAGCGGCTACCAAATCCGAACTCGGGTTTGTTGAAACCACCAAAACCTGGGCAGATCAACAAGTCAATGTTGTCGCTGATAAACTTACACCCAGCCAACAAGCCTACTACCGAGCATCGTTGTATGAAGGCTTTGCTGGCATAGTCATTAGCGGTGACAATGATGGCGCTATGGGTCGAGCCAAACAACAGCTTTTAGCTGAAGAAGGCGAAACCGATGGTGAGAATATTGCCAAACTTCTACGCAGTGCGGCTGGGCAAAACCGGGGGGATTTACTGGATCAGATTGCTAATTACAATCTAGCGCAAGGGAGGCTTCAGGATTAATTTTGGCTCTATATTTCTTAGTATTTAGTCTGGTATTATTTTCGTAAAGATGCCATGGAAACTGAAAAATCATCAACCTTCTGACAGTCGCGAGACGACCTTAACCTGACTCCTACAGTTATTATTTGATTGGAGAATGGATAGCACAAAAAACTTTCCTCAAAATTTAAAAGAACTCTATGACACCTATTCGGAAAGATACAGAATTAGTGCACTGAGAATATATGCCGAAACCATTTCCTAGAATAGGGTAACCAGGGATGATATAAATGAAATTATTGAATCACTTGTTAGCCATTCAAATGCATACGTTGCCCCTATCACTTCGTGGTGGTGACCGGCGCTAGGTCGGCGAATTAAATCGAGCGGAGTCTACGATTTTTGAGAATCCAGAATTGCTAGGCATTCTTTTTCAGGGACTTGAAACATCCAATCCTTTACTGCGTATGCGCTATTCCGATGCCATAGAGAAAGTCCCCCTCAAGCTCCCCGCACTTTTAGTGCCATACAAAAAGAAAATCTTGCAACGTCTCTCAAAGATCGAACAACTATTAGCCGGGGAGACGCTTTTTTTGCGATAGATTTTTCCGAGCAACCAGCTGGGGGAAATCGGCAAAAATCACGTGACCACTATTGCCTGCGGCGAGCCCGATTCATCCGTCACCTCGTTCCGACCCAATAAGGGCTCGGAACATAGGCTTCAAATGACTTGATTACCTATCGCGATGCCTTGCAGGTTTCCTCCACTGCCTTGCGAAAACCCGCTCGCAGTTAGTGCTATCGGGGACTAAAAATCTTAACTTTGCTAAAGCTTCGTTTCCACGATTTTCAGCGAAAAAAACAGCCTGATTACCGTTCCTCATTGCTATCGTTATGTTTGTTTTGAACAGGCGATGGAGTGGCGGACAAGCGAGGTGCGTAGCGAGTTCCGGCAGAAGTACCTTGAAGGCCGAAATTATTGGTCCACTGACCGATGAAAGATTTCTTGTCAGAGGTAAATTGTAAATCAAAATTTGAGTCAACATGAACAGAATCGGGGATAGGGTCAAAGCTGATGGTTGCAATCGCGGAACAGTTGGTGTTGATAGTGGCTGTACCGTTGGCCGGACCGCTGAAACCAGGTGTTATAACGCCATTCTTT
>Ga0208514_100245_pt1 | contig 36897 bp, 28 predicted proteins | sample LakWasMet70_HOW9_2_FD_183900 | JGI IMG/M metagenome (GOLD analysis project Ga0208514, IMG submission 183900) | Freshwater sediment methanotrophic microbial communities from Lake Washington under simulated oxygen tension - Sediment Metagenome... | ecosystem: Environmental > Aquatic > Freshwater >...
ACCCGTATGAAAGTGCGGGTCCATGATGGCTTCAATGAAGGGGATCAGGAACTGGTCCTTGTCGCGGATGGACTGGACTTCGTTGTAAGCGTTGAAGATTTCGCTTTCATCCAGCCCCAGTGACTCCACGATGTACTGGTAAGCATGGGTGTGAATAGCCTCTTCAAACGCCTGACGCAGCAGGAACTGGCGGCATTCAGGGGCCGTGATATGGCGGTAGGTGCCCAGCACAATATTGTTGGCGGCCAGCGAATCAGCCGTTACAAAAAAACCAAGGTTGCGCTTGATGATGCGGCGCTCGTCTTCGGTCAGGCCGTTGGGGTCTTTCCACAGCGCGATGTCACGCGTCATGTTGACCTCTTGGGGCATCCAGTGGTTGGCGCAGCTCGCCAGATATTTTTCCCAGGCCCACTTGTACTTGAATGGCACCAACTGGTTGACATCGGTCTTGCCGTTGATGATGCGCTTGTCGGACGCCTTCATGCGCACGGGGATGCTGGACTTTACGGGGGAGTTTTGCGCCCGCTCGACCGGCGGGTTTTCCGACGGCGTGAACGCAAATTTAGCTAGCGATGTGGGCTTGACTTCTTCGTCCCAGGTCAACATAAATAATTCCAATCAGCGGATTATGAGAGCAGTGAATTGAAATGAAAAGTAATCATGCACTTCACCGCGAATATGTGTTGTTCAATAGCATCGCATTGGCAGCGACGTGCGCGCATGTATCACTGACACGACTCGCATGTTGGATCATCCACGCCGCAAAATTTGATGTCAGTTGCCGCGTTCGTGGCCATCTCCATTTGCATCTGTGCTGCTGCGGCCGCAGCTTCCAGTGCGCTAGAAGATCGCATCGAACTCTTGGCATCGTTGCCCGAAGATACAGCGTTCATCTTGCCCGCAGTCACTGTCGATTTCTCGGCGTGTGTGGCTGACATGGTGCGCAGGTAGTAGGTGGTCTTCAGCCCACGCAGCCAGGCCAGTTTGTAGGTCTCATCGAGCTTCTTGCCCGAGGCGCCGGCCATGTAAATGTTGAGGGACTGCGCCTGGTCAATCCACTTCTGCCGACGGGCAGCTGCCTCGACTAGCCACTGTGTCTCGACTTCGAATGCGGTTGCATAAAGTTGTTTGACATCCTGTGGCACGCGGTCGATGGGACCCAGCGATCCGTCAAAGTGCTTCAGGTCCATGACCATCACGTCATCCCAAAGGCCCAGGCGTTTCAAATCCTTCACTAGGTAGCCATTGATCACCGTGAACTCGCCGGATAAATTGGACTTGACCGACAAGTTGCCGAAGCTGGGCTCAATCGATGCATCCACCCCAATGATGTTGGAGATCGTGGCAGTGGGTGCAATCGCGACACAGTTAGAGTTGCGCATGCCGTCCGCGGCGATCTTCTGGCGCAGCGCCTCCCAGTCCAGCGTGGCGGAGCGGTCCACTTCCACATAGCCGCCGCGTGCCGTGGCCAGCAGGTCCAGCGTGTCCAGCGGCAAAACGCCCTTGTCCCACAGCGAGCCACGGTAGCTGGAGTATTTGCCGCGCTCTCTGGCCAGCTCGGTCGATGCCCAGTAAGCGTAGTAGCAGATGGCTTCCATGGACTCGTCGGCAAACTGCACGGCCGTTTCGCTGGCATAAGGAATGCGCAGCTCATACAGGCTGTCCTGGAAGGCCATCACACCCAGGCCGACTGGACGGTGGCGCAGGTTGGAGTCACGTGCCTTCTTGACCGCGTAATAGTTGATGTCGATGACGTTGTCCAACATGCGCATGGCTGTGGCAATCGTGCGTTTGAGCTTGTCGTGGTCCAGTTTGCCGTCTTTCAAATGCTGGCGCAGGTTGACGGAGCCCAGGTTGCAGACGGCGGTTTCGGTGTCCGAGGTGTTGAGCGTGATTTCGGTACACAAGTTGCTGGAGTGCACCACGCCAGCGTGTTGCTGCGGCGAGCGCACGTTACAGGCATCCTTGAACGTGATCCAGGGATGACCGGTTTCGAACAGCATGGTCAGCATCTTGCGCCACAGATCGCTGGCCTGGACGGTACGCGCGGGCTTGATTTCACCGCGGGCCGCCTTTTCTTCGTACCCCACGTAGGCCTTTTCGAAGTCAGCGCCAAACAAATCATGCAGATCCGGTACGTTGTTGGGAGAGAACAAGGTCCAGGTGCCCTTTTCCATGACGCGGCGCATGAACAAATCGGGGATCCAGTTGGCAGTGTTCATGTCGTGGGTGCGCCGGCGGTCATCGCCGGTGTTCTTGCGCAACTCCAGGAATTCTTCAATATCCAGGTGCCAGGTTTCCAAGTAGGTGCAGACTGCGCCCTTGCGTTTGCCGCCCTGGTTGACCGCGACGGCTGTGTCATTGACGACCTTCAGGAAAGGCACGACGCCCTGCGATTCCCCATTGGTGCCCTTGATATGCGCGCCCAGGGCCCGCACGCGGGTCCAGTCATTGCCCAGGCCGCCGGCGAACTTGGACAGCAAAGCGTTTTCCTTGATGGATTCGTAAATGCCGTCCAGGTCGTCAGGCACGGTGGTCAGGTAGCAGCTGGAGAGTTGTGATCGGCGCGTGCCGCTGTTGAACAGCGTGGGCGTGCTGGACATGAAGTCGAAGCGCGACAACACTTCATAGAACTCGATGGCGCGGGCTTCGCGGTCGATTTCATTGAGCGACAGGCCCATGGCCACGCGCATGAAGAAGGCCTGGGGCAATTCAATGCGGGTTTTGCCCTCATGCAGAAAATAACGGTCGTACAGGGTTTGCAGGCCCAGGTAGTCGAATTGCAGGTCGCGCTCGGCTTTCAAGGCGGCGCCCAGGCGTGGCAAGTCGAACTGCATCAGTCGCTCATCCAGCAACTCGGCATGGACGCCGCGCTTGATAAAGCCGGGGAAGTAATCGGTATAGGCCTCAGCCATGTCAGCTGGCGCCACGTCGCGGCCCAGCACTTCGCGGGAAATGGTGTGGAACAACAGGCGCGCCGTGGCGTAGGTGTAGTCCGGGTCTTTTTCGATCAGGGTGCGGGCCGCTAGGATGGAGGCCTTGTAGACCTCGTCCATGGGCACGCCGTCGTACAGGTTGCGCATGGTCTCCGCCAGAATCGGGTCGGCTTTGACGTCCGCACCCAGCCCGGTGCAGGCGGTCTCGATCAGGCTCTTGAGCTGGTTCAGGTCCAGCACGATGCGTTGGCCGTTGTCCATGGCGTGCAGAACGGGTGCCGGTGGTGCGACTTGTGCCACTTGCTTGGCGCGCTCCTGGGTGCGACGTTCGCGGTACAGCACGTAGGCACGTGCAATTTCATGGTGCTCGCCCCGCATGAGGCCCAATTCCACCTGGTCCTGCACGTCTTCGATGTGGAAGGTTCCACCACCAGGACGCGAGCGCATCAACGCGCGGATCACTTGCTGGGTCAGCACGTCCACCGTTTCGCGCACGCTGGCTGAAGCGGCGCCCTGGGTACCGTGCACGGCCAGGAAGGCCTTCATCATGGCCACGGCGATTTTGTTGGGTTCAAACGGAACGACCGCCCCATTGCGGCGGATGATCTGGTAATGAGCCAGATGGTTGACGCTGCCACCTTCGTTTGCCGTATCGCTGTGGGAAGACAGCATGGCGGTGGTTGCGGGAGGGGCAGAATTTGAAACAGATTGCATGGATTCCTCGTGGTAATCAATATATTTTTCTGGAGCTGGGCGGTACGCTGCGTCCGTCCTGCGATATGCAATTATCGAAAGGACGGTGAAGACAGTGCACACTATATATGGGGTCCGGTGTGCTTGCAAGCCACTACCGGTAGTGTACCGGGTCAAATTCTGTCTGGCTGACACTGATGCGCCAAATGTGCTGCTGCATGCCATGATTGCCGCAAGGCCGTGGTTCAAACAGAGGTGTTGCGCGCGAGCCTTGCCAACTGGCGGTTTGCAGATGCAGGCCCAGTCTTGATGCGGCTTACCAAGGCATTTGCACGGAAGGGCCGCATGGGGCAATGGCTCGGCGCGCCTCGCCTATGCTTTGAACGCGGCACTCAGCAGCGCATCGGCGCTGCACAGCGCACCCGTCAGGGGACAGGCGTCTTCAGCACGCCTTCGGGAAAACACCAATCCGTCGGCCCCAGTTTTTCCTGCAACAGGTTCCAGTCCAGGCCAGGTCCGGGGTCTATTTTGCGGCCGGGTGCGATGTGCTCGTGACCTGCAATATGGGCAATCGGATAACGCTGGCCCAGCGCCGGACACAGCGCCGCCAGTGCCGCATACTGGGCTGGCTCGAAAGTGTCTCCTTCCAGTCCCTCCAGTTCGATGCCGATGGAGTCGTCGTTGCAGTTGACGCGCCCCCGGTACTGCGACGTGCCAGCGTGCCAGGCGCGGTCGTCACAACTGACAAACTGCCAGATCTCCCCGGTGCGCCGGATATAAAAATGGGCCGACACCCGTAGGCCCTCGATCTGTTTGAAGTAGGGGTGCTCATCCCAGCTGAGCCGGTTGGTGAACAGCGCCTGAACCTGATCCCCACCGTAGACTCCAGGCGGCAGGCTGATTGAATGCAAAACGATCAGATCAATAGTGGCATCGGGTGGCCTGGGACCAAAATTGGGCGAGGGCTCCTGCCGCGCAAAACGGTACCAACCACCAGTCCAGGCGGTAGTGTCCGTCGACCCCCCTTTACTCATCGGCGTCATCGTCCCGCGGGACGTCGATTTTCAGGCGCGCGATGCGATAGCGGATTTGACGCAGGCTGAGCCCCAGGCGCGATGCCGCCAGCGTCCGGTTGAACCCGGTTTCGCGCAGACTCTTGACAAGAATCTCGCGCTCCTGCTGGTCCAGGTGGCTCTGCAAGTCGGTGGGCAATTGAATGTCGCTTGTCCCTATGGGCATGGCTGGCGCGATGGGATTGTCCGGCGGTCGTACGTCCAGAGGAACAGGGCCGCTGGAGGATTGGAAGTCTGCCAGCTGGAGTTCGTGGCCGTCACACAATGCAACCGCGCGGTGCAGAAGGTTTTCCAGCTCCCGCACATTGCCAAGAAGGGGCAAGCGGGCAAGCTGTTCAACGGTGCCTGCCGCGAGCGTGGGCACCGACATCTGTGACTCCTCGGCAATGCGCGCCAGCAAGGCGTGGCACAGCGCGGGCAGGTCATCGCAGCGCTCACGCAGCGGTGGGATGACGATATCGATGACATTGAGCCGGTAAAAAAGGTCCTGGCGGAAACGGCCAGCCAGAACCTCGGCGGGCAAATCCTTGTGGGTGGCGCTCACGATGCGAACGTCAACTGGTTCTTCCTGGTTGGAGCCGACCGGGCGCACGCAACGCTCTTGAATGGCACGTAGCAGCTTGGATTGCATGGCCAGTGGCAGGTCGCCGATTTCATCCAGAAACAGCGTGCCGCCCTTCGCGGCCTGAAAAAAGCCTTCGCGGTCATGCACCGACCCCGTGTAGGCTCCTTTTTTGGCACCAAAGAACTCGGTCTCCAGCAAATTTTCCGGTATCGCACTGCAATTCACAGCGACCCAGGGTCCCGCAGCGCGGTGGCTGGTGGCGTGCAGGGCGCAGGCGACCAGTTCCTTGCCGGTGCCCGATTCACCCTGGATGAGCACCGGTGCCATGCTGCGCGACACTTTGACAATGCGTTCCTTGACACTGCGCATCACCGCAGAGTCACCGGCCAGACGTGACAGGGCCAGCTCACCCAGCGAGTTGGACGCGGCGGCTTGCGTCAGGCGGGCGTCGGTGGCCCGGCGCGACGGTCCGGTTTTTGATGTGGTGCCCAGTACCGCTGAAGCGATGGCGGTGCGAAATTGCTTCAGATCAACCGGCTTGGTCAGGTAGTCAAACGCGCCGGCCTTGAGTGACTCCACCGCGTTTTCGGCCGAACCGTGCGCCGTGATAACGATGCTGCGCTCGGTGCGTTGCTGCGTCTTCATGTGGGTCAGGATTTCGATACCCAGCCCATCGGGCAGGCGCATGTCGGTGATGACCACGTCAAAGCGCTGTGCATTCAGCAGTTGCAGGGCCTCTTGCACAGTGCCCGCCGTGTCGACCCGATAGCCTTCGCGCAGCAGCGTGAGTTCATACAGCGTGCGCAAGTCGGGCTCATCGTCGATCACCAGAATCTGCGCGTTGCTCAGTACAGCGTGGGTTGCCATGGTGTCGTGGTGTTGTCTGCCAAGGAGAAATTATCTGCGGGATCGACGCGCCGCAGTGTGATGACAAACTCATTGCCTTCACAGGGTCGTCCGCGTGCTTCACGCGTGGTGCGCTGGTACACCAGTGATGCGTCATGGCGCTCGCATAACTCCCGGCAGATGTAGAGCCCCAGCCCGCTGGACCGGCTGTCCGAGGAGAAGAACGGCTCAAACAGGTGGCGTTCTACCGACTGGTCCATGGGTGGTGCATTGCTCCAGATCGAAACGGTTGCATGTTGCGCGTCGCTACCGCTGATGTAAACCTGAATCGTGTCGGTTCCTTCGTCGGTGTGGCGGCGCGCGTTGTCTAGCAAATTGACCAGAACCCGACGGAGATGCTCCGCATCAAACCGCACGCCAATCGTCTGGTCTCCGGCATGCACGGTCAGTCGCTGCAGGCTGGCGGTCTGTGTGGCCCAGTCGGCACATATCCGGTGGGTGGCGGCATCCAGCGCGATGGGGGGAATCAGATGGGTTTGATCGTAGGGCTGGACTCTGGAGACATTCAATATGTCATTGACAATTTTTTCGAGCCGCTTGGCGTTCTGGCTGACCATCTCCGTCAGCTTCTTCAGCTTGGGGTCACTCAGGTCTTCATCCAGCAGTGCGTTGGCCTGCGTAATGGCCGACAGCGGGTTGCGGATTTCGTGCGCTACCGCGGTCGACAGCCGTCCCATGCCCGCCATGCGTTCGGTTCGTACACGGGCCTCCAGCTCGCGCTGATCCTGCAAGAAGAGAACACACAGGCTCTCGCCCGCGTGGCCGTTGGGTGCGGCCAGTCGCGTGCGGGCATGCAGTCGCCGGGGGCCATCGGTGCCATGGCGGATCGTGACATCTTCCTCATGGCTGAGTCCGGTTCCCACACTCAGCCGTGTCAAATTGAGAAGGGGCCGCCATCCCGCTTCGTCCTTGAGATCGAAAATGGGGGTGCCCAGCTTTTGCTGTGAACCCAGCAGCTGCCGGGCCGCCGGATTGGCGGCGCGCACGCAGCCCTTTTCATCCACGACCAGCACGCCGTCGGGCAAGGACTCGATAACCAGTTCGTTCACCTGGCGCTGGATGCTGGCCGCCAGCTGGCTTTGCCGCGCGCGCTGGGCTTCGTTGGCCAAGCGGGTCGATAGCTGATTGGACAGCCACGCAATCGCAAAATAGCCGACGCCGCTGAGGGCAGACTGCGCAAAGTAGGGCGTGACATCGGTGGGGCCTTTCAGATAGGACAGCAATGCCTCTATCAGCATGAGCACGGTAATGCCGGCGGCGGTGCCCAGCGCCAGACGCAGTGAGCCCAGCACGGATGCGACGAGTATCGGCAGGGCAAAGAGGGGGGTGTAGTTGATGGAACTGCCAGCGCCGGTCTGCAGCATTTGCAGCACCGAAAACGTCAACAGGTCGAGTCCGACCAGCGCACCCCACACGCGGTTGAAGGATTGGCCCAAAGGTCGGGGCCGTATCAGCAGCTTGCTGGCCAAGGTGCCCGCCAGGTAGGCCGCACTGATGCCAATCTGTGTCTTGCTGTGCGGGGTCCCGGTTAAATAAAGCGCGGTTTGCAGGGTTACCAACACCAGACCGAGCACCAGACGTGCCGTCATGAACCCGTGCCACTGCCGAAGCATCTCCTGTGATTCCTCCGAGCGGATCGCTTGCGGGTCCGTCGTGCTGGGGTCAAACCACGACGGGGCTGGCGCAGCGTGCGCCATTCAGGGCTCCATGCTCAATCGGTGGGCCACACTGCAATAGCTGCCCTGCGTACCGACCACCGCGTCACTTGCCGGCAGGTGGACACCACATTGGCGGCAGGCGACCACGGTCGTTGCGTCGGGCACCACGGCATTCTTGCGTTTTACCGTCAATTGGCTGGCTTCGCGCCAGGTTCGCCAGCGCCACGCAATCACCAGCACCACCAGAAATACCAACAAGAATTTCACAGTGTGCGTCCCAAAAGGATTTCCGTCACGAAACGCGAACCCACGTAGGCCAGCAACAGGAACGCGGAGCCGACATACAGCACATTGACGGCCCGCTTGCCCCGCCATCCCAGCGTTGAACGCCCGATCAGCAGCACGGCAAATACCAGCCAGGCCAGGGTCGAGAAGATCGTCTTGTGGTCCCAGCGCCAGGCGTGCCCATGGCCGTACAGGGATTCCCCAAAGAGGACACCGGCCAACAACGTGGCGCTGAGCAGTACAAATCCCGCGGTCACGAAGCGGTAGGTCAGCCGCTCCAGTGTCAACAGTGGCAAGCCGCTGTGCGGGTCTTCCGCATGGCGGATACGGGCTTCGGCGCGGGTCATGAACCAGGCATGTACCACGGCAATACCGAACAGGCCGTAGCAGGCCACGCCGAATGCCAGGTGCAGTGCCAGCCAGGCGGAGGCGGTCACCGGCATGGGGCTGCCAGGAAAGAAGAAAGCGGCCAGCACAGCCACGGCACCCACCACGCACAGGGTCCACCGGGTGGGCAGTTGTGGATAGATCTGGCTCTCTACTGCATAGACAGCCGCCACCAGCCAGGCCGTGACCGACATGGCCGGTGCAAAACCAAAAGACGGACGTTCCCCCAGCAGCGTGATCGTCAGCACTGTACCGTGCATCAGCCAGGCCAGCGCAACCCACACACGTGCGCCACGCTCGTCCAGGTGGGTGGTTCGCACGGCGGGCCACGCATAGGCCGCCGCGGCCAAAACCGACAAAATCAGGCTGAGAGGGGGCGCACTGGCTAAAATCATGGGTACAGTTTAGCGTTTTGCTTTCTGCACCGGTACACATCCTATGGCCTCCGCCCTCTCCGACAAACTTTCCCGCCTCGTCAAAGAAATGCGTGGCCAGGCCCGCATCACGGAGGCCAACGTCTCCGACATGCTGCGCGAGGTGCGCATGGCTCTGCTGGAGGCCGACGTGGCTTTGCCGGTGGTGCGTGACTTCATTGCCCGCGTGAAAGAGAAAGCGCTGGGTCAGGAGGTCATGGGTTCCCTGCAGCCCGGCCAGGTGCTGGTCAGCATCGTCAGCAAGGAACTGGCCGCCACCATGGGCGAGGGCGTCAGCGACATCAACCTGGCAGCCCAGCCTCCGGCCGTGATCCTGATGGCCGGCTTGCAGGGCGCGGGTAAGACGACGACGACGGCCAAGCTGGCCAAGCACCTGATCGAGAAGCGCAAGAAAAAGGTGCTGACCGTCTCAGGTGACGTCTACCGCCCCGCCGCCATTGAGCAATTAAAGACGGTGACGGCACAGGCCGGGGCCGAATGGTTCCCCAGCACACCCGACCAGAAGCCGGTGGACATTGGCCGCGCGGCGCTGGACTATGCCAAGAAACACTTTTTTGACGTGTTGCTGGTGGACACCGCCGGCCGCCTGGCGATTGACGAAGTGTTGATGGCCGAGATCAAGGACCTGCACGCCGCGCTCAATCCCGTGGAAACCCTGTTTGTGGTCGATGCCATGCAGGGCCAGGACGCAGTCAACACCGCCAAAGCATTCAAGGAAGCCCTGCCGCTGACCGGCATCATCCTGACCAAGCTCGATGGCGACTCGCGCGGTGGTGCAGCCCTGTCGGTGCGCCAGATCACCGGCGCGCCCATCAAGTTTGCCGGTACCAGCGAAAAACTCGATGGCCTGGAGGTGTTCGATGCCGAACGCCACGCGGGCCGCATTCTGGGCATGGGCGACATCCTGGCGCTGGTGGAGCAGGTCACATCGGGTGTGGACATGGCGGCGGCGCAAAAGCTGGCAGCCAAAGTCAAAAGCGGTGCGGGCTTCGACCTGAATGATTTTTTGGCCCAGATCCAGCAGATGAAACAAATGGGAGGCCTGTCCAGCCTGATGGATAAATTGCCCAGCGCCATGACCGCCAAGGCCGGCAATGTGGACATGGACCGAGCCGAGAAAGACATCAAGCGCAAGGAAGGCATCATCCACAGCATGACGCCGCTGGAGCGGCGCAAGCCCGAACTCATCAAGGCCACCCGCAAGCGCCGCATTGCCGCCGGTGCCGGGGTGCAGGTGCAGGAGGTCAACCGCATGCTCAAGGAGTTCGAGCAGATGCAGGACATGATGAAGAAGTTCAAGGGCGGCGGCATGATGAAGATGATGAAGCGCCTGGGTGGCATGAAGGGCATGCCCAAGATGCCGTTCTGAGTGATTTGTGCCGCTAGCCCTCGTGAAGGCTTGATAGTTTGCTTCTGAATATATAGCAGTGGTATTGCCGGCGCAGTGCTGTTCCAGCACAAAAAAAGCGGCAAGACGGGATTCCCGTCTTGCCGCTTTCGCGTGGTGCGTGTGGTTCAGTACACGTCGTGCTGGGTGTTGTGCACGTTGAACTTGCCGGTCGGCGTCACCAGGGCCTTGTCCTTGATCACGGCCTTGAGTTTCAGCGTCTTGTCGTCCACCACCACGATGGCGGACTCTTCGTTGGCGGCGCTCCACACCGAAAACCAGACCTCGTCACCGGCCTTGTTGTACTCGGGCTGAACAACCCGCTTGGCGCCCTTGCCCAGGCCGGCCCACTCGGCGATGGGCAGGGTCTTGAATCCATTGCCGAAGTTGTTGATGTCAAACACGGCGATGGACTGGCTGATCTTCTCGTCCGGGTTCAGCGGCGCGTCCACCCACAGGTTCTTCGACTTGGGGTGGCTCTTGATGAACAGTGAACCGCCTCCCGCGCCTTTGATGGTCTGCACCACTTTCCAGGCGCTGTCCTTGTGCTTGACCGGGTCGGTGCCGATCAGAGAGATGGTTTCATCGCCCAGGTGGCTGGTTGCCCAGACCGGACCAAACTTGGGGTGTTTGAAGTTGGCACCACGGCCGGGGTGCGGCGTCTTGCCCACGCTGACCACGGCCGCCAGCTTGTCCAGCTTGGTGTCGATCACGGCGATCTTGTCGGAGGCGTTGGCTGCGTCCATGAAGTAGCGGCCAGTGGACTCAAAGCCGCCATCGTGCAGGAAGCGCGGCGTGTTGATCATGGTGACCTTCAGGTTTTCCAGGTCAGAATAGTCCACCATATGCACCGTGCCGGTTTCCTTGGCGTTTACCAGGAATTCAGGGCGGTAGTGCGACGCCACGATGGCTGCCACGCGCGGCTCCGGGTGGTAGTCCTGGGTGTCGGAGGTCATGCCACGTGTACCGACCACGCGCAAGGGCTTCAGGGTGTCGCCATCCATGATGACATATTGGGGGGGCCAGTAAGCGCCAGCGATGGCGTACTTGTCTTCATAACCTTTGAACTTGGAGGTCTCTACCGAGCGCGCTTCCAGTCCGATCTTGATCTCGGCCACGGCGGCAGGGGTTGCCATCCACAGGTCAATCAGTACGATCTTGGCGTCACGGCCAATCACGTAGAGGTAGCGTCCCGACACGGACATGCGCGAAATGTGCACGGCGTAGCCGGTATCCAAGATCTGCACAATCTTCTTGCTGGCGCCGTCAATCAGGGCAATCTTGCCGGCATCGCGCAACGTGACCGAGAACAGGTTGCCGATGTCGAGCGAGTTCATCTGCTTCTTGGGACGCTTTTCGGGCTCGATCAGCAACTTCCAGGTCGCCGCGACTTCCTTAAGACCCATTTCGGGTGGTGTGGGTGGCTCATGCTGGATGTACTTCACCATGATTTCGACCTCTTCCTTGCTCAGCGTGCCCGAGCTGCCCCAGTTGGGCATGCCCTGGGGAGAGCCGTAGAAGATGAACACATTGAGGTAGTCGGACCCCTTGGCCAGGGTCACATCGGGCGTCAACGCCTTGCCCGTAGCGCCCTTGCGCAGCACGCCGTGGCAGCCGGCGCAACGCTCAAAGTAGATCTTGGTCCCGCGCTGGAATTCGGCCTCGGACATGGCCGGCGACTTGGGGTTGATGGTCTGGTGCATGGCCACGCCGCCCAGCGGAGATGCGCCACCAATCTCCTGGGTTGCCGTCAGCGGTGGGGGTGATTTGGTCGCGTCATCGGCCGCGCTGAACGCAAGCATGGGCAACGCCAACAGGGCGCTGGCCATGAGATATTTGACGGTCATCAATCTCACGGAGTTCTCCTCAAATATGAAGTGATTTACGGGAGAGCGCAAGGTATCCGAATAAGCTGCATAAAACAAGCATCTTTTTTGACACAAGATAATTTCTGGATCATTTAGTTGATTTTTCTTGTGGAGATCCGGGCGCCTACCCGGTTACCAGGTCCTGTGTCACCACTTCCCCGCGCAAGGTGTAGCTGCGGGTCTCGGTGATGCGCACATCCACCAATTGGCCCACCAGCCGGGATGGTGCCGCGAAGTTCACCACCCGGTTGCACTCGGTGCGGCCCATCAGCTCGCCACCATCGCGCTTGCTACTTCCCTCCACCAGGATGCGTTGCACCGTGCCCAGGCGGCTCTCGGAGATGCGGGTGATATTGGCGTTGATGGCGGCTTGCAGGTGCTGCAGGCGGCGCAGCTTGACCTCGTGCGGGGTGTCGTCATGCAGGTTGGCGGCCGGGGTGCCGGGGCGCGGGCTGAAGATGAAGCTAAAGCTGTTGTCAAAGCCCACGTCATCAATCAGCTTCATCATCTTGTTGAAGTCGTCCTCGGTCTCGCCGGGAAAGCCGACGATGAAGTCAGAGCTCATAGCCATGTCGGGACGAATCGCGCGCAGCTTGCGCACCGTGCTCTTGTACTCCATGGCCGTGTAACCACGCTTCATGGCCATCAGAATCCTGTCGCTGCCGTGCTGTACCGGCAGGTGCAAATGGCTGACCAGCTTGGGGATCTTGTCGTAGGCCGCGATCAGCGAGGGCGTGAACTCATTGGGGTGGCTGGTGGTGTAACGGATGCGCTCGATGCCGGGTATGTCGGCCACGTATTCCAGCAGCGTTGCAAAGTCGGCCTCTTCGCTGGTACCGCCCATGGTGTGGCGCCAGGCATTGACGTTCTGGCCCAAGAGCGTGATCTCCTTGACACCCTGGTCGGCCAGGCCGGCAACTTCGACCAGCACATCCTCAAACGGGCGGTTGATCTCGGTGCCCCGTGTGTAGGGCACGACACAGTAGCTGCAGTATTTGTTGCAGCCTTCCATGATGGAAACAAAGGCCGACGCGCCTTCGACCTTGGCCGGTGGCAAGTGGTCGAATTTTTCGATCTCGGGGAAACTGATGTCTACCTGCGGCTTGTTCAGCGCTTTGCGGGCATTCAACATGTCGGGCAGTCGGTGCAGGGTCTGCGGGCCAAACACCACGTCCACAAAGGGCGCGCGTTTGATGATTTCTGCTCCCTCCTGGCTGGCGACACAGCCGCCGACGCCGATCAGCACGCCTTTCTTGGCCAAGTGGCGTACACGTCCCAGGTCGGAAAACACTTTCTCCTGCGCCTTCTCGCGCACCGAGCAGGTGTTGAACAAAATAAGATCGGCTTCTTCCACATCCTGCGTGGGCTCATACCCCTGGGCGGCGCCCAGTACGTCGGTCATCTTGTCCGAGTCGTACTCGTTCATCTGGCAACCAAAGGTTTTGATAAAGACTTTTTTGGCCATGTGGACCACTCCAGGAAATGCTATAAATTGAGTAGCTGACCAGGCTGTCAGTACGAGGGCTACAGCCCAGTTTGCTTAAAGGCGTGATGGCCGCTGGCGGGGCCCGGGACTATTGCTGCGGGGAGGCTGTCGCGGTGCCAGTGCCGTCGGGGGTGGCGGGCACATAGCTCTCCGACCCGTAGTTGCCTTGCGCCGGCGTGCCAGGCATTTTTTGCCGCGCCTCGGTGGCGTTGAGCAACCAGACTTCATGCACCATGCCCTGGGCATCACGAACATAGTTCACGACCAGGCTCTGGCCGACCAGCGAACTGGACATCACCAACGTATTGTTCACACCCCGGATGCGCGCGCCGGGCGACAGGCGGGCCATCTGCCCGTTCAACAGCAGCTCGGGAGGCTGGGTGACCTGCAGGGTACCGCGCAGGGCGTTGGCCGGGAAGGGGCGCACGCTGTCCTGCGCGTGGGCCGAGAGTCCCAGGCCCAGCAGGGTGGTGGCCAGAAGGACTCGCCAGGCGGCGGTGCGGGGAGCGGGAGCTTGGGTGCAGCGGTTCATGGTGTGTATCCAGAGGCTGATTGAAAAAAAGACCATTGGCCACTTGGATCAACGGTCTTTTCGGATTTGGTGGTGATAGGTGGATTTGAACCACCGACATCAGCATTATGAATGCTGCGCTCTAACCAACTGAGCTATATCACCGAAGGGCACAATTATAGCCAAAAAATTGCGGGAGTTGCGCGTGGATCCGGCGGGCGGGTTACTTTACTGCGTTCGTGTCCCCCGCCCTTCGGGCTCCTCCTTTACCTCACTTCGCAAAGCACCCCACACACCTGATCCACTTACCTATCGCCTATTGGTGCTTGAAGTCGGCCTTGCGCTTGTTGACAAAGGCGTCCATGCCTTCCTTTTGGTCCTGCGTGGCAAACAAGGCGTGGAACAGGCGGCGCTCGAACATGATGCCGTCGGCCAGCGACCCTTCAAAGGCGCGGTTGACCGACTCCTTGGCGGCCATGGTGGCGACCTGGGAGAAGCCGCAAATCATCAGCGCAGCGCCCAGGACCTCGTCCATCAGCTTGTCCTGCGGTACCACGCGGCTGACCAATCCGGCGCGCTCGGCCTCAATTGCGTCCATCATGCGGCCGGTCAGTGCCAGGTCCATGGCCTTGGACTTGCCCACCGCGCGGGGCAGGCGTTGCGTGCCACCGGCGCCGGGGATGATGCCAATCTTGATTTCGGGCTGGCCGAAGCGGGCATTGTCGGCGGCGATGATGAAATCGCACATCATGGCCAGCTCGCAGCCGCCGCCCAGCGCAAAGCCGCTTACGGCAGCAATCACGGGCTTGCGGATGGATCGGATGGTTTCCCAGTTGCGGGTGATGAAATCGCCCTTGTAGGTATCGACAAACGTGAGCTTGGCCATGGCGGCAATATCAGCACCGGCGGCAAAGGCCTTTTCGCTGCCGGTGATGACCATGCAGCCAATGGCCGGATCGGCATCAAAGCCTTTGAGGGCATGGCCCAACTCGTCCATCAGCTGGTCGTTCAGCGCATTGAGCTGCTTGGGGCGGTTCAGCGTGATGATGGCGACTTGCTCGCCTTCAATCCGGGTGGTGATGCATTCGTAGTTCATGGTGGTGGCGCTTCTTGTGGGGAAATCGGAGGAGGGAAAGCTATTGTCAAGCTGATTGGGGCCCCAGCCAGGCATCTACCCGCGCGGCGTCGCGCACCGCCAGGCGCACGGCCTGGCTGGCCTTGGGCAGGGTCAGGTTGAGTGTGAGCAGACGTTTGTCGCGCGACACGATGGCGGTCACCTTCCTGGCATTGCCCGCAAACAGCGTGAAGTCGTCCAGCGTCTGCAGGCGCCAGGCGCCATGGGCTTCGGCTCCGCTGGGTTGTACGGCGATCCATTCGTCGCCACTGGCAAAACCGGCTTTCTCGGCTACACCACCCCGCAGCACATGCTGGATGAACAGACCACCGTTTTCCTTGACACGCAGGCCCAGCTGCTGGGCCACCTGGTCGGGTTCCAGGTGCACCTGGATGCCGTGTTGCTCCAGCAGCGCCACCGATGGCAAGTCCCTGGTGCTATGCACCCAGTGCGCCAGATCGGGCGCAAAGGAGCGTTCGCCCAACTGCTGCAGCACAGCCAGCAGGTCCTGCTCCGACATCGGTCCGCCCTGGCAGCGGCTCCACAGGCGACGCATCACAGCGTCCAGTGAGGTCTTGCCCTCGGCGCGCAACGTCAGGTCCAGGCAAAGGGCTACCAGCGAGCCCTTGGTGTAGTAGCTAATCGTGGCGTTGGGCGAGTTTTCGTCCTGGCGGTAGTACTTGATCCAGGCGTCAAAGCTGGCCTGGGCCACGTTTTGCACCTTGCGCCCCGGCGTTTGGGCCACGCCGTTGAGGGTCTTGGTGAGCAGCTTGAGGTAGGCGGCGTTGTCGATCAGCGCGGCGCGGCGCAGCAACAGGTCGTCGTAATAGCTGGTAAAGCCTTCAAAAAACCACAGCAGCTCGGTGTAGTTCTCCTGCGTGTAATCGTAGGTGGCCAGTTCTGCCGGGCGCAGGCGCTTGACGTTCCAGGTGTGGAAGTATTCGTGGCTGATCAGCCCCAGCAGCGTGAAGTAGCCCTCGGGCTGTTTGTGTGTCGTGGGTGCCAGCGTGTTGCGCGGCAGGCGCGGCAGGTCGGCGCGCTTGCAGATTAGCGCGGTGGAGTTTTTGTGCTCCAGCCCGCCATAGCCATCGGCAACGGCATTCAGCATGAAAACATAACTCTTGAACGGAGTGGGGCTCTGGCCCTCGTCCTTCTTGCGTGTTTTGCTATGGTTTTTGATGCTGTCGCCATGCCAGAAGCGGATCTCGGCTTCACAGATGGCCTGGGTGTCGGCGAGTAGTTTGGCGCCATCAAAACTGGGCGGGGCGCCCGACACGACAAAGCGGTGCGGGATGCCGCAGGCGACAAAGCTGCCGCTCCAGAACGGCCCCATTTCCACCGGGCAGTCGACCAGCGTGTCGTAGTTGTCCGCACGGTAGCTGCCAAAGCCGTGTTTGTTGACCTTGACCGGCTCCAGACCGGTGGCCACGGACCATTTGGCAATAGCATCGTTGCTGACCAGTTCCAGCGCGTGGGCCTGGTCCTGCTGTCCGTCCACCTGCAGGCACAGGCTGGTCCCGTTGAAGAAGCCCCGCGTTGCGTCCAGCCAGGCGGTGCGCACCGAGTTGTCAAACGCGTAGACCTCGTAGCGCACTTCCAGCAGCTGCTCCGCCACGCACTCCACCATCCAGGTGGCCTTGTCGGATTGCTGCGCCGGCACGGCCTTGGTGCCCTGCTGGCATTGCAGGTTTTGCAGGTTCTTGGCGAATTCGCGCACCAGATAGCTGCCTGGAATCCAGACTGGCAGGCGCAATACCTGACGGGGCGCCGGTCGCGCAATCGTGAGGGTGATACCAAACAGGTGGGCGTGCAGGTTGAGCACCTCAACCCGGTAGTGGATGCCGGTTGCCATACGAACGACCTAGCCCTTGGCGTCCGTCAGCATCTTTTCAACCTGCTTGGCGTCAACGGCCCCAGGCACCCGTGCGCCGTCGATAAAAATCAGGGTAGGGGTGCCAGTGATCTTGTGATTGCGGCCCAAGTCCACATTGCGCGACAGCGCTGACGTGTCACAGGCTGCCGTGGCAGCCACTGGCGGCTGGTCGCGCACCATCCAGTCCTGCCAGGCTTTCGCCTGATCTTTGGCGCACCAGATAGCCTTGGACTTTTCGCCAGAATCTGCGCCCAGAATGGGGTACAGGAACATGTAGACGGTGACGTTGTCCACCTTCTGCAAATCGCGTTCGAAGTGCTTGCAGTAGCCGCAATTGGGGTCCTCAAACACCGCCATGCGGCGCTTGCCGTTGCCCCGTACGACGGTGAATGCGTCCTTGAACGGCAAATTGTCAAACTTGACGGCGGTGAGCTTGGCTATGCGCTCCTCGGTCAGATTGCGTTTGGCCCGCACGTCAATGATGTTGCCCTCAATCAGATAGTTGGCCTGTGCGTCCGTGTAGAAAATTTCGCTGCCATTGATGCGCAGCTCGTAGATGCCGGGAATGGCCGTCTTGCTGACTTCATCCACGGCTTTGATCAAGGGAAGCCGCTCGGCGATGTTCTTGCGGATCTGCGCTTCCTGCGCCATCGTGCCGCTGCACAGCAAGACGGCGGCGCAAGCCAGCAGGGATTGGATGACGGTTTTCATGTTCGCTGTTTACCTTGTGTTGGTGTCGGCTTGCCCAGCATGCCCATGGCACGCCGCGCAACCCATTGTTTGATCGGTCCGCTGTCTTCAAATCGGTTCATGCCCCAGTTGCGCATGGCCTGCACAGCCGGATGCGGATGGGTAAACAACTGCTGTAAAGCGTCGTTGGCCTGTCCCATCACGGAAAAGTCTGCCTTGCGCGCACGCTCATACTGGCGCAGCAACCTGCTGTCTCCTACGCTGCGCCAATAGGCGCGGTGCTCCAAAACATCTACCAGTTCGGCCACATCGGCCAAACCCATGTTCAATCCCTGCCCGGCCAAAGGATGCATGTTGTGTGCCGCATCCCCGGCCAATACCCACGCTCCCTGGGGCGAACTACCACTCCACCGCCGGGCCACCGCCTGCTGCAATGGCCAGACCTTGCGAGCGCTCCCCAGCGCCAACGCGCCCAGAGCGCCATGGCTGGCTGCTTCCAGCGCCTGGCAAAACCCGTCGTCAGACAGGTCTTGCAAAGATTTGGCACGCTCTGGACTGACAGACCACACAATGGCGCACAAGTTCCCTTGTGGGCCGCCCATGGGCAGAAATGCCAGTATTTCGCCCTTGCTGAACCACTGGCGGGCGATTTGCCCGTGCGGCGTGGCGCATTGCACACGGGTTGCGAGCGCCCATTGACCATACGGCGTCACATCCCACTGGACACCCCACTCCTGCCGGGATGCACTGGCTCTTCCCTCGCACACCACCGTGAGCGTGGCCGGCTGAGGGCTGTCAAAGATCTCAATCAAGGGCTGGAACCGCACGGCCTGTGCCAATCGGGCCTCCAACACCGGCACATCGGCGATCCAGTTCAGGGCTTCTGATGCCGTCTCGGTAGCGTCAAACGCGACCTCGCCGCCGTCGTCCCCGTGCACTTGCATGGCCAGAACCGGCGTGGCATCGGCTTCGTCGGGCCAGCAGCGCACGGCCTCCAGCAACTGGCGCGAGGCCAGGTTGAGCGCGTAGGCCCGCACATCGGCTTCGCCAGATGGTGGTACCGGGGCGTGCGCGTCGGCAGCTACCAGTGCCACGCGCAATTGCTTGCCGGCCAGATGCAGGGCCAGCGTGCGTCCGACGATGCCGGCGCCGCGGATGCAGATATCAAACGGTCGTGTCATGCCGGGATTGTAAAAGCCGCCCACCAACGGACTTGACTGGATGGCGTTTGCCCCTACGCAGGCTCGGCCTGTGTATGCATTTGGGAGGCCTCGGTCGGCAGGGCTTCGAGATAACGGATCGGCCTGCGGGTATGGGGCGACATACCCGCCATCAGGTCCCGCAGGTCGTCCAACACGCGCGCCGGCGGCACCGGATTGTCATGCAACATGACACAGGCGGCATGGAAATGCAGGGTGACTTCCGGTACCAAGCCGGGCAAGGGGATCAGTCCCGAGCCGATCAGCTTGACCATGCGCTCGGTCAGCGCCTGGCGGGTCGCTACGCCCTCCATCAGCAATGCGAACTCCGCCGTGCCCACGCGGCCCGCGGGGTCCACGTCGCGCAGAATGCGCTGGATCTTGACCACGGCGCGCAGCAGGCATTGCTCGGCGGTGGTGTCGCTATAGGCTTGGCGGATGCGCTCATGGTTGGTGACCCGAACCATGACCAGTGCCAGCGGCTCCCGGTGGTCGATGGCGCGCTGTACTGCAGTATCCAGATGGGTCTGAAACACCTCGGGCGTCAGCAATCCGGTCAATGCATCCTGGGTCGGCAGGTGGTTGGCGCGAACCACCAACTCTTTGCGGTCATGGGTTAGCTGGCTCAAGGCATAGAGCAAAACCGGGACCACCATGGCAACTCCCAATGACGTCAGATAGCGCATTTGCCAGAGATTGGAAACGAGCCCAGCCGCCTCGGCGACCATGTACAGGACCGCAAGAAACAGGGGAAGCAAGGCAAACATCAACCAGCGTGCAACGGACGACCCGTCCCGTGCGCTCAAAAAAGTGGCAATCATGCCGATCAGGGTGGCAAAAATCATGACCATCGAGCAGACCCGGTCGGCTATGAAACGGTCTGCCAAGGCATAGATGAAGACCGAGACCACGGTTCCCCAACCGACCGACGACAGGAACCGGTCGAACCGGTGGTAGTGGACGTGCAGCGCAAAAACATTGCGCACAAACAGCAGCGCGCACCCCACCGTCACCACTGGCAACACACCGGATGCGTAGTTGCCGATTTCGGGAAGTGGCGCCCATACAAAGGCGTTCATGACACCATTGATCTGGCCTATCGTGGTGGCAATCAGGAGGCCGAACAGTGACGCCCAGCCGTCAATGGCTTTTCGGTGTTCCACGTATCGCAGCAACGACAGGATCGCCAGGCTCAACAAGGCGCCCAACATCAGCCCCATGCCCAACAGCTCCTGCTGGCGCTGTTTTTCCCTGTGTTGCGCAGTCGCCAGGCGAATGGGAATATCCACCTGTTTGAAATTGCGAATCTGCAGATACAGATCCTTCTGACTGCTGTCGGCCAGCGCCAGTTCGAAATCGGCATACAGGCCCTGCCTGGGCCATTCGGACTGGCTCACGCTGTCGCCCGCGCGCTGGGCCACCCACTGGCCGGCTGCATCGGCCTGGTACAGGGTCACAGAATCCAGAAACGGAAGCGGCACATTCAGCGTCCACTGTGCGGTGTTGCCCATCGGGCGTTTGACGCTCAGCTTGATCCACAGGGTATCAAATTTGTTCAGCTGGTAGTAGTCCTCTGCCCGGTCCGATTTAAAGTTGACGGTGCCCCCCGCGACCAGCGCAATCGTGGCGTGCGAGCCCTCATCGATCCAGCTCTTGACATCGGCCCGCACCTGAACGGCTGGCACGTTGTCGCTGAGCGCGATTACCCCGTCTGCCAGTGGGTCGCTGGCCCATGCCAGGCTGCCGTACAGGCAGAAAATAGTCAGCAGAAGGCGCACCAACAGGGATGGCATACACTTGTCTCCCCCGTTTTTAGAGGTTTTTATGAGTCTGAAGTGTGGCATTGTAGGCCTACCCAACGTCGGTAAATCCACGTTGTTCAACGCCCTGACCAAGGCCGGTATTGCTGCGGAGAACTACCCCTTTTGCACCATCGAGCCCAATGTGGGCATCGTCGAAGTTCCCGATCCGCGCATGGCGCAGCTGGCCGAAATCGTCAAGCCCGAGCGCATGGTTCCCGCCGTCGTGGAGTTTGTCGACATTGCCGGCCTGGTGGCCGGCGCCAGCACCGGCGAAGGCCTGGGCAACAAGTTTCTGGCCCACATCCGCGAGACCGACGCCACCATCAATGTGGTGCGCTGCTTTGAAGACGACAACGTCATCCACGTGGCCGGCAAGGTCGACCCGATTTCCGACATTGAGGTCATCCAGACCGAGCTGTGCCTGGCGGATCTGGCGGCGGCGGAGAAGGCCCTGCACCGCGTCACCAAGACCGCCCGCTCGGGTGACAAGGAGTCCATCAAACTGGTGGCGATTCTGGAGAAATGCCAGGCCGCGCTGAACGAGGCCAAGCCCGTGCGCACGCTGGACTTCACGAAGGAAGAGCTGCCTTTGCTGCAGCAGTTTTTCTTCATCACGGCCAAGCCCGCCATGTTTGTCGCCAACGTGGCCGAAGATGGTTTCACCAACAACCCCATGCTCGACCGTCTGACCGCCTATGCCACGGCGCAGAACGCACCGGTGGTGGCCATCAGCGCCAAGCTCGAGGCCGAAATGTCGGAGATGAGCGACGAAGACCGCCAGATGTTCCTTGAGGAACTGGGCCAGACCGAGCCGGGCCTGAACCGGCTGATCCGCTCCGCTTACAAGTTGCTGGGTCTGCAAACCTACTTCACCGCTGGGGTCAAGGAAGTACGTGCCTGGACCATCCACGTCGGAGACACCGGGCCGCAGGCGGCTGGCGTCATCCATACCGACTTCGAGAAGGGCTACATCCGTGCCCAGACCATTGCCTTTGAGGACTTCATCACGTACAAGGGCGAGCAGGGTGCCAAGGACGCGGGCAAGATGCGCGCCGAAGGCAAGGAATACGTTGTCAAGGATGGCGACGTGATGAACTTCCTGTTCAGCTCCTGATGCCCCGGAAATGACCACGCCGTTTGCTTGGGCGTTGGTCGGCCCGGGCAATATTGCCAACCGGTTTGCCGAAGCGGTCCGCCACCTGCCCGATGCCCAATTGGTGCGGGTTGTGGGGCGTGATCGGGAACGGGTCCAGGCGTTCGTCCAGCGTTGGAGCCAGGACGGCTGCGCTCCGATTCGCGTCAGTGAATCACTGCAGGCGGTGCTGGACGACCCGCAGGTGGACGGCGTCTACATTGCCACGCCCCATGCCTTCCACGCCCAGGCCATCGCCCGGTGCCTGGCCGCTGGCAAACCGGTGCTGTGCGAAAAGCCGCTCGTGCCCAGTCTGGCCATTGCGCAACCCTTGGTCGACCAGTCGCGCGCCAGCGGTGTCTTTTTGATGGAGGCCCTATGGTCCCGCTTTTTGCCCGCCTACGACCAGGTCGGCCAGTGGCTGGTGGAGGGCGCCATTGGCCGGGTGCGGGCCATTCAGTCGACGTTTTGTTTCCCCGCGACCTTTGATCCGCAGAGCCGTTTATTTGCACCGGAACTGGCCGGTGGCGCACTGCTGGACATTGGCATCTACAACATCAGCCTGTCGCGCTGGGTGCTGCAAATGGCGTTGGGCAAATGCCCGCCTTTGCTGCACGCTGAGGTGCAGGGCGTTTTGGCACCGACCGGCGTCGATCAGCGGGTCAGTGCGACGCTCGCGTTTGCCGATGGCGTCGTCAGCCAATGGGTCTGCGCGCTGGACGCCGTGGCCGACAACGGTCTACAGATACTCGGTGAGCGCGGCTGTATCCAGGTGGCGACCAATTTCTGGGAGGCGCAGGATGTTGTGCTCAAACGCCCCGCAGAGGTGGATCTGCACGTGTTTCGGCCCTTTGCCACCAATGGTTTTGAATATGAAATCATGGAGGCCATGCGCTGCATTCGCGAAGGTCGTTGTGAGAGCCCGCGCATGCCCCATTTCGAGACGCTGGCGACCCTCGCGTGGATGGATGCCATCCGCGCCAAACTGGGCGTGCGCTATCCGTTTGAAGCGGACGGCGGCCGCTAAAAAACGCTTGTGAGCGCGGCCGTCATCGTCACATAGCGGGCAAACTTCCCCAATGCCATATAGGCCAGGCAAGGCCAGAACGGCAGCTTGAGCCAGCCGGCCACGGCACACAAGGGGTCGCCAACGACAGGCAGCCAGGACAACAGACAGGCCTTGGCCCCGAGCCGCTCCAACCAGTCCAGTGCGCGGGTGTGGGTGGTTGAGTGGCGGTACTTGTCAACCACTTTGTGGGCGCCGTAACCTAACCACCAGTCCAGCGCTCCGCCCAGTGTGTTGCCCGCACTGGCCACCAGAACCACCGGCCAGAACAATTCAGGATTGAGCTTGATCAAGCCGAAGACCACGGGCTCGGACCCTAGGGGGATCAAGGTGGCCGAGATGAACGAGACGAGAAAAACGGTGGTCAGGCTGTACTCTGGCAGCGCCAGCAAAGTAAGCAATTGTTCTATCCAGGCGGGCATGCTGACAGTGTAGATGTTGCGATAGATCACGCAATACTTGTACTGCGGCGCAAATCGTGCGCAGATTTCAATTGCTGAAATTTTAGGCAGCTAGAATAGCGTCCCACACCCGTCCCGGCTGTCTATTTCTTCGCCCCACCTCCACTTGAACACCGCATGCACATCGGCCACTTCGCCATCGCGAATCCCCTGTTTGTTGCACCCATGGCGGGTGTGACGGACCGGCCTTTCCGCCAGCTGTGCAAGCGCCTGGGTGCCGGCTATGCGGTCAGCGAGATGGTGACATCCCGGCGCGACCTGTGGGATACGCTGAAGACTTCGCGGCGCGCCAACCACGACGGCGAGCCCGGCCCCATTGCCGTGCAGATTGCTGGTACCGAGGCGCAGATGATGGCCGATGCGGCTGTCTACAACATTGAGCGCGGCGCCCAAATCATCGACATCAACATGGGCTGCCCGGCCAAGAAGGTCTGCAACAAGTGGGCCGGCTCGGCCCTGATGCAGGACGAGGCATTGGCCCTGTCCATCGTCGAAGCCGTGGTGGCTGCCTGCACGCCGCACCGGGTGCCGGTGACCCTGAAGATGCGCACCGGCTGGTGCCAGACGCACAAGAATGCGGTCGTGCTGGCCAAGGCGTTCGAGTCCGCCGGCGTGCAAATGTTGGCAGTGCACGGCCGCACGCGCGAGCAGGGCTACAAGGGGCAGGCCGAGTACGACACCGTGGCAGCGGTCAAGGCCTCCGTCAAGATTCCGGTTGTCGCCAATGGCGACATCACCACGCCCGAGAAGGCACGTGCCGTGCTGCAGGCCACCGGGGCGGATGCCATCATGATTGGCCGTGCCGCCCAGGGCCGGCCCTGGATCTTCCGCGAGATCTGCCACTTTTTGGCCACGGGTACGCCGCTGGCCCCGCCGCTGGTCAGTGAAGTCAAACGCTTGCTGGTCGAGCATTTGCACGACCACTACAGCCTGTATGGCGAGTTCATCGGGGTGCGCTCGGCGCGCAAGCACATCGGCTGGTATGTGCGCGAGCTGCCTGGCGGCGAGGCGTTTCGCGCGCGCATGAATGCGCTGGAAGACAGTGCCGCGCAGACCCTAGCGGTCGCACAATTTCTGGATCAGTTGAACGAACAAATGGACCGAATTCCCGCACCGGGAGTCACGGTCGACACAAGAGGACGAGACATGATGGAAACTGCAGCATGAGCAAGAAGCTCATAGAAGACTGTGTGCGCACCAGTCTGGAAGGTTACTTCCGGGACCTGCGTGGCACCGAGCCCGGCGGCATGCACGAAATGCTGGTGCGGGCGGTCGAAAAGCCCCTGTTGGAAGTGGTCATGGCGCAGGCCGACCACAACCAGTCCAAGGCCGCCCAGTGGCTGGGCCTGAACCGCAACACGCTGCGCAAGAAGTTACTGGAACACCGCCTGATCGATTGAGTGCCCGGTCGTCCATTGTGATTGGCTGACCGACAACACCTCCCCCTTTTATTAACTCTGTCCGCCATTCCCATGAACGCACTACTTTCTGTCTCCGACAAAACCGGCATCGTCGAACTCGCGCAGGCCCTGCATGCGCAGGGTATCAAGCTGCTGTCCACTGGCGGCACCGCCAAGCTGCTGGCCGACAATGGCCTGCCCGTGACCGAAGTGGCTGAGATGACGGGCTTTCCTGAAATGCTGGATGGTCGAGTCAAGACCCTGCACCCCCGCGTGCACGGTGGTCTGCTGGCCCGCCGCGATGTGCCGACCCACATGGCTGCGCTCGCCGAACACGCCATCGACACCATTGACGTGCTGGTGGTGAATCTGTACCCCTTCGAGTCCACCGTCGCCAAGGTCGGCTGCACGCTGGAAGACGCGATTGAGAACATCGACATCGGCGGCCCGGCCATGGTGCGCAGCGCCGCCAAGAACTGGAAAGACGTGGCGGTACTGACCGACGCCTCGCAATACGCCACCGTGATTGCCGAACTCAAAGCCGCTGGCCGCGTGTCGGACAAAACCAAGCTGGGCCTGTCGATTGCGGCCTTTAACCGCATCAGCCAGTACGACGGCGCGATCAGCGACTATTTGTCTGCCATTCAGATCGGCGACACGGTACCTGCCGGCGATGCCGCCCCCACGCTGGATTTGTTCCCCGGCCAGAGCAATGGCCGTTTCGTCAAGGTGCAGGACCTGCGCTACGGGGAAAATTCGCACCAGAGCGCCGCGCTGTACCGCGACCTGTACCCCGCACCCGGCTCGCTGGTCACGGCCAAGCAGCTGCAGGGCAAGGAGCTGAGCTACAACAATATTGCCGACGCCGATGCCGCCTGGGAATGCGTGAAGAGCTTCAACACCCCGGCCTGCGTCATCGTCAAGCACGCCAATCCCTGCGGCGTGGCAGTGGGCGCCCATGCGCTGGAGGCCTACAGCAAGGCTTTCCAGACCGACCCGACCAGCGCGTTTGGCGGCATCATCGCGCTGAACACCGAGCTGGACGAAGCTGCTGCCCAGCAAATCTCCAAGCAGTTTGTCGAGGTGCTGATGGCGCCCAGCTTTACGCCGGCGGCGCTGGAAGTGTTCAAGACCAAGGTCAATGTGCGCATCCTGCAAATCGATTTGCCCAAGGGCGGTGCCACCGATTGGGACAACGGCCGCAACGCCATGGACATGAAGCGCATTGGCTCGGGCATCCTGCTGCAGACGGCCGACAACCACGTGCTGGCCTTGAGCGACCTGAAAGTCGTCACCACCAAGCAGCCCACGGCGGAAGAATTGAACGACCTGTTGTTCGCCTGGAAGGTGGCCAAGTTCGTCAAGTCCAACGCCATCGTCTTCTGCAAGGGCGGCATGACCATGGGTGTGGGTGCCGGCCAGATGAGCCGCCTGGATTCCGCCCGCATTGCCAGCATCAAGGCCGGCCATGCCAAGCTGTCACTGGCCGGTACGGCCGTCGCCAGCGACGCCTTCTTCCCGTTCCGTGACGGCCTGGACGTGGTGGTCGACGCAGGTGCCACCTGTGTCATCCAGCCGGGTGGCTCCATGCGCGACGACGAGGTGATCGCTGCGGCCAACGAGCGTGGCGTGGCGATGGTGTTCTCCGGGGTTCGACACTTCAGGCACTAAGCCATTTTGGCCGCTAGCCCTCGTGTAATGTGCGTTGGTAGCTATCGTTTTTATAGTGACTGGTTGGCGAGCGAATGACTTATGTGCCAGCGTGTGGGTGAGCCGGCAGACCGGGCATCCCTGCTCTGGCCCACCTCGCGGGCGGTTGCTTCGGGTGCTCTTCTGTTGATTCGTTAACGCGGTGGTTGGTGCGCACGCTCTGTGGCAACCGCGAATCGGGGCCGGCGTAGGGACACCCGGTCTGCCGGCCCGGGGTAAGTTTCTGCATCGCGCTCCAATCCATACCCCGAGGCAGGTGGTGCGGCTGGCGAGCGCAGGCTCCATTCTTGATTGCCACAGAATAGATGCGCCAACCACGGCGTTAACGCAGTAGCGCTAGCCAAACCCAAGTGTTCGCTCAAGAGGTGAGCCGGAGTCCGCAAGCTGCGCCACCTGCCTCAGCATACCCAGCATGCACGACGTGTCTTTGTGGCAGCGCAGACAGAAGCAGCCAACGCAAAGGGATAATCCCCCCATGCAAAATCACATCACCGCCAGCCTGCAAGAAGCCTCTTCCGCACTGGCCGCATTGCTGGCCAACCCAGCCGCGCTGGCGACCGTGGAGCAGGCGGCGCAGCTGCTGATCGCCACGTTCGAGGCCAAGGGCCGCGTGTATGCGTGCGGCAACGGCGGCTCCATGTGCGATGCCATGCATTTTGCGGAAGAGCTGACGGGCCGCTACCGCAAGGACAGGCGGGCGCTACCTGCCACCGCCATCAGCGATGCGGGGCATTTGACCTGTGTGGGCAACGACCATGGCTATGACCAAGTTTTTTCACGCTACATCGAAGCCCACGCGCGACCCGAAGACTGTCTGGTGGCCCTGAGTACCAGCGGCACCAGCAAGAACATCATCCGCGCGGCGGAAACCGCCAGGGCGATCGGCATGCGGGTCATCATCCTGAGCGGACGTCCCAGTGCGTGGCTGGAGCCGCTCAGCTCGGTCTATGTCTGTACACCGGGTGGGGCCTACGCCGACAGGGTTCAGGAACTGCACATCAAGGTCTTGCACATTCTGATCGAGCTGATCGAGCGCCACTTCTTCCCCGAGAATTACGCGGATTGAAGACGCCGCGCGCCTTATGCGAGGTGCCTGGCTGGCGGTTGCCGCCAAATCAATACGAACAAAATAAGCCGCTAGCCCTCTAGACTACTTGGCTTGTTGCTCATGAATTTATAGTAATTTGAAAACTTCTTCGGCCGCACGGACGGAATACGCAATATCGGCATCGGTGTGTGCCGCACTCATGAATCCCGCCTCATATAGCGCCGGCGCAAAGTACACGCCGCAGTCCAGCATGCCGTGGAACAGGGTGTTGAAGCGCTTGTTGTCGGTGGTCATGACCTTGGCGTAGTTCTGCGGCAAGGCGTCAAACAGAAAAAAGCCGAACATGCCGCCTTCACTGTCGACACAGAAGGGCACGCCGGCTTTGTCGGCCGCACCTTTCAACCCAGCCATGAGTTTTTGTGTCTTGGCAGCCAGTGCCTCGTAGAAACCGGGGCGGCGAATTTCGCGCAGGGTGGCCAGTCCGCAGGCGGTGGCAACGGGATTGCCGGACAGGGTGCCCGCCTGGTAGACCGGCCCCATTGGTGCCAGCTGCTCCATCACGGCGCGCTTGCCACCAAAGGCCGCCAGCGGCATGCCGCCGCCAATGACCTTGCCCATCACGGTGATGTCGGGCTCAAATCCGGGGATGGACCTGGCGTATACGCTTTGTGCGCCGCCCAGTGCAACGCGAAAGCCGGTCATGACCTCATCGAACACAAACAGCGCGCCATATTGTGTGCACAGCTCGCGGCAGCGCTGCATGAAGGGCACCGATGCGCGCACAAAGTTCATGTTGCCGGCGATCGGCTCGATCATCAGGCAGGCCAGCTCGGGGCCGTGCAGGGCAAAGGCTTCTTCGAGTTGCTGAATGTTGTTGTACTCCAGCACCAGGGTGTGTTGCACCACTTCGGCCGGGACACCGGCACTGGTGGGGTTGCCAAACGTTGCCAACCCCGAGCCGGCCTTGACCAGCAGTGCGTCGGCGTGGCCGTGGTAGCAGCCCTCGAATTTGAGGATCTTGCTGCGCCCGGTGGCGCCGCGAGCCAGGCGAATGGCGCTCATGCCGGCCTCTGTGCCGCTGCTGACCAGGCGCACCATGTCCATACTGGGCACGAGGCTGAGAATTTCTTCGGCCAGTTCCACTTCACGCTCGGTCGGGGCGCCAAAGGAAAAGCCTTCCAACGCGGCTTTGCGCACCGCGTCGACCACGACAGGGTGACCATGGCCGAGGATCATTGGCCCCCAGGAGCCGATGTAATCAATATAGCGTTTGCCGTTGGCGTCCCAAAAATAAGAGCCCTCAGCACGGGACACAAAGCGTGGCGTGCCGCCGACGGCCTTGAATGCGCGTACGGGGGAGTTGACGCCGCCCGGGATGACCTTTTGGGCGCGTTGGAACAGTTGCAGGTTGCGGTCAGTGTCGGGTGTCATTGGGCGAAATTTCAAAAGAGGATTCTTGGGGTTCTTCGTCGTCGGTTTCGGGGTGTGCCCAAAACAGGCGATCCGGCAACACATTGCCCATACCGGGCCTGAAGCCGCTTTCCAGGCAACGGTCCAGGTAGCTCAATGCTTCGGTAGCGGATTCGGATAGCTCGGTACCACAGGCAATCAAGGCCGCCAGTGCCGCCGATAGCGTATCACCGGCTCCGGCAAATACGGCTTCGAAGCGTTCGAACTTGTTGCTGCACAGCACGGCAGTCGGGCTGCACAGGACGTTGTCGATGAATTGGTCCGGCAAGGGGATCCCGGTCACCAGGGTGTAGGGCACGCCGTACGCGTTGGCCGCGCGGGCGATGTCGCGCGCCGAGGGGCTGCGCTCCCCGCTCCAGTCGGGCAGCAGCCATCGGCACAGGGTGCTGTGGTTTCCAACCAACACGGTGGTCAGCGGCAGTACCAGCTCGGTATGGGCGTCCTGGTAGATATCAATCTTGTCGTCCTGCCACCATGAAAGGTCGGGCATGTAGGCGACGAGCGGGATGTCCGAATAGTCGGATGCCAGTTCGGCAACGGCGCTCAGGTTTTCGGGTGACCCGACAAATCCGACCTTGATGACCTGGACCGGGACGTCTTCCAGTATGGCGCGCGCCTGCTCGGTAACGGCTTCGTCATCCATGCAGAAGTGGTCGTACACCTCAGCCGTGTCACGGGCGTAGCTGCCGGTCAGGATGGGCAGCGCATGGGCGCCCACGGAGGCAACGGTGGTTACGTCGGCAGTGAGACCGCCAGCACCACTGGGGTCATTCGCGTTGAAGACCATGACGCAGGCAGCTGGCCCGTCTTCGTCGGATTCGATGTCGCTGCTGGGGTCAAGAAGTGCCGTCATCAGGGGGCCTGTCTTAGGGTTTGTCATCAGACAGAATGGCGAGGTTTGGGCGTGCGAGAGGCATTTTGCCAATGCTGCTTCGATACAATCCTTGCATTCTATTCGAAGGCCCTTTAAGCTGTGAGCGATACTAAAACGTGGATGTGCCTGATTTGCGGCTGGATTTATGACGAGGCGGCAGGAGCCCCTGATCACGGAATCGCTCCCGGTACCCATTGGGCCAATGTGCCCATGAACTGGACGTGCCCTGAATGCGGCGCGCGCAAAGAGGATTTTGAGATGGTTCAGATTTGAGTTAGCAGCGTGCGAATCGCTGGGTTTGTCCTTAGAAGAACATACATGATCAGGAGCAACGCCTTTTGAGTACCGCAGCAAACACTGTCAGAGTTCTGGTCATTGACGACAGCAACACCATTCGCCGCAGCGCAGAGATTTTCCTCAAACAGGGGGGGCATGAAGTGATGTTGGCCGAGGACGGTTTCGACGCGCTTGCCAAGGTCAATGATTACCAGCCGCAGTTGATTTTTTGTGACATCCTGATGCCCCGGCTCGATGGCTACCAGACCTGCGCGATCATCAAGCGCAATGCCAAGTATTCTGGCGTACCAGTGGTGATGTTATCGTCCAAGGACGGGGTCTTTGACAAAGCGCGTGGCCGAATGGTTGGTGCGCAGGATTATTTGACCAAACCGTTTACCAAGGATCAGTTGCTGCAAGCCGTGCGGCAATTTGGAACTGTTATGCAAGGAGCTAGTTGATGGCAATAAATAAAGTACTCATCGTTGACGATTCAAAGACCGAAATCATGTTCCTCACGGACCTGCTGCAAAAAAACGGATTTGTCGTGCGTTCGGCAGAAAACGCGGATGAAGCGTTCAAGCGCTTGACCGAAGAAAAACCGGATCTGATTTTGATGGATGTGGTGATGCCAGGCCAAAACGGCTTTCAGCTGACCCGTGCCATCAACCGCACCCCCGAATACACCGATATTCCAATCTTCATTTGCACCAGCAAGAACCTGGAGACGGACCGCGTCTGGGGTATGCGTCAGGGTGCGCGTGACTACATTACAAAGCCGGTCGACGCTGCCGAGCTATTTGCCAAGATCAAGGCATTGGGCTGATTCTCTGATCCCATGGCAAATCGCGAAGCACTTAGAGAACTTCAGACCCGGCTTGCTAGTCGTTTACAGGCAGCCCGTCTGGAAGGGATGTCGGTGGCGTGGCTTGCCCTTCGGGTTGGTGGCAAGAATCTCCTGTTCCCCTTGGGGCAGTCCGGCGAAATTTTTCCATTGACCAGTTTGCAGTCCGTCCCCTATGCCCGAGACTGGTTTCGCGGCGTTATCAATATTCGTGGCGGCCTGTATGGGGTCGTTGACCTCGCAGGATTTATCTCCGTCGATACGGGTACCGTGCGCGCTGAGCCTGCGGCGCAGGAACCGAGCGTGGTGACCCTCAATGTTGCTCTGGAGGTGAACTGCGCGCTCCAGGTTGATGGCCTGTTGGGGCTGCGTGGCACGGACGCATTTGCGTCTTCGTCGCCTGCGGATGCGGGCGCACCAGCTTACTTTGGTAACCAGTTCCTGGACGCTGCCGGTGAGCAGTGGCAGGAAATCGATTTGCGTATCTTGTCCCAAACCCCCCAATTTTTGAGCATCAGCGCTTAGACCTCTCCGTAAGGCTTAACCATGTCCGTCGTCGATAAATTTAAAAACATCTTTGCCAAAAAATCGTCGGAGTCCGAGTTGGATTCGCGCCTCAGTCTGGCTATGCCAGAAGACTCCTCAAGCGCGGTGGGTGGAGAGACGGTGCAGGAGGACGAGGTTCCGGCGGCGATAAAGCTCGGTCCACCACTGAAAGAGGCTGACATGGACGCCACTGCGCCGAAGGCGGACGCCGGCGATTTGGTGTCTATTCCCGGTTTGGGAAGTCGAACGGTGGTGCAGCAACAGCGCACCCTGTTCTTCCTAGGAGGCGCGTCACTTTTGGTGTTGGGCGCGGTCACGGTGTTCGCGCTCAATCAATCTGACAAAGTGGCGCAACAACTTGGAGCTACGGGTCAGGCGCTAATGCAGTCCCAGCGGCTTGCAAAATCAGTTTCACAGGCGGTGGTGGGTAGTGCCCAAGCCTTCCCGGACGTGTCCGATAGTGCGGATGTGTTGTCCAAAACAACCCGGGGCTTGCAGTCCGGTGACGATGCCTTGAAATTGAAACCGCTGGGCGATGCCTATGTGCATGAGCTGGAAAAGATCATGCCCTTGGTGGACCGTGCCGAGAAGAGCGCGAAGACCGTGATGGGGCAGCAAAAGATTCTGACCCAGATTGGTTCGGCGTTGCGACTGATCAACCGGCAGTCTTCCGATCTGCTTGAGGTTGCCGAAGCGATTTTGGCGATGAAGCTCCAGCAAAATGCGCCTTCCGTGGAGATCACCTCGGTGGGGCAGTTGGTGATGTTGACCCAACGCATTGGCAAATCGTCCAATGAGTTCTTGACTGCTGAGGGTGTGAGCCCGGAGGCGGTTTTCCTGCTGGGCAAGGACTTGAATACCTTCAAGGAAATTTCACAGGGTCTGCTGTCAGGTAGCCAGGAGTTGCGGTTGTCAGCTGCCAAAGACGCCGGTACGCGGGAGCAGCTCGAAGCCCTGATCAAGATGTATGAAGAGACACGGGTCCAGGCTAGCGCGATTTTGGGTAACTTGCAGGGCCTGGTGTCTGCGCGCGAGGCGCAGGATGCGATTATTGCGGACAGTGAGCCGCTGCGCCGTAACCTGGAAGAAGTCCAAACCGAGCTGTCGGGTCAAACGGGCATTGGTGGCGCGGCCTTTGCTGTGTTGGTTTTGGCTGCTGCCTTTGCATTGGCCTGTGCGGGCGGATTGTCCTATGTGCAGCTGCAAGACAGCCGTCGGCGCCAGGTGGCTGCAGAAGACCAGCGGGTCGAAGCCGAGCGCCAGGAACACGAAGCCAAGCGCGTCAACGATGCCAATCAAGCGGCTATTTTGCGCCTGATGAACGAACTGCAAACAGTGGCTGAAGGCGATTTGACGCAGGAAGCCACAGTGACCGAGGACATTACCGGCGCCATTGCCGACTCGGTGAACTACACGGTGGAAGAGTTGCGCTCTTTGGTGTCCAACGTTCAAAGCACGGCGTCCCGGGTGGCGCAAACGACAGCCGACGTGGATGCAACGTCCACCGAGCTGCTGGCAGCGTCCAACGAGCAGTTGCACGAAATTCGGGAAACCGGCCGATCCGTCGTGGATATGGCCGGACGCATCAATGAAGTGTCTGTCCAGGCGCAAGAGTCTGCAACAGTAGCCCGCCAGTCCCTGTTGGCCGCCGAGTCAGGCCTGAAGGCGGTGCAGGACGCCATCGGCGGTATGAACTCGATTCGTGACCAGATCCAGGAAACATCCAAGCGCATCAAGCGGCTGGGTGAATCGTCACAGGAGATCGGTGAAATCACCGAGCTGATTTCGGACATTACGGAACAGACCAACGTCTTGGCGTTGAATGCGGCCATCCAGGCGGCAAGCGCCGGTGAAGCGGGCCGCGGTTTCTCGGTGGTTGCGGAAGAGGTTCAGCGACTGGCCGAACGTTCAGCGGATGCGACACGTCAGATTTCCGCTCTGGTGAAGGCGATTCAGACGGATACACAAGACGCGATTGGCGCTATGGAACGTTCCACACAGGGTGTGGTGGAAGGGGCAAAACTGTCCGACAACGCCGGTACCGCTTTGACCGAAATTGACCGCGTGTCACGGCAGGTGGCCGATCTGATTGAGCAAATTTCAAGCTCAGCGTCTCGGGAAGCCGGTCTGGCCAACGTAGTGGCCGACAACATCCAGCACATTTTTGCGGTGACTGAACAGACCGGAGAAGGCACGCGGGTCACAGCGACCCAGGTGCGTGAACTCTCTCGCATGGCCGAAGAGCTGCGCCAATCGGTTTCGCGTTTCAAAATCAGCTGATAGCGGACCTTCGAGCGTCCATTCAGAACAGAGATCCCAGGAGAGCCCGAACCCATGTCATCGAATTCTGCCGCTCCCGGCGACCATGAACTGGCGGTCAGCGATCTGGGCCCTTTGGCCTGGGTGCTGGATGAACTTCGCAAGTCTTTGGACGGTGCTACCAAGGCACTTCGCCGTTTTGTGCGTGATGCGGAGTTGGCTCGCGGTTCCAATTTGTCAGAGCTTGATGCCAGTCATCTGCGCATTGCCCGGCAGCAGTTACACCAGGCAGTCGGTGCCTTGGAGATGGTCGGGTTGGGCGCGCCCGCCAAGATGTTGCGCGCTATGGAAGGCCTGGCGCAGAAGTTTGTGCAGCGGCCGGAACTGTGCAGTGAAGAAGCTGCGAGCCGCGTTGAGCGCGCAAGTTTCGCCCTGACCGAATACCTCGAAGGCGTGCTCAAGGGAAAGACTGCGTCTTCTGTGGCTTTGTTTCCGCAGTATCGAGCGGTACTTGAGCTGGCCGGCGGAGACCGCGCGCATCCGGCGGATTTGTGGCCGGTTGAGTGGCGCTGGCTGGAAGTACCATTGCAGGCCGGTATCTCTGCGCTGTCGTTCACTCCAGGCCTGCGTGGTCAGATGGATCAGGCAGTCTTGCGCGTCATGCGCACAGGGGACGCGAAGTCAGCAAGGCGCATGAGCGACCTGTGTGCGGGTCTCGCTGCGGGGCAGACGGTTTTGGAGCCAAGGACTTTCTGGGCCATCTGTTCGGCATTTTTCGAAGGTGTTGCCATGGGCTTGTGCCCAGCGGATGTTTACACCAAGCGTGCCGCATCTCGGGTACTGCGGCAATACACATCACTTTCGCGTGGTGATCTGAGTATTTCAGATCGACTGGCGCACGATTTGGTCTTCTTTTGTTCACTCTCCGTCCCGGGGGCTGAACAAAGCGCGCCTGCGCTCAACGCGGTGCGATCCACCTATGGGCTGGAGCGGACCAAGCCGGTCCAATACGAAACCGAGCAGTTTGGACGCTTTGATCCAGCGCTGATGGTGCTGGCACGCAAGCGCATTGCGACGGCAGCAGAGACCTGGTCGGCGCTGGCCGGTGGTGATACCAACCGTCTCAAAGTGGTGTCAGAGCAGTTTGGTGTCGTAGCCGAATCAGTGGTGAAGTTGCACCCGGAGAGTGGCGAATTGGGCAGGGCGCTGACGCGTGCTATCGACACGACGGTGCGCTCGGGCGCGGCGCCAGTGGCTCCGGTCGCTATGGAGGTGGCCACGGCTATCCTGTATCTGGAGGCCGCATACGACGACCTGGACCCCACCGAATCCAATATGGCTGAGCGCAGCGCGCGGCTGGCCATGCGTCTGGAGCATGTGATCGCAGGTGGTCAGCCGGAGCCCCTTGAGGCCTGGATGGAAGAGCTCTATCGCCGGGTCAGCGATCGCCAGACCATGGGCAGTGTGGTCGATGAGTTGCGTACGTCCTTGGCAGATGTAGAGAAGTCACTGGACCAGTTTTTCAGAAATCCCCAGGACAAGGCACCTTTACGTGAAGTGCCCAGTCAATTGGCACAAATGCGGGGTGTGTTTTCTGTTTTGGGACTGGACCAGCCATCCCTTGCGGCCTTGCGCATGCGGTCGAGCGTCGAGCAGTTCCTGGTGGACGACATTGATGAAGCGACTGCAAGACGCGGCATATTCGAGAAGCTGGGCAATAGCCTGGGTGCGATGGGTTTCCTCATCGACATGCTGAGCTATCAACGCGCATTGGCAAAGAAGCTTTTTGTCTATGACGAGGAAGCAGGCGAATTCAAGCCGCTGATGGGGCGTGAGCGGGCAGCGCCCGAGGTGACGATGCCGACGGCGGCGGTGCCACGACTGGATACGGTTACACCCGAAGCTGTCAAGCCGATGGAAGAGATTCCGACGGAAGTTGCGCACGCGGTACCCCCGAGCCCATCGCCTTTGCCTGTGGTGGCAGCACCACCAAGTGCACCGTCGACGGAAGATCTCTCCGATGACGAGGCCGAGCTGATTGACATCTTTCTGGAAGAGGCCGGCGAAGTTGTACAGAATGGGCTGGTTGCAGCCAAGGCCCTGGAGGAGGATCCCTCCAATTTGGCTGAACAAACCACGCTTCGCCGCGCGTTCCATACGCTCAAGGGCAGTTCACGCATGGTCGGACTCAACGACTTTGGCGAGGCTGCGTGGTCATTCGAACAGTTGTTCAACAATTGGCTGGCTGAGCAGCGCCCGGCCAGCGATGAGCTGATCACGGCGGCCAGTACCGCCATGCAGGCATTCGGTCGCTGGGTGGCGGACATCGCAGCGCATCGAGACGCAGGCTGGAACGCTCAGGATTTCCGCAAATCATCGGACTCTCTGCGCCTGGATGGCAAATGGATTCCCTTGCGTACGCCAGGCGCGTCAGACGGCATTGCCGCCGCGGAGGTGGTCGTTTCGGAACCGCTGGCGTTCGAAGGGTCTACTACGGCAGACACCCCTGCTGCTGCCGAGGTACCCGCCACAGAGACTCGCCCCGATTTTGCGGCTACCCAGACCTTTGGATTTGAGACCACGCAGGCCTTTACCCGTGATGGCGCCCAGGAGCCAGCGCAAGCCTTCCAGAGTGCCACCGAGGTCACCGAAGTTGATTTCGGGGACTTTGATTTTGGCGATAAGCCCGCTGAAGTTGCACCGACGTCTGAGGAGGCACCTGCTCCGCAGGCAGAGCATGAGGCAGCCGCAGTACCTCTGCAGGCGGAAGATATTGACTTTGCTCTTGAGTCGCAGCAGGTTGAACCCCTGCCAGTAGAAGCTGTAGCGCCACCTGACGCAACGCCCTTCGCGGTTGTGGAAGATCATGTGCCAGAGCCAGAGCCAGAGCCAGAGCCAGAGCCAGAGCCAGAGCCAGAGCCAGAGCCAGAGCCAGAGCCAGAGC
>Ga0208514_100251_pt1 | contig 36479 bp, 31 predicted proteins | sample LakWasMet70_HOW9_2_FD_183900 | JGI IMG/M metagenome (GOLD analysis project Ga0208514, IMG submission 183900) | Freshwater sediment methanotrophic microbial communities from Lake Washington under simulated oxygen tension - Sediment Metagenome... | ecosystem: Environmental > Aquatic > Freshwater >...
AGCAGCGCGTCTCCATCGCACGTGCCCTGGCCAACCGCCCGCCCGTGATCCTGGCCGACGAGCCCACTGCGCCGCTGGACAGCGAGCGCGCGCTGGGCGTGATGCGCATCCTGAACCAGATGGCGCAACAGGCCCAGACCGCCATCGTCGTGGTCACCCACGATGAGAAGATCATCCCCACCTTCAAACGGATCTACCACATACGTGACGGGCAGACGGTGGAAGAGGCAGGCGAGGGTCGAGCGCTGGACTGACGCCACAGCGAAACCGGTAAAATCAGGCGGTAGCCCTCGTGGAATGGACATATTTCGCTATAAATAGTGTAGCAATCATCGTACTGCTGCATCGCAACGAGACACACACCCATCCGCTACAAATGTGTATCTCTGGTGCACGTTTTCTGCCATCATCACGCCCACAGGGAGCCATCGCGAGGGTGCCGTCCATTTCGGCAACCATCGCAGGGAATACGCGTTCGGTACGGGCGAGCGCAGTCCACCGTCGGGAGTAGACATGCATCAGAGTGGGCACTTTTCTTCTGCCATTGCCGATGACGAGCTGGCCGTTCTCAGTGCCATGCTGGACCACCTGCCGGTCGGCATTTCGGTGGTGGACCGCGACTTCAGGGTTCTGGCCGTCAACCACCTGCTGATCGACATGCTCAATTTCCCGGTGGAATTGTTTGAGCCCACCCTGCCCACGCTGGAGGATCTGACCCTGTTCAACGCCCGGCGTGGCGAGTACGGCCCAGGCGATCCGCTGCAGATCACCCGCGAACGCATGCTGCTGGCCCGCCGCGGTGAGGCCCACCGCTTTCAGCGCACCCGTCCCAACGGTCAGGTGCTGGAGATCATCGGCGCCCCACTGCCCAACGGCGGATTCATCAGCATCTACACCGATGTCACCGAGCACCAGCGCACCGAGACGGCCCTGCGCGAACAGGCCCTGTACCTGCGCAGTGTCATGGACCACCTGCCGCAGGGGATCTCGGTGTTCGACGCACAGCTTCGCCTCAAGTGCTGGAACGCGACCTTGCTCGACGTGCTCAATCTTCCACCCGAGAGCGCCTACCTGGATGCCTCGTTCGACGATCTGCTGATGTTTCCGGCGCTGCGCGGGGAATACGGCCCCGGTGATCCGGTGGAACAGGTCGCGCAGCGGCGGGCCATGGCCCTGCAATTCCAGGCCCACCGGTTTGAGCGAACCCGGCCCAACGGGCGCACCCACCTGGTGGAAGGGCGCCCCATGCAGGCCGACGGGCACACCGTCGGCTTCGTCACCAGCTACACGGACATCACCGAAAACAAGCAGCGGGAATCCGCACTGGCCGAGAAGACCGCATTGCTGCAGACCCTGGTGGACAACCTGCCCAGCGGCGTCACCGTCTTTGACAAGGACCTGCAATTGGTCATGCTCAATGACCAGGCCGTGCGCCTGCTGGGCTTTACCCGGGAGGTGCTGGAACAGCGCCGCGACTTCGAGGGCCTGGCGCGCTGGAATGCGGAGCGAGGGGAATACGGTGACGTGGACATCGAGCGCTTCATGACCGACCTGATGGCGAAGGTCGCCAAGCCCGTGGCCCACCGCCTGGAGCGCACGCGCCCCAATGGCACCGTGATCGAGTTGCGCGGCGCGCCCATGCCCCATGGCGGTTTTGTCACCATCTACTCCGACATCACCGAGCAAAAAACCATCGAGCGCGAGTTGCGCCACCAAAGCGAGGTGTTCCAGACCCTGGTGGACAACATCCCGGGCGGCGTCACCCTGTTTGGTGCCGACCAGCGGCTGCTGGTCTACAACAAGGAATACGCCCGCCTGCTGGACTTTCCCCCCGAGCTGTTTGATGACAACCCGACGCTGGAGCGCTTCTTCCGGTACAACGCGGCGCGCGGCGAGTATGGAGCGGGTGATGCCGAGGCGCAGGTTCAGCAATTGCTCGCACGCGCGGCCCAGCACCAGCCCCACCATTTCAAGCGCACCCGTCCGAACGGCACCATTCTCGAAGTACGTGGCCTGCCGCTGGCCGACGGCAGCTTTGTCACCATCTATACCGATGTCACCGAGCAGCACCACGCGGCCGAGGCTATCGAGCGCCTGGCCCACCGGGATACATTGACCGGCCTGTCCAACCGCTACACGCTGGAGGCGCGGCTGGACCAACTGGTGGCCGACGCGCGCCGCCACGAACGGCGTCTGGCCGTGATGTTTCTGGACATGGACAACTTCAAGGCGGTCAACGACACGCTGGGCCATGGCATCGGTGACCAATACCTGTGCGAGATCGCCCGGCGCCTGAGCACCACGGTGCGCGACAACGACATCGTGGCCCGCATCGGGGGTGACGAATTCGTGGTGGTGCTGGCGGACCTGGACGATCCGCAGGACGCCACATCGGTGGCGGCCAAGATCATCGAGTCCCTGAGTCACCCCATCGCGCTGGGCGGCCAGGCACTGCGGCCCTCGGTTTCGATCGGCATCTGCTTTTACCCACAGGACGGTCACGACCGGGGCACCCTCATGCAAAGCGCGGACATTGCCATGTACCACGCCAAGAACGCCGGCAAGGGTGTGTACCACTTCTTCGACGCCGCCATGATGGCGGCGACCGCCAGGCGCCAGCAGCTGGAACGTGACTTGCGTGAAGCGGTCACGCAGCAGCAGTTTGTGCTGCACTACCAGCCGCAACTGGACGCGGGTGGGCAACGTGCCATCGGTGTCGAGGCCCTGATCCGCTGGCAGAAGCCCGGCGGTGAGCTGGTGTACCCCAACGACTTCATCACGCTGGCAGAGGAGCTGGGGCTGATCAACGAGATGGGCGACTGGGCCTTGCGCACCGCCTGCCACACCATGGCGGGCTGGCACCAGCAGGGTCTGACGGAATTGGCCGTGGCCGTCAACCTCAGTGCCATCCAGTTGCGCAATGCACGGCTGCCCGAATGCATTGCGCTGGCCCTGCAGGAAAGCGGTTTGCCACCCCGCGCGCTGACACTGGAGATCACCGAGTCCGTGGCCATGCAGGACCCGCAGGCATCGATTGAACGGCTCGGGGCGATCCGCGCGCTCGGGGTGCGCCTGGCCATCGACGACTTTGGCACCGGCTACTCTTCCCTGGCCTACCTCAAGCGTCTGCCACTGGACTACCTCAAACTCGATCGCGCCTTTGTGCAAGACCTGGAAACCGACAGCAACGATGCCGCCATCTGCGCCGCCACCATTGGCCTGGCCCACAACCTGGGCCTGGGCGTCGTGGCCGAGGGTGTGGAAACACCGGGGCAACAACGCTACCTGGCCGACCTGGGCTGCGACAGCTTCCAGGGCTTCCTGTTCAGCCGCGCGATCCCGGCGGCAGACGCCTTGGCCTGGCTTATGGCGCACCACCATGCCCATCGTTGACGTTCAACTGGTCGTACCCGAGGCCAGGGGTATCCCGCCCGGCCTCGCGCAGGCAGTCGCGGACGCGCTCGGCCACGTGTTCGAGTCGCCCGCCGGGCACACCTGGGTTCGCGCATCCGCGCTGCCGGCAGACCACTACGCGGAGAACGGGTCGCGTCTTGCCCCGGACGGCCTGCCCGTCTTTGTCACCCTGCTGTTGGCCGCGCCACCCGAGGGCGATGCCCGGGTGATCCAGGCAGCGCGCATCGCCACAGCGGTGGCATGGGCCATAGGGCGGGATAGCAGCCACGTCCACATCGAATACGCCGCCTCGGGCAAGGGCCGCATCGCTTTTGGCGGCGTGCTGGTGGAATAGGTATGAACACATCGGACACAAAGTACCGGCAGCGCCTCGTGGAGATGGCCAGAGAAACTCCCTGGTTTATGGAGGCCCTGGTTGCGGTCCGGGAACTGGCGCTACCCGAATGGTGCATTGGTGCGGGTGCGGTCCGCAATCTTGTCTGGGATGCGCTGCACGGCAAGTCTTCTCCTTCACCGCTGGCAGATATCGACGTCGCCTACTTTGACGCCACCGACACTTCACCTCAGCGGGACGAAGAACTGCAAGGCAGGTTGCAGGCGCTCGATCCCCGGTTTCCGTGGGAGGTGACGAATCAGGCGGGGGTGCACCAGTGGTTTGAGGAGTACTTCGGGCACGCCGTTGAACCGCTGTGCTCCCTGGACGAAGCGGTTGCGTCCTGGCCCGAATTCGCCACGGCAGTGGGCCTGTCGCTGGGTCCAGACAACGCGTTGCAGGTCATCGCGCCGCACGGACTGGAAGATCTCTTTGCCATCGTTGTGCGCCGCAACCCGGCGCGCGTGAGCGTTGAAACGTACAGGCAGCGCATCGCGCAGAAGCGCTACCACGAGCGCTGGCCGCAAGTCACCGTGGTGCCGTGCTGAGAGTGCGCCCTGTGGCCGCACGCAAACAACACGCAGTCGACGGCGGGCGCTGGGTACAGGCTGACGCGCCAAGATTCTTTACGCCAAACAGGCCAGTAGCCCTCGTAAACATTGAGTACATTGCTTCAAAATTTATAGCATTTGACAAATATCAAGCACGGAGATCTTTTTCAAAGGTGTTGGAAATCACCGACACCACGCCCGTTTTGCCGGTGATACCTTTGCGCCCTGACCTGAACCGGAGCGCAAACACCATGCCCAAAACCCTGATCGAACCCTTCCGCATCAAAAGCATAGAACCCATCCGCATGACCACACGCGAGGAGCGCGTGCAGTTGCTCGAAGCCGCCAAACTCAACGTCTTCAAGCTGCGCGCCGAAGACGTGCTGATCGACTGGCTGACCGACTCCGGTACCGGCGCCATGTCCTCCAAGCAGTGGGGCGCCATCATGGAGGGCGACGAGAGCTATGCCGGCGCGCGCAGCTTCTACCGCCTGGAAGCCGTGATCCAAGACATCACCGGCATGCAGTATTTCGTGCCCACCCACCAGGGCCGAGCCGCCGAAAAAGTGCTGTTCACCGCCGTCTGCAAGGCCGGTGATCTGGTGCCCAACAACTGCCACTTCGACACCACCCGCGGCAACCTGGAGTACATGGGCGTGGAGGCCGTGGACCTGGTGATTCCCGAAGGCCTGCAACCCGCGCTGGTCTACCCTTTCAAGGGCAACATCGACCTGGCGCGCGCGGAAGGCCTGTTGCAGAAGGAAGGCCACCGCATTCCCTTTGGCATGATCACCGTGACCAACAACACCGGTGGCGGCCAGCCCGTGTCCATGGCCAACATCCGCGCCTACGCGGCCCTGCTCAAGAAATACGGCAAGCCCTTCATCATGGACGTGTGCCGTTTCTCCGAGAACGCCATGTTCATCAAGATGCGCGAGCCCGGCTACGAGAACACCCCGATCAAGACCATCGTCCAGGAAATGTTCTCCTACTGCGACGGCTGCACCATGAGCGCCAAGAAGGACGGCATGGTCAACATCGGTGGCTTCATCGTGCTGCGCAGCGAGGAGTGGCTGGATGCAGTGCGCAACGGCCTGATCATGATGGAGGGTTTCCCCACCTACGGTGGCATGGCGGGGCGCGACCTGGAAGCTCTGGCCGTGGGTCTGGTGGAAGGCATGGACGAGGACTACCTGCGCTACCGCCTGCGCACTGCCGAATACCTGGGCGAGCGCCTGGAAGCGGCCGGAGTGGGCTTTGTCAAACCCACTGGCGGTCATGCGGTCTATATCGATGCCAAGACCGTATTGCCGAACATGCCGATCGAGCATTACCCCGCTTGGGCACTGTGCAACGCGCTGTACCTGGAGGGCGGCATCCGCGGTGTGGAGATCGGCTCGGTGATGTTTGGCAAGCGCCTGGACTCTGGCGTCGAGACCTACCACAGCATGGAGCTGGTGCGTCTGGCCTTCCCGCGGCGCATGTACACGCAGTCGCACTTTGACTATGCGGCCGAGGTGATTGACGAGGTCAAGCAGAAGGCGGCCAGCATCCGGGGGGTGAAGATCATCAAGCAGCCCAAGTTCCTGCGCCACTTCACCTGCGAGTGCGCCTGGGTGGACCTCTGACCCGCAAGTGCCACAGGTAAAGAAATGTGGCGGCCGACCGCCGCGACGCCGGGACTTGTAAAATCGGCGGTCTACTTCTTCTAGGTGGTTTTGCTCATGTCCTTTTTCTCCATCCGCCAGGCACTGGCCGCTGTATTGGTTGCCGTGCTGGTTTCTGCCTGTGGTGGCAGCGGCAGCTCGGCACCGCCCCCCACAGGAGGCATTGTGGTGACGCCAGGTGATGGCACGGCCACGGTCACGTGGACCGCATCGCCTGGGGTGAAGTATTGGCTGTTTTATGCACCGTCCACCAGCATTTCCAGTACCGACTGGATCAATGTCCCTGGCAGCCGGGCGATCCTTGACGTGGCATCTCCCTACGTGGTGACCGGCCTGGCCAACGGCTACATCTACTCGTTTACGGTCAATGGCCGCAACGGTGATGGCCCTGGCGGCGTTGGTAGCCCTTCAGTCTCGGCCGTACCGCGACCCGCAGGTGCAACCTGGAGTGCCGGTGGCTCGCTGGGCACCAACACCCTGCGCAGCCTTAGCTATGGCACCAGTACCGACCTGTTGGGCTATTACCTGGCAGTCGGTGATGCGGGCAGCACCTACCGCAGCACCGATGGCCTTAGCTGGACCGCGCTGCCGGCCGCCGCCAACGCCAATCTGAACGCCGCCACCTACACGCTGAGCAAATTCATCGTGGTGGGAAGCGGCGGCAGTATTTCCTACGGCACGGACATGACGACCTGGACGGCTGCCGAGTCCAACACCACCGAAACCCTGAACGCCATTGCCAGCAATGGCACGACCGTTGTTGCCGTGGGCAACAACGGCACCGTGCGTTCATCGGTGAATGGTGTGAACTGGGCGGCGGTATCCGTTCCCACCTCGAAACACCTATATGGCATCGTGTACTCCGGCAGTGGGCTCTGGCTGGCAGTGGGCGCGGGCGGAACTCTGCTGACCAGCACCGATGCGGCAACCTGGACAGCTGCGGCATCGGGCACGACTGCCGACCTCCGGTCGGTGACGGTCCAGGCGGTGTCCTCTTACATCTATGTCGCCACCGGCGACAACGGCACGATCATTCGCAGCACCGACAGCGGTGTGACTTGGGCGGCGCAGACGTCGGGAACCACGGCCAATCTCTTGGCCGTGAGCCCCAGCACCAGCCAGTTCCTGGCCGTTGGCAGTGGTGGTGCCGTCCTCACCAGTCCGGACGGAACGACCTGGACCACTCGCGACAGCGGCACGACGGCCAGTCTCCAGTCTGTATTGTTCGGCTTCTCCCAGTATGTGGCGGTCGGCCAGGGTGGCATGAGCCGCATCTCGAAGTAGGCATGCGCCCAAGCGGTGAAGATTGGTCGTAAGAATGTTAGTCGTAAGATAGGGGCATTGCAGTTACATCGGGTCTGGAGCCACACGTTGACAACCGACAAGCCGCTACATGGCAGCACCACCAAGGTCGCCGGAACGCAGTTCCGCGCCCATGGACGCGTCGATATGTGGATGGAAGACGATGTGCTGCACTATGAGGCCACCGGCCCATTCAACGAGGAAGTCTTTGATCTGCTGGCCGTCGCCCAGTTGGGCTTCCTGAAAACGCTGACGCTTAACGGCCCCTGGGCCAGCATTTGCACCCTGCGGCACAGTGCCATGAGCACACCCGGTGGCATCCAGCGTTACACCGAAATCATGCAGAGCCCCAAGCCGCCGTCCTTCACACCGGTCGCCACGGCCTTTGTTGTGGGCCCGGAGATCGAAGGCGCCAAGATCATGGCGCCCCACTTCGAGCGGGTCTACAGGCTGATCAACCGGCCCTTCCAGATTTTCGAGACCATGGCACAGGCCCAGCAATGGGTCCACGCCATGGTCCAGGCCAACCGGCCCGACGCTGCGGCTTAACCGCGCCGCGCCTTGACCGCTGCGGACAGCAGTTCCAGCGACTGCAGTGAGTCGTCCCAGCCCAGGCAGGCGTCGGTAATGCTCTTGCCGTAGGCCAGCGCGCCCGGATCGTCTTTGCCCGGTGTAAATTTCTGGGCACCCGCCTGGAGGTGGCTCTCCACCATCACACCGAACACACTGCGCGATCCGGCCGCAATCTGGTTGGCAATGTCGCGGGCCACATCGACCTGTTTCTCGTGCTGCTTGCTGCTGTTGGCGTGGCTGCAGTCGACCATCAGTGTTGCCGGCAACTTGGCTTTCTCCAGTTCCTTGCAGGCGGCCGCCACACTGGCCCCATCGTAATTGGGCGCCTTGCCGCCCCGCAAAATGACGTGGCAATCCCGGTTGCCCTTGGTCTGCACGATCGCCACCTGGCCATTCTTGTGCACCGACAGAAAGTGGTGGGCGCCAGCGGCCGCCTGAATGGCGTCGGTGGCGATCTTGATGTTGCCGTCGGTGCCGTTCTTGAAGCCAATGGGGGCGGACAGGCCCGAAGCCAGTTCCCGGTGCACCTGGCTCTCGGTGGTGCGCGCGCCAATGGCGCCCCAGGCGATCAGGTCGCCCAGGTACTGCGGGGAGATCACATCCAGGAATTCGCTGCCGGCAGGCAGGCCCAGGCGGTTGATCTCGATCAGCAACTGGCGTGCGATGCGCAGGCCCTCGTCGATGCGGAAGCTCTCGTCCAGGTAGGGGTCGTTGATCAGGCCTTTCCAGCCCACCGTGGTACGGGGTTTTTCGAAGTACACACGCATCACGATCTCGAGCGTGTCCTTGTACTTCTCGCGCTGCTCCTTCAGGCGGCGGGCGTAATCCAGTGCGGCGGCCGGGTCATGGATGGAACAGGGGCCAATGACCACCAGCAGGCGGTCGTCCTTGCCGGCCATGATGTTGTGGATGGCGTGGCGAGTGTCCGTGATCAGTTTTTCGACTGCGGTCCCCTGGATCGGGAAGAAACGGATCAAATGCTCGGGAGGCGGCAGCACGGTGATGTCCTTGATGCGTTCGTCATCGGTCTGGCTGGTGCGGTCCGTTTGCTGGGGGGCATGGGGAAACCAGGCATCGGCAGAGGGAGAGGGGGATGCAGCGGCTTTTGCAGTCATGGGTGGCTCCTGAGTCAATAAAAAATCGGGCAATCGTGACAAAAAAAAACCGCCGGTGGTGCCGGCGGTTTAGTGAGGATTTGGGACGTCTGGGTGTCAGGTACGTTCAGATCTCTCTACCGCCAAAAGCGCGTGAGAACCAAAAGTAGCTAAAAAAGAAACGACCGAAATGCATGGCGAGAATGTAGCACACTCGTTCAGTCGGACTTGCGCCGGCCGCGCCGGCCCTCTTGCCGGACCACTTTGCGCTTGATCTGGCGGCGTTTCCACCAGGCGCTCCAGCGGCTCCACACGGACGGGGGCACACGCTCTTCATCCTGCAGGGCCGTGGCCGCACGGGATTGCTCGTACACATCCAGCAACAGCGAGCCGGCGCCCAGCACCCGCCAGGCCGCCAGGTCGAAATCGGCCAATGCCGGCACGGCATGGCGCGGCGGTGCGGCGTCCATGGCCCACTGGGTGACCAGGATACGGAACTGGTTCAGGGCCGCAAAGTGCGCGTCGAACTCATAGTTGCTGTGCCAGTCGCCACCCAACCCCAGCAACAGCGCACGGTGGGTGCGCAAATCACCCACCAGATTGATCAACCCCGTCGACAAGCTGTCCGGGTCGCCCGGACGCTGCAGCATGGCCGCCAACGCTTCAATCTGCACGGCCAGTGCTTGCAGGCTCTCGCCGACTTGCAGCGATTCTTCGTCCGCCACGGCCGAGCGCAGGAACTGGCTGTACTGCCCAAACGACTGGAAACTATTCGACGGCGATTGGGACTGCGATGAAGACTCCGACCGCAACGCGGTCTGCGACGGAGCCGCCGACAGGTGAGAGGGGCTTGCTCCCGATGGGGAGTGCAAAGACTCTCTGCCCCCGGCATCGGAGGGGAGGGTCGTCGCCGGGTCAGTGCTCATTCAAGCCGTGCCACCGACGGTCAGTCCGTCAATGCGCAACGTCGGCTGGCCCACGCCCACCGGCACGCTCTGGCCCTCTTTGCCGCAGGTGCCCACGCCACTGTCGAGCTTCATGTCGTTGCCTATCATGCTGACGCGCTTGAGGCACTCGGGGCCGCTACCGACAATCGTCGCGCCCTTGACCGGGTACAGAATCTTGCCGTTTTCCACCCAGTAGGCTTCACTGGCCGAGAACACGAACTTGCCCGACGTGATGTCCACCTGGCCGCCACCAAAGTTGGTCGCGTACAAACCCTTTTTGATGCTGGCCACAATTTCTTTGGGGTCCTTGTCGCCACCCAGCATGTAGGTGTTGGTCATGCGCGGCATCGGGATGTGCGCATAGCTTTCGCGCCGGCCGTTGCCGGTGGGCGCGACTCCCATCAGGCGGGCGTTCATGGCGTCCTGGATGTAGCCTTTGAGAATGCCATCCTCGATCAGCACCGTGCGCTGGCTGGTATTGCCTTCGTCGTCCACGTTGAGTGAGCCGCGCCGGTCGGCCAGCGTGCCGTCATCCAGCACGGTGACGCCCTTGGCAGCGACCCGCTGGCCGACGCGTCCACTGAAGGCGCTGGAGCCCTTGCGGTTGAAATCGCCTTCCAGGCCGTGGCCAATGGCTTCGTGTAAAAGGATGCCGGGCCAGCCTGGCCCCAACACCACGGTCATTTCGCCGGCCGGTGCGGGGCGCGCGTCCAGGTTGGTCAGGGCTGCGTGCACGGCCTCGTCGACATACTTTTCAATCTGGGCATCGTCAAAGTAGGCCAGTCCAAAGCGACCGCCACCGCCGGCCGAGCCGACCTCGCGCCGGCCTTTTTGCTCGGCGATCACCGTCACCGACAGCCGCACCAGCGGGCGCACATCGGCGGCCAGCGTGCCATCGGCCCGGGCCACCATGACAACGTCATACTCGCTGGCCAGACCGGCCATAACCTGCGCCACTCGCGGGTCCTTGGCACGGGCCAGCGTCTCGACCTTGCCTAGCAAGGCTACTTTGGTGGCGCTGTCCAGCGTCGAGATGGGGTCCACGCCGTTGTACAGGGAGCGTGATTTTGCTATCTTTTTGCTAGCTACTTGCGCGCGTCCGGCGCGGGCTGCATTCGAAATGGTGCGCACGGTCCGGGCCGCATCGAGCAGGCTGGCCTCGGAAATGTCGTCGGAATAGGCAAAGGCTGTTTTTTCGCCACTGACGGCCCGCACACCCACGCCCTGGTCAATGCTGAAGGAGCCGGTCTTGACGATGCCCTCCTCCAGGCTCCAGCCCTCGGAGCGGGTGTACTGAAAATACAGGTCGGCCTCATCCACTTGGTGGGCCTTGATCTCGGCCAGGGCGCGGGCCAGATGGGTTTCATCCAGTCCAAAAGGGGTGAGTAACAGGCGCTGGGCCAGGGCCAGGCGTTCGATGGTGGGTTCGCGAGCAATCATGGGGCGATTCTAGGCGCCCACCCGCTTCAACGCACTGGGCCGCTCAGAAACGACAGCAGCGCCGCATCGTCCAGGTCGGCCAACCCGGCCGCCACGGCATCGGCAAACACGCGGCTGGCCAGGGCGCCCAGCGGGCTGTCGAACCCCAGTGTTTGTGCGGCCTCCTGCGCCAGGCGCGTGTCCTTGGCCAGCAGCGTCATGTGGGCACGGGGCGCCAGGTCCTGGGCCAGCGCGCGGCGCATGCGGTCCACGCCGATCCAGCTCTGGCCACTGGACTGGCCGATCACATCCAGCGTGCGGTCCAGATCCAGCCCCATGCGATCAGCCAGGGCCATGACTTCGGCCGCGCCGACCAGGTTGATGCCGGCCAGCAGGTTGTTGACCAGCTTGGTGCGGGCTCCGTCACCCGGGCGCGCGCTGATGCGAAATACCTGGCTGGACAGGGCCTGCAGCAGCGCAGCACACCGCTCAACCACCGCGTCCGGCCCCGCCACCATCAGGCTCATGGAACCGTCCCGGGCGCGCAACGGGCCACCTGACATGGGCGCGTCCAGCACATCCACACCCAAGCCACGTAGGTCCTGGGCTATCTCCTCTACGTCCTGCGGGGAGATCGTGGGGCACAGCACCACCACCTGTCCTGGCTGCAGGTGCGGGGCGATGCCCTGGGTGCCAAACAGCACCTCACGGGTTTGTGCTGCGTCGACCACACAAATGATGACCGCTATTGTTTTGATAGCTACCTGAACAGCATTTTCGAGGGCTAGAGCACCAAATCGTTCAAGATCCTTGGGCTTGGCAGGATCAATGTCATAGACCCGCGGCGCCCAACCCAGGTTGCCCAACCGCTCGGCCATGGCGCCGCCCATGTTGCCGACGCCGATGATGCCGACGCCGAACGGCCGTACCGCCGGCTCGAGCGCCGCCGGGCCGCCCCTAGGCGCGAGTGCCCCCTCGGGGGGCAGCGCAGTACGCGAAGCGACAAGCGTGGGGGTCATATTGCTACGATTGCACCAGCCGCTTGGAATTGGCAATCGCCATCAGAATGCCCACGGCCAGCCCCAGCGTCACCATGGCGGTACCGCCGTAGCTGATGAAGGGCAAGGGCACGCCGACCACCGGCAAAATGCCGCTGACCATGCCCATGTTGACGAAGGCGTAGGTGAAGAAAATCATGGTCACGCTGCCGGCCAGCAGGCGCGAGAACAGCGTCGGCGCATCCAGCGCAATGGCCAGGCCGCGGAAAATCAGGAAGATGAAGGCGCCGATCAGCAACAGATTGCCCAGCAATCCGAATTCTTCTGAAAAGGCGGCAAAAATGAAGTCGGTGGTGCGCTCCGGGATGAACTCCAGATGGGTCTGCGTGCCCTTCATGAAGCCCACACCGGTGACGCCACCGGAGCCAATGGCAATCATGCCCTGGATGATGTGAAAGCCCTTGCCCAATGGGTCTCGCGTGGGGTCCAGCAGGGTACAAATGCGCTGCTGCTGGTAGTCTTTCAACACCGGCCAGCGAACCCCATCGGCGCAGAGCGCGGGCTCAAACGCCACAATCAGGGCCACACCCACCACGCCCAACACCACCGGCGGAATCACCAGCTTCCAGCTCATGCCGGCATAGAAAATGACCGACAGGCCCACAATCAGAATCAGCAGCGACGTGCCGAGGTCCGGCTGTCGCTGGATCAATACCACCGGCATGGCCAACAACGCGGCAGCCACCCCAAAATCCAGGGGCCGCAACTGGCCCTCGCGCTTCTGAAACCACCAGGCCAGCATCAGCGGCATGGCAATTTTCAGAATCTCGCTGGGCTGGATGGTGACCCCGATGTTGATCCAACGCCTGGCGCCCTTCTTGGTGATGCCAAACACGGCCACGGCCACCAGCAAGGCAACGCCTACCACGTAGAGCGGCACCGCCAGCGCCATCAGGCGCTGGGGCGGCACCTGGGCCACCACAAACATGATGGTGGCCGCAATCAACATATTGCGGCCATGGTCCTCGAACCGGGTGCCATGGTCAAAACCGGAGGAATACATGGTCAGCATGCCCGCGCAGGCCAGCATGAACACGGCAAAGGCCAGAGGACCATCGAAGCCGTGGAACCAGGGCGCCATGCGCCGCCAAACAGAGGGTTTATCAAAAACAGAGGCCATACAGTAGCGCGATTATCCCGCAGCGGGGCGCCAGCGCCGGCCGCTTGGGGCTTACCGTGTGGCCGACGACTGCAACTTCTGTGGCAACAAGCCCATGCGGGTTGCCTCCAGCACGGCCTCCATCTTGGAGTGGACCTCCAACTTGCCATACAGACTTTTGATGTGGGTCTGTATGGTGTGCACGCTCAGGTTCTTCAACTCGGCAATCTCGGAGTAGGAAAAGCCTCGGGAAACCAGCTCAAGCACTTCCTGTTCGCGCCGGGACAGCAAGCTTTTGGCGCTGTCGATTGCTTCACTTTTGACAGCGCCATAGGTAGAAAGTGCGGGGGCTATGGCCGCATCGGTCTGCATGGCCCGGTACTTGAAGAGAACCCGCCGGGCAATCATGGGCGAGATCGGTGAGGCACCGGCCTTCATCTCCAGAATGGTTTTTGCAATATCGTCCGGCGCCGCATCCTTGTGGATGTAGCCCAGGGCACCGGCTTCGATACTGGCCAGCACATTGTCTTCGTCGCCAAACATGGAAATCACCAGGGCCTCGCAGTCGGGGTGGGACCGACGGGCATAGCGGATCACTTCCAGGCCACTGCCGTCAGGTAGTCCCAGATCGGTCAACAAAACATCAACCACCTGCGACGCATCGCTCAAGACGGCAATGGCATCAGTGACCGTGGCCACGCTGCGGGCGATCGCAAGGCTGGGCGAACGCTGCACACTGGCGGCAAAAAAATCCCGCATCTGCGAGTCATCTTCAACAATAAGAACGCGCCACACGGCATCAAACCCCAAAAGCGACCCCACACCAAAGCAGAGCCGGACCAGCCACCCCCAGAGCATATCGACATACAAGGCCTGCAACCTCCCATAAACAGGTGAGGTGTTGCCCGGCATGGGACAATGCCGACCTATGTTTTTATTGTTTGATGAAGCCGGAAAATTCATGGCCGGTCGGGTGCTGTCAGAAGCGGAGTCGTCGGCGCAGGTGGAGCTCGACAGCGGCAAGCGGGTCAAAGTCAAGGCCGCCAACATGCTGATCAAGTTCGAAAAGCCGTCGCCCGCCGAGTTCATGGCCGCTGCGCAAGCGGCCAGCCAGGACATCGAGCTGGAAATGGCCTGGGAGTTCGCGCCGGACGAAGAGTTTGGCTTTGCGGACCTGGCGCGTGATTATTTCTCAGAAAACGCGCCATTGTCCGAGCAGGCGGCCATGCTGTTTAGGCTGTTCGAGTCGCCGCACTACTTCCGCCGCGCTGGCAAGGGGCGTTTTCGCAAGGCGTCCGCCGATGTGATTGCACAGGCGCTGGCTGCCATCGAGAAGAAGAAAGTCTTGGCCCTGCAGATCACCCAATGGGCCACCGAACTGGGTGCCGGCCAGTGCCCCGAGCCGGTGCGCGAGCAGCTGTACAAGATATTGTTCAAGCCCGACAAAAACGCGCCCGAGTACAAGGCCGTGGTCGAGGCGGCCCGCGCCACCCACACCGCACCGCTGGAACTGCTCCAAAAGTCGGGCGCCATTGCCTCGCCCTACCTTTTCCACTGGAAGCGCTTCCTGCTGGAGAACTTTCCCAAGGGCACGGGCTTTCCCACGCTGGCGGCCCCGGCCATTGACGAGAGCGCCCTGCCGCTGTCCAGCGCGCAGGCCTTTTCGATTGACGACTCACAGACCACCGAGATTGACGACGCGCTTTCCGTGCAGGGCCTGGGCAGCGGCACCATCACGCTGGGCATCCACATCGCCGCGCCGGGGCTGGCCATCCAGAGCGGCGACGCGGTGGACCAGATCGGCCGCACCCGCCTGTCAACGGTCTACATGCCGGGCTACAAGGTCACCATGCTGCCCGATGCACTGGTGCAGACCTACACCCTGCAAGCCGGGCGCGACTGCCCGGCGCTGTCGCTGTATGTGACGCTGGATGAAGCGACGCTGGAGATCAAGGGCCACGAATCGCGCATCGAGCGCGTCAGCATCGCCCACAACCTGCGCCACGACCAGCTCGACGCCATCGTGACCGAACCCTGGCTGCTGGACCCGACCTTTAACCATGAAAACGAGCCCCAGCCCCTGCCAGCACTGCGTGAGCAGCTATCGTTTTTATACCGTCTGGCGAAAGACCTGAAGGCCAAGCGCGAAGTCGTGCGCGGCAAGCCCGAGACCTTTAATCGGCCGGACTACAACTTCCGCCTGGTGGGCAACGACGGCAACGAGCCGCAAGGATCGGAGACCGTGCAGATCAGCACCCGCCAGCGCGGCGCGCCACTGGACCTGATCGTGGCCGAGGCCATGATCCTGGCCAATAGCACCTGGGGCAGCTGGATGGCCGAGCTGGGGGTGCCCGGCATCTACCGCAGCCAGGCGTCTCTGGCGCCCGGCGTCAAGGTGCGCATGGGCACCAAGGCGCTGCCGCACGCCGGCATTGGCGTCAAGAGTTATGCCTGGAGCAGCTCGCCGCTACGCCGCTATGTCGACCTGGTCAACCAGTGGCAAATCATTGCCTGCGTGCAGCACGGCAAGACGGCGGCACTGGCTGCGCCCTTCAAGCCCAAGGACGCCAGCCTGTTTTCCATCATCTCCAGTTTTGACGAAGCCTACAGCGCCTACAACGGATACCAGGGCGCGATGGAGCGCTTCTGGACGTTGAAGTATTTGCAGCAGAACGGCATCACCGAGCTGGAGGCCAGCGTCTTCAAGGACAACATGGTGCGGGCCGACACCCTGCCCCTGGTGCTGCCGGTCATGGGCGGGCAAAACCTGCCGCGCGGCGCTCGGGTGCGGGTCAAGCTAGGAGAGATCGACCTGATCACACTGGACATCAGCGGCACCGTCATCGAACGCCTGGACACGCCGGTTGCCGAGCAAGGTGCGGTGGACAGCGCGGAGGACGACGATGCGGAAGACGACGAAGTGTCCGGCCCGATTGCCATTGCGGTCGATGTCAGCGAGCCGGCCGAACCGGTTGAAGCGGCGCCCAACGATAATCCTGCTCCGTGAAACTCCTGCGGTCCCTCAGCACCCTTCAGCTCGCGCTGCTGGCATCCGTCGCGGTGCATGCGGTGCTGCTGACCATTCGCTTTGTCGACCCTGAAACCTTCAACCGGGTGTTTGAAGACACGCCGATGGAAGTCATTCTGGTCAACGCCAAGACCAACGAAAAACCCGACAAGGCCAAAGCCATCGCCCAGACCTCGCTGGCCGGTGGTGGCGATGCCGAAAAGGGCCGTGCCACCAGCCCCTTGCCACCGTCGGCGCTGACCGACTTCGGAGACTCTTCGGAAGAGGAATCGGCGCGCAAGCTGGAAGTCCTGCACGAACAACAAACGCTGCTGCTGGCCCAGGTCAAGAGCCAGCTCAGGGCCCTGCCCCCGCCGGACCCGCAGCAGGCTGCGACCAAGGCCGAGCAGATGGAGCGCGAAGAAAAGCGGCGCCAGCTGGTGAAGATACTGGCCGAGATTGAGCGGCGCATCAACCAGGAAAACGCGCGGCCCAAGAAACGCTACATCAGCCCCGCTGCCCGGGAAGAGGTCTATGCCGTGTACTACGACGCGTTGCGCCATGCCATTGAAGACAAGGGCACGGAGAACTTTCCGCAGTCCGGCGGCAAGAAGCTGTATGGCGAACTCACGATGATCGTCACCGTCAACCACAACGGCCGCGTGCTGGACACCGAGGTGGTCGAGAGCTCGGGCAACCGCACCCTGGACCGCCATGCCGCAGCCATCGCCCGGTCAGCCGGCCCGTTCGGCCACTTCAGCCCCGCCATGCGCCGCCAGGCCGACCAGATCCTGGTGGTCTCGCGCTTCAAGTTCACCCGCGACGAAACGCTGGAAGCCTCCATCTCCACGCAGGCAAAATGAAACCGCTGGCACGTTGGCTGGGGCTGTTGCTGATTGCGCTGCTGGGTTTGCAGCTGTTCTTTGTGGCGCGTATCGCCACCATGGCCGCGGTGGCACCGCAGTCCACCAGTTTCCAGCGGTCTGAGGCCTGGCGTGTGGCCACCGAAAAAGGCAGCTTACGCTGGCGCCAGCAGTGGGTGGACTACCGCCAAATTTCGGACAACCTCAAGCGAGCCGTGATCGCATCGGAAGACGACGGTTTCACCAACCACGAGGGTGTGGACTGGGACGCACTGGAGAAGGCCTGGGAGAAAAACGCCAAGGCCGAACAAAAAGCCGCCAATCAGAAACCTACCGTCAAGGCCGCACCCGGCAAACCCGCACCCAAGCCACCCAAGGTGGTGGGCGGCTCCACCATCACCCAGCAACTGGCCAAGAACCTGTTCTTGTCCGGCGAGCGCACGCTGTTGCGCAAGGGCCAGGAGTTCGTGCTGACGCTGTTGCTGGAGCACCTGCTGAGCAAGCAGCGCATTCTGGAGATTTACCTCAACAGTGTGGAATGGGGTGAAGGGGTGTTTGGGGCCGAGGCGGCGGCGCAGCATTACTTTCGCAAGCCCGCGTCACAACTCAGTTCGTATGAGGCCGCGCGGCTGGCCGTCATGCTGCCGCGGCCGCGCTACTACGAGAAGCTGCCGAACTCCGGGTACCTGGCTAGCCGTGCCGAAGTGATTGCTGGGCGCATGGGGGGGGCGCAGTTGCCTTGATTTTCTTGTCGCTGCTGCGTGCGCCCGCAGAAGACCCAGGGCGCACGCCGCCGCTCGTGTCCTCCGGCCTTCGGCCTCCCCCTTGACCTCGCTCTGGCGTGCACCCTGGGCCTTCTGCTCCATTGGTTGGCGATTGGTGATCTGACAGAATACCGAGGTGCGTTCGACACGCTGGGAATAGCGTTCTACTGAAGCGGCGAGCCAATTTCAGGGAGATTTGATGACCGATATGTCTAACAGAGTTCAACTTTCAGAACACTCTTTGGTGCTCTGAACAGTGCGTTGAATATCATTTATGCGTTCAAGCGCCCCCTTCGCAGTTTTTTCGGGTTTGCTGGCAGTCGCCTATCTTTGGATTGCCTACACCTCAGGTACTGAGAAAACCCGCAGCGGCGACCTTCTAGCTGGTGCGCTGCTTTACGGCCCATTGCTTGTAGCTGGAGTTACTTCTCTTCTATGTAAAACGAACGAGCAAGTTGCATCGCTTCCTTGGGTATTACTTGCAGTGCTTGTCTTTTGCACCGTCCTTGCAGCAATCTTGGGCTACAACATGGCCGGAGCACTAGTTGGTTTGGTCAATTTGGTCTTGTGCTGGGTGCTAGCCGTGAGAGTTCTGAAAACATTTAGGCAACTCAAACATTGAGACGGCGTGAATGCCGGTTTTCAGTCTAAGTAGGGCCTCCCCCTTCTACGGGAATCAATGGGTTCCGTGACTTTGAACAACCAGCGGCCGTGAATCATTGACGATCAAAGCCCAAAACCGACTCAACAAGACTCCGGCGTACCAACCCCTCGGATGCGGAGGCTGGGTGTTCTGCAAAGTGAGGGCAAGGAGGAGGCCGCAGGCCGGGGGACACGAACGGCGCAGAGCACCCAGCCCCCGCATCCAGCTCCAACCCAACATGCCCCGCACCATTGCTGCCAAAACTAACTTGTCCCAGTTCTGCTGCTGAGAACTTTTCGGATTGTTTTGGGATTGCGTCGAGCATCAACTATGGCGGCAACAATGGCAGTCGTCCCATCAGATTGGTAGTAGATTGAAAACGAAAATCGCTTGGACGACGTTCTATGCAGACCCCAATAAGACTTCGGGTGAACGCCTGCGAATAAACCGAGCGACTCAATCTATACATGCGTGCGGGGCCGCTTGATTTGCGCCGCAGTTGCAAAAATCAGTGCCTTGGCCTCATTCCACGGCATGGTTTTCCCATCCTCTATGTCACGCACGCGGTCTGCTAGCAAATCAGCATGCCACGCCGGACTCGGGTCGTACGCATCGTCATGGGTCAGTGAATCCCAGAGCACCTCCATGGCTTCAATGCGTTGTGCGAGTGGCAATTTGGTTAATTCGGCCATGTCCATGGTGGCTTCCTTGAAGTTGAAGTGGGTGGTTGCGATATTGTGCAGTACGCAAGGGCTACGTACCAACCCCTCGGATGCGGAGACTGGGTGTTCTGCAAAGTGAGGTCAAGGAGGAGGCCGAAGACCGGGGGACACGAACGGCGCAGAGCACCCAGTCCCCGCATCCGACGCACACAAAAGTGCAAGAGTAGCTCTGTATCATCCAGCCCATGCTAGCCAAGATGATGAGTTACTTTCTGCTGGGTCTGATCCGGGTGCTCACGGGCTCGCAAGCACGTTGGCACGGTTGCCCGCCCAAGGCCGAGCAGCGCATCTATTTCGCCAACCACCAGAGCCACGCCGACCTGGTGATGATCTGGGCGGCCCTGCCCAAAGAGCTCCGAAGCGTGACCCGCGCCATTGCTGCCAAGGACTACTGGACCAAAACCCCGTTCAAAAAATGGCTGACCAGCGCGGTGTTCAATGTGATCTACGTGTCGCGCGACCGAACCAGTGACGAAGACCCGCTGGAGCCGCTGTTTGACGCGCTGCAGAACGGCGACTCCATCATCCTGTTTCCCGAAGGTACGCGCGGCTTCACCGGCGAGCCCCAACCGTTCAAGGCCGGCCTGTACAACCTTGCGCTGAAATACCCGAATGTGGTGTTGGTGCCCGCCTGGATCAACAACGTGCAGCACGTGCTGCCCAAAGGCGAGGTGGTACCGGTACCGGTGCTGTGCTCGGTGACCTTTGGAGCGCCCATGCAGTTGGGCGCCGGCGAGGATCGGCGTGCCTTTCTGGAGCGTGCCCGCGCCGCCGTCGTGGCGCTGCGCGACGTCTGAAAGGCATCCATGTTCCAGATGTACTACTACCTCAAAAACCTGTCCCCCACGCAGCAGGTCGGCATGCTGTTTGTGACCATTTTTGGCCTGTTGTTGCTGGCCAGCGTGGGCGCCTTTCTGCTGTCGGTACGTGAACATGCCGACGAAGCCCGCGCCGATTTTTGGCGCAAGGAACTCAAGAGCCTGGACGCCATGCTGCGCACCAGCTGGTTGATGGTGCTGGTGTTCTGGATAGGCTGGGCCGCGGGCGACTGGGTGGCGTTGACGCTCTTTGCCATCGTGTCGTTCTTTGCGCTGCGTGAGTTCCTCACGCTGTCACCCACCCGCCTGGGCGACCACCGCAGCCTGGTGCTGGCTTTTTTTGTGGTTCTGCCCGTGCAATACGCGCTGGTGGGAGGCGGCCATTTCGACATGTTCACGGTATTCATCCCGGTGTATGTATTTTTGGCCCTGCCCCTGGCCAGCGCGCTGGCCAATGACCCGCTGCGTTTTCTGGAACGTAGCGCCAAGCTGCAGTGGGGCATCATGGTCTGCATCTACGGCATGAGCCATGTGCCCGCCATCCTGATGCTCAAGTTCCCGGGCTACGAGGGGCGCAGTGCCTTCATGGTGTTTTTCCTGGTGGCCGTGGTGCAGGTCTGCATGGTCACCCAGCACATTGCCGCCCAGCGCATGCGGCGCAAGCCCATTGCCCCCGCCATCAGCCAGAGCTTCAACTGGGACAGCTGGGGCCTGGGCGTGCTGGTGGGCAGCCTGTTTGGTGCGCTGCTGGCCGGCATCACGCCCTGGGTTCCGGGCACTGCGTTCGCTGCGGCCTTTATCGCGTGCTCCGCCGGCGGCTTGGGTCATTTTGTGATGAAGGCACTCAAACGCGACCGCGGCATTCCCAACTGGGGCGCCGAAGGCCAGTCGGTGACCGGTGCCGGTGGTCTGCTGGACCGGGTCGATGCGCTGTGCTTCGCGGCACCGGTGTTTTTTCATTCTGCCCGCTGGTACTTTGGTGTATAGAGCGTTTATAGCCTCTAGCCCTCGTACTTGCTTGCTACTACGCTAGTATTTTTATAGCATGCGAATATTGGGCATTGATCCTGGACTGCGCACCACCGGTTTTGGCGTCATCGACGTACACGGCGCCGAACTCGGCTACGTAGCCAGCGGAACGATCAGCACCCAGCACCTGGAAGTGGGCGCCCTGCCCCAGCGGCTCAAGGTGCTGTTTGACGGAATCCGCGAGGTGGTGCAACGCTACGCGCCGGATTGCGCCTCGGTAGAGATCGTGTTTGTTAACGTCAACCCGCAGTCCACGCTGCTGCTGGGGCAGGCCCGCGGCGCCTGCATCACGGCGCTGGTTTCCAGCGAACTGGCGGTGGCGGAATACACGGCGCTGCAGATGAAACAGGCCGTGGTGGGCTATGGCCGGGCCGACAAGGCCCAGGTGCAGTCCATGGTGCAGCGCCTGCTGGCACTTCCCGGCCTGCCCGGCCCCGATGCGGCAGACGCCCTCGGCCTGGCCATCACCCATGCCCACGCAGGTGCTGCCATGGCGCGCTTGGCCAAGGCCAGTGGTTTGGGGGGCAAGATAGGCGGGAATTACAAGGCGGGACGCAGCCGCTAGCCTATGCGCTCCAGAATCAACACGCCAAAGAAACCGAACGCCCCCACCATCGTCCATTTCAGGATGCGCAGCCCATAGCGCTTGAACCGCTCCTGACCGGTTACGGCAAAGCAGGCGAAGCAGGCGACTGCAAGGAGCAGCAACAGAAGGACAAGCCAGCGGAGAAAGACCATGGCGATACGGGCGGCGTGCCGTTACCAGGCCGGCGCCAGTTGCGCAAAGCCCTGGGGCGCCTGGCTCTCGTCGGCAAAGGTCACCACATCCCAGGCATCGGGGCGGGACAGCAGTTCGCGCAGCAGCTTGTTGTTCAGCGCATGGCCCGAGCGGAAAGCGCTGTAGCTGGCCAGCAAAGGCTTGCCCACAATGTACAGGTCGCCCATGGCGTCAAGGATCTTGTGTTTGACGAATTCGTCGTCGTAGCGCAGGCCCTCGGCATTGAGGACCTTGTAGTCGTCCATGACAATGACATTGTCCAGACCACCACCCAACGCCAGGCCGTTGGCGCGCATCATCTCCACGTCTTTCGTGAAGCCGAAGGTGCGGGCCCTCGCAATGTCCCGGGCATAGGTGTCCACGCTCAAGTCGAACTCCACGCACTGCCCCGTCGAGTCCACCGCCGGGTGTTTGAAGTCGATCTCGAACCGCAGCTTGTAGCCATGAAAGGGCTCCAGCCGGGCCGACTTCTCGGTAGGCCCCGTGCCCTCGCGCACTTCCACCGGTTTCAACAGCCGGATGAAACGCCGCGGCGCATTCTGCATTTCAATGCCCGCGCTTTGCAGCAGGAAAACAAAAGAGGCCGCCGAACCGTCCAGGATCGGCACCTCTTCTGCGGTGATGTCCACATACAGATTGTCGACCCCCAGGCCGGCGCAGGCCGACATGAGGTGCTCCACGGTATGGACCTTGACCGGCCCATTGGACAGCGTGGACGCCAGACGCGTGTCGGTCACCGCGACAGCGGACACGGGAATGTCCACCGGCACCGGTAAATCGATCCGGCGAAAGACGATGCCGGTTTCCGGCTGCGCGGGCCGCAAGGTGATCTCCACCCGCTGCCCGCTGTGTAGCCCCACGCCGACCGCACGGGTCAGGGATTTAAGCGTTCGTTGTTTGAGCACCTACTGATTTTACTAGTCGGCTTGTTTGCGCAAGAACGCAGGGATTTCGTAATCATCCATGCCACCGCTGGACAACGCATCCACGCGGGCTGCGGCGGTGGTGCGGTCGCGCCCACGCCACACAGCTGGAATCGTGGAGCTTCCGTAGTCGGGCTGCGTGACCCCCATCGCCGCACCGCCACCTGCCGCTGGACCACCGACCGGCGTGTTCAGCGTGGGCACATGGAAGGGCACGTTGTCGGTCCCGGTGCGCAGCACTTGCAGCGGAGGCGCATTGCGGCGTGCACCCTGGCGGGACAGCCCGGTGGCCACTACGGTCACGCGGATGTCATCACCCAGCACATCGTCATAGGCCGTGCCGTAGATCACATGCGCATCGGGCGAAGCATAGGCGCGGATGGTATTCATCGCCAGCTTGGACTCGCTCAGTTTGAGTGATCCCTTGGCGGCGGTGATCAGCACCAGTACGCCCTTGGCGCCGGACAGGTCAATGCCTTCGAGCAGCGGGCAGGCCACGGCCTGTTCGGCTGCAATGCGGGCGCGGTCCGGGCCACTGGCCAGGGCGGTACCCATCATCGCCTTGCCGGGCTCGCCCATGACGGTGCGCACGTCTTCAAAGTCGACGTTGACATGGCCGGGCACATTGATGATTTCGGCAATGCCGCCGACGGCGTTCTTCAGCACGTCGTTGGCGTGGGCAAAGGCTTCGTCCTGCGACACGTCGTCACCCAGCACGTCCAGCAGCTTCTCGTTCAGCACCACGATCAGCGAGTCGACATTGGCTTCGAGCTCCATCAGGCCCGCATCGGCATTGCTCATGCGGCGTCCGCCCTCAAAGTCAAACGGCTTGGTGACCACGCCCACGGTCAGAATGCCCATCTCCTTGGCGACGCGCGCAATCACCGGTGCTGCACCAGTGCCGGTACCGCCGCCCATGCCGGCCGTGATGAACAGCATGTGAGCGCCTTCGATGGCGGCACGGATGTCGGCCTCGGCCACCATCGCCGCTTCACGACCCTTGTCGGGCTTGCTGCCGGCGCCCAGGCCACCAGCACCGAGCTGGATGGTCTTGTGCGCCGTGCTGCGGCTCAGGGCCTGGGAGTCGGTATTGGCGCAGATGAATTCCACGCCACCCACGGCGGAGCAGATCATGTGCTCCACAGCGTTGCCGCCGCCACCGCCGACGCCGATCACCTTGATCTGTGTGCCCTGGTTAAACGCTTCTTCTTCAATCATTTCGATGGCCATTTTTCTCTCCTGAAGTTTCACTAAATTCAATACGTTGGTTTCTTTGCCCTTGCAGTAATCTGCGAATGTCGGTGGCGGGCCCGCGCCCGGCAACCGCTCATGCGGGCTTCCCCTTGCCAGCCAGATCTTGTGTTTCATGGTCAGAAGTTCCCGATGAACCAGTCTTTGACCGATCCAAAAGCTGTTTTCATCGAGCCGTTTTTCTGCGCCACCTTGTAGCCGCGCATGCGCGCTACACGGGCCTCCTCCAGCAGGCCCATGACCGTAGCGGCACGCGGCTGCGCCACCATGTCGGCCAGCGCGCTGGAATATTTGGGGATGCCACGGCGCACGGGCTTCAGGAAGATGTCCTCGCCCAGCTCCACCATGCCGGGCATGATGCAGCTGCCACCGGTCAGCACGATGCCGGAGGACAGCACTTCCTCGTAGCCGGACTCGCGCATCACCTGGTTGACCAGCGAAAAGATTTCCTCGATGCGTGGCTCGATGACACCGGCCAGCGCCTGGCGGCTGAGCATGCGCGGGCCGCGGTCGCCCAGGCCGGGCACCTCGACCTGGGTCTCCGGGTCCACCAGCAATTGTTTGGCGTGGCCGCTCTCGACCTTGATGTCTTCGGCGTCCTTGGTCGGCGTGCGCAGGGCCATCGCAATGTCGCTGGTGATCAGGTCACCGGCGATCGGGATCACGGCTGTGTGGCGAATCGCACCATTGGTGAAGATGGCAATGTCCGTCGTCCCTGCGCCAATGTCCACCAGGGCCACGCCCAACTCGCGTTCGTCTTCGGTCAGCACGGACAGACTCGAAGCCAGCGGGTTCAGCATCAGCTGCTCCACTTCCAGGCCGCAGCGGCGCACACACTTGATGATGTTCTCGGCTGCGCTCTGCGCCCCGGTCACGATGTGCACCTTGGCCTCCAGGCGGATGCCGCTCATGCCAATGGGCTCCTTGACATCCTGACCGTCGATGATGAATTCCTGCGGCTCCACCAGCAGCAGGCGCTGGTCGGTCGAGATGTTGATGGCCTTGGCCGTTTCCACGACGCGGGCCACGTCGGCGGCCGTCACCTCGCGGTCCTTCACCGCCACCATGCCGCTGGAATTGATGCCACGGATGTGGCTGCCGGTGATGCCGGTGTAGACCCGCGTGATCTTGCAGTCGGCCATCAGCTCGGCCTCGCGCAGGGCCTGCTGGATGCTGTGCACGGTGGCGTCAATGTTGACCACCACACCGCGCTTGATGCCGTTGCTGGGCGCCACGCCCAGGCCCGCGAGCTTGAGCTCGCCGCCGGGCAACACCTCGGCCACCACCACCATGACCTTGGCGGTTCCGATGTCCAGTCCTACGACCAGGTCTTTGTACTCTTTTGCCATATGAAGTCCTGCTGATTTCTACTAACGCTATTTCTTGGGTACAACCGCTGCCACCACCGTGCTGACGCCGCGCAAGCGGATGGCATATCCGTTTTCATGCCGCAAGTCCGCCGATTCCACGGCATTCGCATGCCGTGCGTAACGGGACGTGACCTGCGTGAGGGTCGCCAGAAACCGGCGCACCCTTGCAGTGACTTCGGCGATTCCGCCGCGTCCCAATTCGATCGCAGCCCCGGTATCCAGCAGCACGCGCCAGCTGCCACCCACGGAAAGCTCGAGCCCGTCAACGGGCATTTCCATTTGTTCAAACAGGGGGGCCACGGCACGGTACATCGCGAGAACCTCGGCGCCCTGCCCCTCGGGACCATTGAGACTGGGCAGCGCGTCCTGCTCAACCTCACCAACGTTGGCCTCGAAGACTTCACCAAAACTATTGATCAATCGCAGTTCGTTGTCGCTGCCCCAATAGGCCACCGCCCGATGTTCCTGCAAAACCACCTGGAGGCGATTCGGGAACTGGCGGCGCACCACCGCGTGGCGCACCCAGGGCACCGCTTCGAATGCCGCCCGCACCCGGGGCAGGTCCATGCTGAAGAAGGTGCCGACAAGGCGTGGCGCCACATTCGCGCGCAGGGTCACTGCATTGTTGTGGGTGACGTCACCCGTCACCGTGATGCCCTTGACGTCAAACACCGGCAGACGCACCACCCAGCGCACCGTGGCGAGCACGCCCAGGACGACAAAGGCCATGAACAGGACCGAGGCGGTCATGTTCATGAGCTTGACGTCTGCCGGCGCTGCCACAGCGTGGTTCATTTGGTTGCCCCCACATCCAGCGCCGCATGTGCCAGCAGGCTGACGCACAGGTCTTCGTAGCTGATGCCCGCTGCGAGTGCCGACTTGGGTACCAGCGAGTGCCCGGTCATGCCGGGCGAGGTATTGATTTCCAGCAAGTAGGGTTGGCGGGTCTTGCCATCAATCATCACATCGACGCGACCCCAACCCCGGCAGTCCAGCACCCGGTAGGCCTTGAGCACCAGCGCCTGTATGGCCTCTTCTTCGCCCGCGGGCAATCCTGCCGGCACCAGGTATTGGGTGGTGTCGGTGAAGTACTTGTTCTGGTAGTCGTAATTGCCATCGGGTGCGACGATGCGGATCACCGGCAGGGCCTGCGCGCTGTCCCCACTGCCCAGGACCGGGCAGGTGACTTCGTCGCCCTCGATGCATTGTTCGCACAGGATGTCGGAGTCCAGTTGACCCGCAGACTCCACCGCGCCGGCCATGCCGGAATAACCCACGACCTTGGTGACGCCAAAGGACGAGCCCTCATGCGCGGGTTTGACAATGACGGGCAGGCCTAGCGTGTCCGGCACTTCAATGACCTGGCGCCGGTCAAACGCGCCCTTGCGCAACAGCGCGTAGCGGGGTGTGGGAATGCCCTCCGAAATCCAGATGCGCTTGGTCATGACCTTGTCCATCGCAATGCTGGAGGCCATGACACCCGAACCGGTGTAGGGAATGCCCAGCAGTTCGAGCGCGCCCTGCACCGCACCGCCTTCGCCCAGACGGCCATGCAGCGCGATAAAGCAGCGCGCAAAACCTTCGCGCTTGAGGTCAGACAGATCGCGCTCGGCTGGGTCGAAGGCATGGGCATCCACGCCCTTGGACAAGAGCGCCTGCAACACTCCGGCGCCCGACATCAGCGAGACCTCGCGCTCGGTCGAATCACCGCCCATCAGCACCGCCACTTTGCCAAACTGACTCATAGCCCTCGTCCTTCCTGCATAGCTCGCTCTTGTTTTTGTAGCAAATCAACCACCTTGGCAGGCACGGCACTGATAGACCCGGCCCCCATGCACAGGATCACATCGCCGGGCTGGGCGTTGTCCACGATGGCCTGTGGCATGGTGGCGATGGCGTCGACAAACACGGGCTCTACCTTGCCGGCGATGCGCAGGGCCCGCGCCAGCGCGCGGCCGTCGGCGGCCACAATGGGGGCCTCGCCGGCGGCATAGACCTCGCCCAGCAGCACCGAGTCGGCTAAACCCATGACCTTGACGAAGTCCTCAAAGCAGTCCCGGGTGCGGGTAAAGCGGTGCGGCTGGAAGGCCAGCACCAGGCGCCGCCCGGGGAAGGCTCCGCGCGCGGCGGCCAGTGTGGCCGCCATCTCGACGGGATGGTGGCCATAGTCGTCAATCACGGTGGCGATGCCGCCAGCGGCCAGCGGCCAGTCTCCATAGCGCTGAAAACGCCGCCCCACACCCTTGAACTCCGCCAGGGCCTTGACTACCGCAGCGTCGGCAATGTTGAGCTCCCCGGCCACCGCAATCGCTGACAGCGCATTGAGCACGTTGTGCAGACCCGGCAGGTTCAGCACCACGTCCAGGTCGGGCAGCACTTCGCCAGTGCGCCGCTGCACCGTGAAGTGCATCTGGCCGTCCACGGCCCGCACATTGATGGCCCGAATCTGGGCCTCGGCATTGAAGCCATAGCTGCTGACCGTGCAGGTGACCTGGTCAACGATGTCACGCACGGCGGCATCGTCGGTGCACATAATCGCCACGCCATAAAACGGCATGCGGTGCAGGAAGTCGACAAAGGCTTTCTTGAGCTTGCCGAAGTCATGGTCATAGGTCTCCATGTGGTCGGCATCGATATTGGTCACCACGGCCATCACCGGCAGCAGGTTCAGGAACGAGGCATCCGACTCGTCGGCCTCCACCACAATGTAGTCACCGCTGCCCAGACGTGCATTGGCGCCGGCACTGTTCAGGCGCCCGCCAATCACGAAGGTCGGGTCCAGTCCCGCTTCAGCCAGCACGCTGGCCACCAGGCTGGTGGTAGTGGTCTTGCCATGCGTGCCGGCGATGGCAATGCCCTGCTTCAGGCGCATCAATTCGGCCAGCATCAGGGCCCGCGGCACGATGGGGATCTTCATCTCGCGCGCCCGCACGACTTCCGGGTTGTCGGCATGCACAGCGGTTGACGTGACCACGGCATGGGCGCCCACCACGTGGTCGGCTGCATGGCCAACAAAGGTGCGGATGCCCAGTGAACCCAGACGCTGCAGCGTGGCGCTGTCAGCCAGGTCCGAGCCCGAAATGGTGTAGCCCAGGTTGCACAGCACCTCGGCAATGCCGGACATGCCGGACCCACCGATGCCAATGAAATGGATGTGCTGGATGGCGTGTTTCATGCGCACAGCTCCTCACAGGCCGCGACGACGGCCGCCGTGGCGTCAAGCTTCTGCATTTTTTTGGCCTCTAGCCCTCGTGAAACCAGCGCAGTGCGCTCTGTTTTTTGTAGCATGTCGGCCAATACCTGAGGCGTCAAGTCCCGCTGGGGAACCAGCCAGCCACCGCCCTGGTCAACCAGGAAACGGGCGTTGTGGGTCTGGTGGTCATCCACTGCCGACGGGAAGGGCACAAACAGTGCAGGCGCCCCCACGGCGGCGATCTCGGTCACCGTGCTGGCGCCAGCGCGGCAGATGACCAAGTCAGCGTCGGCAAAGGCCTGCGCGGTATTGTCGATAAACGGGGTCAGTTCGGCCTGCACACCGGCTGCGGCGTAGTTGCCGCGCAGTTCTTCAATTTGCTTCTCGCCGCTTTGGTGGGTGACCAGTGGACGCTGGTCGGCGGGGATCAGCGCCAGGGCCTGGGGCACCACGGTGTTGAGCGCTTTGGCGCCCAGGCTGCCCCCCACCACCAGCACCTTGAGCGGACCGGTGCGCCCGACAAAGCGCTCTGCAGGCGCGGCCTGCACCAGAAACTCGGCGCGTAGCGGGTTGCCCACCCATTGCCCCTTGGCCAATACCTTGGGAAAAGCGGTGAACACCCGGCGTGCCACGACCGCCAACACCTTGTTGGCCATGCCGGCGACCGAATTTTGTTCATGCAGCACCAGCGGCTTGCCCATCAGCGCGCCCATCAGCCCACCGGGCAGGCTGATGTAGCCGCCCAGGCCCACCAGTACATCGGGCTTGACACGGCGCAGCACTGCCAGGCTTTGGCCACAGGCCCGCAACAGCCGCCACGGCAAGCTGATGAGGGTGCGCAAGCCCTTGCCCCGCACGCCCGAGAAGTCCACGGTTTCCAGCGCGAAGCCTTTGGGTGGCACCAGACGACTCTCCATGCTGTTGGGCGCGCCCAGCCAGTGCACGCGCCAGCCCCGTTGGCGCAGCGCGTCGGCGACGGCCAGACCGGGGAAGATGTGGCCGCCGGTGCCTCCAGCCATGATCAATGCGCATTTGGCTTGGGTGCTCATACGCGCCCCCCATGCATCAGCTGGCGGTTCTCGTAATCAATGCGCAGCACCACGGCAATGGCGACCATGTTGACCAGAATGGCCGAGCCGCCATAGCTCATCAGCGGCAGGGTCAGGCCCTTGGTCGGCAGGGCGCCCAGGTTCACACCCATGTTGATGAAGGACTGGAAGCCCATCCAGATGCCCACGCCCTGCGCCACCAGTCCCGCAAACACGCGGTCCAACGCGATGGCCTGGCGGCCGATGTGCATGATGCGCCGGGTCAGCCACAGGAACAGGCCGATCACGACGATGACGCCAATCAGGCCGAACTCTTCACCGATGACGGCCAGCAAGAAGTCGGTATGGGCCTCGGGCAGCCAGTGCAGTTTCTCCACGCTGCCGCCCAGTCCAACGCCAAAAATCTCGCCCCGCCCAATGGCGATCAGCGAGTGCGACAGCTGGTAGCCCTTGCCCAGCGCGTGCTTCTCGGCCCAAGGGTCCAGATAGGCAAAGATGCGCTCGCGGCGCCATTCGGAGAGTGCGATCATCAGCCCGAATGCCACGACCAGAATGGTGGCAATCAGGAAGAACATGCGGGCATTGACACCGCCCAGAAAGAGAATGCCCATGGCAATCACCGCGATCACCATGAAGCCGCCCATGTCGGGCTCGGCCAGCAGCAGCAAGCCAACCACCGCGACCGCCCCAGCCATGGGCATGACGGCGCGAAAGAAGCGCTCCTTCACATCCATCTTGCGCACCATATAGTCCGCCGCGTACAGCAGCACGGCGAACTTGGCCAGCTCCGAGGGCTGGAAGCTGAACGGCCCCACGGCGATCCAGCGCCGCGCGCCATACACAACCTTGCCTATGCCCGGAATCAACACCACGATCAGCAGCACCAGGGACGCGACAAACAGCCACGGCGCATATTTCTCCCAGATCGCCACCGGCACCTGGAAGGCAATCAGTGCCGCGACAAATGCGGTGACCACCCACATCGCATGGCGCACCAGGAAGTAGGTGTGCGTGTACTTGGCGAACTTGGGGTTGTCCGGCATGGCGATGGAGGCGGAATACACCATCACCAGCCCCCACAGCAACAGCGCCACCACCACCCAGACCAGTGGCTGGTCGAACCCGCGAACCGGAGCCACCACGTTGGTTGAGGCAAAGGAGCCACGCCCACCCAGGCGCACGGGCAAGGCGGTGGTTCGCGGTGCCATACGGGCCGAGAACCAACCTGAGATGGATTGCGCCCATGCGTTCATGCCAGGCCCTCCATGTCCACACCGAGGCTGAGGGCCAGCTCCCGGACTGCTGCGCAAAACACGCGGGCCCGGTGCTCGTAATTGTCAAACATGTCAAAGCTGGCACAGGCCGGTGACATCAGCACCGCATCACCTGCATGGGCACGCTGGTTGGCCTGGGCCACGGCGGCTTCCATGGACTCGGCATCCACCAGCGCAACGCCCGCACTTTCCAGCGCCTGGCGAATCAGCGGCGCATCGCGGCCAATCAGCACCACGGCACGGGCGTAGCGGGCCACCGGTGCGGCCAGCGGCGCAAAGTCCTGTCCCTTGCCCTCGCCGCCCAAAATCAGCACCACCTTGCGGTCCGCTCCCAGACCTTGCAGGGCGGCGACGGTCGCACCCACGTTGGTGCCCTTGCTGTCGTCAAAGAACTCCACGCCATTCAGGATGCCAATAGGCTCGACCCGGTGGGGCTCGCCACGGTATTCGCGCAGCCCAAACAGGATCGGTGCCAGGCTGCAACCGGCTGCCGCACACAGGGCCAGTGCCGCCAGCGCATTGCTGGCGTTGTGGCGCCCCCGGATGCGCAGCACATCGACCGGCATCAGGCGCTGAAAGAACAACTCGTCGGCAGCTTCCTTGCGCTTGCGGCGGGTCTCGTCGGCCTCCAGCGCACGCACCAGCCAGACCATGCCATTGACTTCCTCGATGCCAAAGTCGCCGGGGCGCTGGGGCATGTCGCTGCCAAACGTGGTGTGGGCGCGCTCTACGGGCTTCTGCAATTTGGCGCGCGTGGGCTGCGGCAGCATGGCCATGACCGTCGCATCGTCGCGGTTGAGCACCATCAGTCCGGTGGCGCCAAAAATATGCGTCTTGGCCCGGGTATAGGCTTCCATGCTGCCGTGCCAGTCCAGGTGGTCCTGGGTGACGTTGAGCACTACCGCTGCCGTCGGCTCGAAGGCCGTCACACCGTCGAGCTGGAAGCTGGACAACTCCAGCACCCAGACCTCGGGCAAGGTATCGGCATCCAGATGCGCAGCCAGTGTGTCCAGCAGCGTGGGGCCAATATTGCCGGCAACGGCCACCGTCTTGCCGGCGTGGGCGACCAGCTGACCGGTGAGTGAAGTCACCGTGGTCTTGCCGTTGGTTCCGGTGATGGCCAGCACGGCCGGTGCGTAACCACGGCTGGCCCGCAACGTCTGCAGGGCCATGGCGTATAGGTCCAATTCGCCACCAGCCCTCGTATTGCTTGCCTGAGCTGCTATTAATACAGGAGCAATTGCCGCAGGACTCAAACCCGGTGAGCGGTACACGGCATGGAGGCTCTGTCCTTCGACCAGGGCCGCGGTGAAGGCCCCGGCGACAAAGCGCACCTGGGGTAACTCCTGTTGCAACGTAGCCAGTTGGGGTGGGGTGTCGCGTGTGTCGGCAACCGTCACGCTGGCGGCACCGCTGCGCATGCACCAGCGGGCCATGGCCAATCCCGAGGCGCCCAGGCCCAGGATCAGGATGTTCTGGCCTTGCATGACTTCGCTCGGGAGACTCGGAGGCAGAGGGCTCCGCTCCGTGTCCCCCGCCCGCTGTGCGGGCTCCTCCTTGACCTGCGCAGCCCCCTGAGCCTCCCCGTCTCCTGGCGTTGTGGCAGTTGGGGCATCTTCGGCAAAAATGCGCGCCACAAAAGCCGCCGCATCGGCTGCGGCGGTCAGCGTGGTGGGCAGACCGCGTGCCGTCTCCACAGGCGCAGCAGCGGCTGGCACGTCGACAACCTCCGGCGCGCGCGGCTCCACCACACCCTCTTGGGGGGGCGTTGGTTCCGGGATTTGCGCTAATGGATCGTCTGGATTCATCGCAGTTTCAGGGTGGACAGCCCCACCAGGCACAAGAGCATGGTGATGATCCAGAAACGGACCACCACTTGGGTTTCTTTCCAGCCACTTTTCTCAAAGTGGTGGTGCAGCGGCGCCATCTTCAGCAGGCGGCGCCCCTGGCCAAATTTCTTCCGGGTGTACTTGAAGTAGCTCACCTGGAACATGACGGACAGGGCCTCGACGACAAAGATGCCGCCCATGATGGCCAGCACGATTTCCTGGCGCACGATGACGGCGATGGTGCCCAGCGCGGCCCCCAGCGCCAACGCACCCACGTCGCCCATGAAAACCTGGGCCGGATGGGTGTTGAACCACAGGAAGGCCAGCCCGGCGCCGGCCATGGCGGCGCAGAAGATCATCAGTTCACCCGAGCCGGGAATGTGCGGGAAGAACAGGTATTTGGAATACACGGCGCTGCCGGTCACGTAGGCGAACACTCCCAGGGCCGAGCCCACCAGCACCACCGGCATGATGGCCAGGCCGTCGAGCCCGTCGGTCAGGTTGACGGCGTTGCTGGAGCCCACGATGACCAGGTAGGTCAGCACCACAAAGCCGAATACACCCAGGGGGTAGCTCACCTCCTTGATGAAGGGCAACAGCAAGCCGGCCTTGGGCGGAAGGTTCACATCGAAACCTGAGCGCACCCAGTTGAAGAACAGCTCCAACACGCGCAGGTTGGAGTTCTCCGAGATGCTGAACACCAGATAGAGCGCCGCCAGCAAGCCGATCACCGACTGCCAGAAATACTTCTCACGCGAGCGCATGCCTTCGGGGTCCTTGTGTACCACCTTGCGCCAGTCGTCTGCCCAGCCAATGGCGCCAAACGCCAGCGTGACCAGCAGCACGATCCACACAAACCGGTTGCTCAGATCCATCCACAGCAGCGTGGAAATGGCGATGGACAACAGGATCAGCACGCCGCCCATGGTGGGTGTGCCGCTCTTGACCAGGTGGGACTCCATGCCATAGCCCCGGATGGGCTGGCCTATCTTGAGCGCACGCAGGCGCGCGATGACAGCCGGGCCTGCGGCCAGGCCGATCAGCAAGGCGGTCACGGCCGCCATCACGGCGCGGAAGGTCAGGTACTGGAACACCCGGAAATAGCCGAACTCGGGCGACAGGCTTTGCAGCCATTGGGCCAGACTCAATAACATGCAATCACTCCAAACAGGGCATCAGGGCGCATGGAATTACGGCGCATGGCGACGCTCCGGTTGCGCGGGGGTACTGACGACCATGGCTTGCACCGCCTCCACCACCCGCTCCATGCGCATGAACCGGGAACCCTTGACCAGCACACTGTGCAATCGGGGCAACTCATCCTTCAGCGCGTCAATCAGGCCCTCGACCGCCGGGAAATGCCGCGCGCCCTCAAAGCTGTTGGTCGCCATCTGCGCCAACTCGCCCAGTGTCAACAGGTATTCAATCCCTCTGGCCTTGGCATAGCGCCCGGCCTCGGCATGGAAGTGCGGACCCTGGTGGCCCACTTCTCCCATGTCACCCAGCACCAGCAAGCGCGGGCCCGGCAGGTCGGCCAGCACATCGATGGCCGCCCGCACCGAGTCCGGGTTGGCGTTGTAGGTGTCGTCCACCAGCGTGACCTCGCGCCCCTTGACGGACAGCAACACGGCCTTGGAACGCCCCTTGACGGGTTCAAAAGCATCCAGCCCGGCCACGACCGCCTCATCGGACACGCCGGCCGCCAGTGCGGCAGCTGCGGCCGCCAGCGAGTTCTTGACGTTGTGCCGACCGGCAATCGCCAGCCGGTAGTGCAGCTCCCGGCCCAGCCCACGGGCATGCACCTGCCAGGCGCCCATGGTCCAGTTCGCATGGACGCAACCCAGGGCATCCGGCCCCACCGCACTGTCCAGCGCAAAGGTGACCTTGCGCCTGTGGCCGGCCAGGATTTCCCACACACTGGTGAATTCATCGTCACGGGGAAACACGGCCACGCCCTGTGGTGCTACGGGCGTGATCACCGAGCCGTTTTCCAGTGCCACGGCCCGCACGGTGTGCATGAACTCCAGATGCTCGCGCTGGGCATTGTTGACCAGCGCCACGGTGGGCTGCACCATGGCGGCCAGGGTGGCGATCTCGCCGGGATGGTTCATGCCCAGCTCGATGACCGCGATCTGGTGTTCCTTGCGCAGGCGCAGCAGCGTCAGCGGCACGCCGATGTCGTTGTTGAAGTTTCCGCGGGTCGCCAGCGAACCACCATCGGGGCGGAAGGCGGCCAGGATGGCGGCCAGCATCTGGGTCACCGTGGTCTTGCCATTGCTGCCGGTCACCGCAATCACCGGCAGTGTGAACTGCTGGCGCCAGGCATGGGCCAACACGCCCAACGCCAGCCGCGAATCGGCCACTTCGATGCACGCCATGCTGGTCACGCCCGTGCGGTTTGCACCGGGGTTGCAGATGGCCGCCACGGCGCCGCGCTGCTGAGCCTCCAGCAGGAACGCATTGGCGTCATACCGGTCACCCTTGAGTGCGACAAACAGGTCCCCCGGCTCGGTGCTGCGGGTGTCGGTGTTGACACGCTGCACTTTCACCGTCCCGTCGCCCACCAGGTGCGATCCAGGCAACCACTGTGCTGCTTGCAGGACAGTCATCATGTGGCTCATGTGCGCACCTCCGTCATGTGAAGCCGCCGACTGCGCAAGGCTTGCTGCGCATGTTCGCGATCAGAGAAGACATGCTTGACACCCGCAATCTCCTGCGTCTGCTCATGGCCCTTGCCGGCAACCAGAATGACGTCGTTGGGCTCGGCCCGCGCGACGGTGTCGGCAATGGCCAGCGCGCGGTTGCTCTGCACGTCGACCGCTTTGCTGTGCGCCAGGCCCAGAAGAATGTGGGCGATGATGGACTCGGCCTTTTCGCTGCGCGGGTTGTCGCTGGTGACCACCACCTGGTCTGCTTTCTGGCACGCAATGGCACCCATTAGCGGACGCTTGGACGCGTCGCGGTCACCACCGCAACCAAACACACACCACAGGCGGCCTCCGCGCTGGGCGGCGAGTGGTCGCAGCGCGGCCAGTGCGTGGCTCAACGCGTCCGGCGTGTGCGCGTAATCCACGGCTACCAGAGGTTCCCCGGCCCGGCCCAGGCACTCCATACGCCCCGGCACCGGGTGCAGGCTGCCGCACGCCTGTACCGCGGCCTGCAGCGGCACACCCAGACCGCGCATGGCAGCCAGCACGCCCAGAAGGTTGGCCACGTTATAGGCCCCGATCATGCGGGTCTGCAGCACATGCGCCACACCGGCTTCGACCACCTCAAAGCGCAGCCCTGGTCCTTCATACGCAATGTTTCGCGCCTGCAACCGGGCGGGCTGTTGGCACGACACGGTCCAGACGTCCAGACCGGAGCCTGCCAAAGCATCGACCAGCACCGGGCCCTGGGCATCATCCACATTGACCACCGCACACGCGAGTCCAGGCCACGAAAAGATACGGCGCTTGGCCAGCCAATA